>Ga0187867_10001092_pt1 | contig 23614 bp, 28 predicted proteins | sample June2016WEW_13_1_FD_132976 | JGI IMG/M metagenome (GOLD analysis project Ga0187867, IMG submission 132976) | Peatland microbial communities from SPRUCE experiment site at the Marcell Experimental Forest, Minnesota, USA - June2016WEW_13_10 | ecosystem: Environmental > Terrestrial > Soil >...
CGGAGCCAATGCCCTTGACCGTCACGCTCAGCGGCATACCCGCCACATCGATCAGAGCAGCGCGTACGCTGCATCATCCCAATCTGAACGCCAGCAACACGCGCGACGCACCGGACACCGTGCGGCCGGCACCATTGGACGGGGTCTCGATCGCCGGCGGCACGGTGCGTGCAAGCTTGCCGCCGGCGTCGTGGAATGTGATCCGGCTGGGGTAATCAGCGCAGCGGGAAGCCCATCGCGTTCAGAATGGATACCAGCTTGTCCCGCCCGCTCATGGCCGAGATCTTGCCCATCCGGCCGATGACCCGCTTCGTCCAGGTGTCGTGCGTCATCTCATGCCGCTCCGAAAAAGCCGCTATGCGCAAATCGTACGCCGCCCGTGCCGCACTCTCGCCGGTCGCGTCATAGCCATTGTGAAACAAAATTGCCGATTGCGGCAGCCGGCACTTCACCTCATTGGTGACGGTCGGCAACGGATAACCGACGCACATCCCGAACACGCCCATCGCACCAGGCGGCAGACCCAACAGCCGTCCCACCTCGATCGGATTGTTGCGCAGCGCGCCGATATACACCATCGACAGGCCAAGCGACTCAGCCGCCACGGTGGCGTTCTGCGCCGCCAGAGCGGCATCGATCGCGGCCACCAGATAGGTTTCGAAATGCGGAATGGTTTCCAGCGTCACGCCTTCTTCAGCGCCAAGCCGCTCGTTACGGGACACGTCGGCGAGCCACACCAGAAACAGCGGGCATTGCTCGATGTGTTTCTGGTTATTGGCGATTTTAGCCAGCGCTGCCTTCTTGTCCGGATCGGTGACGGCCACCACCGACCAGGTCTGCAAATTGGAGCTGGTGGAGGCGGACTGAGCGGCGGCGACCAAGGTCTCCAGCGTGCCCGCCGGCAGCGCGTCCGGTCGGAAGCCACGCACCGAACGGTGCGACAACAATGTCGCGATAACATCGTTCCAGGGGCCGGGAGTCGGCTCCGCGCCGGTGCCGTAGCGCAATGCGAGCGCCTCGGCCTGGGACACTGTCCCAGTCGGTTGATTGACGTCCATGTTTCTGTCCCATCGGTAAGTTACGGTTGGCGGCGAATCCTGCCCAATGCCAGACGATAACGCAACTCAGAGGCCGCCGGCGGCCGACGATGGCGCACCGGGGCCGCTGGTGAAGCCGCCGGTGCCGGTCGGATTGTAGCGGCCAATATTGCCAACCAGTTGTTGCATGAACGACGCCTCGGTGCCAGGCGAAGGAGTGGTGCGCGTGGCGACCGCAACCGGGATTGCGTCCGCCTGGGTGTACTTCTTCACGCCGGTCAGTACGCCGCGGTCGTCAAAGGTCAGCACAACGACGCCCTGGTCGAGCACGCCAAGGGTCCGGCCCACCCGAGGCCGGGTGGTCTCGGTGATATAGAGCCATGAATTCTCATCGAACGTTGCTTTCTGCGTGGGCGAGCCGATCAGCGACGTGACGTCGGCCTGGGTGGAGGTACCGGGAACGAGTTCTTTCAACTGATCCGGATCGACCTTGTTACCCCTGGTTTGCGGCGGCGGCAGAATCCAGCCGCAGGCGGTCATACTGAGGCATAGCGCCAGCACCGCAGCCATTGGCGGCACACCAAGCCGACGCAGCCAGATCAGAACCGAACGGGCAATTTTGTTTGGCACGCGATAAGCTCCCTGATGGCAAGACCCGCGACCGCTTGTGGACCTGGGCGCTCACCAGCGCGTATGGGATAGTGGCTGATCCTGTGTCAATTGGCCGCCGGCACAAGCGGCCTGGCAGCGTCCGGGCAAGCGGGATACCAGCACAAGATTGCAGGAGAACTGCGTGGGATTGCTGAGCCTGATACGGCGCGGCCGATATGAGCGACCGGGCTTCGAACTCTACGGCGTTGCCGTGGCGGCGGCTCGTGACCCGTTCCTTTATACCGATCTTCACGTGCCCGACACCTTGGACGGCCGCTTCGACATGATCGGCCTGTACGCATTTCTGCTGATCCAGCGCCTGAAGCGCGAGCCTGCACCAGGTCCCGCTCTGGCACAGGCGGTATTCGATGCCATGTTCAGCGATATGGATGTGAACCTGCGCGAGATGGGCGTCGGCGACCTGTCCGTGGGCCGCAAGGTCCGCGTGATGTGGGAGGCGTTCCATGGCCGAGCGGCTGCCTATGCGGCCGCGATGAATGCGGGCGACCTTGCAGCGCTGGATGCGGCACTCGAGCGTAATGTCTGGCGCGGCAAACCGCCGTCGGATTATACGACGCACGCGCTTCGGCATCTGATGCTGGCGCAGGACGCGCAGCTCGCGACGCAGAACCTGGGGTCCATGGCGCAGGGCGTTGTCCATTTTCTGTCCGCGGCGGAGGCGAGCCGATGACCACCGAACTGTCTCGGCCGATCGTGTTGTCGAAAATCCGCGCGAACGGCCTGACGGTCGTGGTGCAGGCGACGCCGGAAGAGTGCGCCGCGCTCGCCGGGCGAATGGAACTCCCGGCCATTCAGTCCCTGGAGTGTCGCTTCGTGCTGAGCCGCGACGCCGACGGGGTTTCGGTTTTGGCCGAGGGCCATCTGCTCGCCGAGGTCACCCAGACCTGTGTAACCTCGGCGGAAGACTTTGCCGCCAAGGTCGAGGAGGCATTTGCGGTTCGCTTCGTGCCCGCCGGAACGGAACGCGACGATCCCGACCCCGACCTGCCCGACGAAATCCCGTACGAGGCGAACACAATCGACCTCGGTGAGGCGACTGCCGAGCAACTCGGGCTGGCGCTGGATCCCTGGCCCAGGATCGAGGGCGCGACGGTGCCGGTGATCGAGGATGAAGATAGCAGCTCGCCATTTGGCATCCTGGCCGACCGAGCGGGGCCGAAACGGGCCAGGGATTAACCACGCGCCACTCCTCCTGGGCACGGTTTTTCATCCGGCCTGATGCTGCACCCGGCCGCAGTCTTCGCCGTGTTAACATGATGTTACGGTTATTTTCTTATCCAAACGCAATTGTTGTGCCATGGTTATCCGGTAACCACGCACCAAATGGCCTTGTTGGACGGTTGGTACCAGGTCGTCGAAGCGCGTGCCGACGGTACGGTTACGGCCATCGGCAGTTTTCGTACGGAAACTGACGCTCAGGACTGGCTGAACGCTTACCTTCGCATGCAGGCCGGAGCAGAGGTTTTCAAGGTTGGATATTCCGAAGTGCCGGCCACCGCGCCAGCCAAGACCGGGGCGCCCGTCACGGCGCCAGAATCAAGCTGAGGCGCCGCCGCCGTCTGGCTGTGGTGTCACCCCGCCTTCCCTTGGTTTCATAACGTATGCTACCGCCGCGCCGATGAAGTCGCTGCTGCGATCGCGCCCGGTTCGTTATCTTTTGCCACGGCTGATGGGACGCTATTTGTGGCTGATCCTGCATACCAATCGCTGGACGCTGGATGGCGCGGAAAATTTCGCTCCGCATGGTGCCGGTTCGCCCGCCGTGTTCAGCTTTTGGCATGAGCACCTGCCGTTGATGCCCGCGCTGGCGATGTTGGCTCGCCGGTCGCCGGCGTACCGGCCGGCGCCGATCCATGCTCTGGTCAGCAAACACCGCGATGGCCAGGTGATCGGCGAGGTGGTCCGCCAATTTGGCATCGAGCCGGTGTTGGGGTCGTCGTCGCGCGGCGGCGCCGCCGGAATGCGTCAGCTGCTGCGCCTGTTGCTACGCGGCGGCATGATCGGCATCACGCCGGACGGGCCACAGGGCCCGCGACGGGAGGCGGCGCAAGGCGTCGCCCAGTTGGCGGCACTGGCGGGGGTGCCGATTTTGCCCTGTGCAGCACAGACCTCGCGGCGGATCGTGCTGCGCACCTGGGATCGCATGGCTCTGCCGCTGCCGTTCGGTCGCGGTGTGGTGGTGTGCGGGCCCGCCATTACTGTGCCGCGCGACACCTGGCGGGCCTCGTTGCCGGTGATTACCGCCGCAATGAACCAGGTCGCCGAGCGCGCGGACCTGCTTTGCGCGGGCGGCTGATGGCGGCATCGGTGATGCAACCGTTGTGGGCCGGCGCGACGACCATCGCCTCTCCGGTGCTGCGGCTGTTGCTGCGGTACCGGGTCACGCGCGGCAAGGAGATCGGTGCCCGTCTCGCCGAACGCCGCGGCATCGACGGCACGCCAAGGCCGTCTGGGCGGTTGGTGTGGCTGCACGCCGCGAGTGTCGGCGAAATGACCTCGGTCCTGCCGGTACTCGCCGCTTTGGCGGAGTGTGACCCAGCGGTGTCCATGCTGCTGACTACCGGCACGGTGACCTCCGCCCTGGTGCTGGCGCAGCGCCTGCCGGCGATGGGATTGAGCGGGCGTGTCATGCACCGCTTCGTGCCGTTGGACGTGCCGGCCTGGGTTGGCCGGTTTCTCGATCACTGGCGACCTGATGCCGCCTGCTTCGTGGAAAGCGAGCTGTGGCCGAATATCCTGGCCGCCTGCCGGGCCCGCTCGATCCCGGCGATGTTGATCAACGCCCGCATGTCCGCCCGCTCCCACGCCAAATGGTCCCGCTTTCCCTGGGCTGCCCATGCCGTGCTGAGCGGGTTCGCCCGCATCCACGCCCGCGGCGAAGAGGACGCCACGCGGCTGCGGGCACTTGGCGCGGACCGGATCGAGGTGATGGGCGATCTGAAACTCGCCGCCCCCGATTTGCCGGCCGATCCCGCGGTGCTGCGGGAGATGCAGGGGCGGCTGGCCGGACGCCCGGTGTTCCTGGCGGCGAGTACGCATCCCGGCGAGGAACCGTTGATCCAGCAGGTCCATAACGCGCTGCGCGTCCGGCATCCCGGGTTGTTGACCATCATTGCGCCGCGGCACCCCGAACGTGGGGCTGAGCTGGCGGACGTGCTTGGCGTACCGAGCCGGCAGAGTGGGGAATCCCCGCCGGACGAGGGAGTGTGGATCGCCGACACACTCGGTGAGTTGGGGCTGTGGTACCGGCTCAGTCAGGTGGCGTTTATCGGCCGCAGCCTGATCCTGCCCGGCGGTGGGCAGAACCCGCTGGAGCCCGCTCGGCTGGGTTGTGCGATTGCCAGCGGGCCGTATGTCGGCAACTTCACCGACCATGTGGCTTTGCTACGTGGGGCCGGTGCGCTGGAGGTGACCGAGGATGTGCCGGCGCTGACCAGGTTCGTTGACACGATGCTGGCCGATCCTGACGCAGGGCGGCAGATGGGTGAGCGGGCGAGGGCAGCTGTCAAAGCACCGGAGAGCCTACCGCAGGATACCGCTCGGGCGCTGCTGGAGATGATGGATTGTGGGGGCTGAGGGCGTCGTGCCGGAGCGCGACCCGAGCATCTCGTGCGGCATCGTGTTGGCCCGCGCGTTCCGGTTTGCGGCCAGTCCCGGTAGATGTACGCGGGTGGCCGCCGGGGAGGCAGTTTCCACAGCGGGCGGAATGAGCGGCGGGTGGATTGCCGGCCTGGTGAGGTCGGAGTCTTTGGCCGGCGCTGCAAGATTTTACTTAAGAGGCACAGAGGAACCGAGGAACAGAGCGACGCCGCTGCGCCAATGTCATGCCATTCGCACGTTCTTCGGCGTACTATGGTCCGGTAGGCGCGCATTCCGATCGCGACGGGTTGCAATGGGTATGTCGCCGCGGTCCGTCAGAATTGCATCTCAGTTCGGATGGGTTACTTTCTGTGAGTCCTTGAGGGCCAGGCGACACCCAAACCTATACCGCCAGACCAGTGTCCCTGTATTCCCGCGATCCCGGAGGCACGCAATCCGATCGCGATGGACCTCTGTTCCTCGGTTCCTCTGTTCCTCTGAAATAAATTCTTGGGTACGCCAAAATTGCCACGATCGTTCGATAATGAGTTGGGCTGCAAGGGAATACTTCGAACCCTTGTCAGGCCGAAGCTTTTGTTTTGAGTTTCGCCGGGCCTCTCGGCATCGTCAGCAATGATCCATGCCCCTGCGTTTTGGACGAGCAACGGATGGCCGGCGCGCGTGCTGGCACCGTTGTCAGGCGTCGGCGCGGCGATCACCGCACACCGCATGGCCCGGACCGGTTGGCGCGCGCCGGTGCCGGTGATTTGTTGCGGCAACGCGACCGTTGGGGGCGCGGGGAAGACCACACTGGCGCTTGATCTCGCGCATCGGCTGGTCGCGCGAGGCATTGCCGTGCATGTGCTGCTGCGCGGTTATGGTGGTGCCGCGCGCGGCCCTCGTCGAGTGCAGCCGGGGGATACGGCTGCGGTTACCGGTGACGAAGCTCTGCTGCTGGCCTCCGTTGCTCCGACCTGGACCGGCGCCGATCGTGCGGCAAGCGCCCAGGCCGCTGTCGCGGTGGGTGCCGAGGTCCTGCTGATGGATGACGGGCTGCAAAATCCGTTATTGGCGAAGACCGTCTCGCTGTTGGTGGTGGATGGCGCGGCGGGCTTCGGCAACGGCCGTGTGCTGCCCGCCGGACCGCTGCGGGAACCGGTCGCCGCGGCGGCAGCTCGATGCCGGGCCGCGGTGTTGATTGGTCCGGATGTCAGCGGTGCAGCGGCCGCGCTGCCGCCCGGGCTGCCGGTGCTGCGGGCGGAGCTGGTGCAGGATGCGGGGATTGCCGAGATTTGCGGACGCCGGGTGCTGGCATTTGCCGGCATCGCCTTCCCGGGAAAATTCTTTGCCGGCCTGGAACGGGCGGGTGTCATTGTCGCGGGCCGCATGGCGTTCGCAGATCACCATGCCTTTACGGGTGCGGAACTCGCCGGCCTCGTGCGGAAAGCGATAGAAATGGACGCGGTTCTCGTCACCACCCCGAAGGACGCAGTCCGCCTGCCAGCGGACGCGGACGTGCACGTGGTGGATGTCCGGCTTGCCTGGGAGGATCCGGCTGCAATAGAGCGATTGCTCGATGGCCTGGTTGGCATCGGCAGGGGATGATATTGCTGCTCAAGAGCATGGGTCCCTCCCCAGTACCAAATCATAAACTATCTCCTCCGGGCCGAAAGCCGAATTTGATCTGCACATTTCTCCTAATGGTATCGCGGCGTATCTGAAGCCCTCCTTCGGCGGAACCAAACGTTGGATCGAACACGATTTCAAGCAATTGTGGTGATCGCCACATGATGTTTTTCCCAATGACCTTCGGACAATCCCCCGCAATTCACGGAATAAACCACGTTGTTCTGCCCGGGATTTCCGCATCAGCGTACGTTGCCGGAGCCAGATAGACGGTAGTCCAACAGTATGAGGCTCCCGGCCCGCCGCCCATGTGCAGGAACACCGCAGCTTTGAAACGACCGTCCGGAAACGGAAAACTTGCGGCAGCTTGTTCGGTCGACCAATAAACTCCTGTGGCTTTCGCAACTCAGGCAACGCCGTGGAAGGCCAGCCGGAACGCTCCAACGCTGGCCAGGCTCCGAACAAGAAGAACTCTTGCCCGTCGCCCGAAATCCGAGCGGGGCAATGCAGCACGGGCTGCGGGTGGATCGGACATGGTCAGCGCAAGGTATCGGCGTGGCTATTCTCGGGCAATCGCTGCGGATGCCAGTGCATATCTCAAGAGATGCAGACGAATTGGACCTATGAAGTCGTCAGGCTGTTCCGCTGCAGAATTCCGGTGTGACAACCCGATGGGAGCCGTTCCGCCATAACAGGTATCCGGGCTCGACCATGCCGACTCCGAACCCGCAAAAGGGCCGCCCCTTCGGGCGGCCCTTACGCTTGTTAGCCACCCGTTCAGGCCGCCGGCATACGACGCATCGCACACAGTTTGTTGCCGTCAGGATCGCGCAGGTACGCGAGATACATCGGTCCGGCGCCACCCTGGCGAATGCCGGGCGGGTCCTCGATCGCCGTGCCACCGTTGGCAACCCCGGCTTTGTGCCAGGCATCGGCCTGCTCCGGGCTGGTCATCGTGAAGCCGATCGTGCCGCCGTTGGCGTTCGTGGCAGGTTTGCCATCGATCGGTTTGCTTACCAGGAACAGCGCGCCGTTATGGATGTAAATCAGCCGGCCCTTGGCGTCCTGCACGCCGGCCTTGCCACCCATTGCGCCAAACAGGGCGTCGTAGAACTTCTTCGAGCGGTCGATATCGTTGCTGCCGACCATGACATGACTGAACATTCCATTCCCTCCTGACCAAAATCACGCGAGACCGCTGCCTCGGCGCCACGACCAGAACACGGTTCGCGGGCTGCGAAAAGAGCCCCCACTCTGGCTTCCGGTCAGCGGCAACGGTCAGTTCTTCAGCAGCCGCGCCACCCAATCGGCAACCGCGTCGCCACTGCTGATATCGGGCTGCACCAGCCCGTCGATCATGAACGTCGGCGACACGTGGATCCCGTTCTGGCGCGCATATTTGCAGTGCCACTTGATTTCGCGGTCGAGATCGGGGATCGCGAAGGCCTCGGCAAGCTTCACCCCACTGTAACGTTCGATCCGTGCAACGATGTCGTTGGGTGTGGCGTCCATATTTGCACCGCGGCAATGCCGCTCGAACTCGAATTCCTCACGATGCGCGCCCACGGCGGCCATGACCGACTTCGCCGCTGCTTTGCCGCCCGCGAGCGTGGAGGCGGCCAGAATGCAGCGCGTGATCACGCCCGAGTACATGTGCCAGGGCTGCGATTGCAACCTGATCTTGACGGTGATGCGCTCGTCCCCAGCCTGAGCCAGCAGGTCGTCGAGTTTGCCGAACGCTCGCACGGAAAACGGGCAGGTCGGCTCGAGGAATACCTCGAACACGCGAGGCCCGTGGCCCCAGACCAAAGGATCGGCGCGCCACGCAATTTGGTTCATGCGATCTCTCCTGTTTGCTCGATTCAGGCGGCGACAAGGGCCAAGGTGCCAGCGGCCTGCCTGCGCAACCCCGCGCCGGCGCCGTGCGCGCCGTCGTCTGGCAACCTCCCGACCGAGTCAAGCTGGCCGCCTGGCTCGACCCCGAGAGCCGTCAACCCCAAAAACACCATGCCAAACCTGCCATCGCCCATCGCCGACCCCAACCCACCTCCCCGACACGGCCTGTCCATGGCATGAGTGCCGCGTGTGTTGGGAGGCCGCCCGGGTGGTGCGATTCGAATCCGTCAGTTTGAGCTATCGCGCGCTCGGTGCCCGCAGCGCTGCGCCGGAGGTTTTTCGAGATGTCAACTTTGACCTGCCGGAAGGCTCCTTCCGCTGGCTGCTGGGTGCCTCTGGCTCCGGGAAGACGACGCTGTTGCGACTGATGAACATATCGCTGCGGCCGACGCGAGGCGCGGTCACCGTGCTCGGCTCACCTACCGCATCGCTACGCCGCAACATGCTACCGCGTTTGCGCCGGCAAATCGGCGTCATCATCCAGGATCTCCACCTGTTGCCGCATCTGTCGGCCTACGACAATGTCGCTCTGCCGCTGCGGCTTGGCGGGCGGCCGGAGCGCCAGGTGCGGGCCGACGTCATCGAGATGCTGCGCTGGATGGGCCTGTCGGAAAAACTTGTGGCGCTACCGGGCGATCTGTCCAATGGCGAGCGGCAGCGGGTCACCATTGCTCGCGCGGTGATTGGCCGACCGCGGTTGCTGTTGGCCGATGAGCCGACCGCCGGCCTCGACCCCACGCATGCCGAGCGCGTGATCCATTTGCTGCGTGAGTTGCACCGGCTCGGGTCGACCGTGATAATCGCAACGCACAATGAGGCGCAGGTGGATCGCCATCCGGGACCGGCGTTGATGCTGTCCCAGGGTTCCCTGGTCGAATACGCGTGAGGATGCGATTTTTCTCCTTCCGGGCGGCACGGTTCGACGAACTTGGCTTACGGCGGGCACTGTCCGACCGGATGGTGCCGTTCCTGGTCGCCGCCATGGCGTTTTTGGCCGCACTCGCAATTGCCGGATGGTTGGGCGCCGCGGTGCTCACCAGGCACTGGGAGAGCGGCGCCGGCGCCATCCTCACCGTGCAGTTGCCCAATCCGGCGCAGCCCTCCGCCACCGGCTCGGAGTCGCGGTTGGTCGCGGTACAGGCATTGCTGGCGGCCGCACCCGGCATCGACTCGGCGGAGACCTTGTCGGATGACCAGGTCAACGCCCTGCTGCGACCGTGGCTTGGCGCCGACATCAAGAATCTTGCGATCCCGGTTCCCGCCGTAATTGCCGTGCATATGACGCCTGATGTGAACGATCTCACCAGTTTGGCGGCCCAGTTGGCAAAGGCGGCGCCGGGTACGATTGTTGAGGATCAGGCGGCATGGGCCGGCAGGCTCGGCACCCTGGCACGAAGCCTGCAGGCCTGTGCCGGACTTGTGCTGTTGATCGTCACGCTGGTAACGGCGGCGGTGATCTCAGTGGCGACTCGCTCTGGACTTGCGGCACGGCGGGAGGCAATTCTGATCGTCTATCAGCTTGGCGCAACGGACAGCTATATCGCCAGGCGGTTCGCCACCAGGGCGGCCGCCTTGGCATATCTGGGCGGTTTGATCGGCGGCCTGTGCGCGCTGCCGGTGATGTTCCTGCTGGCGACCCTGGCGGCGCCGCTTGCCGCCGCCCCGTCGCCCGATGCTGCCATCGATCTGCTACCGCCGCTGTTATGGTCCCTGCCGGTCATCCTGCCGGGAGCGACAGCCGTCATTGGCTATCTCACCACTCAGATCCTGATGCGCCAATGGCTACGTCGTTTGCCTTGACCGAACCGCGCATTCGCGAGGCCAGGCGTCGGACGTGGCTCCGGCGGTTGGGTGCCGTGGCCGCCGCCGTTGCCACCGCGTGGCTCACCGGCTTTGGCTGGTTCCTGTATCTTGGCGCCCGCGACATCGCGCCGCCGCCGCATGCCGATGCCATCGTCGTGTTGACCGGGGGCCCTGAACGAGTGGACGTCGCGTTGCGGCTGCTGTCCACCGGAGCCGCCGACCGGCTGCTGGTTTCGGGTGCGGGCGAAAAAACCGACCTCGCGGATCTCGCGCATTTGTCCGGGCTGGATCCGGCGCCCTTGGCGCCGCAGATCACGCTGGGACACGCCGCTCGCACCACCCGGGGCAATGCGCTGGAAACCGCTTCCTGGGCGCAGGCCGAGCAGGTCAGAACGTTGCTTGTGGTCACCACGTGGTTCCACATGCCACGCGCTTTGGTCGAATTGCGGCGCGCCATGCCGGCGCTGACGTTGCTGCCCTATCCGGTCGGCCAGCTGCGCACCGAGGAACTGTTCCATGCCGGCGGCGTGCGACGGCTGATCGGCGAGTATCACAAATATCTGGCGGCGCTGTCCGGGCTGACCGCCTCGCCAATGGTGGTGGCCGTCCTGGGCTCTGAGCCGGTCCGATGACGTGGCTGCGGTCCGCGCTGTTCAACCTGTTTTTCTTCGGCACCACCTTCGTACTCAGCATTCCGGCCGCTTTGGTCTCGCTGGTGGCGCCCAGGCAAATCATGGGTTGGGCAAAGTTTTGGGCACGGATGCAGATCGGGGCCGCGCGGATCATCTGCGGCATTCGGGTGCAGGTGAGCGGATGGGAGAATTTGCCGCCAGCCCCGGTGCTGATCGCCTCGCGGCATGAATCGACGTTCGACGTGCTGTTCTGGATCGCGATGTTGCCGGCGGCGTGTTTCGTGGTGAAGCGGGAACTGACGCAAATGCCGCTGTTCGGGCGGTGTATTCTGGCGGCAGGCATGATCTCGGTCGACCGCGAGGCGGGAGGTGCGGCGATGCGCACGCTGCTGCGCGGTGGCGACCGGGCGAAGGCGGCGGGCCGGCATATCATCATTTTTCCCGAGGGCACGCGGGTCGATCCCGACGACTATCCGCCGCTGCAACCAGGCGTGGCGGCTCTGGCGGCGCGGACCGGGCTGCAAGTGGTGCCGGTGATGACCGATTCGGGACATTATTGGGGACGGCTGGCGTTTCGCAAGTTGCCGGGGACCATCCGTATCGCGATCCAGCCGCCTTTGGCGGTGCAGCCGGCGCGCGATTCGGTGCTGGAGGCGCTGCGGGCGGCATTCCAGCCCGGGAGGCTTGTGGATAAGTCTGTGGGGGAGAGTAAAGTCCCTATATATTCCTGACCCTAAATCCGGCAGTTGGTTTCAGATATCGCTGGTCGGCAGCGGTATTTTTCAACCCATGGCCGTCGCGAAACTCAACAGTTCCTACGACAGCGCCGAGCTGAGGCATTGGCTGGAGCAACGCGGTACCAGGTCGGTCATCCCGAACCGATCCAATCGGAAACAGCCATTCAGCTTCAACAGGAAGTCTCCTGCAACGCGATGGTATTGTCATAGCTCGTGACCACTGCCGCATGATGATGCGGGGTGCGCGGGGCGTTCCGGTGATTGTGATACGTTTTGGCGTGGTCTGGTTTCAGCGCAATCGCTTGGTTGAAACTCTCAGCTGCCGCCTCGGGGAGGCTCACGTCTTGCAGACTGGCACCGTGGTTGCTGTAAGCGTTCGCGTGATTCGGCCCGACCGCGATCGCCGAGCCATAGCTCGCTATCGCTGTCGGACGTTTCATCACCAGTAAAACGTTGCCTTGACTGTAATAGGTCCTTGAATATTCGTTGCAAGAGATGACCATCACGGTTTCGACCGCACAAGCTATCCGTTCTTATCCCTGCTTACCTGCATTCATCGGCCTTTAAGGGTCTGTCCGGGATCATCGCTTTGCCCTACCTAACCTTCGCAGCATGAGGCGCATCGAGGCGAGCAACACAAATGCACGTCTCCTGCGATTGAGACATTCTCAATCCTTGGCAATGCGCCGGCATCTGTTGAGCCACGCGAACGTTCGTTCGACCACCCACCGCTTCGGCAGAACGGCGAAGCCCTTCGCCTGGTCGGAGCATTTGACAATCTCGACGTTCACCGTGGCGATGGCGGCTTTCACCGCGTTCTGGAACACCGGTCCCTGGTAGCCGCCGTCAGCGTAAAGCTTCAGAAGGAATGGGAAACAGGCCGAACAATGTGGTCATCAATAGAGTGCCGCCGTCGCGATCCTGGATGTCGGCCGAATGGACCAGTGCGTGCATCAGCAAGCCTGTTGTATCAACCGGGATATGCCGCTTTTTGCCCTTGATCTTTTTCCCCGCGTCATAGCCAGGGGATCGACGCGGCCCCCCTTTTCCGCGCTTTTCACGCATTGGCTATCAATCACGGCGGCGGTTGGGCTGGCCGATCGTTCTGCCAACTCCCGGCCTTGAGGTCCAAATGCGAGTACCATGGGTTGTTACCGATCTGGCGGCCGATGACTGAACACTGGGGGACAGCGGTGGTCACGCCGGTCACAGTTGTCGCCCCGGCCTCACCCCCACGCCATGCTGGAATCGGATCCGCCGCATGGAGCAGGACGGCATCATTCTGCGCCGCGTCGCCTTGCTCGACCCGGCGACAGTCGGCCTGCCGGTTTCGGTTTTCGTGGAAATCGAGACGGCGGATCGTTCCAGCGACTGGCTTTCGCGCTTCGCAAAGGTGATCGAGCAAACGCCGGAAATTGTCGATGCGTGGCGGATGTCGGGCGACGTTGATTATCTATTGCACGTCGTGGTGAGTGATATCGCCGCGTACGATGCTTTCTATCGGACGCTGATCGCAGCGGTGCCGCTGCGCAATGTCAGTAGCCGGTTCAGCATGGAACGTATGAAGTCCGCAGCATTGCCGATTTAACGATGATTTTCGTTGTCTATACGGCATAATGAATGCCGCTGATTGGGGTTACCTGGTTCACCCAGGAACCACGATTTGGCTGGCCTCAACAATACGAATTGGCTGGCTTACGATTTGGCGGGAGATCGGCCTGGCTCGCGATGCCTGCACCGTCATTTCGAGGGTAAACGCAATCGCACTCACAAGATTTTGAAATTACGCGTTATATTAGGCAGATTTTAATGATGTTACGTTCCAATGGGTCTCCTTGCAACCGGAGGTTCCATCGTGACGGTCAGTCGCCTGATCAATCGTAATGTCGTCGCCGAGCGCGGCCGGACCAGTATGCGCCTGGAACCGGAGTTGTGGGAAGCGCTATTGGAAATTTGCGGACGGGAGGGGCAGGACATGAGTTCCCTGGTGCGCAAGGTGGAGCAAAGCGGCCACGCCGGAGGGCGCACGAGTGCGGTGCGCGTCTTTGTGCTGTCGTATTTTCGCGCTGCCGCGACAGAGGCCGGTCATGCCGCTGCCGGCCATGGCGTGCTCGCGGTCAACGGACACCCGGAACCGGGCCGCAATCAGCCGGGATCGGGGGTGTCAGAAGCCGCCTCACACGTCGCTGTACGCGCCGATCAGTCCGCCGCGTCCTGGCCATTATAAAGCTTTGGCCAGCATTGTCTCACCAATGATCCATTATCGGCATAAGCAAGGCATGTTTTGAGGATTTTCGGCGGACCAACCATTTTTCGGCAATACGGCCATCGGCGTTGTCGCTGTCCGGCGCTTCCTCGGCGCCCGCCTCGCGCATTTCCTCGCGGACTTTGGCCGGATTGATGGTCTGAAATGCAGTCGTCGCCATCTGCTGCAAAAATTCCGGCAACTTATACCAACGCGCTTAACGATTGACACCCGAGGCTGTCTCCATCTCGTCATGGCCCGCCTCGTCCGGGCCATCTGATGTGGCATGCGCTGGTCCAGATGGCCCGGACGAGCCGGGCCATGACGGTGAGGGGCGAGTGTTATTGTTTAAGCGCGCTGGTATCAGTTACCACCTGCATGATCGACCCGTCGTGAATGAAACCTGTGGTACTGTTTTCCGGCCCACCAGCGGAGAGGTCGGTCAGTTCATGGTGCAAAAGAGCCCGCGTATCAGTTGGATCCGGGACACGCCGGGCACCCCCAATTGCGCCAAGCGCCGGTTCACCCGGGAGCGCGTCGTTTAGAGTTTTCTACCCGGGTGTCCTGCGCCGGCGGCACATGACAGGAGGAAAGCATGGAAGTTCTTCATGTGCGTTGTGCCGGCCTGGATGTGCATAAAGACAGCGTTGTAGCCGCCGTGCGTCTTGCCGAGAATGGCGCGGTCCACCTGCCGCCAGCGGCACCGGGGTTTGCAACGTCACCCGCTCGATCCGGAACCCGTCCAGCGCGCCGACCCGGACGATTACTGGAACACTCCCGGAATGTAACGATAGCCCCCGGCCGGAACCTCGATCGTGCTCACCACCCGCCGTCCACACCGAGCGTCTGACCGGTCACGAAGCTGGCGCCATCCGAGGCCAGAAAGGCAATCGCCGCCGCCACCTCGTCGGGCGAGCCGAAACGGCCCACCGGGATTGCCTTGGATCGCTCGGCAAAACCGCGTTCGAGATCGTCGCCATATTCCCGCCGGTTGGTGCTGATCGCCCGTGTGGTGCGAATGGGGCCCGGCAGGACCGCATTTACGGTAATCCCTTCCGCGGCCAGATCGAGTGCCAGCGACTTCACGAAGCCAACGATCGCGGCTTTCGATGCGGCGTAGGTGGCGCGCCGCTTGCCGGGCCGGAACGCCGCCTTGGACGATACGCAAACGATGCGTCCCCAGCCCGCTTTGCGCATGGCGGGAACCGCGGCTCGCGACATCAGGAAGGCGCCGCGAGCGTTGACCGCCATGGTTTCGTCCCAGGCCTCGACCGGCACGTCCTCGATTTCGTTACGATCGGCGCCCTGCGGTGCGCCGGCGTTGTTCACCAGGATGTCCAGGCGGCCGTAGCGAGCCAGTACGGTATCGACCATACGGCGCGCGTCGTCCTCCCGGCTGACGTTGCCGATCGTGCAGGAGGCCTGACCGCCGGCGGACTCAATTTCCTGGACCAGGCTGTCGACCCCGTGCCACGATGGGTCCACATCGCCCTGCACATTGTGTTCGTTGGCGAGCCCGGTCGGCGCGACATCGGCCACCACGACGGTCACTCCGGCTGCTGCCAGCGCCCGCGCGGTCGAGGCGCCGATGCCGACCGGCTTACCGCATCCGGTGATCAACGCGACCCGGTTTGCGGACCGGGTTGGGGTTGCTTGCGCGCCGGCGGCGGCTCGCCGCGTGCTGGGTGCCTGATCCCGTCTGCTGTATTTGACGACCCGGCGCACCCGTCCCCATTCGCCGGGCTGCACGACGTAGATGCTCTTTTCAGAATCGCCCCAGACGCCGTGGATCGAGCGGTGGATCGGCGCACCCCATCGCGCCAGCCGCTCGCCATCCAGGGTCAGGATACTGAACATGCCACCGTTATGTTCTGGGATGTAAACAACATCCTCGTCGTCGACATAAAAGAACGCGGGCCCGATCAACTCGGTTGGCCAGATCGTGAGGAGGTTGCCTTCCAGATCGAACACCTGGACCCGATCGTTTTCGCGATCCGCCACCAGCAGCCGCCCGCGGCTGTCGTACCAGATGCCGTGCGGCAGATTGAACTGGCCTGGGCTTTTGCCCGGCTGCCCCCACGAAAACTGATAGGTCCCGTCCGCGGCAAACTTATGCACCTGGGCGTTGCCATAACCATCGGTCATGTACATGTCGCCATTCGGCACGACGGCAATGTCGGTGGGCAGATTGAACGGGCCGCCGCCCTGGGTTACTTTCTTCCAGGCAACCGCAGTGAAATCGTCCTCCGGGACCCCGGTATTCGAACGTTGGCCGGCGACACCAATGGTCCGCAGCAGCTTTCCATCGTTGGTGAACAGCATGAACTGGCCATGGTGCTCATCAGTGAGCCAGACGTTGTCCTGTTCATCGATTCGGATGGCGTGCGGAAAGCGGAACAATCCGGCGCCCCACGAGCTTTCGAAATTGCCATCGCGATCGAAGATCACCACCGGGTGTTCATTGGAGCGATTGAAGCAGAACACCCGATCGCGCGAGTCAACTGCCACGGCTGCCGGTTTCATGTCGATGCCAGGCGGCACCCGAGCCCAGTTTTCGTTGACGTCATAGGTGTGTTTGCCGCTGCCGACGATGGGGTCCATCACGCCCTCCTGGGGTTCTTTTGTTCGGTCCCGAATCTTGGTTGACGGGAGCCTCGGCGTTACGTCCGGGGCTGGATCGGGCATCCGTTCCGCCCCGTCGCCTGGTGGCGGTTGGTTTTGTGCTGGAACAGAGGCTCGGGTCAAGCCCGAACACTGGCTCGCGGGGTGAGGACGATGGGCGCCCGCCCACTATCCGTCCCACCCGTAGAGTGGGCAATATTGTGGTTTACCCCCCGTGTCAAAACGGTTCCAATTCCGGTGCGGAGGATACAACGTGGACAGGCAAGTCCTGCTCGATGAGATATCGAGCTTTTGCCGCCAGGCCGGCATGGCGGAAACGACCTTCGGCCGGCGCGCGGTCAACGACGGCAAGCTGATCAGCCGGCTGCGCTTCGGCGGGCGGGTCACCACCGAAACGCTGGACAAAGTTCGGGCGTTCATGAGCCAGCCCGCGACGGCGCGCTCACCGGTCCGCGTTTCGCCGGCGCGGCACGGCACCAACGGGACCGTTACTCCCTTGGCGTCGCCCCTGCCGGCGGGCGATGCCGAGGCAGCGGCCAAGGGCTTCCGGTTCTACGACAACCGCCAGAAATACCTTTCATTTGTCACGACCTGCGGCGAGAAATGGGCGGTCGCCGACCGGGTCAGCGAGGAACTCGCCAATATCCACCCACGGCCTCCGGCGCTGCGCGTGTTCGACGCCGGCACCGGCGAGGGCACCGTGCTGACCCGCGTCATGCGTTCGATGCATGCACGGTTTCCGACCATGCCGTTTTATATCGTCGGCAAGGAGATCAGCCTCGAGGATATCCGTCTGGTTCTGGAAAAGATGGCGGACCGGTTCTATGAGCACCCGGCGACCGTGCTGGTGCTTACCAACATGTATTACGCCGAAGCACCGTGGCTGAAGCCGCGCTCGGTCACCGCCGCCACCAGCATGGTTTGGCACGAGGAGCGGCTGCGCGGCACCACGTCCCGCGATTTCGAAGAACAGATTACCCGACTGCAGCCGTTTCTTAGTGACAACTGGACCGCTCGGGTCAGCAAGACCAGCGGCAACCCGGTGTATGAAAAGCCGGTGGTGCTGGTGCTGTACCGTGACGATTACCGGTTTCTGCTGGATCACGTGCGGCCGCGGCGCGGCGTTTCGGTGGCGGATTACGATCTGGTGATCGCTTCGCAGCCGTATCGGGCGCGCGCCAGTGCCGAATTCAAGGCTTCTAAAGTGCTGGCTCCGCTTGCCCGCGCCTTGGCGCCGGGCGGCCGGCTGATCGGCATTCACTCACACGGGGATGATCCGGGCCTGGAGATCGTTCGCAAGGTGTGGCCTGGAGAAAACCCGTTCACCACCGACCGGCAAACGTTGTTGCGGGCCACCAAGGCTGACCTGGGGCGTGATGCGCGCGATCTGAATTTCAATTCGTACGCCGACAACCGGGCATTATTTCGTTTCGGAATGCATACGTTGCCCAGTGAAATCAGTGGCACGATTGGGACTTCGACGTTGTTCGCAGCGTGGAATGCGGCGATTTATGTGGCACAGATCGAGGATGAGCGGCTGTCCGAAGCGGTGGTCAGCGGACGCTGGCTGGAAGCCACCAGTGACGTGCTGCGGGAACACCGTGGGCTGTGGTTCTGCGACGAATCTTACGTTATCTCGCGCAAACGGGACGTGGTGTGACATGGCACTGCTGCAGGCAACGATATCGAACGAGCGAGACGCCATCATGGCGCTGGTCGCTGGCGCCTCACTGGAGATGTCGCCGCGGGAACGCGATGCGATCGATGCTGCAGCGGAATATCTGCTTCCGGGCACCGAGGTTTTTGTCAGTGCGCCGCCTGCGGTCAGTCATCACGACATCGTGAGTGCCGCGGTCGCTTTGCGCCGGCGCGGCTTCGAGCCGGTGCCGCATGTCGCGGCACGCAGTCTGGTTGGTTTCACCCAACTGAACGACCTGCTGGCGCGCGTGGCCGGTGAGGCGGGCGTCCGGCGGGCACTGGTGATCGGCGGCGATCTCGACCCGCCCTCCGGCCCTTTCCACGCCAGTTTCGACGTGCTTTCACTGGGGTTGTTCGAGAAGTATGGCTTTTGCCGGATCGGACTGGCCGGTTACCCGGAGGGCCATCCACGCATTGCGCAACCGGCGCTGGACCTGGCGCTCGCTGCCAAGTTGGCGTTGCTGCGACAGGCCGGGATCGAGGCCCATGTGGTCACGCAGTTCGTGTTCGATGCTGCGCCGGTGCTGGACTGGCTGCAGGCGTTGCGAGGTCGGGAGAAGTTGTTGCCGGTACGGATCGGTCTTGCCGGTCCTGCCGGAATCGCAACCTTGGCACGCTACGCGGTGCGTTGCGGGATAGGCCATTCGATCAGCGCGCTGGTGCGGCACGGCACCTCGATCGCCCGGCTGGTCACCGAGGCCGGACCAGAGCCTGTGCTGCGTGAGCTAGCGGTGGCAAACGTGCGAGCATCCGGCATCCATCTGTTCAGCTTCGGCGGTTTGCCACGGACTGCGCGGTGGCTGCGGGCGGTGACCGATGGCGATTTTCGCATTGCCGAGGATGAGCCGGGGTTCGCGGTGGCGGGCTGAAGCGCTGCCATCAGTCAATCATACGTTCTACTCCGGCGCGGTCGCTTTCGGCAGTCGAACGATGAAGCGGGCACCCAGCACTTTACCCTCCGGGCTGCGCACGTTCTCAGCCGAAATCTGCCCATGCAACGCGTCGACAATCTGCCGGCTGATCGACAGACCGAGGCCGGAATGCTGGCCGAATTTTTCCCCGTGCGGACGTTCCGAGTAAAACCGGTCGAAGATATGTTCCAGGTTCGCCTCCGGTATCCCCGGTCCCTGATCTTCGACGCTAATCTCCACCTGCTCACCCCCCAACTGGGCGCCCAGGTCTTTCACCCGGACCAGAATGCGTCCCTTTGGCGGACTGAACGAGTGCGCATTGCCGATCAGGTTGCGCAACACCTGCACCAGCCGATCCTCAACCGCCAGCACCTGCATTCCTGCCGGTGGCGCAATGACCTCAAGCCCAGGATCGTTGTCTGGATCACGGGTGGCGTCGTCGAGCTCCTTGAGGGTGCGCACGATCGGCACGACATCGACGGGCCGCGCGGTGACCCGGGACATTTCGGCATCGACCCGAGAGGCGTCGCTGACATCGCTGATGAGCCGGTCCAGCCGCATCACGTCCTGGCCGATGATGGTCAGCAACTGGTTCCGCCGTGCCGCATCCTCGATGCGCGGCAAGGTTTCGATGGCGCTACGGATTGACGACAGCGGGTTCTTCAGTTCATGCGCCACATCGGCGGCGAATTGCTCGGTTGCATCCATGCGCGCCCACAACGCGCTGGCGGAATCTGACACCGCGTTGGCCAGTTCGCCCACCTCATCGCGCCGCTTCAGCAACGAAGTCGAAACGCTGCCGGTGCGTCCCTTGCCTTCCCGCATGTCGCTGGCGGCATCCGCCAGCCGCAGGATCGGCCGCGCAATGGTCAGCGACAAATACCACGACAGCAGCACGGTCAGCCCCAGAGCGAGCCCGAACAGCGCGATGATCGACAGACGGATCGACAGCAGGCTTTCTTCCACCTCGCGCGCCTCGCGGGTCAGCAGCACGATGCCGACCGTGCGTTTGTCGCGTTCGACCGGTTCTGCCACGGTGATCCATAACCGGTTGTCGACCGTGCGGCGGATATAAGGCGGCATTTCCCGGCTGTCACCGGCACTTTGCAGGCGCAATTCCTCCTTCACGTCGGGTTGCCAGTCAGGTCCGCGCGCGCCCGGCGTGATATCGACGGTGGCCACGGGCCCGTTATGCGGCAACAACGACAACACGTAATCGTAAACCTGACCGACAAACGACAAGATCAGTCCGCGATTGATCGGTGGCAGCGGGGGCGGGACGGGCGCAGCGCCGGGTCCCTCGCGCACCTGTGAATCCGCAACGATTGTGCCGTCCGGCGAATATAGCCTGGCGCGCGCATCGGGGGTTGGATCGGTCAGCCGGCGCAACAGCGGACGAGCGATTTCCGGCACCAGATGCGGATTGTCCGGGTCGGTCGCGAGTACCGCACTCTCACCGATCGCACCGGCGTAAATCTTGGCTTGTTCGCGCAACGCCGAAACCTCGGCTTCCAGCAGGCCGTTCTGGTACTGATCCAGATACAGTAAGGCAACGACCAGCAGCGCCAGCGGCAAGGCATTGACCATCAGAATGCGCCGCAGCAGCGGCGACACCCAACGCTGGCGGAACCGCCGGAGCGGGGTACGTTTGGTCGGCGTTAATCCCGCGATGGTGCCGCCATCGGGCACTTAGTGCTCCTTATACCGATAGCCGATGCCGTACAGCGTTTCGATCTGATTGAAATTGTCGTCCACGGCGCGGAACTTCTTGCGCACCCGTTTGACGTGGCTGTCAATCGTGCGGTCATCGACATAGATGTTTTCGCCATACGCCGCATCGATCAATTGGTCGCGGCTTTTCACCATGCCGGGGCGGGCGGCGAGCGCCTTGACCAGCAGGAATTCGGTCACCGTCAGCTGAATGTCCTGCTGTTTCCACAGGCATTGATGTTTGGTCTCGTCCAGCACCAGGTCGCCGCGGGTCATCACGCCGCCAGGCGCGGCACCGGAGCCTTCCGCCCGGCTGGCTTCGTTCCGCCGCAGCAATGCACGAATACGCTCCAGCAACAGGCGCTGGCTGAACGGCTTGGTGATGTAGTCATCGGCGCCAAGGCGCAGCCCCATCAGTTCGTCGACCTCCTCATCCTTCGAAGTCAGAAAGATCACCGGCATCGTGCTGCGCTGACGCAGGCGTTGCAGCAGCTCCATCCCGTCCATGCGCGGCATCTTCACGTCGAGCACGGCGAGGTCGGCGGGCTTGGCGGTCAGGCCCTGCAGCGCGCTCTCACCATCGGTGTAGGTGCGGACCTGAAAGCCTTCCTGCTCCAGCGTCATGGACACGCTGGTGAGAATATTGCGGTCGTCGTCGACCAGGGCGATCGTCTGCTTCATGGCGGGGCGTCCTTTGCGGGCGTGCTTCCGGTGGTTCACCGGATCAGGCAATCTTACACCCAATTGTGGCGCAACCAGGACGTGAGGTGAACAAAAAATGGCGGACGACCCATCTGCCCCCCTGGGTGCTTCCCTGGGCGGCACCGCGTTCGAGGCCCGCAAGCTGCTGCGCGCGGCCCGGTCGGGCGCGTTGGCGACGGTTGCCGATGGGGGACAGCCGTTTGCCTCGCTGGTGACGCACGCCTGCGCGCCGGATTTGTCAGTGTTGCTGCTGTTGTCGAACCTGTCCGAGCATACCAGGCATCTGCGGGCCGAGCCGCGCTGCTCGATCCTGGTGTGCGGCACTGCGGAGGGAACCAATCCGCAGACCGCGCCGCGGGTGACGGTGACGGGCATTGCCGAAGTGGCGGACGATGCGGCGCTGAAGGCACGCTTTCTGGCAGTGCATCCTTACGCGGCACAATACGCCGATTTCGGCGATTTTCAACTGTGGCGCATACGGCCGATGGGAGCGCTGTTCGTCGGAGGATTTGCGCGGGCGATGCGATTACGGCGGGCGGAGCTGACGCCGGATCCTGCCGCGGTAGCCATGATCGCGACCGCGGAGGCCGGGATCATTGGCCATTGCAATAACGATCATCCGGATGCGCTCGCTGCCATCGCCGGGGAGGCAGCGGACTGGCGCATGGTCACTGCGGATGTCGATGGCACCGATCTCGAGGCGAGTGAGCGAGTCTTGCGAATTCACTGGTCTGCGCCGGTGGCGGATGCCGGTGGCGTACGGTCCGAACTGGTGCGGATGACCCGGGAGGCACGCGCGCGCAGCGCCTGATCTCGTTGCATCGTCGTCGCCGGTCCAGCGTTCGCTCTCGCTCGTGCTTCCGTCGCGCTTACCTGGCCCGCTGTCATTTCGAGCGAAGCGAAGCAATCTGCACGGGTTCCTGACCGAGATTGCTTCGCTGCGTTCGCAATGACACCGCTGGGCATGCGTCAACCTGCCCGGAAACCGCTCTGAAGGACCGGTTTCGTGACCGGCATGAAGCAACGCTCCATGCCGGTCACGCAATATCCAACTCTCTCAGTTCCGGTGCTCGTGATACCAGGTATTCCGGATCACCCGGCCAGGCAGAGCGCCCGTATGCTTGCCGTCCTCCAGCAACACCTGACCGTTGACGATGGTCATGTGGATGCCGATCGCCTTTTCCTCGATCCGCCAGCCGCCACCGGGGAAATCGTGCACGACGGTTTCCGCGCCGGCGTCCACCGTCTTCGGATCCAGCAGCACGATGTCCGCCGCGAGGCCCGGCCGCAGCATGCCGCGATCGTGGATGCCGAATGTCGACGCCGACTCGAACGTCAACTTGCGGATCGCTTGCTCAAGCGTCAGCACCTGGCGCTTGCGCACCCACTCGCCCAACAGCCGCGTGGTGTAGCCATAGCCGCCGTGGAACTGCACGTGTGCGCCACCGTCACCCAGACCAACAATCGCGTTGGGATAGGTGAGGATCTTCGTCATCGCCTCATCGTCGATGTTGTTCTCAGCCTGCAGGAACCTGGTATCCAGATTCTCTTCGACAACCAGATCGAGGAACGCATCGATCACCCGCTTGCCGGTCATCTTGGCGATCTCGCCGATCGTTTTGAACTGGAACTCGCGGTTCTTTTCCAGCGCGGGTTCGTTGACCCACATGTAATCCCACCACGTCTTCGAGAACCCGTTGGCGGCCGAGATATCGCCCTTCCGTTCAACCGCTTCGTCATGCAG
>Ga0187867_10001095_pt1 | contig 23606 bp, 19 predicted proteins | sample June2016WEW_13_1_FD_132976 | JGI IMG/M metagenome (GOLD analysis project Ga0187867, IMG submission 132976) | Peatland microbial communities from SPRUCE experiment site at the Marcell Experimental Forest, Minnesota, USA - June2016WEW_13_10 | ecosystem: Environmental > Terrestrial > Soil >...
AGGGGTAAGGCGGCTATTCGACTTCGGTCCCGTGAGCAGCCATCCCGGCTCCAAGAGCTTGTGGAACACGATCCTTTGCAATTCGCCGGTGAGGCGGCGGAGTTCGCTCTCGTCTTTGGCGAACTTCAGGCGTTTCAGGCAGATATGAAGGGCCTGTTTGGAGGTACTGAGGCGGGGGTTGGCAGACACCGATTCGCGGGCTTCGCCGGAGCTGGCCATTTCCGCTCTTGGGCCGCGGCGCCGAGGCCGCTGTCCGCCCTTACTCGCGAAGACAGTCGCGACGGGATTCTTTTGTTTGGCGGCCATATGTCCATGATACCCGAAGGACGGCTCAACGAAGGCAGGGGAATTGCGCGAGTCATAGGTATGCAGCACCTGGTTGTCGTTTGGGCTTAGGCGCCGCGACAAGTTAGCGGCCGGTAAGGCCAAGCGCGATTTACGGCCGTTCTTCATCCTAGCTTCTGCACAAGGCGATCAGATGAAGACTCCCGGCGAGACCTTGAAGAACTCGGCAAGCTCCTTAGCGCGCGCCTTACTAATGGCGCGTCTGCCGCTAACGACCTCGGATACGTAGCCTCTGGATTTGAAAATCGGGATGAGGTCGGCTTGTTTGAGGCCGCGCCGCTCCATCAAATACACTAGCATCTGGCGCGGATCTGGATCCGGCAAAGGATGATGCCGCTCGTCGTAATCCTGGATCAACCGAACCATAAGTTCGAGGGCGGCATTCTCCTCCGCTGTGCGATGCTCGCCTTTATCCATCAGGCTTTCAACTTCGCCCAGCAGGCGTTCATGTTCCTCGTCCGTTGCGATCACTCGCGGCAGAACTCTGGCCAATACGCGGCCGTATTTCTTGCTGTCGATCGTTAGCGCGCCCATTTTTTCCACTCTCCTCGCACGTATTCGTTGTGAGCGACGAATTCCTTGACCATCAGCAGCTTTGCGGGATAGTCCACCTTCACGATGAGGCGATAGTAGTTATGCCGGATATTGAAAATCAATAACGACTTGTACTGGTCCGCATCCGGAAATTGCTGGCGCACGTGGTGAATGTCGCGCCAGACCGCGTGGCTGGCGGCCTTGTTCCATTTGACCAGTTCATCGGCTGCATCCGCATGCAGAGCTGCATACCTGCGGATGGTCTTCGAACTGATCACATTCACGACCTATGTTCGCATAACGCGAGCATGATCGTCAAGGCTCCCCAGGAACCAGGGACCGTGCCTTGGGGATCTACCAGTTAGCTGGCCGACCTGAGAGAGAGCCGAAGCTTTTCTGCGCCCTCGTGCTCTTCACTCCGTGCCATATCGTCACCATTTGAGACGGATAGCAACTGGCGTCCCCAGGGGGATTCGAACCCCCGTTACCGCCGTGAAAGGGCGATGTCCTAGGCCGGGCTAGACGATGGGGACGTGCTGGCCAGAACGGAAGACAAAACTACTGTAGCACGCCGCGGCAAGCCGACTGGAAAGGCGGCTGCCGGCAAGATTGCCCGCCCTCCAAGCAAGCTGGCCCACTACCGAAATGTGGTACGTTTTGCACCATGAAAGTTAGACTACTGTTTGCCTTTGCCGCCACCGCGTGGCTCTCCGCCCAACCCGCCGCCGACCCGCTGGTGGAAGGTCTGCGCCTGGTGGAGGTCGCCTCGGTGGCGGACGCCGCCGAACAACTCTACGGCCAGCGGATTTACATGTCGCACGACATGCGGCCCATCTCCACCGCCAAGTTCGCCGGTCCCGCCGTCACCGTGCTGATGAAGAAAGACGAGCACCACGAAGGCTCGGCCGCGTCGCAGGGCATGCTGGACGCCATCGATGCCGCGCCGCCCGGCTCGGTCTACGTGATCGTGCTGGAGGACGGCCTGGATGTGGCGGGCATCGGCGGCCTGATGTCCACCGCGATGAAGTACAGGGGCCTGGTGGGCGCGGTAGTGGACGCTTCGGTGCGCGACCTGCCGCAGATCAAGCGTCTGCAATTTCCGGTGTTCAGCCGCGGCGTCGTGCCCTCCACGTCCATCAATCACTACCGCTTCGCGGGCGCCAACATTCCAGTCACGTGCGCGGGCGTGCATGTGAATCCGAACGACATTATCGTGGCGGATGAGGACGGCGTGGCGGTCGTGCCGCGGGCGCACGCCGCCGAGATCCTGAAGAAGGCGCAGGAGTTGGATAACACTGAGCACAGCATGGTCCCGTTTATCGAAAAGTTCCGATCGATCCGGGAGGCAGTGGCCAAGTTCGGGCGGATTTAAGGGGACTACCCTGCCGTGCGGCGCATCATGGCGCGCTTCACTTGTTCCAGTAAAGCGTGCGCGCGCGGGAGGCTCTCGACGGCCTGCCGCACTTCCGGATCGCCGCTCCAACCCAAGCGATCGGCCGAGCGCTTGTCAAACGCGCGCGAATACAGCTCGATCTTGATTTGCTCCTCCACCCAGGCGCGATTCTCGCTGAATTCCGCGTCGGTGAAGACGGCGCCCTGCTGGCGCAGATAGTCGTGGAAGCGCTGGACCACGGCGTCGTCCGGCGACCAGCCCTGCGCGAGGTGCGGCGTCTCAGCGCCGAAGTACACGGAGCCGAAATGATAGAATTCGCCGGGCAGGGGGAAGCGCACGCGCCGCTGGAATGCGTTCATCATTTGCGGAGGAAATTTCTCGTCCGGCGTGATGCCGCCGCCGCCATATACGGTGCGGCCGCTATCGGTCATCTTCACGTCATTGGAGCTTTGCGCGTCTTCCTGCCGGTTGTGATAGTAGTAATCGAAAAACGAGCGGTGCGAGTAATCGCGCTGGATGAGCCGGCCGCTGGGCGTATAGTAACGGGCGATGGTCAACAGCAGGGCGGCGTCTTCGGACAGCGGAAACTGGGCTTGCACCAAGCCCTTGCCGAAAGTATTCTCGCCCATGACCCAGGCCCGGTCGTGATCCTGCAACGCCCCGGCAACGATTTCGGAAGCAGAAGCCGTATTCCGATTCACCAGCACCACCACGGGATATTGCCGGCCGCGATTGCCGGTTTTGGCGCGGAACACCTGCTCCGGCTCGGAGCGGCCGCGATGCGAAACCACGGTCTGGTCCTTGCGCAGGAAGTGCCCGGCCACGTCCACGGCTTCGTTGAGCAGCCCGCCGCGGTTCTCGCGCAGGTCCAGGATCAGGCCATTGACGTTGTCCTCGCCCAACCGCCGCAGGTCTTCTTCCATGTCGCGGCCGGCGCTCTGGGCTTCAAATGTCTTAATTGTGACGTAAGCGATGCCCGGCCGGACCCAGAAGGCGTCCACTACGCTGGGCGAAATTTCGCCGCGCGTCACCATGTAGGATACGATCTTCGCGGAGCCATAGCGGCGCACCCCGACTTTCACCAGCGTGCCGCGCGCGCCTTTCAGCCGGTCGGCGACCGCGCCGGAATCCTCGCCTTGCACGTCGACATCGTCCACCGTGGCGATCACGTCGCCGCGCCGCAGCCCGGCGCGCGCCGCAGGCGAATCCGGAAACGCCTGCACCACCGCCACGTTCGGTCCATCCATCATGACTTCCATGCCGACGCCAAAATACTGCCCGCGCTGGTTCTGTTGAAGCTGTTTGTACTCTTCGGGATCGAGGAAGTTGGAGTGCGGATCGAGGGTGCGCAGCATGCCCGGAATGGCGCCCTGGTAGATGGCTTTATCCGGCGCGATAACGTCCGCGAAATTCTCCTCGATGAGGGCGTATGCCGAGGCGAAGGATTTCACATTGCCCTTCAGATCGCCTTCCGATTGTCCGGTGGCGGTGCGCGCGACGCCGGGCATCCACAGAGCGGCCAGCAAGCCGGCCAGCAGGATGGTTAACGGCACAAACGCCCGGGAACGGGTTTTCTTTGGTGTTTTGGAGTCTATCGCCACACGCCAAGTCCCTCAGTTCTTACCATCATAACACTGAGGACGAAGGCGAGCGTTTAACGTTAGTTATGCGGGCGTTCGAACGCCGCGAATGGAGCGTTACACTGATGATGAGGTTCGCGGCTTGAAGCGTCGTCGAAATATTCTAAACTGGGCGGGATTCGCGGTCGTTGTGGCCGCGCTGGTGAGCTATATCCCATTCTTCGTACTGTTTCCCGCAACGCGCGACATCCCATGGGCAAACTATCTGTTATTCCTGATCGGCGGCGCGCTGATTGCCGTGGGCGTCAGGCGCGCGTTCCGCGATCCCGAGCACCACGGCGGCAAGGTCAGCGGCTCGATCCTGGCCGCGCTGAGCGCCCTCCTATTCGCTTTCTTCGTGGTGAGCGTTACCTACTTTTCAAAACAGATCCCATCCGCGGAGAGCGCCTTACGCGCCGGCCGGAAAGCGCCGCCGTTCGTGCTGGTGGATACCGGCGGAAAGCAAGTCTCATCCGCCGATCTTTTAAAGGAGCGTCGCGGACTGGTGCTGGTTTTCTATCGAGGGTACTGGTGACCGTTCTGCAACTCCGAGTTACGGGGTTTCGAGCAGCACCTGAACGAGTTTCATCGGCGTGGCTTTGAAGTAGTGGCAATCAGCGTGGATTCGCCCGCCGACTCACAGAAGCTTTGCCAGTCCCGAGGGTATGGATTTCCATTTCTCTCCGATCCCAAGGCTGAGACGATCCGGCAGTACGGAGTGCTGCATCCCAAGGGGGGCGAGGAAGGTAAAGACATCGCGCGGCCCGCCGAATTTCTTGTGGATGCGGGAGGCACGATCCGCTGGGTGAACCTGACGGACGATATCCGGGTGCGGGCCAGGCCGGAATCGGTTCTCGCGGCTATAGACCGGCTTTGACGCTTTAGCTCCGCTACGCCGGCTCGACGCCGAGCTTCCGGAGGAACCACATCATCGGACACCAGTTGGTGAACGCCGACTGGAACAAGTTCGCTCCGACGAAAGCAGTGAATAGAAACCATGCCGGATGGACCCGATAACCCAGGGCCACGCTCAGCATTACAAGAAAACCGGCAATCAGGCGTAAGCAGCGTTCGATGGTCATGCGATCTTTCTCCTTCGATTCACCACGAAGTAGACAATGGGCACGGTCATGCGCGAGAGGGCCAGGGAAGCGACTTCTCCGGCCATCAGCGCGATGGCCAGACCTTGGAAGATGGGATCGAACAGGATCACTCCGGCGCCCACCACTACCGCGGCCGCGGTGAGCAACATGGGACGGAAGCGGACGGCTCCGGCGTCGATTACAGCCGCATCCAGCGGCATCCCTTCCCGCAGGCGAAGCTCAATGAAGTCCACCAGGATAATGGAATTGCGCACCACGATTCCCGCCCCGGCAATGAACCCGATCATGGAGGTGGCGGTGAAAAACGCGTGCAGCAGGCCGTGCGCGGGCAGGATGCCGACCAGCGAAAAAGGAATGGCCGCCATGATGACCAGCGGGGTGATGAACGATTGAAACCATCCCACCACGAGGCCGTAGATCAGGACCAGCACCGCCGCGAATGCGATCCCGAGGTCGCGGAAGACTTCGTAGGTGATGTGCCATTCCCCGTCCCATTTCATGGAGTAGCACTCGGCATCGGTGGGCAGCGCGGCCATGTGTTGTTCGATGGCGTAGCCGCCGGGCGCGCGGAACTTGTCCATTTCCGCTCCGAGCTTGAGAATGGCGTACACAGGGCTTTCCATGGCGCCCGCCACGTCGCCCGTGACATAGGTAACGGGGAGCAGATTCTTGTGGTAAATGCTCTTATCCGCCGTCACTTCCTGGGCGCGCACGAGCTCGCTTAACGCCACCAGCCGGCCCGTTTTTCCGGCTACCTTGAGAGCTTGGATTCTTTCCAGGCTGGACCGGCTGGCGCGGCCGAGGCGCAGGTTCAGTGGCACGTCTTCCTGCGCGGACTCCGGATGCAGCAGCCCGGCCCGATACCCGGAGGAGGCCAGCGCCAGGGTTTGGGCGATATTGTCTTCCGAAACTCCGCTCAGTGCGGCCTTCTCTTTATCCACCAGCAGGCGGTACTTGGGTTGGTCGTCTTCCACGTACCAATCCACGTCCACCACGCCATCGGTGCGCTGCCACAGATCCCGGATGCGCCGGGCGATGGCGGTGCGCACGTTCATTTCCGGCCCGTAGATTTCGGCGACCAAGGTTTCGAGCACGGGCGGCCCGGGAGGCACCTCGGCCACTTTGATGCGGGCTCCGTACTGGCGGGCTACCGGCAGGAGCCGCTGCCGGACCTGTTTGGCGATCTCGTGGCTCTGCAGCTTGCGCTCGCTTTTGGGCCGCAGGTTCACCTGAATATCGGCGACGTTCGACCCCTGGCGGAGATAGTAGTGCCGCACCAGCCCGTTGAAGTTGAACGGCGACGCGGCGCCGGCGTACGTTTGCAGATCGACCACTTCCGGCTGATCGAGCGTGGCGCGCGCCAGGGCGTTGGCGGCGCGGGCCGTCTCTTCAAGCGTCGTTCCATTCGGCATATCCACAATCACCTGGAACTCGCTCTTGTTGTCGAAGGGCAGCATTTTCACTTTCACGAACTGGAAGTAGAACAAGGAGACGGAGCCGAGCAGCAGGGCCACCACGCCCAGCAAAAAGCCCCAACGAAGTGCCGGGACGTGCAGCAGCCTTCCCATGACGAGGCGATAGAACCGCGTCAGGCGGTCTTCTTTTTCGCCGTCGGCCAAGGTATGGCCCGGCTTGAGGATGCGGACCGCGGCCCACGGCGTCACGATAAAAGCCACCAGCAGCGAGAAGACCATGGCGGCGCTGGCGCCGATAGGAATCGGCCGCATGTAGGGACCCATCAGGCCGCCCACGAATGCCATCGGCAGAATGGCCGCGACGACGGTCAGGGTGGCCAGAATCGTGGGATTGCCCACTTCGTCCACGGCTTCGACGGCGACTTCGAAGGGCGCGCGTTCCCGGTTGGCGGGCATACGCCAGTGGCGCACGATATTCTCCACCACCACGATGGCATCGTCCACCAGGATACCGATGGAGAAAATCAGGGCAAACAGCGTGATGCGGTTCAGCGTGTAGCCATAAAGATAGAACACCGTCAGGGTGAGGGCGAGAGTTACGGGAATGGCGATGAATACGATCAGCGATTCGCGGAAACCCAGGGTGATGGCGATCAGGAGGCTGACGGAAACCACGGCGATCAGCATATGGAAAAGCAGCTCGTTGGATTTCTCGGCCGCAGTTTCGCCGTAATCGCGGGTGATATCCAACTGGACATCCGATGGAATTACGCGGCCCTTGAGCGGCTGGATACGGCCGAGAACGTTCCGCGCCACGATGACTGCGTTCGTGCCTTTTCTTTTGGCTATGGCTATCGTCACGGCGGGTAGAAACTCACGCGAGCCGGCCCGCGCCATGCGCACGTATTGGGAAGGCTCTTCCCCTGCATCGCTCACTTGGGCGACGTCGCGGACGAAGATCAGCTTATCGTTCGCCACGCCGGCGACGACGTTGCGCACGTCGTCGGCAGTGCGCAGAAACTCGCCGGTTTCGATGAGGTATTCGCGATTCGCGGCGTCGAACCGGCCGGAAGGCAAGCGCCGGTTCGAAAGCCCGAGCGAACCGGCCACCTGTAGCGCCGAGAGGTTATATGCCGCCAGCTTGCCCTCATCCAGCAGGATGCGGATCTCGCGGCGCTGACCACCGATCAGCGTGACCGCGGAGACATCCGGCACCTGCTTGATGGTGTCGTCAACCTGGGCGGCAATGCGGCGCAGTTCGAAATCTCCATAACGCTTGCTGGACAACGTCAGCGCCAGAATCGGCACATCGTCAATGGATCGCGGTTTCACCAGCGGGCGCGAGGCACCCGGCGGGACGATGTCGAAATTAGCGGCGAGCTTCTGGTTGAGGCGGACGAGGCTCTTCTCTTCATCCTGGCCCACGTAGAAACGCACGATGGCCAGGGACTGTCCCGGGCTGGAAGTCGAGTAGATGTACTCGACTCCGGGGATCTCCCACAGCAGCTTCTCCATGGGCTTGGTGACGCGCTGTTCCACCTCGCGCGGCGTTGCGCCGGGCATTTGGACGAAGACATCGATCATGGGCACCACGATTTGCGGTTCTTCTTCGCGGGGCAACTTCCACACCGCGAATGCGCCGAGGAGCAGCGCGGCGGCGACGATCAACGGAGTCAGCTTGGAATCGATCCAGGCATGGGCAAACCGGCCCGCCGGACCGGGACGGCGCGGGGGCGGGGCCGATCCGCTCATGGGCGGACCTCCACCCGCGCGCCATCCATCAGGTGGGCGGGAACGGGGCTTACAAGCTTCTCGCCTGGACTCAATCCCGAGAGCACTTCGATGGCGTTCCGGGTGCGCTGGCCCACGGTCACCAGGCGCGTGCGCGCGCAGCCGTCTTCAATCACGAACACCGATTGCAGTTGCCCGCGCTCCAGCAGGGCTTGTGGCGGAATCGCCACTACTTCGCGGGCGCTGAGGGGGAACCAGGCGCGTCCGAACATGCCGGACCGAAGATTTGGCATGGCAGGCAGATCGATCTTCACGGTGTAGGCGCGCGAAGCCGCATCCACGGCCGGCACGATTTCCGAGACGCGGGCGGCAAACTGGCGGCCCAACGCTTCCAGGCCGACATCGACGTTTTGCCCGGCTTTCACGAACGGAAGCCTGGATTCTTCCACCGATGTTTCCAACCGGTAGGCGCCTTCCTTCTCCACAGTGAGAAGGGGAGCGCCGGGGGCGGCCAGGTCGCCCGTTTCCACGGACTTCGCCGTGACGACCCCGGAAAACGGCGCCGAGATCCGCGCATAGCCGCGCATGATGGTTGCGGCGCGGACCTCCTGTTGCACCTGCGCGCGCCTGGCATCCAGTTCGCTGCGCTTCGCTCGCGCCATTTCATAGGCGGCCTGGGCCGATTTGAGGCGCGCCGACGATTCATCGAACTCCTGATTCGAAATCGACTTTTTGGACGCCAGTTCTTCCATGCGCCGGAAGGTGCTTTGCGAAAGATCCAGGTTGGCTTTGGCGCCCGCCACGCCGCTATCCGCTTCGGGGATGGCGCTGAGAACCTCGGCTTGGCCGGCCTCCGCGCGGCGGACATTGGCGTCCAGATCCTGGGAATCCAGCGTGACCAGAAGTTGGGCTTCGCGCACCCGGTCGCCCACCTCGACGGCAACCTGCCGCACATAAGCCATGAGCTTGCTTGACAGCACCGCTGCGGTGCGGGCGCGAACGGTTCCAGTGGCCGCATACAAATCGGGCCACTGCTGGCTGCTTACCAGTGCAGTTTGGACCGGGATGGCGGGTGCGGTGTCCGCATTTCTTGGGTGAGACTCACGGCCGCAGCCGCTCCACAGGGCAACCGCGGCCAGCGCGGGGAGAAAAACGAATCGCATTAGTTCAATACCTCCGATTCGGGCGAGAGCCGGCCAGCGGCCCAATCCAGCATGGCGGCGGCGATGCGTTGGTCGCCGACCGCGGCCAGGTAGCGGTTTTGGCTTTCGAGAACCGCGGTTTCGTTACGCAGAAGGTCCGTCACGTTGCTCATACCGGCTTGGTAGCGGTTCTGGGTGATCCGCAGGCTCTCCTGGGCTTCGGCCACGGCCGCTTTCGCCACCTCGATGCGTTGCTGTGCCGCGCGCAGATCGGCCCAGGCGCGGCGCACTTCGAGGCGCACGGCGGAGTCCACGCGCTGCTCGCCGGCATCGGCACGCCGGACCCACTCGCGGGATTCCTCAATGCGCGCCTTGTCGGCCAAGCCGTTGAACAGGTTCCAATGCAGTCCAATGCAAGCCAGCCAGTTGGCGCCACCCTGGTCGATAAACCGCTGGCGGTCCGCTTCAAACGCGGCGTGGAATGCGACCTGGGGCAGCAGGGCGCTGCGAGCCGAATCCGCCTGCGTCTTGGCGAGCGACGCCTCCAGGTGCGCCTGACGTGCCTCCGGACGCGTGCCGGAGGCGTCGTTTTCCAGCGATGCGAGGGCCAGGTCCGGCAGATCGAGCGGGCTGAGCGGGGTGGTTAGGACGTGTCCGGCATCCAGGGGCAGCCCGAGGGCGTCGTTCAGCGCGGATTTCGCCACATCCAGATCCGCCGCCGTTTGGATGCGCAACTCGGTAACAGAGGCAAGATGCACACGGATCGAGAGCACATCGACATCGGTCGACATACCGGCTGTGCGGACCGATTCGGCGCGCTGCAGGTCCGCCTCGGCCGACCGGACGGCCTGCTCCGCAGTCTTGAGGTTTTCGGCCGCCAGGACCGTACCGTAATAGGCGCGGACGACATTGGCGATCGTCTGCATCCGGGCCCGGCGCTGCTCTTCCGCGGCCGCCCGCGCGGAGAGGCTCGCCGATTTCACCGCGTTGCGGGTTTGCCCCGCGTCGTAGAGCGGCTGGTCCAGCGTAACCAGCGACTGGAAATCATTCAGAAAACCGGGCCGGTTCAGGGGGCCGACATTGAAGTTCTCAACGCCGAATTGGTGTTGGGTCAACAGAGAACTGAAGACGAAGACCGGGTTGTCGCTGCGCGCGAAGGACTCGGAATAGTTCAGCTTGGGGAGCCTGCCGGCGCGGGCCGCAGCAATGCGGGCGGCGGTTGCGCGCGTCCCGGCAGCGGCGGCGGCGATGGCCTTGTTTTCCTGGAGGGCCAGCCGCACGGCGTCACGCAACGAGAGGGGGTCCTGGGCCCATAGAGGTCCAGCCAGGGCTAACAACAGTGACATTCTCATGATATTCGGATCTTGAAAACTCGCTTCAACAGGCAAGATGCAGTTTACGGTAATTGGTGACACGGCCACGCGGGGGGCTGGAAGGTGCGAGAGAATGGACAAGAGCATGACCAGAAGAACGATGGCCAGGCTGTTGGCGTGGGCGCTGCTACCGCCCGCGATGCGGCGCGGCAGCGGGGCGGACTTCAGCCGGGAGCGGCGGTATCGCGCCGACGCCCAGATCCTGATCTTGTCGCTGCCTCTTCTACGGCGTTCCGGCGTGGGAGGAGGCAGCGTAGTGTGGCGCGAATGGGGCGAGTCCGCCGGATTGGCGCGGCTGCTGGAGTTTACGGGCTACTCGAACCCGGAACGCGCCGCCGGATTGAACCGGCTGGGCTTGATCCGGGAGACATCATCCGGCGGGGAAAACGCGATCCGGGAGTCGCGCTACTTCGGGGTGATGACTGCATCGCCCGAGGAGAGCGCCGCCGAGGCCCAGAAGGCTTTGCATTCCAACGCCATGGAGGCGGTGTACACTGCCATCCGAGGGCGCATCGCGGGCGGCCGGGTGGAAACCGCGACCGCGCACTTTACCGGACCGGCGCGGCTTTCGCCCGAACGCCGGAATGAGCTGTACGCGCACGCCGAGCAGGCGCTTTCCACAGCGGCGGAGAAGCCGCCGGATTTTAGTACTAACGGCGCGATTCCGGCCCTTTTTCTGCACGCGCTGGCGGATGCGTTGCACCATCCCGAGCGGGGGCAAACGCAATATGTTTACAACGGGCGCTTATACCGGCTGTGGATACGGTACGCCCCCGATCCGAAAGCGGCAAGCTATTTCCGCGAGCGGGGAATCGTGCGCGCAGGTGTGGGAGTGGTGCGCGTGTCCGGCAAAGTCAGGCGCGAAACGGGCGGTAAGGAAACCGAATTCAGGCTATGGATCGAAGAGGGCGCCGCACTGCCCATGCCGCTGCGCATCGATTTCCAGCCGAAGGCGTATTTGCGGTTAGTGATGGAAGCGGAAGCTTAGGGGCGTTCTGCCCCATACATTGGCCGCCGAACGCAGACAAACGCCGATAAGACAAGCAACACGAGACCCGGCTGTCCGGCTGGAGCCAGCTTCCGAGCTGGGGGGCGGGCGGGTTTACAATCGGTATTCACCCCGATGGCATACGACGACTCAATTGCCAGGCTGGCAAAGCAAATCGACGCCGCGCGGAAGTCCGAGCCCTCGCAGATCCGCGCGGAAGAAGTCGCCGCCTTGCGCCGCCAAGGCGCATGCCAGCTTCACCAGATCTGCGCGGAGTTCGTGGCATCGTTGAACAGCAGGCTTTCGGACACGGCGGTGGAGCTTTCGCCGCCCACCTATAGTGCGGAGTCGTTCCACGAATCCGGTGTGAACCTCATCCAGATCAGCTCTCAAGGTCGCGAGATGCAGATCGCGTTCCAGGCCACTTCCCAACTTTTTTCCACCGAAAAGTTTCCGGTCCCGTATGTCCTGGATGGCGAAATTCGCATTTACAACCAGGAGATGCTGGAACGTTTCGAGATTCGGAGCTACCGGTTGTTCTTCTGTCTGAATGAGAACGCGGGCGTCTGGCGGTTCTTCGACTGGCGGGACGGCCGGACAGCGCCGGTCAACCGCGACCTGCTGGCGAGCCTGATGGAAAGGCTCTTCTGAACGCCCCGATCGCCGGCCACTCGGTTAAATTAGGAGCATGGCAAAGATTCTTGTGATTACGGGCGACGGTGGCGAATCGTACGAAGCCCTGTACGCGGTACACCGGTTTCAAGAGGAGGGATGGGAAGCGGTGGTGGCGGCTCCAGCGCGCCGGCGGCTGCATCTGGTGATGCACGATTTCGAGCCTGGCTGGGACACCTATGTCGAGCGCATTGGCTATGGGCTGGAGGCCGATGTCGCCTTCGATCAGGTGAATGTCGCGGAATACGCCGCGGTGCTCATCCTGGGAGGCCGGGCGCCGGAGTACCTGCGGAACAATGCCAAGGTGCTGGATATCGTGCGGGCATTCGACCGGCAGGAAAAGTGGATATTCGCCATCTGCCACGGTATCCAGGTGCTGGCGGCGGCGGGATTAGCGGCGGGTAAACGCGTGACTTGCTATGAACACGTGCGCTTGGAAGCGGAGCAGGCTGGCGCTACCTACGTAGACTCTCAAACCGTGTGCGATGGGCGCATTATCACGGCCCAGACGTGGCAGTCGCATCCCTCGTTCTACCGGGAGATCTTCGCGCAGCTTGCGGGCCGGGCGCATGCCGCTCGATCCTGAAGTCGCGGCCTACCTGGAGCGTCAGAGACATCAGCCGCCGCGCTCCTCTCTGGACGTTGCCCGCACGCGCCAGATGTTGCGCCAGGCCGCCGCACTTGCGGGAACCGCGCCGCCTCTCGCCCGGATCGAAGAGGTAGTCCTGCCGGGTTCCCTGAGGGCGCGGCAGTATTGGCCCGTTGCGGGTAAAGGGCTGCCGGTCGTGGTCTACTTTCACGGCGGCCGGTTCTTCAGCGGCGATCTGGAAAGCCACGACACGGTTTGCAGGCTGCTCGCTTTGTCGGCAGGCTGCCGCGTGCTGGCGGTAGACTACCGGCTCTCCCCGGAGCACCCTTTTCCGGCCGCCGCGGAGGATGCGCGCACAGCCGTCGAATGGGTGCTGCGCGAGGGGGTACCGGCGGGCGTCGCGGGCGACAGCGCGGGCGCGAACCTCGCGGCGGGAGCGGCGCTGGAGCACAGGGGATCGGCGCTCAGATGCCAGTTGCTGATCTATCCGATGCTCGATCCGGCGTGCAGTTCGCCTTCGTTCGTCGAATTTTGCGAAGGCTATGGACCGGAGGCTGCCGACATGCAGCGGGGCTGGTCTGAGTATCTTCCGGAGGGAAACGGATCGCGCGACCCGATGGCATCTCCGCTTTGCGCGGAAAATACCGGCGGAGTGGCACCGGGTTTTGTTCTCACAGCCGAATTCGACACGCTTCGCGACGAGGGCGAAACATATGCGCGCAAGTTGATTCAATCGGGCAACCTCGTGCAGGTGCGGCGATACCCGGGGACGATCCACGGCTTTTTTATGATGCAAGGTATCCTACGGGTGGCCCGCGAGGCATTGCACGATGCCGGGTCGTTCCTCAGGTTGCATCTTCACGGATGACGCAGTCACGCGGGCCGGCTGGCTGCATCCTCCACTCCTCACGCCTTCCAAAGCATGGCGGTTTCAGCCGCGAATTCCTGGTAGCTGCGCGGCGTGTGGCCCAGGAGCTTTGTCAGGCGCGCAACCTCCGTTTCGGTCGAAGCGAAGCCACGGTCGAAATAGCCCTCGAACATCATACGAAGATCGAAGGCGGTCCACGCCGGAGCTCTCGCGCGCATCTGCTGTTCCCACTGGTCGAAGTTGTGTCCGGTGTATTTGATTTCCTTGCCCAAAACCTTACTCCACGTGGCCGCATTCCCCGGCCCGCTGATCGGCGTAGGACCGGTCAGGTCGTATGTCTGGCCGTCGTGCCCGTCCGCGGTGAGCGAGATGGCGGCAACTTCGGCGATGTCGCGAATGTCCACCGCGCAAATCCCCGCCGTACCGATCGGCACGGGGTAGATGCCGGGACCGGTCAGAGCGCCCTTCAGCGCGGCGTCGTTCTGAAAGTAATAGCCGGGCCGCAAGATCGTGTACGGAACACCGAACTCGCGCAGCGCGTTCTCCACCGCCATCTTCGATGCAAAGTGTGGCACGTCGCGGAATTGCTCGACCTTGAATACGGACAGATAGGTAACATGCTTCAGTCCCACCCGCCTGGCGATGCCATACGCGATCAGCGCCTGCGTCAGTTCATCGGCTACGACGGCATTCAGCAGAAACAGCTTGCCGGCACCCTGCATGGCTTGTTCGACGGAACCCGGATCCAGCAGGTCGCCGATCGAAACCTCTACGCCGGCGGGCAGCTTGCCTTCGTCCGGCGGCTTGCGAGCCAGTACCCGGACCTGTGCTCCGCGCCGAAGCAGTTCCTTGACAACTGCGCCTCCGACATTCCCCGTTCCGCCAGTTACCAGAATCTTCATCGCATCACCTTGTATGATTTACCCCTTCAGCCTGCGGTACCGGCGGATTAAGTTGTTCGTCGAACTATCGTGGCTTGGCGCGGGGTCTGTCGCGCTCTCCAGTTCGGGTACGATGCGCTGGGCCAGCACCTTGCCCAATTCCACGCCCCATTGGTCGAACGAATCGATCTGCCAGATTGTGCCTTGTGTGAAAACCGCGTGCTCGTAAAGCGCCACCAGTTTGCCTAGAATCTCCGGTGTGAGCCGAGCGGCAAGAATCGTGTTCGACGGGCGGTTGCCCTCGAAGACCCGGTGCGGTACCAGCCAATCGGGCGTGCCTTCTGTTTTGACTTGTTCCGCCGTTTTCCCGAACGCCAGCGCCTCGGTCTGCGCGAAAACGTTGGCCATCAGAATGTCGCGATGCCGGCCCAACGGGTTCAGGGGCTGGGCAAAGGCGATGAAGTCACAAGGGATCATCACGGTTCCCTGATGGATCAATTGATAGAACGAGTGCTGGCCATTGGTTCCCGGTTCACCCCAATATACCGGGCCGGTGGCGTAAGTCACTTCGGCGCCATCGAGCGTGACGTGCTTGCCGTTGCTCTCCATCGTCAACTGCTGCAGGTAAGCTGGAAATCGCTTCAGGTATTGCTCGTAGGGCAGCACCGCAACCGTTTGGGCGCCGAAGAAATTTGCGTACCAGATGCCGAGCAGGCCCATCAGCGCCGGTAGGTTGCTTTCGAACGGCGCGTTACGGAAATGTTCGTCAATCTGGTGGAAGCCGTCCAACATGGCCCGGAAATTATCGGGCCCGATGGCCAGCATGGTCGAAAGGCCTATGGCCGAATCCATGGAGTAGCGCCCGCCCACCCAATCCCAAAAGCCGAACATGTTGGCGGTGTCGATACCGAACTTCGCCACCTCCGCGGCGTTGGTCGACACGGCCACGAAATGCCGGGCCACCGACGTTTCGTCGCCGCCCAGGCCAGCCAGCGACCAGGCGCGAGCCGAGTGCGCATTGGTCATGGTCTCCAGCGTGGTGAATGTTTTCGAAGAGACGATGAAGAGCGTCTCGGACGGGTCGAGATCGCGAACCGCCTCCGCGAAGTCCGTGGCATCCACATTAGACACGAACCGGAATGTCATGCCGCGGTCGCTGTAATGCCGCAGCGCCTCGTAAGCCATCACCGGGCCCAGGTCGGAGCCGCCGATTCCGATGTTGACGATGTTGCGAACCGGCTTGCCGGTACTGCCTTTCCACTCGCCGCTCCTGACTCGATTTGAAAAACCGGCCATCTTGTCGAGCACGGCGTGGACCTGGGGTACGACGTTGGCGCCATCCACGACGATGGATGCTCCCTGGGGCGCGCGGAGCGCCACGTGCAAGACCGCCCGCTGCTCCGTAACGTTGATCTTCTCGCCGCGAAACATCGCCTCGATGCGCGCCCGCAGGCCCGATTCTTCTGCAAGTTGCACCAGGAGTTTGACGGTCTCATCGGTGATGCGGTTCTTCGAGTAGTCCAGGAAGAGGCCCGCAGCCTCCGCGGTCAGCCGCTCGCCCCGGCCGGGGTCGCCGGCGAAGAGTTGGCGCAGGTGCAATGCACGAACCCGATCGTAATGAGTTTGAAGAGCCTTCCAGGCTTTCCCTCCCATAATCGCTCCTCCTCCTTGCTCTCTAATTGGCCGCGGTTGTGGCGAGCGCGGCACTCTTGGAGATGATCACGGCCATTAATTCGTTCCATGACTTTACGAACGACTTGGCCCCTTCGTCCTGAAGCTGGGCGGCCAGGGCGGCGACATCGATGCCGGCCTCGCCGAACTGTGCCAGCACCTGCTCGCAATCGCCGCCATCCGCCGGAAGGATGGACTCCAGTACGCCATGGTCCGCGAGCGCTTGCAAGGTGCCCTCCGGCATGGTGTTGACGGTAAAAGGCGCGGCGAGGGCCTTGATGTAGAGCACGTCGGACGCCGATGGATCCTTGGTTCCGGTGCTGGCCCACAGGAGCCGCTGCGGCCGCGCGCCGGCGTTGAAGACGCGCTGCCATCGCGGAGACGCGAGCAAGGAGCGATACGCTTTATACGTCCGCTTGGCTATGGCGATGCCCAGTCGATCGTGCAGCGCATCGGGCGTCTTACCCATCACGGCAGCGTCCCAGCGGCTGATGAATACCGAGGCGACCGACCCGACATTGGGATTCAGTCCCGCGTCGATGCGGCGCTCGACCCCGCGCAGGTATGCCTCGGCGGCCGCCACGTACTGCTCACGCGAGAACAGCAGGGTGACGTTGACCGGCACACCGGCAAAGATGGACTCCTCGATCGCCGGCAGGCCTTCGGCAGTGCCGGGAATCTTGATGAACAGATTCGCTTGTCCGCCGCGTGCGTGGAGATCCTTGGCCGCGGCCAGGGTGCTGGGCGTGTCATGGGCCAGCAAGGGCGACACTTCCAACGACACCCAGCCGTCCACGCCATCCGTCTGGTTGTGGCTGGGCTGAAACAGGGCGGCGGCGCGCGTGATGTCCTCCAGCGCCAGTTCAAAGAAGAGCGCCTCGCCGGATGTGCCCTTTCTCACCTTTTCGCGAATGGCATCGTCGTAGGCAGTGCTGTTCTTGATGGCGTGATCGAAGATGGTCGGATTCGAAGTAAGGCCGGTTACCGACAACTCGCTGATATAGCGTTGGAGAGTGCCGTTATTCAGCAGGTCGCGCGTAATATTGTCGAGCCAGATACTCTGGCCGAGGTTGTGCAGCAGTTGGGTCGCTTTCATGTGGTGGCCTCCGCGGTCTATTGCAGAACAATAGCACGTGTAGGCCCAGATGCTCGATGCACGGCCAAATTGGCCGCCGATGAACGCGGCATGGCCCGCGGCGGGCCACCCTGGCAGATGAAAAGAGGCGGCCTATGAGGCCGCCGCAGGCTGCGAGCCTGCCCCACAAAGTCACGCGCTCAGCGCGACCTCGGATCTGCAGGCCACGCAGTTACGGCCGCGTTCCTTCGCGGCGTAGAGTGCAGAATCCGCGGCCGCCACCAGCTCCTGCGGACTTGTTTGGGTGCCGTTGGTGGCGCCCACGCCGAAACTGCACGTCAACGATATAGCGTCCGCCGGCGCGGCAAAGAGGTGTTGCGCGATGCGCTGCCGCATGTCCTCGGCCCGCACGACCGCTTCTTCCGGGCCGCAGCCCGGCAACAGGATCGCCATCTCCTCTCCGCCGTATCGCCCGACGGTATCGTAGGGCCGCACCGATTGCTGAATGCGGCTGGCGCACTCTCGCAGAACCGCATCGCCGGCCAAGTGCCCGTATGTGTCGTTGACCCTCTTGAAGAAATCCAGGTCCACCATGATCAGCGCAAGGGAGCCATTCTCACGCGACACCCGGGCAAATTCCCTGTCGAGAATCTCGAAGAAGGCGTTGCGGTTGAATAATCCGGTCAGGCCATCCTTGACGGCTCGTTCGCGCAGAGCTTCCCGGGCCGCCAGCAGATCCTGTTTCTCCTTTCGCAGTTCCTCGGTGCGCTTGGCGACCGCCGTCTCCAGTTCCCATTGACGGCGGAGCAGATGGAACATACGCCAGCGCCAGACCACGCACAGAAGCAGCAGCGCCAGCGCCGCCACGAGCTCCCGAAACCACCACGTACCCCACCACGGAGGACGGATTTCAAAGGCGAACACCACCGGCTGTTTGCTCCAGCCGTCCCAGCCATCGCGCGCCTCAACCTCCAGGCGGTAGTCATTGGGCGGCAGTCCGGGAAACTGCATCTCCCGCAGCGCTGTTTCCCGCCATTCGCCGAAGAGCGGCTGAAGCCGGTAACGGAACAGAACCGAACCTTCGTGAGCGAATGTGAGGGCGGAGTACTGCGCCAGCAGAGAGTTTGCCCGGTAGCCCATGGAGACAGGGTTGGCTGTCTCGACATCCCGTTCGCCGAGCATCAATTTCGTGAATATAGCCGGCGGAGCCGATGGCGCGCGTCCGACCCGGTTTGGATGGAAACGCGCCAAGCCGCTGCTGGTGCCGATCCACACCGTGCCATCGGCCTCCGCCGCAAAGGCGCCCAGGTCGCAGTCGTTCCAGATCAGGCCGTCGCTTTGGTCGTACTGCTTCCAGCGGTCTCCATCCCACGAGCGCACGCCCTGGTCGGTGCCCGCCCAAAGCTGGTTGCGGGCATCGAAGCCGAGAAAGTAGGTCAGTTCTCCCCGCAGCCCGGCCTCGCGGCCATAATGGTCCATAGACAGACGCTCTCCATCCATCCGAATCCTGGTCACGCTGCCGGAGAACCAATAACCCACCCAGATTTCGTGCGGTTTGGAGGCAGCGATCGCCAATACCACGTCGTGGCGAAGACCGTCCGCCATCGAAATTCGACGCCATTTGCCACCCGTCAGCCAGAACAGACCCTTGACAGTACCGGCCAGGATGTCCCCGCCGGGCGCCTCGGCCACCACCCAGCAGCGCACTGGCGGAACCGCGTCCACCCGCTGGAATCGCTTCTGGAGCGGCTGCGCTACGAAAAGACCATGCTCGGTAGCCGCCCAGATCCGCTGGGACCGGTCCACAACCAGCGAAGCAGGGAATTCTCCCGCGAGTCCTTGATCCTTCCCGAACCATTCGACCCTGCCGGCGCCCGCTTGCAGCCGTCCCACGCCGTATCCTTCCGTGCCGAGCCACAGGTTGCCGCCATCATCCAAACGGACCGCGTGTACCGGAATTTTGCCCACCGCCGGATGCCGCCGCCATACCCACTGGTCCCCGGTCTTGCGGCCCTGAAACAGACCTGTTTCCGAACCAACCCATAAGGAGCCATCGCGCAACGGTAAGATCTCGTAGATCAACTCGCTGTCCAAGCCAGTGTCCGGAGAGAAACCCTCCCATTCGCCGTAGCCCTGCCACCTTGCCAGGCCGCGACCGGCCAGTCCCAACCAGATCGAGCCCTCCCGATCCGGCAATACGGAATAGACCGGCGCCCGGAGCCCCTCGCGCTTGCCGACTTTCTGGCGATGCTGCCCGGCGGCCACAATCAACCCGTCGATTGTGGGGACTAAGAGCCGGCCTTCCGCGTCCACCGCCAACTGCCCTCCACCAGCCGTTTGCGGGAACGATGCACCGGACGCGTCGAAGCGCAGGCTTCCGCGCCTGAGCACGGCAAACCGGCGCTTCTCGTTCACCCAAAGGTCGCCATTGCCATCCCGGCGGATACACGTCCACTTCTCCGGAGGAAGACCGTCCTTCTGGCCAAACACGGTCACCCCATCCGCGGTCATCCGGCACAGACTGCCGCCGCAGCCATACCACACCGCGCCACTCTCAATGAAGACCCCATGGGCGTCGGTACCGCCCGCGGCCTCTGGCGTGGGCAGCAAGCGGAAGGAGAGCTTGCCACCGTTTGCGCCGGCGGCTACCACCAAGCCGCGCTCCGTGGCGATATACGTTTGGCCTTTACCGTCGGATTGGATGCCGCTATAACCGGGCACACTGCCGGATCCGGGCAGAGCTAAATTATTGAAACGATTCCCCTGCAGGCGGTAGAGCCCCGCCCGGCAACCCGCCAGCACACTCCCATCCGGCGCCTCGCCCAGACTTACGATCACCTCGCGGGGGAGACCTTCGGCCGGCCCGTAGCGTCTAAACCGCTGGCCATCGTAACGGAAGACGCCGTTTTCGGTAGCCGCCCACAGGAAGCCGGTACGGTCCTGAAACAGGACCTTGACCGCCAGGTTGGTGAGTCCATCCTCGGTTCCGTAATAGCGGAAACGATACTGTTGCGCCTGCAGCGCGCCTACCAGACTGGCGCAGACCACCACGGCTGCCAGCCGCGAACCGGAACTGTGTAAAGACACTGCCATCCTGTACCTGGAATGCAGGCCTGCATATGACGATCACAATAGAACACGTACAGGGTAAAGATGCTAGACGGACGTTAGTTATGGAACTACTTTTTGGATGCGGCTTGCCGGATTGGCATCGCTAAACCCGCGACGTCCAGCTTCGGAATGCGAGTTGGGTCAATTTGACGAGCCCTCGGTACAAATTGGAGGGCGGCCAGCCGGCTGAAAGCCGGCTGCGGGCAAAATTGCCCGCCTCCGTTTTTTTGGAAGCCCCACGGGGCAAACCTCACTCGGATTCGACCTCGACAGTGGGATAGGCTTCGACATATTCCTCTCCATTGCAGCCGTAATAGGCGACCGTTCGCGCTGTGAAATCGACATCGTAACGCACCACGCCGGCGCGCCACGAAGCTGCCAGGAATTCCGGGAATGTGCTTTCCCCGGCCTGATCCGTCCGCAACGCCGAAACCATTGCGTCGCGGTTGAACGGGGGGACATCCGTCGTGCCGGTCGTTAATGGCGTGCCCTGGGTCACGACAGGCCCGTCGTTGGTCAGAAAGAGGCTCTGGCAGGCGGGCAGAAACCAGAAGTTTCGAGTTACACCGGCGCGCCGCAACGTCTCGGCGAGGTAGGGAAAGCCTCCGACCCTTGGCCGGATAGCCAGGGCGCGTTTCTGGGCCGCCTCTAAGTTTTCTATTGCTCTACTCATAGAGGAGATGCTCCATGGAAACTCTGTCAAGCTGCCGAACGGCCTGAGCTACCTGGCGTTGACATGGCCCGCTAAGCGATTGTAGTTGGCCTGGAAGTTCGCCTCCCGAGGGTCTAACTCGGCCGCGCGGCGATATTCCTCCAGCGCCGCCGAGGAGTCGCCTTCATGCTCCAGCGCCGTGGCAAGCTGGAAATGCGCCAGGACTAAGCTGGGGGCTCGCTGGATGGCGATCCTCTCTTCGGCTATCTCTCCCTGCCAGTCGCCCATGTGTCCGAGCGCATCGCCGAGGCCGCTGTGCGCCTCCGCCAGGTCCGGCTTCAGCCGGATGGCCTCACGGTACTCGCGCGCGGCATCGCTCCAAGACTCCTTCTGCGAGTTAACGTATCCAAGCTGGGCGTGCGCCAAAGCCAAGCCGGGATGGAGCCGGAGGGCTTCCTGCTGTTCGCGCATATCCCCGTCCAGGTCGCCCAACTTGCCCAGCGCCTTGCCCAGTTGGAAATGGGTGAGCGCGACGTTAGGGTGGAGGCGGAGCGCCTCATTATAGCGTGCGATGGCGGCGTTCAAGCCAACGTTCCGGTTTGGACCGTGCTTTTGCGCCGGGGTCCCGGCCGAGCTGCCTTTGGCGGCTAAGGCAGCGCCCAAAGCCGCTATCGCCGGCGTCCAGCCCGGGCGCAAGCGGGCCAACTGCTGGTATTGGGCGGCTGCTCCGTCGAAATCGCCCTTCTTCATCATGTCTGTGGCCTGACGCAAGATACCCTGCACTCGGGTCTTGGTGGCGGCATCCAGGGGAATGGCATCGAGGGCCGTCTGGATATCGCCGGCCGGATTGGCATCCTGGTCTGTGCGGCGCTGTGCGACCAGCGGTTTCGCCGCGTTGGGAGCCGGGGTCGAAATCTGCTTCGGTTGGGGGAGAGCCGGAGGAGGCGCCGGTACGGGCTGGTCTTGCGGCGCAGGCTGGGAGGCCGCCACTGCCGGGACGGCGACTGGCGGCCGCGCAACCTGTCTTCGCCGCGATTCGAGATACGCGACGCCGGCGATCGCAATGGCGATCGCCACTAGGGCCACCAGCGCAGGCGCCCACACACGGGACGACCGGCGCGCCGGTATTGAACCTGCCGCTTCCAGCGCCACAGGCCGCCGCGTGGCCACCGTCGGCAGATCGTCCGGCGCAGTGCCGGCCGCCCCGCCTTTCTCGTAGTTCTCAATCTGCGCGATCAGTGCCGCTCCGCTCGGCGGCCGCCGGGCCGGGTCCTTTTCCAGACATCGCATCACGACCGCGCCAATTCCCTCGGAGAGTTCCGGGCGCCGGGCGCGGATCGGCTCCGGCGCAGTGCCGATCTGGCCGATCAACATCTGTACTTCCGACTCCGCTTGGATGGGCAACTCGCCGGTCAGCATCTCATACATCACCGCGCCCAGCGAGTAGAGGTCGGCGCGGCCATCCAGGCGGTCGCCTGTCTTGCCCATGGCCTGTTCCGGCGACATGTAGGCGGGCGTGCCGATCGAAGTGCCGGTCCGCGTGAGCGTCGCACCGCCGCCTGTCAGGTGCGCTTCCTTCATCTTGGCGATGCCGAAATCGAGGACCTTGGCCAGTTCCTCGCCGGTGCCGGCCGCGGGCCGGGTCAGAAAGATGTTTCCAGGCTTGATATCGCGGTGGATCATGCCCAACCGGTGCGCCGCGTCCAGCGCAGCCGCCACCTGTTTGGCGATCCGGCAGGCGCGCGGCACCGGCAGCGGCGCCTGGTGCTGGATGACGTCTTTCAGGCTCTCCCCTTCGATGTACTCCATCACCATGAAAGGACGGCCATCGTCAGCCTGATCGATGTCTTCCACGCGGACGGCGTTAGCGTGCTGCAGCTTGCGCGTGAGCGCGGCTTCCTGGCCGAAGCGCTTCACGAAGGAGGGATCGCCGGCCAACTCCAGGTTGATCACCTTTAGCGCGCACACCTCGTCAAACCCCACGTGCAGCGCCTTATAGACGGTCGCCATGCCCCCCTGGCCCAGCTTGCCCAGGATGCGATACTTGCCGCGAATCATGGTTCCCTCTGCCCACGCATTAGCCTCGGTCAGGACAGAGCCATCGTGAGGGCAATGCGTGAAGGCCGCGGAATACGTGGCGTGACAAATCGTACAGCGCTTCATTTCCTGCTCACTGAAGATCAGGTGTAAGTATAGCAGCGCGCTCGCCGATCCCTTGATTTGCCCGGCGTCCTGGAGGACGAACGAATACGGGCGCGCCAACGCTATTTCGTCTTCAAATCTTCCCGTTTGAAGGTCGTCACCTGCGCCTGCATGAAGCCGTCCTTGGTCTCATAGGCGTCGGCGCCCCGGTAGGGCTGCGCCAGAAACGGAGCATCGGCCCTCCATTGCACATTTAGCGTGCCGCCCACTTTCTGCGTGTGCTCAGCCGTGAATTTCAGCCC
>Ga0187867_10001097_pt1 | contig 23556 bp, 17 predicted proteins | sample June2016WEW_13_1_FD_132976 | JGI IMG/M metagenome (GOLD analysis project Ga0187867, IMG submission 132976) | Peatland microbial communities from SPRUCE experiment site at the Marcell Experimental Forest, Minnesota, USA - June2016WEW_13_10 | ecosystem: Environmental > Terrestrial > Soil >...
GCGCAGTCAATTCTCAAATTGGTTCACTGTGTGATTGACCACCGTCACTCCGCCTGCCGCACTGATCCCGGCCACGCCGTTTTGCGAAGGGCGGATGCCCGGCGGCGGCGGGAAATTGGTCGTGACGTTCGACCCGTGCGCGCTGTGGCAGTCGACGCAGGTGGCATGCCGGTTCTGATTCAGCAGCACGCTCTCGGCTGCATCGTGGGGAAAGAGCGGCGTGGGAATGGGATGTCCCACCTTCGGCGCCGCATACTCGGCCGCAATGTTGGAAATGGATGGATAGACGGCGGCGCTCCCATTGTGGCAGGTGAGGCAATCCTGCTCGTTGGCGCCGCGCAGCAGCCGCGCGGGTCCCAGGCCGTTGTGCGGCGCATGGCAGGAGATGCAGGCATTCTGTGCCACCGTGTGGTACGAGCCCAAGGGCGGCGCGGGCGGTGCGTTGGTCACTACGTTGGCCGCCATGGCGTGCGCGCTGGTGGTCCAATTCGCCAACGGATTGGCTTTCCCAGTCATCACGCGAGTGGGATCGTGGCACTCCAGGCACAGCGCGCCGCCCCCGCTCTTCATCACCAGGAAGTTCTGCGACACCGGGTCGATCGCCTGCCGATGCGCGGCATGGCAGGTGGTGCACTCGACATTGCCGTTGATCAGCTTCACCGCTCCGGTCTTGTCCAGGGTCTTGCCGGAAGATGCCAGCGATGCCGACAGGTACGGAGCATCCTTCAGCGGCAGCATCAGGCTGAACGGGTGGGAACTTTGCAGGTTGGTCCCCAGCACATCGTTGGTCTTCATGGAGCCGCTGGTGGGGATGGCACCGTAAGCCTGCGTCTGTCCCGGCGCCACCGTCCCATCGTGGCAACTCAGACAAAGCGTGCTGGGGCTGCTCTGCGGCGGTTGCGCGCTTTCGAGAGCGTTGGCAGTGGTGCTGGTGTAGGGCGTGTAAGCATGGGTGGAGAGTTTCTGGTTCCACAACGGAGTCAGTCCGCCGATGCCGCTGTGCGGAGCATGGCAATAATAGCAGGCGCCGGGCAGCTTGCCATGTACCGGCGAAGCTCCGCTGGGCGACAGGTCGTGCACGCCGAGTACATCGCCTGCCTGCGCGGAGAGGTTGGTGGCAAGGAAAAACAGTAAAGCGAGGAGCTTGGAGGGCGGGCAATATTGCCCGCAGCCGCTCTTTTGGGCGGCTAGAGCCGGCTGAAAGCCGGCTGCGGGCAGCATTGCCCGCCCTCCATATTGGGTCATCGCGCGCCTCCACCAAAGAACTGAAAAACCTGCACGCGCCGGTGATACGAATCCACCACATAAACCCGGTTGCTGCGATCCAGGGCCACGCCGGCCGGCAACCTGAAATCGCCCACTCCCGCGTTCTTTCCGAAGTAATAAAGAAGGTGACCTTGGCGATCGAAGACCTGCACGATGTTATAGAAAGCATCGGCTACATAGAGATGGCCTTCCGCGTCCAGGCCGATGCCCTTGGGCCGGTAAAGATCGCCGCCGCCCTCGCCCGGACGTCCGATGGCGTAGCGGAAGCTACCCGCGCGATCCAGCACCTGGACGCGGAAATTCATTGCGTCCACTACGATCAGATCCGGCCCGTCCAGGCGCAATTCGGTCGGAAAGTTGAATTCGCCGTTTCCCTCTCCGCGCTTGCCGATGGTCTGGACCACGCTGCCTTGCATGTCCAGCACAAAGATCTTGGTGCGCCAGGTGTCCGATACGTAGATGCGCTGCGCGTCCGAGTCCACGGCGATTCCCGTGGGGTGCTTGAAGAAGCCTTCACCGCCCCTTAAGCTGCCAATCACCCGCTGGAATTTGCCGTTGGCCCCGAACACGAAGATCTTGCCGGCGTCGGAATCGGTCACGTAGATGTTGTCCCGCTTGTCCACTGCCACGCACATGGGCGCGTGCATCTCATCCTTCCCGTCCAGGTGGCTGATGAACTTGTATTTCTGCTGCGCAAAATCGAAAATGTGAACGCCGGACATGCCGGGGTCGGTCAGGATGATGCGCTCGCGGGAATCGGCCGTCAGGCTGTAGGGACGCACCATTCTCTTGTAATCGGGCGCGCCCGCGGCGAAGTCGATCAGCTTGGTAAAGAATCCGCGCTTGGTCTTCACTTCCCGCTCGGATTGAAAGCTGCGCTCGAATTGCAGGCGGCGTCCGCCATCCATCTCCAGATACGGCGCGTCAGCCGCCGCCCACGTGGCTGCTGGCATCAGCAGCGCGAGAATCAACGTGGCGCACGCACTCCTGCGTGCCGTGTCGCCACTCCTGGCGACACTAACGGGTGCAATTCGATCTAGAAGAAACTGAACCATCGCGATAGACCGACGTAAAGGGACGACGTCATCGCCGAAGGGCCGGCTATTTGGCTGAAGCCCTGCGTGAGCTTGACGTACCCCGCCTGAAGATAAATCTTCCGAATCAAATATTGAATCCGGGCGATCAATTGTTCGTTGTTATTGTTCGCGCTCGATAGCCCACCCGCGGCTGTGCTGGCCAATGCCCTCGAATAGCTGGCCGAGATGGTGAGCCCGCGCACCGGTGTCGCTCCAAATGCGAAGGAATACGCGTGCCCGCCGTAAAGAATCACCGCGCCAGGAGTAAGTACCGGGAGGGGAACCGGTGTAGCCGTCACGCCCGCCGCCGTAAGAATCCCGTTCCCGTCGGATCGGGTGTAAGCCGCCGAGGCGCTGATCCATTTTGCGGAGTACGCGGTCGAATAATATTGGCTGAACGTTCCCGCACCCGGCTCGTTCGAGAGGCCGCTCCGGGCCCCGCCTCCGGTGGCGCTCCAGTGCGAACGGCGGCCGATTTTCCGGCCTAAAGTGCCCGAAAAGCCGTAGCTGTTGCTGGTGTAAGCGATCAGGATGGTCTGCTGGTTCTCGGCATAAGTCCCCTGTCCGGTGATCTTCCAGCGTCCCACGTCCCGCGAGTAACTTGCCGAGCCAAGCAAGCCAAGCCTGCCCTCGTCTCCGGGATCGACTACCGTGTGCGTGACTCCTGCCACTGCATTAAAGGCGCCATTCCAAATAGTGTTGGTGTAGGTCGCTGTCCCGGTGTATGAATCCGACTGTAAGCGCTCTCCAGCGAACGCCTGGTCGCGGTGGTCGTCGGTGGCGCTGAACGTCATGTGCAACACGGGCACCTGATAATTGGCATAGCTGGTCACGTCTAGCGCATGCGTGGAATCGTTGGGTGTGGTCTCTCCCACAATCCCGCCGGCCGCCAGGATCGATTGGTAGAGCGTAGCGGTCAGGTTGTCCGTGTACTGTGCATTGGTTCCGAAAGTCAGTCGCGCGATGGGGTTGAATCCGAGGCCCGCATTCACAGTGTCCAGAGTCGCGCTATACGGCCCCGCCGAGGAATCCTCCGAGAGGTCCGATCGGCTGGCGCCCGCCGCGAAGCTGCCATTGAACGGCAGGCGGTGTCCGATGCCGAAGGTGAAGGAGTTGCCGGACGAGTCCGATATCGATGGCTGCTGCTCGCCGGAGAACAGTTGTGGAATATCCAGGTGGGTAGTCGTGTAGTGATAATTGGCGTTCAGTGTGAAACCAAGCAACTGGTAAGTGCTGTTGGCGGTGGCGGCCTGAAATGCTGAAGATGTATCCTCGTTTGTGCCATAAAGCGAGTAGTGATTCGCGCCCTGCTGATAACCGATCGAAAGCGTGGGAAGGTGCGGGACCAGCTCGCTCCAACCTACGCTGAAGGTCTGGGAGTCTCCGTGGCTCGTATAGTTGGCCACATCCGGAATTCCGAAGTTTCCCGTGCCATTGAAAGTATTGGCGTAACTGATCGATCCCGGAAATTCGCTGCCGCCGAAGATGGACGAGCTCGCCGTCACACCGCTGGCCGAGGTAATCGACTGGAAATCCGAGTTCGCCCGCGACTCGTTGTAAAACGGCTGGATCTTGAACGATAGGAAATTGGGATCGTAAAAGAAACCGGATAGGTTGGCGTCGCCGGCGGCATTGAAGCTGTGATCGGAGGGTACGAAGTTCCCGTAGTCGGCCGCGTAGCCACCGGAGGCGACCCCACTTAGGTTCATGTTGAGGAGGCCCGCCTGAACCTGCGCGGAAGCGCGCGAAGCGCCGGCCCAGATCAGCAAGACGAATAAAAGGCCGGGAAGTATTGCCCGCAGCCGCCTTTTAGCCGGCCCCAGCCGGCCGAGCCGAATTGGTGGAACGACGTCCATAGCAGCGGCTTAAAGTTCTTCTACCTTCGCGTTTGCGCGTAACTTCTTGTCCAACCCGGAGCGCAGTTGCTCGGTCTTGTTCTTCTCCAGTTCCTTGCGCAGCGAATCCTTGACTTCCTCAAATCTCTTCGTCCCGGGCATAATGTGCGCATTCAACCGGACGATGGTGTAGACCTGGTCGAAGTGAATTAGGCCGCTGATCTGGCCGGGCTTCAGGGCCAACGCCGCATCCACCACCGCCGGAGGCAGTTTCGCGCGTTCGGCCGCCTTGTGATCGCCCATCATCACGCGGAAATCGTCTTCGGAGATCTTCTCCGCCAGCAAGCCGAACCCTCGGTAGTCCTTGGTCGCCTGGGCCAGCCGCAGCGCGTCGTCGGCCCGCTTGCGCGCCTCCTGCAACTGTGCCGCCGTGGCATTCTGCGGCGGAACGATGGAAATCGTTTGCAGCGCGAAGGATTCCGGCACGCGGAAACGCTCCGGATGCTTGTCGTAATAGGCCTTAGCCTCTATGACCGAAACTGTGGCCCTGGCGGTCACCTCCGTGCTCAACATCCGCTCGATAAGCAGCGAGCGGCGGACCTTCTCGCGCAGCGACTCGGCCGATCCCCCGAACTCCGTGTTCAACAACTGCCGATACTGATCCGGGTTGAATTGCTGGCGGAAGTCCGCCAGGGCGCGGTCCATCTGCGCCGGCGGTATCGTCATTTTTCGCCGCAGGGCCTCCTGGTAGACCAACTCCTCGAACACGATCATCTTCATCGCGCCGCTGCGAATGTCCGCTTCCATGGCTTTTGGGAATCCATTGTGCTGGCGGGCATAGGGGAAGATCGCGTACATCTCGCGCACCAGGTCCTGGTCTGTCAGTACGGCGCCGTTAACTCGCGCGACGGGCCGTCCGGCCGGCTTGGGCGCGGGGGCTACAAGAATATCGGAAGCCGTCAGGGCTACCCCCGAGGCCAGCAGCAGAGTGCAGAGAGAGATGCGGTGTGTCATGGTTTTCCCCTCCAGGAATGAGAGACCGGACAGGGGGAGTTCCGCTCCCCCCGCAGGTCGAAGAAACGGACTATGTGGTGGGAACGGTATATTGGCCGTTCATCTCGTTCGACTCGCCGCCATGGCACTGCCGGCAGAATTGCGCCGCGTTGTTGCCACCCGTCGACGGGTTGTAGTAGCCCCGCAGGAAGAACTGCGTCTGGTAGAAGCCCGCTACGCCAGTCATGGTGCCGTTGTAAATAAGCTCGCTGTGCTGGTTATGGCAACTGGTGCAGCTAACTATGTTGTAAGTAGTGCCAGACGTGTACAAGCTGACGGCAAAACCATAGTTGGTCATGAACGCGGTGGATCCGGGGCCGCTGGGGAAAGTCTTTGAGGTCATCGTGGCCGAACCGGTGGCGCCGCAATCCCAGTTGTATTGGCCGCCGCAACCGACGGTGGCGCTAATTCCCACCGGGTGGTCGTTGGAATAGTTGCCCGGCGTGGTGCCGTCGTTCCCCAGCAGCGTCGGTGCATGGCCGCCCGCGACCGGAAGAGTCTCGACAGTGGTACCCTTCATCATGCCGACCTTCGCCAGGTTGCCGTCATGACAGCTCAGGCAGAGTAGGATCACGGTGGTAGGGTCGCTGATGCTGTTCACCGGGTTGCTGCCCTCTGAGCCGGGCCCCGTCCAGGGGACACCAGGGAGGGTAACGCTGTAAGTGCCGCCCCCAAACGACAGAGTTTGGCCGTACAGCGGGGTCAGATCCTGGCCCCACAAGGCGACACTGCCGCTATAAGTGTCTCCCTTGACCACGCCGTTGCCGCCGGAGCCGCTGTGGGGGGCGTGGCAACCGATACAACCGCGCCCGTAAAGCAGGTGCGCGCCAAGAATATCATTGGTGCCGGCAGGCGCTGTCGGAATTCCCGCCATCGCCACGCTGATCGTGACGACGGCAAGGAACAGGATTAACGTCAACTTCCTCATATCTATATCTCCTAAGTTCCTAGGTACATTTGCATGCAGGGACCGGCTTCCGCCTGGGTCCACTTGGCTGGCATTAACAGGCGCAGCCAAAACTTGTTGGGGCTAGCGTGCCGTGGCACTCTTTTGCTCCCCCGTGGCCGGATGGGTCTTCTCCGCGTCGGCCTCGGCGTCGGTCACATACCGGAACATCTGCACCCGGCCCGGAAACGTCTCTGAGACGACCACTCGATTCTCTTTGTCAATGGCGATGCCATACGCGCCCATGAATTGGCCCGGAAAATAGCCGTGCTCGCCGAAATAAATCAGAAGGCGGCCCTCGCGGTCGAAGACCTTTACCCGATCCTGCGCGGCGTCCACGACCCAGATGTGACGGTCGCAGTCGACCGCGATCCCCTTGGGACGCTCGAACTGCCCGGGACCATCGCCATTCTTGCCGAACGTGCTGATAAATCCGCCGTCCGCATCGAAGATTTCCACGCGATCGTTCAACGTATCGGTCACGTACACATCGCCCTCGCTGTCTACCGCGACATTCGTGGGAAGTGAGAAGCTGCCCGGATCGGTCGCCGTATGCTTCCGGCTGGGCTTGCCAATGTTGCGCAATAGCTTGAAGCTGTCCGCGTCGAAGACCGCCACCGTGTCGTTCCCGGTGTCCACCACGTACAGCAGCCGGTTTTCCTTGTCGATGGCCAGGCCGCCCGGATTCACCAGCACATCCATCCCGACTGACGCCACCTGTTCGCGTTTCGCGTTCAGCACCAATACCCGATGAAGCTTGACGTCGGAAACAAATACGCGATCGTCGTCGTCAATCGCCAGGCCCATGATCAGTCCGAAGTGGGCTTCCTTACCGTTCCGGATCATTTCCACCGACTTCGTCTTTGGATCGAAGATGAAGACTGCCGACACGCCTTGGTCCGCGGCGTAAATCCTACCCTTCGAATCGAAAGCCAGGCCGTAGGTGCGAATCAGTTGAAAAGGGAGCTTGCTCAGGTCGAGTTCATTGGTGTTCTGCGCGCCGGCCAGCCGATCCATCCACTTCTGCTTCTTCTTCTCGTTCTGCTTCGAAAACAGATTTGGATCCACCTTCTCGCCGGTGAACAGATCGGTGAACTTGATGCGCGCGATCGCCGGCGGGTTCGGCCATATGATCTTGCCGACATCGAAGAATCCCTTAACCCGCTTGTCCCCGGGCTTGGTCGTGTCCGCGGTCGTTTTCTTCTTGTCGCCAGCCTCTACCGGAGCGGCGCACAACAGAAACAGCGCCGCCACTAGCCCGAGGGCGATTTTCGCCGGTTTGATCATTTCAACTTCCCCCCGCTCCCGACTTCCGTCAGGTTTAAAGCATTCGCGTGGCAGGTCCTGCAGAAATCCATGTTGTTGGCCTGGTCCTTCACCAGCAGGCCCGCTTTGGCCGAGGCATGCGGCTGATGGCAGGTCAGGCAGTTCATCGGTGTTATCGCTTTTGTCTGCAGATTGGTCACATCGGACACCGGGTGCCGCTCGGTCGGGTGCCCGATCCCGTACTTCAACGGCAGGATCGGTACCTCGCGGAAGTAATGCTCTGGCAGTCTCACGCTCCCGTCGAAGATCGTAAGCAGATGTTCTTTCTCCAACTTCTTCGGCTCGCTGTCCGGACCATGGCACTCCAGGCACAACTGGTTCACGTTCGCCGTGCGCAACAGCTTCGGATTATCTCCGCCGTGCGGCTCGTGGCAGGTCGCGCAGCCCTGCTCATACGCCGGTTGGTGCACGTGCCCTTTCTTCTGCAACTCGGCCTGATCGCTATGGCAGCCGAGACAAGCGTTCACCGGATCGGGTCGAATGAAGCCCGGCGTCTTGCCCGCGTGCGGGCTATGGCAGTCCGTGCAATCGCCTTGCGCGCCCGGATGCTGCACCTTGGCGCTCGCGATTTTCTTGGCCTGCTCGTCGTGGCAGGTCACGCACAACTCCTTGACGCTGGCCGCGGTCAGCACCACTTTGCCGTCCTTGGCCGGCTGATGGCAGGTGTCGCAGGACTTCGACTCGAACGGACTGTGCATGAATTCGCGCATCAGCTTGGGAGCCGCGGATTGATGCGGATCGTGGCAGGTAAGGCAATCCGACTTGGCGATCGGCTGCCCTTGGTGCGCTTTGACGATCTGGGCGTCGGAGGGATCGTGGCATTCGGTGCAGAGCGCGGGGCTGGCCTTCGTCAGGTGATACCGGAATTCGGCATCCGCCGAAGCGCCGCTTTTGTGCGTAACGTGGCAGGTTTCGCAGCCCCCGTCGAGCGCCGCGTGGCGGCTGCCCGCGGCTGGGACGTTCAGGCCCGTATTGTGGCACTGCAAGCAGAGATTGGCGTCTTTAGTGGCGCCGTCGGTCGCCTTAAGCAGTTGATTCTTAAAATCGGAAGCGTGCGGATCGTGGCATTTCAGGCAGTCGCGCACCGCCGGGCTGTGTACGTGGCCTTTCGTCTGGCTGGCGTCCTTGTCGGCGTGGCATTGCAGGCACAACTTGACGGGCGTGACTGCGGTCAGCTTGATGCGCGTAACATCTTTGGTTACACGCAATTCGTGGCAGCTCAAGCATCCCGTGGCAATGGCTGTGTGGACCGACTTTCCCTTAGTCTTGTCTTCATGGCAGGTAATGCACTTGGCCGCGTCGGTGCCGGGCTCCAGTGGAACCGGGTGCGTTTTTGCTTGAGAGGAAATGGCCGAAGCCAACACCATTAGGGTAGAAATCACTCCTTGCAGGGCGATGGAGCTGGCGGATCGGCCGGATTGGGTCTGACCGAATCCCCGACGGACGTACCGGCAGCCTATCGCCCGAGTGTGGCGAGGTTTCATCCCGGACTCTAGCGAACCCAGACCCATAGACCCTCTGCCGACCGGTTTCAACGCCGGCCGGAGCAACAAAAGAGAAATAGACCCCAGTTGATGCACTTGATAGGCCATAAGGGATATCCAGGGTTAGAAGTCCGATTTACCGATATTCGCATCTGTCGCACCCCGCCGCCGCGACTCCGAATCCGAGTGAATGGCGTGTTAGCACGGCTTTCCGCCCGTTGCGAAGCCCAAACATCCCGCAGGTTCCGAAATCACGCACCAGCGCGCCGAGCGGATGCCGTTCGCGGCCATGTGAGGGATTTCACCCAAGCTATGAGGGGGATAGTGCCCACTGCGGATTAGTACTAACTGTACTGGTTTTAATGAAAATCCCTACACCAAACTGTGGTTTTTTCCGCCCGATCTTCACGGATGATGCCGGTAGCAGAAGATGTAATCCGCGATGACGGGTGCTTCGGTCATCGGAATCTCCGTGGTCGTCACCAGGTCGAGCCCCGTCCCAGCCCCCTCCGCCAGTTTGTCGTTGGACAACAGATATCCGCCGGCATTCAGCATCGCTGCGATGTTGCTCCGCGCCAGAGATTGTTCGAACGCCCCATAGTACAGGAAGATATTGGTGCCGATGATCATATCGAAGCGCTCGTCCGCCGCCACCGGCAGCGCCTGATACACGATGTTCATGTCCACCGGTTTCACCCGGCCAACCATCGCCGCGCGAATGCGCATCGCACGCGTTTCGTAACCGGCGGCGGCTTCGGGAACGGCGATGGGCGCCACTGGCTCGCCGATTTGCGCGCCCAGCCCGTGCCAGTAATCGATGAACTTGCCGCGAAAATCGGCGCTCCAGCGCCCGCCTGCCAACCAAGGCAGTTGGACCGTGTACGCGCGTCCGGCAGCCGCATCGTTCCGGGCCGCCGCCAGGTGCGAATTCACCAGTGAGCTGATATCCAGCGTATGAATCTCGATCGCCGCATCCGCCAGACCCAGGCGCAGCAGGGAATCCAGCACCGCGAACGGCTGCACGGTCTGCGGCGGATAGAAGTCCACGCCTTCCTGCTTATTGACGAAGTCCAGCCCGGGCCCCACGATCGCGACCCTGCGTACGCTGCCGGGCTTCAACATGCCCTGCTCGGCCATGCGCCGGAGCTGTAGATCGAGATCGTAGTCGGGCCACAGGTTGCTATCGAGCGAAATGCCCCGGTCCTTGAACATCTGCGACCGGTCGCTCTTGGCCTGCACCTGCGCTTGCAGGAAATCCTGGTGCATGCGCGCCATGTTTTTCAGCAGGTATCGCTTCGCTGCCGCGCGGTCCTCGGGTGTCTTCAGCGGGAATCCGTGGCGCTCTAATAAGGCGTGCATCTCGCGAAAGCCCTGATTACTTCCAGGAGCCGCCAGCGCCTGGATCAAATCGTGTGCGCGATGTTCCGCGAACGAATCCACCAGCGTGCTTTTCCCGTAGCGCGCGAAGTATTCGTCGTCGATACGGAATTCCTTGGTGAATGTGACGCCGAAACGTAGCAGGTTGGTCAGCGTATCCTCTTCGCCCGCGTCCAAACGTTGGCGCACGGCGGCATCCGCCGTCCGCAGCCATTGCTCCCACCGGATTGCGTCGATTTGGCCGGCGCGCAAATCCGCGGGCAGCGACGCGGACATGGCTTGCAGGATCGGAAGCGCCGCCTCGAAGCTCATGAATTGAGGGCGCGAATCCTGGGCAAACGCGATCGCGGCGAACGCGAGGCCGATCAGGACGGACTGGAGCATGTCACATTACCGCCAGCACCCCGCCTGCCAAAGCATAAACTCGAGGGCTGGCAATTGTGCCCCGAGTCCCCGGGATGATCCAGGCCGCCAACGGGGACTTCGGACGTTGTTTGCCATTCATCGGACGGGCAAACCATCCCCGCGAGGCTGGCGTAACGACTCCAAATACAGACAGAGTAGCCTCGCCGGGCGCGGCCCGGAACTGGAGAAAGAGAGAAAGTAAGCCGTATATATTAATAGCGGTGATACAATCAATGGCGTCAAGGAGTGCATCGATGAAAAGACTCGTCGACTTGTTGGGTAAACCGAACTGGGGGAAGAGGGCGTGCGCGTTCTTGGTGCTGGGCCCAGCAAACCACGCGGCGTCTACATTCAACAAAAGGTTCGTCCCCAAGGTAACTTTCAGATGGCAGGCGGTTCTCTGCATAGCCACCGCTTTCGCGCTCCAGGCGCAACCACCAGTCCGCAACGTGGACCTGCGCGCAGTAGTCGTCGATTCGGCTGGTCAGCCCGTCCCGGACCTGACCGCCTCCGATTTCAAAGTCTACGACAACGGCTCGCCGGAAAAGATCGTTTCCGTACACTTGAATCAAACCGATGGTTCCGAGCGCACTGGTCATCCTCTTCGATCTGCTGAATTCGAGTTTCTCGTCCCGCGGCGAGATCTGGGAGGTGATGAAGCAGTCGCTGGCGCATCTGCCTTCCGCCGGCAATTTGTATTTGTATCTGCTGGTGGATGACGGCAGCCTGTATTCCGTGCATCCCTTAGGCAGTCCGGAAGGCGCTGCGGATGCAAAAGCGGCTGGCGCTAATTGGGTGGAGAACATCGTGCCGGAGCTGGACGACGCGATGAAGAAAACCACGCGGCTACGGCCGCAGGATTTGCGCCGCGACAGCGCCGTCGGCATCTCCGCGCGCTTCAATGCGACCGGCCGAGCGCTGGACAAAATGCGCGCCCGCATGGCGCCGCTCGCCGGCACGAAAGAACTGTTGTGGGTGACGTATGGAATTCCCAGTAGGATCCCCCAGGTGGGCCACCAATACTGGGACGGTGTCCCGAGCTTACGTCAGCTCGGCACGCGATTTCGGCAGAGCGGAATCGTCATGTACAGCGCAGACCCCGGAATGAACCTGGAGCGGGGCGTACTGGCGCGCGACGGGCTCGAGATTTTGACCGGCGTTACGGGCGGCCGCACCTTCGCCAATGTGGATTTAAGCCGGGCCATCGGACAAGCCGAGAGCGACGCGCGCACGAATTACAGCGTGGAGTTCGAACCATCCAGCCATAGTTGGGACGGTAAGTTTCATAAGTTACGCGTGGCCGTGGCGCGTAAAGGCGTACACGTGCAGGCCGAAAACGGTTACTTCGCTATTGCGGGCTCGTAGTCGCAAGATTCTCTAGCGCCGCGCCGGATCGAAGCCCACCTGTTGGGTGGCCCCACGGGGAAGTTGATCCGAGAAGCGCCGGAGGGCACGGGTTGTGCGGCCCGCGTTGGTGTGCCATCCCATCCGTTGCTTTCAATTGCGTCGGAGAGTGTGTCGACCGGCATGCTCGTTGTGAGTTCATATCGGTAGCGGTCTCCGGTCCGCGAGCGCGCCGCCGGGATGCGTTTCCACCGCATGATGCACGGGCTTCACCGTACGCAGAAACGCATGGATCGCTCTCAGATCCTCGGGCGTCATTCCGGAAAATGCCAGCCAAGGCATCAGAGTGAACGCCTGTGGACCGGCCAGCGGCGGAGACCCCTGCTCCGCGTAGTCTTTGTATTCGTAAATCTTCTTTTGGAAGAACTCCTCAGACCACTTGCCAATTCCGGTTTCCATATCTGGCGTAATATTCGACGTCACCACGGTGCCGGCTTTAGTGGCCATCACGTCGCCGCCCGCAAACTCCATACCGGGGATGGGCCGGCCTTTGTCTTTGCGTGTGTGGCAGTCGCCGCAGGTGGCGATGGCCACCAGGTACCTGCCATATCTCACCGGATCGGCTCTATCCGGCGGCGGCACGCTTCCCGCCGGTTGCGGGAACGGTAGCTGGGGTACGGCATACCCGGAACCAGTGCATTGCCATCCTTGTCCACGCCATCCCGAATGGCGCGGATCTTCTCGCCGTCCGTCCAGGTGCCCAGCCCTGTCTCCACGTCTGGCGTGATGTTGGGCGCCACCAGCAATCCGGGCAGACCGATGAAGAAACTGGAAAGCACAGTACCCGACCCTTGCCGCCCTGGCACCATCGGTCCCCCTACTCGCGTGAAGTCGCGCTCGGAATGAAAATCGCCGCAATCGGCAACGTTTTCAAACGGGTATTTGCCGCGCGCGATGCGCTCCGGAGTCAGCGCCACCTTCGCCGCGGACGCAGGCGCCTGGGCGGGCCCAAGCACGTAGTGAAATGCGATCGCGCCACCAATTAGAACGGCGATTCCAGCAAGCACAAACAGCAGTATTCTCTTCCACATGGCGGCAATTGGAATAATATACATCCAAGTAGACCCGCTGGTACCGCGGATGGACCGGCTCAGCCTCGTTTTCCCCAGCGGGCCGATGCTAGAATCCTCATCAACGGATGTTATGCTGACTGAAACTTCCATCGCCGGCATGATCGCCGCGCAGCCGGATGACGCCATGGCTTTGGCCGCCCGCGCTTTCCGCCTGAGCTACGGCCAACTCAACGAACGCTCCGCGGGCCTGGCCCACGGGCTGCGGTTGCTGGGTGTGGGCCCCGACGTTCCCATCGCCGTTTTCGCCGATCGAACGCCCGCCGGCGTCGTGGCGGCGCTGTCTATTCTGAAAGCCGGAGCCGGCTATGTCCCGCTCGACCCAGCCGATCCGGCCGAACGCCTGGAATACGTGCTGCGCGACGCGCAAACCCCCTTCGTCCTGGCGGACCGCCGCATTGCCGTCCGCTTACCGAAGGGCGCGTGGAAGGTCATTCCCCTGGACGAAGAGCCGCTCCTGTTTAACAAGCCTCTGGAGCCGCTTCCGGCGCCCAGTCCGCACCACTTGGCGTACATCGCCTACACTTCAGGATCCACGGGCCGGCCCGTCGGAGTCGAGGTCACGCACGCCAGGCTGCTGAATCTGATCCGCTGGCACCAGCGCGCCTTGCACGTAACCGCGGCCGACAACGCCAGCCAGCTTGCCGCGCCCGGCCTCGACGCCGCCGTCTGGGAGATTTGGCCCTATCTGACCGCCGGCGCCAGCCTGCACTTTCCCGACTTGCGCATTAGCCGCGCGGCGCGGCTGCTGCGCGACTGGCTGCATGACGAATACATCACTATCGCCCTCGCGTCCACCGCTCTCGCCGAACAGTTGATCTCCCTCGATTGGCCGTGTACCACCGTTCTGCGCACGCTGTTGACCGGTGGCGGCGTCCTGCGGCACTATCCACCCGCCGGCCTGCCCTTCAAGCTGGTCAACAATTACGGCCCCACTGAAGCCACCGTGGTGGCCACATCCGCAACAGTGCCGCCGCAAGGAAACTGGCTGGAGTATCCGTCCATCGGCCAACCCATCGATAACGTGCGCATCGCCATCCTCAACGAGTCCATGGAGCCTGTGCGCAACGGCCTCACCGGCGAACTCTACATCGGCGGGGCTGGGCTCGCCCGCGGCTATCGAAACCAACCCGAGTTGACCGCACGCAAATTCGTTCCCGATCCATCGGATCAACAGGCGCGGCTGTACCGCACCGGCGACCTCGTCCGCCGCTACTCCGATGGTCAAATCGAATTCGTAGGCCGGACGGACGATCAGATCGCCATCCGCGGCTTCCGCTTGGAGCCGTCGGAAATCGAATGCGCGCTCAATTCCCACCCACAGGTCCAAAGCAGCTTCGCGATGGTTCGCGAAGATACGCCCGGGCAGCGTCTTCTTGTGGCTTACGTGGTGCCGGCCGCGGAATCTGCGGTCTCCACCGCGGCGTTACGGGACTGGCTGCGCGAGCGACTTCCCGATTACATGGTGCCATCCGCAATCGTCACCCTCCGCGAATTGCCGCTGACCCCCAACGGCAAAGTGAATCGCGCCGCGCTGCCCGCGCCGGGGAGTGAATCGGAAGCGGTCTGCAAGGGATCGGTGGAAGCGCGACTGGCGCAAATCATGGCTTCGCTCCGCGAAGTGGACGCCTCCGCCAATGGCGAGAACGTCCTGCACGCCGGAGGCAACCCTCTGCTGGCCGCGCTGCTGCTCGATCGCGTGCGCCACGTCTTCGGTGTGACTCTCCAGCCGAGCCAGCTTTTCGAAGCCCCCACGGTCTCCGGACTCGCCGCCGAAATCGAGCGCGCCGCCCAGTAAGTGTGGGGCAGGCTCGCAGCCTGCGCGGGGCTCGCAGTCCCGCTCTTGCCGTGTCAGTCAGCCATCGAAATGAGGGCACTCGGCCCGGATACGCGCTAGCCCGATTTCCAATACGGCTTCTGGTACCCCGGCACCAGAGCCTCCACCCGCTTCGAAGGCGCAGTAACCGGCGAGTCGTCGATTTCTTCCGGCGTGAGGAACTGGTTTCGAATCTCCTGAAATTCCGACCCCACGGGTCGGCCGATACCGCCGGATCGCTGATCCCGATTCCCGCCCCTCGCGCTATGCCGGCAAGGCGCGATCATAGTGCGTGTGGTGCTCCTTATCACCAAAGGATACGACCTCGGCGACGGAAAGAGGCCGTCATCGCCAGTCGGGGAGAGCCCCAACTCGTATTGGTTCCTTCCGTCTCGAAACGAGAGAAAAAGATGAATCTGCCTCGTGGTTTTCGAGCCGAAGTGCAGCTCCCTCTCCGCCCCACCAGCCGCCGTTACATAATCCCTCAGCCGCCCCGCGCGAATCGCATGCAGAAACGAAAGCACCCCAATGAAATTCGACCTTAATCCAGGACATGCAGATTCGATGATAATGTTGGTCTGGCGCCTATTTAACTGAAGGGGAGGAGCACTTCCTTCACCGTGAACAACCGGGTTGCGGATATGCCTAAACATTTTTCGCAGGGCGTCTCCTTCCCAGGCGTCGACGAAGTTCCCATTCTTGGCGGACTGTAAATGATCGATGAAGTTGGATGCGCCCGTTTCCTTCCCCGTCGTCCAGCCTTTTTGTGCGGAAATGATTTTGAGCGTGCTCTGTAGTGATGACTGCGCCAGGGGAGGCCGTTGGGGTCTATAATGTTTTGATGCTCGGAGCCTGGGCCCGCCGAATGCGAATTCTGGTTCAAGACCTCGGCTTCACCAATCAGCCGCCATCCAACGGCATGCGGTCGTCCACGGCTCTCCGTTCGTTGAACCATCTTGTGACCCAACGAGGAACCTCTATGCGAATACTTCAATTTCTCGCCATCGTGGTCGTGCTCGGTACGTCCCTACCTCTCGGCCTTGCGCAGGATCCCAGCCCGTTCGGAACTCTGTACACCTTCACCGGCGGAAACGACGGGGCTAATCCATACGCAGGTCTGACCCTCCGGAACGAAGCGATCTATGGCACCACGCTCAATGGCGGAACCGGGAATGCCGGCACGGTGTTTTCGTTGACCCCACCGGCATCTCCAGGCGGCGCATGGACGGAAACCGTGCTCCACGCCTTCACGGGTGGCAGCGATGGGTCCGGCCCATACGGGGATGTGGTGTTCGGTAAGTACGGCATCGGGCTCTACGGCACGACTGAATTTGGCGGGGCCGGGGATTTAGGCACGGTGTTCTCGCTGGCCCCGCCGGCATCTCCGGGCGGCGCATGGACAGAAACCTCGCTCTACTCCTTCAGTAATGTTCCTTATTCCCCGAACGGGGCTTTTCCAACCGCAGGTGTGGTGATCGGTAAGAACGGCGGGGTCTACGGCACAACACCAGGCAACTGGAATATTTACTATGGCTGTACCGTTCCGGGTTGTGGCACAGTGTTTTTGTTGAACCCGCCTGTATCTCCAGGCGGCGCATGGACAGAAGACGTGCTCTACTTCTTCGGTTCCGGTGGTAGCGTGCCTAACGGTGTGGTGATCGATACGAGCGGCGTGCTCTACGGCACCACATCTGGGTTCAGTGGCACGGTGTTTTCGTTGACCCTGCCGGCATCTCCAGGCAGCAGATCCACAGTAACCGTGCTCTACTCCTTCACTGGTGGCCCCTTCGGTGGTGGCAGCGACGACGGGGGTAATCCGTCTGCAGGTGTGGTGATCGATGAGAGTGGCGTGCTGTACGGTACGACAGAATACGGGGGGACCGGCACTGCCTGCTCCGGGGGTTGCGGCACGGTGTTTTCGTTGACCCCGCCGGCAACGCCAGGGGGCGCTTGGACCGAGACTGTGCTCCACAGCTTCGCTGGCGGCAGCGATGGGGCTTATCCAGAGGTGGGTGTGGTGATCGGTAAGAACGGCGGGCTCTTCGGCACGACTGCCAGCGGCGGAACCTCGAATGACGGCACGGTGTTTTCGTTGGCCCGGCCGGCAAGGCCAGGGGGCGCTTGGACCGAGACTGTGCTCCACGACTTCACCGGTGGCAGCGACGGGTCCAACCCGAATGGCGTGGCGATCAGCGAGAACGGGGGGCTCTTCGGTACGACCAGAGCCGGCGGCACCGGTACATGCGGGTGTGGCACGGTGTTTGCGTTGAAGCCGTAAGCTCCCGGCCCGTCGTTCGCGTGCCCCGGCCGCCGCCGATCGATGCGACTCGCCCGGGCCGGATCGGCAGCGCGTGCCCGAAACGCGGGTGCCGCTCCACCGCTGGCGAGCCGCTGGGCCTGAGCGCGAGTGGGGCAGCGCCGTACGCCGACCCACCCACCCACCCACTCTATTCAATGAATCTCTGCAACGAACGCATCGCTAGGACCGCCCGGCAAAACGCATCGCGTTCAAGGCGGCTTGACCGGGAAATTCGGCGAGGCCGTGCTCCCCGGAACATCCTCGGCGACAAAAGCATTGGCGCCTCCGCCGATCACACACTGGAAGCATCCCGCCATCGGGAAGTTCGGCCCCGTGCTGCCGGTAAGTAAGACGCTGCCCTGGTTACCCTCGGTGATCCCCCTCGTCGGCGTTCACGCCGCCGAGGTCATCCGAGTCTAGATGCGAAAGGGTCGAAAATCTGCGACACCTGGCAATTGACAACTGACAGCATACACTTTACGGTGTATCGTGATGATTAGGAGCTTCAAACACCGCAGCCTGAAATGGCTCTACGAGCGCGGCGACGGGCGCGGGATACGGCCTGATCTGGTGGACACGGTCAGGAGCTTCTGACCGTCCTTGATAGGGCGGCTACACCGCAGGCGCTTAATCTCCCCGGCTATCGTCTTCACCCGCTGAAAGGCGATTTGAAGGGGCTTTGGGCCGTGACAGTGCGGGCCAACTCGCGTATCGTGTTTCGTTTTGAAGAAGCCAACGCAGTTGATGTTGAACTGATCGATTACCACTAGAAACCAAGTAGAAAAACAGGCATGCCCATGAAGAATCCTGCTCATCCCGGACGCCTCGTCCGGAGCGCGTGCCTTGAGCCACTAGGCCTGTCTGTGACCGCCGGGGCGAAGATTCTAGGTCACCCGCCAGCCCCTCAACTACATCGTTAACGGCAGGTCCGGAATCAGCCCGGAAATGGCCGTCCGGCTAACCAAGGCCTTCGGAAGCACGGAGGAGACGTGGTTGGGAATGCAGATTGCCTACGACCTTGCCGCCATCCGCAAGGACGAGAACAAAACCAAGGTGCGCCGCCAGCACGTCCCGCAAGAACTGCACGTCCACTGACGTCCGGCCCGCGGAATCAGCCGGATTCCCGATGACACATCGCGGCAGACCTCCATCCAACTGAGAACAAACGCCCAGCATCATCCGCCAAACCGAGCTCCTTCCGCTGCCATGCTATCCTCGCCTCAGGTAGCAATAATCCCTCCCCGCGGGCGCACGTCCGCCCGCTCGAACCCGAAAACGATGTACAGAGCCGCACCAACCCGATCCCTTCGCAAATTCGAAGCCCCCATGCCATGGCACATCCGCCATACGCATCTCAAATGGCCGCAAACCCAATGATTCGCGAAATGACTTATCAAAGTTTGGCTTCGTTCGGTCAAAAAAAGGTGCCTTCGCCCACAGGCGCCCGGCTTATATCCCCCCACCCGCGAAGCGCTACAGTATTAAATGGCCCGCACACCCGGCTCCACATTCCATGTTGAACAATGTCGAATCCTGTCGAATCATGACCAATAGGCGCCCATGACACCAGAAGAAATTGAAGCCATAGTCGGCGGATACCACGGCGATCCCTTCCGTATCCTCGGCCCCCACGCCGTTCGCAAACGCGGCGGACAGCCCCGCTGGGAAGTCCGCGCCTTCCTGCCGCAAGCCGAATCCGCCACGCTGCGCATCGGCGATCAGGTCCACCCCATGGAGAAGACCCACGACGGCGGCTTCTTCTGCACCGCGCTCGCCGGCACGCCCGGCAAATACCTCGTCCAAGCCAAACTGTATGACGGCTCCACCATCGAGTTCGAAGACCCTTACCGTTTCGGACCGCTCATCACCGACTTCGAACTCTACCTGCACACCGAAGGCACGCACTTCGAAGCCTATCGCATGCTCGGCGCGCACGTCGCCGAGGCCGATGGGGTGAAAGGCGTGCGCTTCGCCGTCTGGGCCCCTAACGCCGAAAGTGTCGCGGTGGCCGGCGAATTCAATCAGTGGGACACCCGCCGCCATCCCATGCGCCGCCGCAATGGCGGAGTCTGGGAGATCTTCATCCCAGAGCTCGGCGCCGGGACCGCCTACAAGTACAACGTGCGCTCGCGCTTCGCCGCCTATCAACAGCTCAAGGCTGACCCCTACGCGTTCGAATGCGAGGTCCCGCCCAAGTCCGCCTCCGTCGTGTGGGACATCGAAAAATACCAGTGGCAGGATGCCGGCTGGATGGAAGAGCGCGGCCGCACCGATCTGCTCAAAGCGCCCGTAACCATCTACGAACTGCACATCGAGTCCTGGATGCGCGGACCGCAAGGGCAGTTCCTCAGCTATCGCGAACTGGCCGTCAACCTGGTCGAATACGTGAAGCGCATGGGCTACACGCACATCGAGCTGCTGCCCATTATGGAGCATCCGTTTTCCGGCTCCTGGGGTTACCAGGTCACCGGATACTTCGCGCCCACCTCCCGCTTCGGCGCGCCCGAAGACTTCATGTATTTCGTGGACCGCTGCCACCAGGCGGGCATCGGCGTGATCGTCGATTGGGTGCCCGCGCATTTTCCGCGCGACGCGCATGGCCTGGTCTACTTCGATGGCACCGCCCTCTACGAGCACTCCGACCCGCGCAAAGGCGAGCAGAAGGATTGGGGCACGCTCATCTTCAATTACGGCCGCAACGAGGTGCGCTCGTTCCTGATTTCGAATGCCATGTTCTGGCTGAAGACTTATCACATCGACGGCCTGCGCGTGGATGCGGTCGCCTCCATGCTTTATCTCGATTATTCGCGTAAGGCCGGCGAGTGGGTACCCAACCAGTACGGCGGGAACGAAAATCTGGAAGCTATCGACTTTATCCGCCGCTTCAACGAGCTGGCCCACACCGTGCCGGGCGCCATCACCATCGCCGAGGAATCCACCGCGTTTCCGGGCGTATCGAAGCCGGTCTATCTCAATGGCCTGGGCTTCACCATGAAATGGAACATGGGCTGGATGCACGACATGCTCCACTACTTCGGCGAAGACCCCATTCACCGGAAGTTTCACCACAACAACATTACCTTCAGCATGCTATACGCCTTCACCGAGAATTTTGTGCTGCCCATCTCGCACGACGAAGTGGTCCACGGCAAGGGCTCGCTGATCAACAAAATGCCCGGCGACGAATGGCAGCAATTCGCCAACGTGCGCGCCTTTCTGGCTTACATGTACGCGCATCCGGGCAAGAAGCTGCTCTTCATGGGACAGGAGATTGGGCAGCGCGAGGAGTGGAACCACAACGAAGGCCGCCGCTGGGAACTGCTGACTTTCGATCCGCACCGCAAGCTGCAATTCCTGGTGGAGGAACTGAATCGCTTCTACCGCGCCAACCCCGCCCTGTATCAGGTGGACTTTCACTATGCGGGCTTCGAGTGGGTGGACTTCCACGACGTCGACCACTCCGTGATCGCTTTCTTACGCCGCGCGGACGATCCCAAGGATTTCCTGCTGTTCTGCTGTAACTTCACGCCCGTGGTGCACGAGCGCTATCTCTTCGGGGTGCCGGAGGAAGGCGTCTATGAAGAAGTCCTGAACACCGACTCGCACTTATTCGGTGGCAGTAACTTGGGCAACGCCGGATGGGTCGCCTCACGCCCCGTGCCGCAGCATAATCGCCCGCAAAGCATCAGCATCACTCTTCCGCCGCTAGCGGTAGTAGCTTTTCGAAAAAGGTAAGTGGGGCAGGCTCGTAGCCTGCAGCGGCCTCGTAGGCCGCCGACTTTTTAACATGCCCAATCGATACGACGCAATCATCATAGGCGGCGGCCACAACGGCTTAGTCACCGCCGCGTACTTAGGCCGCGCCGGACGCAAGACCTTGGTTCTAGAGCGCCGCGAACTCATCGGCGGCTGCGCCGTCACCGAAGAAATCTGGCCTGGTTATCGCGTCTCCACCGCTTCTTATCTCACCAGCCTGCTCCAAGAGCGCATCATCCGCGATCTGGATCTGCCGCGCTACGGCTATCGCGTGGATGCCAAAGACCCCGCTTTCTTCTCGCCTTTCCCCGACGGCCGCTGCTTCTTTATGTGGCAGGATGGCCGCAAGACCCTGGAAGAAATCGCCAAGTTTTCCAAACACGACGCCGAAGTCTATCCCGCCTTCGAAGCGCAGCTCGAGCGCCTCTCACAGGTAGTCGAATCGCTACTGCTGACCACCCCGCCGCAGTTCCCGCCGCGCGGCGTGGGCGACTTGATCGAGCATTTGAAACTCGCCGGACGCCTGCGTAAACTGGCGCCCGCCGATATGGTGGCGCTGGTGAAAATCTTCACGCAAAGCGCCGCCGAATTGCTCAACGAATGGTTCGAATCGCCGGAACTGAAAGTCACTCTGGCCACCGATGGCGTGATCGGCGCCAATGGCGGCCCGCGCTCGCAGGGGACCGCTTACATCCTGATGCACCATGTGATGGGCAGCGTGGCGGGACACCGCGGATTGTGGGGCTTCGTGCGCGGCGGCATGGGCGCGGTTTCGGAGGCCATCGCGGCGGCTGCGCGCAGCCACGGCGCAGTAATACGCACCAACGCTGCGGTGGAAAAAATCCTGATCCGCGACGGCCGCGCCCGCGGCGTGGTGCTGGAGGGCGGGGAAGAGATCCAAGCCGCCGTGGTGGCCTCCAATCTCGATCCCCGCGTGACATTCTTGCGCCTACTCGACGAGCGCGAACTGCCGCCGGATTTTGTCACGTCTATCCGCCGCTTTCGCACCGAAGGCACTTCCTGCAAAATCAACTTCGCGCTATCCGGCCTTCCGGAGTTCAGCGCCATGCCGGGTGCGCCCGGCCCGCAGCATCGCGCCACCATGCACATCTGCCCCTCCATCGATTACATCGAGCGCGCCTGGGACGACGCCAAGTACGGACGGCCCTCCGACCGCCCCATGTTGGAGCTGACCATCCCGACCATGTACGATCCGTCGCTCGCGCCTCCCGGCAAACATATCATGGGTATCTTCCTGCAGTACGCGCCCTATACCTTGCGCGGCACTACATGGGATGAAGCGGGCGAGCCTTTCTATAACCGTGTGCTGGAAGTGATGGAAGAGTACATACCCAACATCCGCTCCATTATTATCGATAAGCAGGTGCTCACGCCGCTCGACCTGGAACGCCGCTACGGTATCACTGGCGGTAACATCTTCCATGGTGAGATGAGCCTGGATCAGATGTTTGTGATGCGCCCCGTCGCGGGTTATGCGCGCTACCGCACGCCGGTGAAAGGGTTGTATTTATGCGGCTCCGGAGCACACCCGGGCGGAGGAGTCATGGGCGCGCCAGGTTACAACGCCGCCCGCGAAATGCTGAAAGACTGACTTCTATCTCAGCCCGCCGTCAGCCAGGAGTTTTTCCAACGCGGAGATATCGCGATGCAGCGCCCGGTCGCCGTCGAGTGGCGGCGAAACCTCGCGAATCCGTTCCCGCAACCGCTCAATCGGCGAGCTGCTTCGCAACGGCCGTAGTAAGTCGAGCGCGCGCGCAGCGGACAAAGCTTCAATCGCCAGCACGGCACGCGTGTTTCGCACGACTCTCTTGTACTTGAGAGCCGAAGTCATGCCCATACTGACAAAATCTTCTTTATTGCCGCTGGTGGTGATGGACCCGGAAGACGCCGGATGCGAGAGCACCCGGTTCTCCGCCACCAGCGCGGCCGCCGTCACTTGCGCCATCATCAGCCCCGATTCCAGGCCGGCATGTCCCGCCAGGAACGGCGGCAACTCCTCGTTCAGCGCCGGGTTCACCAACCGGTCGATGCGGCGCTCGGAAATGCCCGCCAGCGCGGTCAGCGCCACCGCCAGATAATCCAACTGAAATGCCAGCGGCTCACCGTGGAAATTGCCGCCCGACACAATCTCATCGTCCAGCACCAGCGGATTATCGGTGGCCGAGTTCAGCTCGATGGCGAAGATCCGGCGCGCCTCAGTCAGCGAATCGCGCACGGCGCCATGCACCTGCGGCGCGCACCGCAGCGAGTACGCATCCTGCACCCGCCGGCAGGTGATATGCGACTGCCGGATCTCGCTGCCTTCCAGCAGGTCGCGCAGCCGTGCGGCGCTCTCCATCTGGCCGGGATGCGGACGCGCCGCATGCAGCCGCGCATCGAAAGCGCGCGGGGTGCCGCGCAAGGCGTCCAGCGTCATGGCGCA
>Ga0187867_10001100_pt1 | contig 23521 bp, 23 predicted proteins | sample June2016WEW_13_1_FD_132976 | JGI IMG/M metagenome (GOLD analysis project Ga0187867, IMG submission 132976) | Peatland microbial communities from SPRUCE experiment site at the Marcell Experimental Forest, Minnesota, USA - June2016WEW_13_10 | ecosystem: Environmental > Terrestrial > Soil >...
CGAAGTGCAGCAGGACGAAGTCGAGCGCCGCCGCCGGCTGGCGCAGCTTGTCTCCGAATTTGTGGCGCGCGCCGGCAGCGCCGGATTCACAGTCGACGAACTCAAGGAGCAACTCAATGATCTATAAGATGCTGAAGTCGGGAAGACAGGAAGGGTTTGAAAAGGGCGAGAAAATGCCCATCGGCAGCATCGGCGCCGCGCTCGGCATCGTTTGCATCGCGGCCGGAGTCGTGGTTACCGCCGCCACCAACGGTCCCGTGCCCGCGCTCGTAGGCAGCGCCATCGGGCTGTACCTTATGTTCGCCATACGGGTGGCCGACCAGTGGGAGAAGGTCGCCGTGCTGCGCCTGGGCCGCTATGTCGGACTGCGCGGCCCCGGCATATTCCACATCATTCCCATCGTGGATTCGCTGAGCCGATTCGTGGATCAGCGCGTGCGCGTGGCCAGCGTGACGGCCGAATCCGCGCTCACCCGCGACACCGTGCCGGTCAACGTGGATGCCATCGTATTCTGGGTGGTGTGGAACGCCGAGAAGTCCATTCTGGAAGTGGAAGACTTCATCGGCGCCATCACGCTCAGCGCCCAGACCGCGCTGCGCGAATCCATCGGACGCCACCACCTGGCGCAGATGATCACCGAACGCGAAACTCTGGGCCACGAATTGCAGCGCATCCTGGACGAAAAGACCAATCCGTGGGGCATCACCGTGCAATCGGTGGAGATTCGCGATGTCAAGATCCCGCACGAACTGGAAGACGCCATGTCGCGCCAGGCGCAAGCCGAACGCGAGCGGCAGGCGCGCATCATTCTGGGCCAGGCCGAGACCGAGATCGCGGACAACTTCTCAAAGGCCGCCCTAACCTACCAGGACAACCCCGTGGCGCTGCACCTTCGCGCCATGAACATGCTCTATGAAGCGATCAAGGAAAAAGGCTCCATGGTGATCGTGCCGTCGTCGGCGGTCGAGACCATGGGCCTGGGCGGAATGCTGGCCACCGCCGCGATCGGCGGCAGCCGTCCCGCTGCCTAAACGGGCTGCGCCACAGCCGCCGCCCCATACTGCTCGAAGAAGTGCGCGACGGTCATGATGCCTTTGTAATAATTGTCCAGGCAGTACTTCTCATTGGGCGAGTGCAGGCCGTCGTCCGGCAGGCCGAAGCCCATCAGCACCGTGGGGATGCCCAGGTGGTTGGCGAAGTCGCCCACGATGGGAATCGAACCGCCGGAGCGGATGAAGACGGTCTTCTTGCCCAGAATGTCGCTGAACGCTTTGGCGGCCACCTTGATGGCGGGATGGTCGGGATTCACCGACAGCCCAGGCCCGGCGCTCAACACCCGCACTTCGAAATGGATCCCGTTGGGCGTATGCTTCTCGACGAACTCGCGGAAGGCCGCGATCACCTTGTCCGGGTCCTGTTTGGGCACCAGGCGGAAGCTGACCTTCGCGGTGGCTTTCGCGGGGATCACGGTTTTGGCGCCCGCGCCGGTGAATCCGCCCGCGATGCCGTGGACTTCGAAGGTCGGGCGCGCCCAAACGCGCTCCAATACGGAAGGCTTGCGCTCGCCGGTCAGCACGCTCGATCCGACCTCTTTCAGCCGGAATTCCTCCTCGCTGAAGGGCAGCCGTTTCCAGCTTCGCTTTTCGGCGGGCGCGGGCGGCTCCACATCGTCGTAGATGCCCGGCACCTGGATCACGCCGTTGGCGTTCTTTACCTTGGAAAACAGCTCCACCAGCCCGAAGATGGGATTCGGCGCCGCGCCGCCATACAAACCGGAGTGCAGATCGCGCGCGGGTCCACTGGATTCGACCTCCATATAGACCAATCCGCGCAGGCCGATGCACAGCGTGGGGATGCCAGCGGCGAACAGCTCGGTATCGGAAACCAGCGCGACATCCGCTTTCAGCTTCTCGGGATTTTCAGCCACGTACTGGGCAATCGACTCACCGCCCACCTCCTCTTCGCCCTCCACCAGAAACTTCACGTTGATGGGCAACTCGCCGCCGGCGGTCCGCAGCGCCTCGATGGCTTTCACGTGCATGTACATCTGGCCTTTATCGTCCGCGGTGCCGCGCCCGTAGATGTTGCCGTCGCGCACCTCCGGCTCGAAGGGCGGACTCTTCCATTCTTCCAGCGGATCGGCCGGCTGCACGTCGTAATGGCCGTAGCACAACACGGTGGGCTTGCCGGGGGCGTGCATCCAATCCGCGTAGACCAGCGGATGCTTGGCGGTGGGAACGATCTCGACGTTCTCCATTCCGACGGTGCGCAGACTGCCGGCGACGAATTGCGCGGCGCGATCGATATCGCCGCGATGCTCGGGCAGCGTGCTGATGCTGGGGATGCGCAGGAACTCTTTCAGTTCGTCAAGAAGGCGGTCGCGATTTTGTTCGACAAATGCGTCTGTAGTTTTGGACATTGGGTTTTCCGGTATGAGACTCCATTATCCCTCGTATAGGAAACGCGTGGGTACGCAGGGCTTTAAAAGCGGATTTGCAATGAGCCATCCTCGTGGTAGTCGACAAAATACTTTCCACCCGCGCCGCCCGGATCACGGCCGTACAGTGCGAGGAGTTCCTGCTCGGGCTTCATGATCACGCATGAAATCGTTCGATCGTGCCGCGCCAGCTTCAAATAAATGCACGGACCAGCGATCATTAGCCAAGGCGTGCTGCTTCCGCTCGCGATGTAGAGGCGGGCGCCAGTTCCGATGTTGGCGAGTTGCACCGCCGCGGACTGCGCAGTGCGGGCGCACGTTCCCCGAACGTTGCGGCAGAACGCGATCCTAAGCCGAAAGTAATCGCTGGTCCGGATCGCGTAGGCGCTTGCCAGAATCACGACGGCAACGCAAACCGGCACGGTCCATCGCCAGTGCTCCGCGATCGGCAACGTGGCCGCTACCTCCTCCAGAAAGATACAGATCGCCAGTATCAGGAATATCTGCGGACCATAGACATACAGCGGCTGGCGAATATTCGGGAGCATGGCCACTGGCAGCAGCGTCAGAATGTAGCCCACGAGACCGAAGAGGATCCACCGCCGCCGGCGTTTGGTTGCGGCATAGGCGAAGATCAGGATCAACCCGAGCAAAAAGAGGAACGTGATTTTACCCCTGTCCTCCAGAGTGAATATCAGCGCTGTGTAGTGAGCGAAGGAGCTGAGCACGGTGCCAGGACTGATGTCGAGATTATAAGGGTTCTGCGCGGCGATCGACTCCCGCATGTGGCGCATAAGAGATAGGTACCGTATTCCAAAGATCGCCAGAATCAAGTAGTGCATCCACAGACGCCGCGCAAGGGCCTTCCCGCCCCGGCTCACCAGCGGCACGGTGAGAACCACGGGAATGACGATGGCGAACTCCTTGCTTCGCAGAGCGAGGAGGAAGAAAAAGGCGCTCGCATACCAGCACAGCCGCGTTTCTCCAAGGCCGGTGAGAATGCTGCCTAGAAGGAAGAACGTACACAGGACGTCGAATGACGCACCGATGTATGTCGCAGTCATCGCCGTGGTGCAGAGGCTCCCAAAGAAACCCGTGCCAGCCAGGCTCATCGCCAGGCCCATGCCGGCGCGCCGAAACAGGAGGAACACCATGACGCAGTTTGCGAAGTGGAAGCAGAGGAAACAGGCAAGCTGGCGTCTATAGTCGAAGCCAAACAGCTCGTACAAGAACCGCTCCAGCGCCTCTCCGGTGGGCCGATCGTTGTAAACCTGCTGCGGCAGAACGTGCAGTATGGCGCGGTACGACGAGTCGAGAAGCCACGGCAGGTTCCCGAGTTCATCGGCCCAAAGGAAGAGGCCCGGTCGCAGAGCCCAGCTCACGCCGTTCCAGCAAAGCAATAGCGCGCAGATGGCGAGCATCGCGAAGGTGGTCAACTGGAGCCGCCGGAGCGCCATTGATGAATTCCCGTCATTATACACGCCGGCCGCGACACGGATACTATAGAGGAATCATGCGCATCGCGATCCCCTTTTGCATGCTGCTGGCTGCGGCCGCTCAAGCACAGGAATACGACGTAGTCCTGGCGCATGGCCGCGTACTGGACCCGGCTTCGGGCCTGGATGCCGTGCGCTATGTAGGCGTTCGCGGTGCGAAGATCGAGGCAGTTTCCGAAACTCCTCTCCGCGGCCGTACCGTAGTGGACGCCTCCGGATTGGTGGTCGCGCCTGGCTTTATCGACCTGCACTCGCATGGACAGACGCCCGAGAATTACCGCTTCAAAGCCCGCGACGGCGTGACCACCGCACTCGAAATGGAAGTAGGCGTTTCACCGGTCCCGGAATGGTACCGCGCGCGCGAAGGCCGGGCGCTGATCAACTTCGGCGCCACATCGGGGCACATTCCCGCGCGCATGCTGGTGATGCACGACAGCGGCAAGCTGCTGCCGCGTGATACCGCGAAAGGCGCCGCCGCGCCAGAGGAGCGCCGCCAAGTCTACGAGCTGGTGCGCCGCGGCCTGGATGACGGCGCACTGGGCATCGGCATGGGAATCGCTTATGTGCCGCTGGCCACCCGCGCGGAGATCCTGGAGCTGTTCGGCCTCGCGGCCGAGCGCAAGACGGCGGTCTACGTCCACATACGCAACGGAGGGCCGGTGGAGCCGGGGGTGATCGATGCGCTGCAAGAAGTGATCGCCGATGCGGCGGCCACCGGCGCGTCTCTGCACGTGGTCCACATCACCAGCATGGGCCTGCGGGAGACGGCGCTGTGCCTGCAAATGATCGAGGGCGCGCGGGCGCGCGGCCTGGACGTGACCACGGAGATGTATCCGTACACGGCGGGCATGACCGACCTCGGCTCGGCGGTCTTCGATGAAGGCTGGCAGGCGAAACAGGGCGGCATCGGTTTCGGCGATTTGCAATGGGCGTTCACCGGCGAGCGGCTGACGGCTGAGTCTTTTGCGCGTTACCGCAAGCAGGGCGGCATGGTGGCGATCCATTCGATTCCCGAAGAGGTGGTTCGGCTGGCGATCTCGAATCCGCTGACCATGATTGCCAGCGACGGCATTCTGGAGCAGGGCAAGGGGCATCCGCGGGCGGCGGGAACGTACGCGCGCGTGATCGGCCGCTACGTGCGCGAACAGCATGCGCTCACCCTGATGGACGCAGTGCGCAAGATGACGGTGATGCCGGCGGACCGGTTGGGCATGCGGTCGAAAGGGCGCATCGCGGTGGGCGCGGACGCGGACGTCACGGTGTTCGACCCCGCGCGTGTTATCGATCGCGCGACATTTGAGAATCCGGCGCAGTATTCGGAAGGGATTCAGTATGTGCTGGTGAATGGGACCTTGGTGGTTAAGGGTGGGGAGTTAGTGGACGGAGTCGCGCCGGGGCTGGCGGTACGGCGGTAACTAGGCGCGGAACGTAGTTCGCGCGAATCCGAACGATAGGTACCCTCAGAGGAACAATCAAGGTTGATGACACACAAGGTCGGCGCCGTAATCGAACAGGACGATGACGGATGTTACGCGTGGTGCCCGGAACTGAAGGGATGCCAATCGCAAGGAAAGACGGTAGAGGAAACTCTAACCAATATTCGCGAGGCAATCGAACTCTTCCTGGAAACCCTCACCGAGGACGAACGCGCGGCGGCTCTGAGCCGTGAGATCCTGACCACTGCAGTCGAAGTTCATGCCTAAACTGCCTCGCCTGACTGGGGGGACGCCGAAGCGATGCTTTTGAAAGCGAGTTTTAGTTGGTTGCGGTCTAAGGGTAGCCATCGGATCTATGCAAAAGCCGGTCGCAGGGTCGTCGTCCCGTTTCATGGCAACGCGATGCTGCATCCCAAGGTCGTCAAACAGGTAACCGAAGCCATCGATGATGTGTCTGTCGATTAAGTGCAGGGAGGGCAGGCTTCAGTCGGATCGAAGCCTGCCCCCAGTCTTTACTTCTCTTGCAAAGTGCCGGCAGCGAACAGGGAAGTCCAATTCCCGCCCGCATTCCGCATCAGCTTGAACGCCATGGCTTCGCCCGGCTTGGACGATTGCATGATGTTGCGCACGTCCGCGGCCGTGGCTACGCGGTGGCGGTTCATCTCCAACAGCACATCGCCCTTCTGCAGGCCGATGTCTTCCGCGAAAGAACCGGGCTCCACGCTGGCGACGATCACGCCGCCAGTCTTCAAGCCCATTTGTTCGCGGTCGGATTCAGTCAGGTTCTGGACGTTGACGCCCAGGCGCGCAGGCATTGCCTCGCCCTGACCTTCCTCGCCTTCAGCCGGCTCCTTGCCGGCGCCGTTGGAGGCTACGATTGTGGCGCGGTCGCCAATCTTGACGGATACTTCGAGCGGCTTCCCATCGCGCAGGACCTTCAGCTCGACCGTCGAACCCGGCTGCGCTGCCGAAATCGTCTGTACGAGCTGATCGCCGTCCTTGAGGGTTTGGCCGTTGACCCCGACGATGATATCGGACGCTTGCATGCCTGCTTTGGCCGCGGGCCCGCCTTCGGTGACCGACTGCACGAACACGCCGCTCGATGCGCCGTAGGCTTTCAGCAGGGAGGCATTCTCCTCGCGGGCGAACTGAATGCCGATAGCGCCGCGGGAGACTTTGCCGCTCTTGATGATCTGGTTGTATGAGTTCACCGCCAGATTGATGGGCAGCGCGAAGCCGATGCCTTCGAAATTGCCGCTGCCGCTGACGATCATGGTGTTGATGCCGATCACTTCGCCGTTGATATTCAGCAGCGGGCCTCCGCTATTGCCGCGGTTGATGGCGGCATCGGTCTGCAGGAAGCGCTGCAATTGATGGTCGCGCTCACCCAGATCGCGGCCCTTGGCGCTGATGATACCGGCGGTCATGGTCTGATCGAGGCCGAAGGGCGACCCGATGGCCACGGCCCAATCACCCACTTCCATGGCGTCGGAGTTGCCGACCCGGAGCGCCGTGAGTTGCTTGCCGGCGTCGATCTTCAGGACCGCCAGGTCCAATTCGGGGTCCGTACCGATCAGCTTAGCCGTATACTGCGTCTTGTCGCCGGGAAGCGTCACTTGAATGCGGATGGCGTTCTCGACGACGTGGTTGTTGGTCAGGATGTAGCCGTTGTGGTCCACTACAAAGCCCGATCCCAAACCCTGAGCGCGGCGCGGCTGCTGCGGCATGTTGGGCATCATGTTGCCGAATGGGCTCATATCGCCAAACGGATTTTCACCGTTGGAAGGCCGCCCGTTGAAAAAGAACTGTGTGTTGGAGCGCTTTTCCTGAATCGTGCTGACGATCTGCACGACGGAAGGCTCGGATTCCTTGGCGATCTTGGTGAACGAGTTGGATAGTTGAACCGGACTGGGAATGGAGAGCGCGGCGGGTGTGGCGCCAGCCGCGCGTGCAATCCCAGTGTGGCTCACCAGGTTTGCGGTTAATAGCCCCGCGCAGGAGAGTAGGAGCGCAAGGGTAACGTTGCTTCTGTTTAGCTTCATGTTGTTGTCCTTTGTTTGAGAGAATCTGTTGTCTTAGATACCGTGCATTGCCGTATGTGGCGGCGGTTGAAAGAAGACCACTGCGATCACGAAGTAAGCCGGCGACACCTCCACCTGATATGCGCGCACCAGCACCACTGGTGCGTCTGTGAGCGAAGGCGGAGCCGGCAGATCGAGCTGGGGCAACCAGCTCGCGGTCAGGCGCGGCCGGGGCGCAACAAATCGTTTGGGCGCCCATGAGAGGGCCGGCGGCGGGGGAGTGCCGGGACGCGCGAATGCCATGGCAGCCACGGGGATTTCCTGCACACCCACCGGCGGTGTGGTCCGGGCGGCCACGATCAAGGCCGCGCTCACTAAGGCGCCGGCCGCCATCCATCCGGAACGCGAGAAGCGCGGCATGCAGTTGCGATCAGGCTGCAGCAAGGCTTCCACGCGCGCCCGGAGCTGCCACCGCCTTCCGGTGCTCGCCCCGGGCGCCAATTGCGGGGCCGGAGCCCGGCGCGTCAATTCATGCAGATGCGTCAGGCAGGCGGCATACGGGCGGGCTTCGCCGGTAGCCGAAACCACCCAATCGTCGCAGGCCATTTCGCGCTCGATTTTCAGGCGGCGTCCGATCCAATAAACGGCAGGATTAAAGAACAGGGCGGCTTGGGTGACGGCCTGCGCCAGTTGCGTCCAATCGTCCCAACGGCGTAGATGGGCCATTTCGTGGCAAAGCACCTGCTCGAATTCGCCGGGCGTCAACTCATCCAGCACGGATTGGGGGAAGACGATAGCGCGGCGCACAAAGCCGGCAGCCATGGGTACTCGGGCCTCAGTCGAAACCAGCACGCGGATATTGCCCCGCCGGCAAAGCAGAATGGCGCGGCGCTTCAAGCCGTGGATGTGCGCCAAGCTCCAGGCCACGCGCGCCAGCAGGATGCCGGCGATCGCCAGCCAGGCGACCGCGGCGTACACCGGCCACCGCGCCATCACCGGAACCATCCACGGCGCGGCTGATGGGGTCTCGGCGATACCGGCAGTCGCTGGGGAAGCCTTGGGGATCAGCAAAATGGCGGGCACCACCACCGCCAACAAGAGCGTAGTGAACCAGATCGCGTAGCGGGTGGTGGCATTCGAGCGTGGCAACACGCGGACCATGCCCGCAGCCAGACCAGCCAGCAGCAATCCCAGCCAGAGGCCGTTCAGCGCGCCCGATACCGCCATGGCCGCTGCCAAATTTACCAAACAAACCCAATTCACAGCACCCCTCCTTCACCCGTACGGGATTGTTCTCCCGCGATCAGACGTTTCAGTCTGGCCAACTCGCCTTCATCCAATTCCTCGTCTTCCAAGACGTTTAGAATGAGCAGCTCAGGAGAATCCTGGAAGAACCTTTTCAGGAGGTTGCGAACCGCCTTCCGGTTGGCCTCGCCGCGTTCCACTACAGGATGATAGACGAACGCGCGGCCTTCTTTGGTATGCCGAACATATCCCTTTCGTTCCAGGATGCGCAAAGTGGTGAGGACTGTGTTGTAGGCTACGGCCGAATTGGCCAGACCGGCGACCACGTCGGTTACCACCGCGGAACCCTTCTGCCAAAGGATATCCATGATGGGAAGTTCGGCTTCGGTGAGCGTGGGTGACTGTTTCCGTGCCATGGGCGATTCTCTTAACGAATTAAGAATTGCTCTAATTCAGTTTTACACCGGACCGGGGCAGGCTGTCAACTAATTTTTTAAGAATTACCTGCGCGACCGGAAGAATCTGGAGTCTGATATGCTAATGCGCATGCGCCTATTCGAACTGGGGTTGCTTCTCGGCGTGGCTGCCGCCGTCCAGGCTCAGGACTTAACCTGCACGACCGCGCCTCCCCTTCCGCTGCTGATGCGGGCCCAAGGGCTAGCTGAGCCAGTGGCCGACATCGTGGTGAACTGCACCGGCGGTACGCCAGGTCCCTCCAGCCCCATTCAGATCACCGTCGAACTGAGCGCCAACCTTACCAGCCGGATCCTCAATACCGAGTCCTCCGCGTCGGAGGCGCTACTGCTGATCGATGAACCACAACCCGACGCTGTGAACACGAGTAACGGGTTTCCGTACGATGGGCAGGTTCTGGGCACTCCTGGCATTGCCGCGGGCGCCAGCGGATCGGGCAATGTCTATCTGGGCCGGCAGGCGTCGGGCACATCCGTCACGTGGTCCGGCATCCCCTTGGTAGCGCCTGGGCCCACTGGAACCCGCACGCTCCGTATTACCAATTTACGTGCGAATGCCACGACCGAGCCAATCGCGGGGCCGTGGAATGTTGGCGATGTTAACGCCACCGTCTCAGGCTCGATTCCGATCGGCGATCCAACTCTGCGGGTCGGATTCACTTCCTTTGGCCTGACTTTCTCGAGCGCCTATACATCGCCGTCTGTCGCCACACTGACCTTTGCGGGGGGCTTTCCGCTCTTCCACACGCGCACCGAGTACAACGAAGCCGGGCCCTTTGTATTTACCAGACAGGACATCCCGGGTACTTACTACGGGACGGAAAGCCAGTTCACTCCCTGCTTTTCGTACGGAAACTGCTCGACGCCTCCGGGCTCGTCCATCGGCTTGGCTGACTCGGGCACGTTGCTCTCCGCGCAGATCACCGGACTCGGAAGCGATGCCGCTTTCGTGAGCGTCCCGAATCAGGTCTGTTACATTCCCGTGAACTTCAACATGTGCGCACCCCCACCCACACCGGATTTACTGTACCTGATCGTGAATGGCCAGCCGGTAACCGGCGCCGGCAGCACTTCTCTACCGGTCACGAATGGAACCGTCGACTTATCGTACGAGGTGACTTCCGACCTGCTCAGCCCTGGGTATTCCATACCCGTGACGCTTCTGGACGCCGCCGAAGACGCGTTGGATTTTCCAGGCACGTCCGTCTTTACGGGCGGCCTGGCGCCGGTCAGCACGGTAGGAACCGCGAGCGCGACAGCGCCCGAGCCGCGCTTCGTGGCGGCCTCCGCCGCTCCCTCGCAATCCGTGATATGCCAGGACGCCGCTCCGGTCACCCCAACTGTCCGTGCGGAAGGTCTGGCTGAGCCGGTGGCCGGCATTATCCTGACTTGCTACAGGGGAACCACGGGGCCGTCCACGCCGGTGAACCTTACAATCTCTTTGAACACCAATCTAACCAGCCGAACCTACGGAACCCCGGCCGTGGGTTCCGAGGCCCTGCTGTTGATCGACGATCCATCCCCCGGTCAACTCGATATGTCGAACGGGTTCCAATATAATGGCCAGGTTCTCGGGATTCCTGGAGTTGCGGCCGGCGCAGCCGGTTCCGGTAACGTCTATAGGGCCACGCAGTCTTCCCAGAATTCGGTCACGTGGACCGGCGTTCCTTTCGTAGCTCCGGGTACGACTGGGGTGCGCATCCTCCGCATCGTGAACCTGCGGGCCAATGCGGCGACGGTGCCGATTTTGGGTCCGGAGGGGCTTAACCCGATTGTCGCTAGCGTCTCCACCAACCTGCCCGTCACCTCTCCCACTGTGTACGTCGGATTTTCCAGCCCGGGTCTGACTTTTTCCAGTTCTTTCGCCTCGGCTTCCACGGTGAATCTGAATTTCCAGGAGAACTTCGCTTCAGCGTTCCAACCGCGAATCCTCACGTCGGTTGGGCCCTTCAGCTACTCGCGGCAGGACTTGCCCGGCGAGGTCTACTATAGCGAGAGCCAATTCACCCCTTGCTTGACTAATACCAACTGCTCCTCGGCGCCGCAATCCTCGATCGGCTTCGCGAATTCGGGAACCGAGTTGCTGGCGCGATTGACCGGGCTCGGGGCGCACGCGGCATCCCTGAGCGTTCCCAATCAGATCAGCGATGGTATTGGCGCGGAGGCGTACTTGATTGTCGGCGGACAGCCGGTCATGACCACGGGCAGCACGTCTTTACCCGTCGCCAACGGAACTGTCGAAGTCCTGTACGAAATTACCGCCGGCAATGCAGCCGCATTAGACTTATTAACAATTCCCGCCACGCTCCTGAATGGTTCGGGTGCGCCGTTGGCATTTCCCGCGCAAGCCGTTTTTGCGGGCCAACTGGCTCCAGTCGGCAATACCGCAACCGCCAGTCCCACTGCGCCGGAGCCGCGCTTCGTCAGCGGAGTGCCGGCCCAATAGGCTTATTTCCAGACCTTTCAGGTGTGCTATCCTTGCTGTAGGAAGTAAGGAGGTAAGGATGAACGCCAGTAAGGTCACCACCAAAGGGCAGGTCACCATTCCCAAGGAAGTCCGCGAACGTCTTCGCGTGGGTGCGGGGGACGTGCTCGTCTACGAGTTCCAGGATAACGGGTTGGTGGTGGTCCGCAAGATGGAGCCGTTTGACGCCGGTTGGCACCGCGCTCTTTCCGCCACCGTGGCAGATGAGTGGAATTCTCCGGAAGACGACGAGGCGTTCGGTGATCTGTGAGACATGGGACGTGGTGGTGGTCCCCTTTCCTTTCACGGATTCTCCGGCAAGCAAACGGCGGCCTGCCTTGGTGCTGAGTTCGCAGGCATTCAATCAGGGCTCCGGCCATTCGCTGATGGCGCAGATCACCAAGGCGAAGCAGTCGAGTTGGCCCGGCGATTTCAGTATCCAAAACGTTGAAGCCGGTCTGCCGGAGCGGTGCATTGTGCGCATGAAGCTGTTCACCATCGACAACCGGCTTATACAGAAACGCTTGGGGCGCTTGAACGCACACGATCAAGAGCAAGTGCAAATCGGCTTGCGGCAGTTGATGGCGCTCTGAGTGGGCAGGGTCGGCCTACGAGGCCGACGCAGGCTACGAGCCTGCCCCACGAGGGCCGTTGACATTCCTTCCCCTTTGCGGTTACCCTGAATTCGTTCGAAGACTGCCGGTGTTTTATTGGGAAGCTGGTGCAAATCCAGCACGGCCCCGCCACTGTAAGCGTGGAGGACCGGTCGCAGATGAGCCACTGTCCTAGCGGATGGGAAGGCTGACCGGTTCGTGGAAGCGCAAGTCAGGAGACCGACCGGCAAGACTCCGTAATTGCGGCTCTCGAGGGAGGAGCCTACAATGCGCTTTCTTGTCCTATGGCTGGGGCTGCTGCCCGCGGCTACCGCAGCATCATTCACCATTCACGGAACTGTGCTGGACCCGTCCGGCGCCGCTATTGTGGGCGCACAGGTGTCCGCCGTCAACCGGTTGGGAGTAGATCGACAAACCACCACGGACCAGGCTGGCGGCTTCACGCTGAAGCTAGCCGAAACCGGCGATATGCATCTGGCCGTCACCGCGCCCGGTTTCGAAACCAAAACCATTCCTCTGGCGGGGCTCGAGGCCAGCGAACCGCTGACGGTGCGCCTCAACATCGCGCCCCAAGTGGATTCAATGCGCGTGGCGGGGTCGGCGATCGACGTGCCGCTCAGCGAGCAAGGCAGCAGCATCGCGATCGTGCCGCGCGAGGAGATCGCGGAACGCAACGAAGGGCTGGCCGTGGATCTGCTCCGTTACTTGCCTGGCATCACTATCGGCCAAACCGGCAGCCCCGGCGGCGCAGCCAGCATGTTCATCCGCGGCGGCGATTACAATTTCAACCTGGTGCAGATCGATGGCGTCCCGGTGAACTCCTTCGGCGGGGCTTTCGACTTCGCGCACATCCCCACCGATTGGCTGGAGCGCGTGGAAGTGATTGAAGGGGCGCAATCCTCGGTCTATGGCGCGTATGCCAATAGCGGCGTGGTCAATTTCGTCACGCGCTCTGCGTCGGATTCGCCGCAGATCGATGTGCTGGCCGAAGGGGGCACTTATCAAGAGCACCGTTTCGCCATTGGAGCTTCCGGCACGGTGGCGGGATTCGGCGTGGCGGCCTTCGCGTCGCAGCTTGGCGACAACGGACCGGTGGCGAATAGCGACTACCGCAACGATAATGTGGCGCTGCATGTAACGCGCTCGTTCGGCAGGCAAAGCCTGTCGTTCGGCGGCGACTATAACGCCAACGACGTGGGAGATCCCGGCGCGTACGGTTCCGATCCGGGGAACGATTACCCGGGCATCGATACGATCAGCCGGGACAAGAACGATTTCTCCGACTACTTCCTGCATCACCAAATCGATTTCTCGCCCCGGTTTCGCCAGGATACGTTCGCCAGTTTCTTCCTGGAAAACAGCGGCTACACCAGCCCCTACGGATTCAGCTACGAAAAAGACTTGCGCGGTCAGTTCGAGACGCGCAGCATCGTGAGCGTGGAACCTTGGTATACCACGGCGTTCGGCGTCAGCTCGACGCGCGAGGAGGTAAAGAACACTTACATCAGCGACGATTACAACAATGCGTTCCCGATCAAGCGCGACGACGCGGGCATCTATTGGGAGAATCGTTTTCAGTTCGGCGGCCTGTTTTTCAATGCGGGCGTACGGGGCGAGGTCATCAGCACGCCATTCATCCAGGAGAATTTAGAAGACGGCCGGCCTGCATTCCCGGCCAACACCGTCACCAAGCTCAACCCCAAACTGGGGGCGACCTATGCGCTGCGCGGCACGCGGCTGCATAGCTCTTTCGGCACGGGTATCCGGCCACCCGCTGGGTTGGAACTGGCGTTCACCGACAATCCGGCGCTGAAACCGGAGCGCACTGCCAGCTTCGATTTCGGCGTGGAACAGCGCGTCTTGAGCGGCAAGCTGTCGTTGGACGCGACATATTTCTACAACCGTTTCTACGATCTGATCGTGTCGCTGGGCGGCAACCTGGCGGTGCTGAGCGCGTATCAGACCGACAACCTGTCGAATGCACGGGCGCAGGGCGCGGAATTGTCGGCGCATTACCGGCCCACGCGCTGGATATCCGTGACAGGGTCGTACACCTACTTGGCTTCGGAGGTGCTCTCGCTGAGCGGCTCCACGGGTCTGGCGCCGATTCCATTTTCCGTGGGTCAGGAGCTGATCCGGCGGCCCGCGAATTCCGGATCGTTTGTTTCCACCCTCAGCCGTGGGCGGATTACCGCGAATGTGACCGGATATTTTCGCGGCTCCGACCTGGACGTGGATCCGACCTATGGCGCGTCGGCGGGCTTGTACCCTTGCCATGGGTTCGTGGATCTGGGTGTGAATTTGAACGTTCGACTGGGCGAAGGCCTGACCGGCTACGGAAATCTGCGCAACGCTTTGAACCAGTCCTACGAGGAAGTGCTGGGATATCCTGCGCCGAAGTTGAACTTCGTGGCGGGGTTGAAGTGGGCTCTGCCCAAGGCGCGCAAATGAAGAATCTCCTTAGGGTGTATACTAACGCGCAGGAGGGGTTCGGCATGAGGGCGTTTCGTATCGCCATTTTGGCGGCATTATTCGCAGGCTTATTATTTTTTTCAGCTTCGGCCCAGGCTCAGTGGCGTTTCACTTTGACACCGCATGTGCCCGAGGCGGTGGCCGGCGGGCAGGCGGAGCTGGTGGGCGGGCTTCCGGCCACGCAGCATATGAGCCTGGCGATCTCACTGCCGCTGCGCAATGAGGCCGATCTTGACGATCTGTTGCAGCAGCTTTACGATCCCCAGAGTCCGAACTATCATCGGTACCTCTCGGTGGAGGAGTTTACCGAACGGTTCGGACCTGCCATGGAGGATCGCGATGCGCTGGTGCAGTTCGCGGAGGCGAACGGTCTGACGGTAACCCGGACACCCGCCAACCGGTCGGTGGTGGATGTGGAAGGGCCGGTGGCGAATGTGGAAGCGGCTTTTCACGTGAACATGGGCGTCTACCAGCACCCGGCCGAGGCCCGCACATTCTACGCGCCGGACCGCGAGCCCACGCTCAATCTGGAGGCTCCCGTGTTGCATATCTCCGGCCTGGATAACTTCACGCTGCCGCACCCCAAAATAAAGCGCACGCAATTGCCGGAGGGCGAAACCAAAGCCACCGGTTCAGGCCCCCACGGCCAGTTCATTGGAAGCGATATGCGCGCCGCCTACTACGGGTCTGGCCCGCTTACCGGCGCGGGACAGGTGGTCGGGTTATTTGAATACGGCGGATATGAAGTCAGCGATGTCCAGCTTTACTTCCAAAACCTGAACCAGCCGCTAAACGTGCCCATTGTGGGCGTCAGGTTGAATGGGGTACCTCTCCAGTGCCCGCCCTCGGAGTGTGACGACAGCGAACAGGTGTTGGACATTGAGATGGCCATCTCCATGGCCCCAGGACTGAACCAGGTGATCGTTTATGTGGGATCGAGCGACGTCTCGATTTTTAGCCAGATGGCGGACGACAATAGCGCGAAGCAGGTGAGCTGTTCCTGGGGATGGAGCGACGACGAAAGCAGCCTGGACCCGATCTTCAAGGAGATGGCGGCGCAGGGGCAGACGGTGTTCGTGGCTACCGGCGACGATGGTTCCGGCACTCCCGGCGACTCCGTGTGGCCGGCGGACGATCCCTACGTCGTCGCCGTGGGCGGCACGGACTTGACGACCAATGGCGCTGGCGGCCCCTGGAAATCGGAGACTGGCTGGAACGGCAGCGCGGGCGGCCCTTCCAAAAACGGCGTTCCAATTCCGGCGTACCAGAGGCTGGCGGGAGTGATCGACTCGTCGAACGAGGGCTCGACGACTTTGCGCAACATCCCGGATGTCGCCGCGGAAGCGAACACCAATCAATATAGCTGTTACGACGGTTATTGTTCCGGGGGGAACGGCGGGACCAGTTATGCCGCGCCGCAATGGGCCGGTTTCATGGCGATGCTGAACGAACAAGCCGTGACTAATGGACGCACAACGATTGGGTTTCTCAACCCGCTGCTTTATCTGATCGGCGTGGGAAAGGCGTATGGCAGCGATTTCCATGACATCGCCAGTGGCAGCAACGGCAAATATTCCGCGGTCACTGGCTACGATCTGGTGACGGGATGGGGCAGTTTCATCGGTCCGAACCTGATCGACACGCTCACGACGTTTAAGTAGGGCGAGGTGTCTCGTCATGTTTGGCGGCCACCTCATTCAGAAGCCGTGCCATCGCAGCCATAGCTGCCTTTCGGCGCAGGGCGTCCTCAGCGTGGCGCCGGGCCGCGCTCTGCACGTCCGCGCCGCAGTGCGGACACGAGGCCTCCCTGGGCCAGATATACGAATCGCAAGCCCGGCACAGTTCCAGGCTGGGTGGAATGCGTCCTTCTTGTGGCGATTCCCACCGCTCGCCGTTGTCACCGAGCTGCACTAACTGGCGATGTGAAGTCGAACTGGAGACGGCGGCGCCATCCGCAATCCGTTCCGTGATCAGCTCGAATTCTCCGACCGCAAACGGCGCCGGAGCGGCGTCGCGAACCTTGACGACCCGCTCTCGCAGCCCATCCTTTCGCAACTCCAGCGCGCGATAGTGGCAATATGGATTATTGCCGGGGCGGCCCAGCAGAGAATGCGACGTCCAGGTGCATCCACCCCTGCAGACGTCGGCGTAGTAGCACGTCCGGCAGAAGCCCCACAGATCGTCCACCGACCTCAGGCGTCCGAAATGAATTTCCTTGCTGCTCTTCCAGATCTGTTCGAGAGTAAGGTCTCGCACGTTACCACCCGCGAAACCTACGGTAGCGAGGGACGGGCAGCCCTTCACCGTGCCATCCGCCTCCAGGGCGAGCCCCGTTTGTCCCGCCGCGCATCCCGTCCAATGCGCGCGCTCGTCGCCGAATCCCCGCCATATGTGTTCATAGGGTCCGAAGTATCCAATGTTGTTTCCCACCACCATCAGCAAACCGCGGTCCGCGCCTTCCTGGTAAAGACGCGCCAGCAAAGGCATCAGCTCCACTATGCGGTATGGCTGCAGCAAGAGTTCCGGATGATCGGCCGCGTTTCCCATAGCCACCGTAATCTGCATCTGCCATTGTTTCGCGCCGGCTTGGACGATCGTGTCCATTAACTCGGGCAGGTCCGGCATTACCTGCGCGCCGATCTGTGTGTTGACGCTGATATTCAAGCCCGCTTCCCGCGCCCGCTTCAGCGTATCGAGCGCATGCGCAAAGGACCCCGGAACTCCCCTAAGTTGGTCGTGCAGAGGCGCAAGCCCGTCGAGCGAAACACCCAGGCCGTTCAGCCCGGCCTTGACCGCCTCCTCCAGGCGTTGCGGCGTAAAATTTCGCCCCCCGGTTTGAGTCGCGCAATAGATTCCGTGAGAGCGAATCGCGCGGATGATCTCGGTCCAGTCTCTTCGCAGATACGCTTCGCCGCCAATCAGCGAGATCTCTCTGGTTCCCAGACGGGCCAGCGCTTCCACGACCTCCAGACATTCGGCGGTGGTCAACTCCGCAGGACGCTTGTGACCGGCGCGGGAGCCGCAGTGCAGGCACTTCAGATCGCACGCCAGAGTGATCTCCCAGACCACATGGACCGGGACAAACTTCGTCATGTCTTCTGTCGAAAGCGCTCGCGGCGGCGATTCCATGGTGAGTTCCAACGTTGCGGTTAAGCGCCCGGCTTGTCGCCGAGCCGGGCGCTTACGCTTTACTTCTTCTCTAATTTGGCGATCTCACTCTTCAATACTTCAAGAGCCGCCGCGACATCTCCATTTTCGTGCAGATAACGTTCGGCCTCGGCAGCCATTGCTTTCATCTCGCCGAGGTCGCCCTTTGCATAACAATGGTGGATCGTGGGTGCGTACAAAGGTCTCGGCACTACTCCTCCGGGCCTGTGCTCGATTTTTTCCGGCATTTGTCTCCTCCTTTCTTTAGTAGTTTGCTGGTCTAAACAGGCAGTGCCCCGCCGGGCGTCCCGGGGGACTCAATGGGCTTGTTTGGTGGATGCATAATGACGATTCCCATGACGACGTGACAGTGACATGGGTTCGCCGGATCGCCAAACCCGAGCACGCCGAATCGCTCGCATGGGATGACGATGCCCAAGACCGTATTCCCATCGCCTATCGGGAGGTTAACTTTGCCGCCCGCGGTTGTCGCCAGTTGCCGCTCGTCGAGCGCTCGCAGCGTGGCTCGGGCGATGGATTCCGTCAGATTTTCCAGAGCGACCGTGGAAGCGGCGCTCTGAGTGGATGTTTGCGTGGTGTCGTTTTTTGCCATTTCTACCTCTCTATCGATAACGAGCTCCCGGAGGATGCCTCGTCGCTTACGGATTGGGGACCTGAAACTTTTCTATGCTCATCGGTGACCAGCGATGGCGTGCGAACTACTTGAGGACACCGCAAACAGGCGGCTTTTCCCTCTTGCACCCACCACCGGCAATCGGGTCGAAGCTTGCAGGCGGGGATCTGGTCTACAACGGGCGGAAGGATCCGGATGATGCGCTGCGCGAGCGTGCAATTCTCAGCTTCAAAGTGTATGCATCTGTACCTTACGCACGGTGTCGCTATTCTAAGCACTTCCGCTGGCGTGGCCGGCGAACAAAGCTGCCGGATCTCCTGCGTAAGTGGTTGTGGCGCGGTGAGGTATGCGACTTGCGGTCGTTCAGCGGTTCCGCCGACCACGCCAAACACAAGAGCGTCTTCGTTATCTTCCATCGCACTCGGGCATTGAATTGTAATGTTACTCACTTGAGCCCTCCCTGGTACAGGCACCTGGTCTAATGAATAAGTGCGTTGAGAGTGCCGAACGTTTCACGCCGGCAGGAAAGAGCGGTAGCAGTTATGCGGCGCGGGAGGGGCCGTCCGGCGGGCGCTCGTGATCGTCAAGCCGGACATCGTGCGCTTCCGCGATATTCGCCAGGCGGTTGATGGCGTCCAGCACTTGCGCCAGGCGCTGCTCATTCTGCTGGTACATGGCAGCCAGCAGTTCCACCGCTTGGGTCAGCGATTCATGGCGGTCGGCAAGTTTTTCGAGGCGGTCGTCAATGCTCACGGCGGTACCCGGAATTCATTCCATCATAACAGTGCGAGCGCCGCGCGATGTATCCTCGATGCATGGAGCCTGAATTCGAGCAAAAATTCGACGAGCCGCGCCTAGCCATCAATCGTGTCTATACGCGTCAAGGCGACAGCGGGGAAACCAGCCTGGCGGGTGGGCAGCGGGTGCCCAAGGATTCGCGGCGCATCGAAGCCTACGGCACGGTGGACGAGCTGAACGCGTTCGTGGGTCTGGCGCGCGCGACCGCCGCGGCCGAACCGGCACACGTGGAATCTGCCGCGCTGGGCGATATTCTGCTGCGCGTGCAGCACGAACTATTCAACCTGGGATCGATCCTGGCGACGCTGCCAGAGGATGTGCATCCGCGGCAGGCGCGGATCACGGAAGCGGAAATCGTCCAGTTGGAAGCCGAGATGGACCGCGCCAACGCAGGCCTGCCCGCTCTACGATCGTTCGTGCTGCCGGGCGGCTCGCGGCTCAATGCGGAGCTGCACGTTTGCCGTACGGTTTGCCGCCGCGCCGAGCGCATGGTCACGGCGCTGGCGCGCGAGGAACCGCTCCCCCCGGAAGCCATGAAGTATCTGAACCGCCTGGGCGATGCGTTCTTCGTCTGGAGCCGCTGGGCCAGCCTGCTCAGCGGCGCGCCGGAAACCCTGTGGGAACCCAACCGCGCGGCTAGCGGCAGCGCACCGGGCGGCGGTACACTATCTGAATAAGGAGAGAACATGGATCGAGGAAATAATGCTCGGCCCTTGGCGTTGAGCCTGACTGTACTGGGAGCGGTTCTTCGTCTGCTGCCGCATCCGCCGAATTTCGCTCCGGTGGGCGGCATGAGCCTCTACGCCGGCGCGCGCTTGCGCGGCTGGCAGGCCTTCGCGCTGCCGCTATTGTTGATGGCCGCGACCGATCCGCTGCGCGGCGGCTATTCCATCGCGACGCCGTTCGTCTATCTCAGTTTCATGATCAGCGTGGCGATCGGCCGGCGTTTGCAGGCCACCGAGAACCCGGTGCGCATCGGCGCGGCCTGCTTCGCGTGCAGCGCGCAGTTCTACGTTCTCTCCAACTTTGGCACCTGGCTGGGCAGCCTATACCCGCACACTTTCTCCGGACTGGCGCTCTGCTACACGCAGGCCATTCCGTTTTTTGGGCGCACATTGGCCGGCGACTTGTTTTACACCGCCGTTCTGTTCGGCCTGCATGCATGGCTGAGCCGCACGGTACGCACCGCCGAGCGGGTTCCCGCGGCCGCTTGAAGCGCACGCTGCTTTCCTGGTCGAGCGGCAAGGATAGCGCTTGGGCCTTGCACCTGATGCGGGGCCGGATTGCCGGCCTGCTGACCACTTTCAATCAGTCCGCGGATCGCGTGGCCATGCATGCCGTGCGCCGTACGCTGGTGGAGGCGCAGGCTGCCGCGGCCGGTCTTCCGCTGCGGGCCGTCGACCTTCCGTGGCCCTGTTCCAACGAGGAGTACGAATCCCGCATGGCCGCGGCATGCCGGGCCGCGGTGGCCGATGGATTCGAAGCGATCGCGTTCGGCGATTTATTCCTACGCGATGTCCGCGCATACCGCGAGAGCAAACTGGCCGGCAGCGGACTGGAACCGCTGTTCCCGCTTTGGGAGATTCCCACGCACGATCTGGCACGCGAAATGATTCGCAGCGGATTGCGCGCCCGCATCACCTGCGTGGATAAGAAGCAGCTTGATGCACGATTCGCGGGCCGCGAGTTCGACGAGGCGTTGCTGGCAGACCTGCCGCCGTCCGCCGATCCTTGCGGAGAGAACGGCGAGTTCCATACGTTCGCTTACGACGGCCCCATGTTTCAACGTCCGATAGCGGTCGCGGCGGGCGAGTTGCGCGATGCGGACGGCTTCGTCTTCGCGGACCTTCTGCCGGCCGCGGTCGAGGCTGCCTGATGCCGCGCATCGTTTCCATGATTTCGAGCGCCACCGAGATCGTGCATGCGCTGGGTGCGCTGCCGTGGCTGGTGGGCCGCTCACACGAATGCGATTATCCGGAGGAGGTGCGCGCGCTGCCGGTGTGTACCGCGCCGCGCTTCGCCGTAGATGGCGACAGCCGCGAAATCAACCGTCTGGTGCGGCAGAGCATGGCCGAATCGATCTCCGTCTACCAGGTGTTCGACGATGTGCTGGAGCGCCTGCAGCCCACGCATATCCTGACGCAGGTCCATTGCGAAGTCTGCGCGGTAAGCTTGCGCGACGTGGAACGTTCGGTGGCCGCGCGCCTGGCCAGCCGGCCGCGGGTGGTGTCGCTGATGCCGGGTTCGCTGCCCGAGGTGTGGGAGGACTTCCGCCGTGTCGCGCGGTCGCTCGACATTGCAGCGCGCGGCGAGCAAGTGGTGGCGCAGTTGCAGGAACGGATGCGGGCTATTGCGGATGCTACGCATGCTGCTGCGGCGCGCCCACGCCTGGCGTGCATCGAATGGATCGAACCGTTGATGGCCACTGCCAACTGGATGCCGGAATTGGTGGAGATGGCCGGTGCGGAGAACGTGGCGTGGCACACCTGGGACGATCTGGCGGCGGCCGATCCCGACGTCATTCTGGTGATGCCCTGCGGCTTCGATCTGGAACGCGCGGTCGGCGAGATGCACTGGCTCACCGGGCGCGCAGGATGGCATCATTTACGCGCGGTCCGCGACGGCCGCGTCTACGTGGCGGACGGCAATCAATACTTCAATCGCCCTGGACCGCGGTTAGTCGAGTCGTTGGAAATCCTGGCCGGGATCGTACATCCCGAAATCTTCCCGCCGCGTCACACCCGCAACGCCGCGACTGCCTTCCCCTTGCCATCCTTGGTGACATAGAAGGGCCGCTTTTCCACGTCGTACGCCGTGTCCGGCGGGATGCCCAGCGCGGTGTAGATGGTGGCGTGCAGATCCTCGATGGTTACGGGATTCTCGACGATGCTGCAGGGCCGCTCATCGGCGGTCTTTCCGTACAGCATGCCCTTGGGCGTGCCGCCGCCGAACATCAGCACCGAGCAGGCTTCCGTGAAATGCCGGTGCATGCCGTAGTGCTTCGGCTCGGTCATGATCTCCGGTTGATTCACCTGAGCCTTCACCTGCGCGCCCGGTTTGCCCTCAGTCATCATGTCGCGGCCGAATTCGCTGGCCAGCACCACCAGCGTGCGGTCCAGCAAGCCGCGCGCTTCCAGGTCGAGGATCAATTGCGCGACGGGCGCATCGATCGTTTCCTTCATGCCGATGGCGCGCTTGTGCCCGTTTTCGTGAGTGTCCCAATAGCGGAAGGGGATATATTCGGTGGTCACCTCGATAAAGCGGGCGCCCGACTCCACCAGGCGGCGAGCCAGCAGGCAGCCCAGCCCGAAGCGTCCGGTGTTATAGATATCGTAACTGTCCTTCGGTTCCAGGCTCAGGTCGAATGCCTTGGCGGCGGGCGAGGTGAGCAGGCGGTGCGCGTTATCGAAAGACCGCAGCAGGCTCTGGCGCTGGAAGTCGCTGCCGTATTGGCCCACCGGACTGGCGGCCACCAGATCCTTGTATAGCTGGTTTCGGTTGGTAAAGCGCGCCGCGCCGATGTGCGCGGAAGGCCGCACTCGCGACACCGCATCGCGGGGATCGGCGATCAGGAAAGGCGCATGCTCGCTGCCTAGAAAGCCGGCGGTGTGAAACGCCTTCACCGCGTCGCTTTCGCCGCCGATTTCCAGATTCTGGCCGATATCGATGAACGCGGGGATGTCGGGATTGCGCGGCCCCAGCGTGCGCGAGAGGACCGCGCCCATGTGCGGCGCCGCCACCGACTGCGGCGGCGCATAGCCGGTGTGCCAATGAAACTGATGGCGCGCATGCAGGATGAATCCCAGGTCGCCTACGCGGTGGGAGCGGATGAGCGTGCCGCGGTCCATGATTTTGGCGATGCGCTCCAGGCCGGCGGAGATCTTGATGTTATCGACCGCCGTATCGATCGCGGGAAACGTGCTGAGTACGCGCTGCGATGCCATGCCGGGTTCAAACGGCGTGTATCGCTTGGGATCGAACGTTTCGGTTTGGGCCATGCCGCCGGCCATCCAGAGCAGGATGAGGCTGTCGGCCCGCGGGGCGATTTGCGTGTTGCCGGCTAACAGGCGCGCTTCGGAAGCGGCGAGGGCGGCAAGGGCGGCGGTGCCTGATGCACGCAGGAAATGGCGGCGGGAAAGACTGGTTGAGATGGCGCGTTCGATCGTTTGCTCGTCGCGATGCATGACAGCATCTATGGTACTACCGCTCTGCTGAGGCAGGCGTCCCCATGAGTGGGGACGCGGCACGCAGAGTGCGTGCGCCACGAATCACTTACCATCCACC
>Ga0187867_10001101_pt1 | contig 23516 bp, 18 predicted proteins | sample June2016WEW_13_1_FD_132976 | JGI IMG/M metagenome (GOLD analysis project Ga0187867, IMG submission 132976) | Peatland microbial communities from SPRUCE experiment site at the Marcell Experimental Forest, Minnesota, USA - June2016WEW_13_10 | ecosystem: Environmental > Terrestrial > Soil >...
CCAGCCGGTCCCTATCAGCCTGCGTCATGAGTAGTTGTCCTTCTTGCATTCCCCCAGCTTGGGGGTGTCAAGAGGACATTTCTACTTTGCTCAAAGGGGACATTATCATTTTGCGGTGACAGGGGGGTGAGGTGTGGGGCGAACGGCGCCGGTGAGAGGAGAGCGGCACTGAGTTACACTGGTCGCCAGCGATGAAAACCATGTTCACGTCAACATTCCTCACGCGGCGCGCGTTTCTGGCGGCCGCCACCGGAAGTTCGGTGCTGCTGGCAAACAGGCTGTTCGGCGCGCCCGATGCGAGCGCAACCAAACCGAACCCGGCGCTCGAAAAGCTGGCCGAAGCAGCGCTGGCCGAGGCGCGCAAGCAAGGGGCGACATATTGCGATATCCGCATTGCCCGGTATCGCCAACAGTTCTCGGGCTACCGGCTTTCGCCGGACCGCGGCGGAAGCAAGACGGACGAAGTCCCGTTCGTCACCGATCGGCAGAACTTCGGCTTCGGCGTACGGGTGATCGTAAAAGGCCAGTGGGGCTTCGCGGCCTCGCCGCTGGTGACCGCCGAGGAAGTCGCGCGCATTACGCGCGAGGCGGTGGTGGTGGCGAAAGCCAATGCCGTGCTGCAGGCAAGTCCTGTCCAGCTTGCTCCCACCAAGGCATACACGGACCGGTGGACCTCCTCCTTCGAGAAAGACCCGTTCACCGTGGCGGTGGATGAAAAGCTGGATCTGATGCACAACGCCACGGCCATTATCAAGAAGGACCCCAAGGTTTTCGCGGCTTTCGGCTTCCTGGCCATGCGGTCCGAAGACAAATACTTCGCATCGAGTGAAGGGTCGTCCATCCAGCAGTACGTGGTCCAGGTGTGGCCCGCATTGCAGGCCACCGCGGTGGACACCCAGAAGAACATCTCGCGCACACGCAGTTACCAGACTCCGCCCGTGACCGCCGGATGGGAAGCAGTGACTAAAGCGAACGTCGGCGAGAACGCGCCGCGCATCCGCGACGAAGTGCTGGAGCACCTAGCCGCGCCGCCCGTGACGCCGGGCAAGAAAGACCTGGTGTTGTTGCCGAGCCATCTGTACCTGACCATTCACGAATCGATCGGCCACTCGACGGAGCTGGATCGCGCGCTCGGCTACGAAGCCAACTTCGCCGGCACCAGCTTCCTGACCACGGAGAAGATGGGCAAATTCCAGGTGGGCAGCGAGCTGATTAACATCTTCGGCGACCGCACCAACGAGGGCGGCCTGGCCAGCGTGAAGTACGACGACGACGGCGTGCTGACCACCAAGTTCCCGATCATCGAAAAAGGGATTTTCAAGCACTACCAGACGATTCGCGACCAGGCACACCTGGTCGGCGAAACGGAGTCGCGGGGCTGCTGTTACGCGGATTCGTGGTCCAGCGTGCCATTCCAGCGGATGCCCAATGTGTGGCTGGCGCCCGGCCCGCGGGATGTCACTCCCAACGATCTGATCGCGGGCGTGGACGACGGCATTCTGATCGAAGGCGAGGGCAGTTACTCGATCGATCAGCAGCGCTACAACTTTCAATTCGGCGGAGACGCGTTCTGGGAGATCAAGGGAGGCAAGAAGCGCGGCATGCTGTCGCGTGTGGCTTACCAATCGAAAACCGCCGACTTCTGGCACGCCTGCGACGGCATCGCGGGCGCGAGTTACTGGCAGCAGTTCGGCTCCTTCTTCGACGGCAAAGGCGAGCCGGAGCAGATCAACGCGATGAGCCACGGCTGCTCGCCGTCGCGATTCCGGCAGGTAAACGTGCTGTTGACGGACTAACAGGAGAACGATCATGCTCAGCCAACAGGAAGCCAAAAACCTCATTGACAAGGCGATCGGCTACGCGAAGCTGCCGGGTTGCCAGATAGACCTATATTCGTCGGAAGATGTGTTCATCCGTTTTGCCAACAATGGAATCACGACTTCGGGTTACCGGGTGAATCAGAGCCTCTCGATCAGCAGCGTAACGGAAGACAAACGCCACGGGAACGCCGAAGTGAACGAGCTGACGGACGAGTCCGTGAAGCGCGGCGTGGAGCAGGCCGAGGCGCTGGCCCGCATCTCCAAGGCGGATCCGGAAGACATGCCGGCGCTGGGTCCGCAGAAGTACCCGGTGCTAAGCAACTTCGACTCGTTCACCGGCGCGGCGCGCGGCGACGTGATGATCCCACACGTGAAGGCGGTGCTGGATAGCGCGCGGCAGAACCAGTTGACGGCGGCGGGCTTCATTCAGCGCTCGGCGATCGCCGTGGCGGTGGGCAATAAATCCGGACTTTTCGGGTACCACACTTACACCGACTCGAGCCTGACGAACACTATGCGCACGGCGGGCGGGACCAGTTCCGGATGGGCGTCGCAGACATCGGTCTCATTGAAGGACGTGAATGGCGAGGCGGCGGGACGTATCTCGGCTGAGAAGTGTGTGCGCGGCGCGGGTACGCGCAAGAAGCTCGATCCGGGCAAGTATACGGTAATCCTGGAGCCGGCCGCAGTTAGCGACCTGGTCGGCTACGTGGGGGGCAGCTTCGGGGCGCGCGACGCCGAGCAGGGGCAATCGTTCCTGAGCAAGCAGGGCGGCGGCACGCATCTGGGCGAGAAGATGTTCCCGGAATACATCACCCTGCGCAGCGACCCGTTCAATACCACGCTGGCGACTACTCCTTGGGGACCGTCGCTGCTACCCAACGCGCGCATGGCGTGGATCGACAAGGGCGTGGTGAAGAACTTCTACTACGACCGCTATTGGGCGAAGCAGGCCGGCAAAGATCCGACACCGGGAACCGACAACCTGGTTCTGGATGGACAGGATTACACACTGGAAGACCTGATCAAGTCCACTGACAAAGGGCTGCTCATCACGCGCTTCTGGTACATACGCTTGTTGCAGCCGCAGACGCTGCAGGTGACGGGACTGACTCGCGATGGCGTGTTTCTGGTGGAGAAAGGCAAAGTGACGGATCCGGTTACTAACTACCGGTGGAATGAGAGTCCGGTGCGGGTGCTGCAGAATACCACGAAGCTGACAAGGCCGGTGCGCGCGCAAGGGGCGGAGGCGGGCAGTTCGATTGTGCCGGCGATTGTGGCGACGGAGTTCAATTTGGCGAGTGTGTCGGACGCGGTGTAGAGAGGCACTGTTAATCTTGACTCGAACTTTCCGCTGTTAGGCGAATACCTGGTGCAGCTCTGTGTTTACCACCTACCTAGACGCAAGTGGGACTCGACTTGATTCCGAGGTCGTGACAATAGCTGGATTTGTCGCGGAGGTCCAGCAGTGGGTGCGATTTGAGAAGGAGTGGGCAGACGTGTTAAAGCTGTTTGCCGTACCCTACCTCCACATGGTTGAATTCGCGCAATTCACAGGCCCGTTCAAATCGTGGCGAAATCAGGAGCAGAAACGACGTGAATTTCTCGATCGCCTGAGCAGAATCATCGCGAGGCGTGCCAGACGAGGATTTTACAGGTCGGTCAGGGTTAAGCAATTCGATGTTTTGAACCGAAGCCACCCGGTAGAGGAGATGTTCCTATCCCCGCTTGCTCTTGCGGGGCTGACCTGTGTTGGAGCCGTAAACAATTGGGCACAGCGTTACGCCGACGGCGGCGAGAACGTCATTGTCTTCGAAGACGGGGACTCCGACAAACCAACCCTCACGAAAGTCCTGGAACTGTATCATAATTTCACTCCTATCTATAAAAGGAAACATGCGCATCCAGGATTTCAAGCTGCGGACTGGCTTGCGTACGAGGGCAGGAGGCTATCCAGTGATTGGATCAACAAGCGTGAGACATGGAGCCAGAGAAACTATCGACGATCCGTCACAATCTTATATGATCGTATCCCCACCGATCTGGGGGATATCGGCGAACGTGAGATTCAGCAACTGTGTGAGGGGCTAGCGGTTGCGCTCGCGCCGAAAGGACTCGGAGGGGATCTGTAACGGTTGAGGGCTTGATGACCTAACACAACCATTCTCCGAACAAGGCCGGTCGGCCGCCTACGCGATCTGCTCCATCTCGGTCTCCAGCATGGCGATATGCTCGTCTTCTTCCGACGCCAACTCCTGGCACAGTTCCTTCTCCAGGCCCTCCGGGAGCGCGGCGGCGAGCTTGCGGAAGTGGTCGCGGGTGCGGCATTCCATCTCCAACGCCGATTGGTAAAGGCGCAGGATGCTGCTGTCGTCCGAAACAGCGAGGTCGCGGAAGAGCCAGCCCGCGAGCAGCTTTTCGGCATCGGGCGACATCTCCATCACCGAGGCGTCCAGATGCGCATGATACTTTTCGCTCAACTCATGCAAATGGTCCAACTCGGCCTCGTAGAGGCGCTCCAGCACCAGGCGGTGCTGCGGTTCGGTGGCCCGCTCGCGCGCCAGCTTGTAAAAGTAGAACGCGTTCAGCTCGAATTGCACGGCATCCCGGATGGCGCCGAGCCGCATCGGGTCGCCGAACTCGCGCTTTTCCACCTCCATCAGATCGCCGCCGCACAGGAAGCACTTGCCATAAGGCAACGCGAAGCCGGTCGAGAGCTTATGGCACTGTTTGCATTTCCAGTTGTAGCGGATCTGCGCGCAGCAGATCTCGTCCTGGTCCAAAACGCGATGACACTTGGGACAGGCAGATGGCATTAAACGACTCCCATATACTCCAGCATGCCGTGGGCGGCGCGGCGTCCGGCGCCCATGGCCAGGATGACGGTGGCGGCGCCGGTGACGATGTCGCCGCCCGCAAATACGCCCGGAATGGACGTCATGCCGGTGCGCTCATCGGTCTCGATGTACCCCCACTTGTTGGTGCGCAGTCCCGGCGTGGTCTGGGCGATGATGGGGTTCGCGGTGGTACCCAAGGCGTAGATCACCGTATCCACATCCAACTCGAACTCGCTGCCCGGTTTGGGAACCGGCCGGCGGCGGCCGGAGGCGTCCGGCTCGCCCAACTCCATCGCCTGGCAGCGCAGGCCCCTGACCCACCCGGCGGAATTGCCCCGAATCTCCACCGGATTCGTCAGCCAGCGGAACTGGATGCCTTCCTGAATGGCGTGCTCCAGTTCTTCGGCTCGCGCGGGCGATTCGCGGCGCGAGCGCCGGTACACGATCGACACCTGCTCTGCGCCCATGCGCAGCGCCACGCGCGCGGAATCCATGGCGGTGTTGCCCGCGCCCACCACGGCCACGCGACGTCCCATGCCCACCGGCGTGTCGTAGATCGGCTGTTGGTAGCCGCGCATCAAGTTCACGCGCGTCAGGAATTCGTTAGCCGAGAAAACGCCGTTGTATGCTTCGCCGGGGATGCCCATGAACTTCGGCGATCCCGCGCCCGTGCCGATGAAAGCCGCGTCGTAGCCCATGCCGGTCAACAGTTGCGGGATGGCAAAGAGCTTGCCGATGATGGTGTCGAGCCGGATCTCCACTCCCAGCTTGCGCAGGTTATCGATCTCGGTGTCGATGATGACGTCGGGCAGGCGGAACTCGGGAATGCCGTACTTGAGCACGCCACCAGCGACGTGCAAAGCTTCGAAGATGGTGACCGCCACGCCGTGCTTGGCCAGATCGCCGGCGCAAGCCAGGCCCGAAGGACCCGAGCCGACGATGGCGGCGCGCTTGCCGGAGCGGCCGGCAGTTTCCACCGGCTCATCCCAACCGCGCCCTATGGCGGCGTCCGCGACGAAACGCTCCAGGCGGCCGATGGACACCGGCGGATACTTCACGCCGACCACGCAGGACGCCTCGCACTGCGATTCTTGCGGGCACACGCGGCCGCATACGGCGGGCAGCGTGTTGGCGCTCTTAAGGATGCGATAGGATTCGCGGATATCGCGGCGCGCCAGCGCGGAGATGAATCCTGGAATATCGATGGCCACGGGGCACCCCGGAATGCAGCGCGGCTTCTTGCAACGCAGGCAACGGTCGGCTTCGGCCAAGGCGCCCGCCAGATCGAGCCCCAGCGAAACCTCTTTGAAATTGTGGGCGCGCTCCTCGGGCGGCTGTTCCGCGCAGTGCGCGCGCACCGGGGAGATGGTGCGGATGTTCTTGGGCAGGCGCGGACCGGGCGGCTCCGGCTGGGCGGCGGGCAATTCGGGCAGTGGGCAGGGCACGATTGCGGACTTGTGGGCGCCATTGGAACCGCGCGGGCTCATGGCCGCCATGCGCGCACTCTCACCACGGAATCGCTCCAGCGCCTGCTTCTCCTCGCGCTCGAAGCGCTTCTGGCGCAGGGCCAGCTCATCGAAATTCACCAGGTGGCCGTCGAAATCGGCGCCATCCACGCAGGCGAATTTCATGGCGCCGCCCACGGTCACGCGGCAGGACCCGCACATGCCGGTGCCATCCACCATGATGGAATTCAGGCTCACGATGGTCGGGATCCGGAGGCGCCGGGTCACCTCGCAGCACGCCCGCATCATTGGGATGGGCCCGATGGCCACGACTTCGCACGCGTCTCTTTCCTGGGCTAGCACATCGGCCAGGGCTGCCGTGACGAAACCCTTGCGGCCGTAGCTGCCGTCGTCGGTCGAGATCTCCAGCCGGTCGCTGAAGGCCCGGAAAGGCTGCTCCCAGAAGACCAGATCGCGGGTGCGGAAGCCGATAATGGAGACAGTGCGGTTGCCCAGCCGTTTGTATTCGCGGAGCTGCGGAAATACAGGCGCCACGCCCAGACCGCCTCCCACCAGCACCACCGTGCCTTCCCGCTTGCGGATGTCGCTGGGCAGGCCCAGCGGGCCGATAAAGTCCAGCAGGTAATCGCCTTGCGCCAGGCCCAGCATCTCAAAAGTGGTCTTGCCGACCGCCTGAATGACTACCGTGACCGTGCCGCGCGCGGCATCGAAATCGGCGACGGTGAGGGGGATGCGCTCGCCGTGTTCATCGATGCGGGCCATGACGAAATGGCCGGGGCGCGCGGCGCGAGCCACATCCGGCGCGCCTACTTCCCAAAGAAATGTTGTGGGGCCGAATTGCTCTCGGCGGACAATCGGGTACATCCAGCGGTCCCCTCTCTTCCGTGAAAGCGTATGATATCAGATTTTAAGAGCCTGTGGTATTTTACTACGGTTTCCTGAGCTACTGGTCTAGGGCGAAATTCACCTCGATCTGCGTGACCACCTCTACGGGCTGCCCGTTCAACAGAGTCGGCGCATACACCCATTGCTTCACCGCTTCCATGGCGGCAGGCACCAGCAGGGGATGCCCGCTGGCGACGGTGAGCTTCTGGACCGTTCCGTCTTTGCCGATGACGGCGTTCAGATGCACTACGCCGGAGATACGCGCCTGCACGGCCAGAGGAGGATAAACCGGCTCAGAGTGCTGAAGCAGCTTGGCCTGTGCCATGATGCTTCCGACACGAATGCGCTGCGGAACCGCGCCCGCGGATGGCGGCACGGACTGCTCGACCGTGGTTGCGTGGTCGCGAACCGGAGGTTGTGCGGGGACTGGGGCGTCCGCCGGTTTGAACGGCGGCGGTTGGCCGGTGTTCGCCCTTTGCATCAGCTCTTCGATCTGTGTTTCCGGCACGCTCATCGAGATCTTCGTAACGTGCCCCTCGGTGGTCACGTTCAGGCTCCGCAATAGGGCTGCCGTGTCCGCAAATTGGCCTTTCGATCCCTCCAGCGGCGCCAAGGCGGGCAACGCCTTCAGCACGGCCGCCAGCGCCGCGGCATCCTGGTCCGTCTGTGAGACAGCCTCCAGACTTATCGCCAGGTTGGCCCCGAACTTCAGGCCGCCGCTGGACTGCTGCACCTTGGCAATTATCGCTAACGGGCCAGCGTCTGCCGTTACCGCCGCCGCCCGCTGCAGTTCGGAAAGTGGCGCCATCGACACGAACCAGGCATCTTCGGCCGTGCTCAACTGGTTGACCTGCTCCGCGAGCGCTGAGTTGATGGCCGTCGGCGCCGACATGCGGTCGATGGCGGCGCGCAAATTGGCGGCGTCTCCGTTAATCGCCAGGGTGGAATCCGGAAAAGCCCACGCGCCTTGTTTCCCTATGATCGGAACGCCTTTGTAAGTTTCGACGATCCCACCGCCGGCCTGGAATTCCGCAATGAATTTGGGGACAGGGAACTTGCCGCGGGCCAGAACGATACTGGCGTTGCTGTCCGACAGCCCGTTCGACGACACCAGAATCTCGCGCAAGTCCCAACGCGGATCGAAGCCCGCGGTCTCAGTCAGCACCTCGAAACCCGGATTGGGCAGGCGCCCGGTAAGCGCCTGCAGGAACTGGCCGAACGGCGAAAGCACCGCCTGCTCAAAGTTGACTCCGGCCATCACCCGCGAATCGGGCATCGCCAGGCTGAGGAGTTGCGGATCCGCGGCATGCAACGAGCCGGCTAGCACAGTGGCGGCGGCGAACGGCAGTAAACGCATGGGGCACCCTCTCTTACCACTTATGTTAACGCAGCCGCCGCGCCGTACGGCTTAGTAGCTCAACCGAAATTCCACCTCGACCTGCGTGACCACCTCTACGGCCTGCCCGTTCAATAAAGTCGGCGCATACACCCATTGCTTCACCGCCTCCATGGCGGGCGGTACCAGCAAGGGATGCCCGCTGGCGACGGTGAGGTTCTGAACCGTTCCGTCTTTTCCGATCACTGCATTCAGGTGCACCACGCCGGAGATGCGCGCCTGCATGGCCAGCGGAGGATAAACCGGCTCTACGTGCTGAACCAGCTTGGCCTTTTGCACGGCACTGCCCACGCGAAGGCGCTGCGGAGATGCACCGGCGGATGGCGGAAGTTCGGCGGCGCGACCAGGGGGTCGCGCGCGGACGGGGGCGTCCGCCCCACTTGCCTGATGAGTCGCATTCGCGTGGGACGCCTGAATCATCTGCTCGATCTGCGACTCCGGCACACTTAATGAAACCTTCGTCACGTTTCCATCGACAGTCACGTTCAAGCTCTGCAACAGCGCGGCGGCTGGCGTATACACGTCCTTCGGAAGAAACAGGTCGCCCGCACCGGCAAACGACTTCAGCAGCGCCGCCAGCGCCGCGGCATCCTGATTCGTCTTCGAGACAGCCTGCAGATTCGCCACCACATTGGCTCCGAACCTCACGCCGAGGCTCAACTGCTGCACGTTGCTCAGCATGGCTAACGGGTTCGCACCCGCTCCGGCGCCCCCGGGCGCCTGCGGCGGCAACTGGGAGAGCGGCACCATGGTGACGAACCAGCCGTCCTCGGTACTGCTTAACTGGTCCACCTGCACCGCCAAGGCGGAGCTGATGGCCGTGGGAGCGGACTTGCGGTCGATGGCCGCACGCACGTCGGGGGCGTCCCCCAAAATCGCCAGGGTGGAATCCGGAAACGCCACGGATGGCTGCTTCGAAATTGTCACGATCGGGACGCCATTGTATGTTTCGACCGTCTCGCCATCGGCAGCAGCCGCTTCCAAAATCTTGGGGACATCGAAAGTGCCACGCGTCAGGATAATCACCTGGGAACTGCCCGGCTTCCCGCTGGCAGCCACAAGGAATTCCCGCAGATCCCGGCGGGGATCGAACCCGGCGGTCTCCATCAACTTTTCGAGGCCTGCAGCGGGCGCTTGCCCGGTTTGCGCCAGAAGATACTGACCAAGGGGCGAGAGCATCACCTGCGCGACGTTGACTCCGGCCATCACCTGGCTATCCGGCATGGCCAGGCTGACCAGTTCGGGGTCGGCGGCGGACAACGAGCCGGTCAAGACAATTACAGCGGTGAACGGCAGTAAACGCATGGGACACCCTTTCTTACCACCTATGTTAACGCAGCCGCCCCGGACGGAGTTCAAAATTGGAGAGAATTCACCTGTATACCGCTGTACTATAGATATTATGTCCACGGCCGCCACTGAAACTACCGCCAGAATATTGGAAGACAGAATTGCTTCGCACCGCGCCCGCGTGGGTATCGTAGGCCTCGGTTATGTGGGACTGCCCCTGGCCGTGGAGTTCGCCAAGGCTGGGTTCTCCGTCACGGGCATCGATCTGCATGAGGGCAAAACGGCGCGCGTGAATGCGGGCGATTCCTACGTCGGGGACATTCCGAGTGCCGTGCTGTCCAAGTTCGTTCAAGAGGGCAGAATCCGCGCCACCACCGACTTCGCCGCGGTGCGCGACCTGGACACGATCAATATCTGCGTGCCCACGCCGCTGCGCAAAACCAAGGACCCGGACATGAGTTACATCGTGTCCGCCTGCGAGGAGATCGTCAAGCATTTCCATGCCGGCATGCTGATCATCCTGGAATCGACCACGTATCCCGGCACCACCGAAGAACTGCTACTGCCCATGTTTGAAAAATCCGGCCTGCGCGTGGGGCAGGATTTTTTCCTGTGCTTTTCGCCCGAACGCGTCGATCCGGGTAATCCGAAGTACCAGACGGCCAATATCCCCAAGGTAGTCGGCGGTTCGACAGCCGCCTGCACCGAAATGGGCCGGCTGTTCTACTCGCAAGCGTTGTCGAGCGTGGTGCCGGTCAGTTCCACCCAGGTGGCGGAAATGGTCAAGCTGCTCGAAAACACATTTCGCATGATCAATATCGGGCTGGTTAACGAGATGGCGTTGATGTGCGACCGCATGAACATCAACGTTTGGGAAGTGATCGAGGCGGCCGCCACCAAGCCCTTCGGCTTCATGCCGTTTTATCCCGGTCCAGGCCTGGGCGGGCATTGTATTCCGATCGACCCATTCTATCTCTCCTGGAAGACCAAGCAGGCCGGCATCGAAGCCCGCTTTATCGAACTGGCGGGTTACATCAACGGCCAGATGCCGCACTTCGTGGTGGACAAGATCCAGAATGCGCTCAACGACGCCGGCAAACCGGTGAAGGGGTCGCACATCCACATTCTAGGGGTCGCATACAAGAAGGATATCGAGGACCTCCGGGAATCCCCCGCCCTGGATGTCATGCTGCTGCTCAAGCGGCGCGGTGCGAGACTCACCTACAGCGATCCGTATGTGCCGCAGCTTCAGTTGGATGGCGATGTATTGCACGCTCAGCCGGCCACTCTGGCCGGGGATGCCGATTGCGCGGCGATCATCACCGACCACTCGTCGTTCGATTACCCGCGGATCGCTGCGCAGGCCCGCTTGATCGTGGATACGCGCAACGCGCTAAAAGGTGTGGATTCCCCTCACATTGTGCGGTTGTAGTAACGCAGAGGGATTGACAAACGTCCCAATCGGGCAGATGCTTTATTAAGGAGTTGTTAAGGAGTCTGTATGCGACCGGCAGGGACACTAACTCTTGGCATTTTGGCCCTCGCGGCTGGTAGTGTAGCCGCCCTGGCCCAGTCGGCGGTAATCTCGGCCCGCTCCGGGCTCATCCACTACGTGGAAGGCCAGGTTTACCTGGGCGACCAACTGGTGGAAACCAAATTCGGCGTTTTCCCGGAAGTCAAGGAAAACCAGCAGCTCAAAACCGAGGAAGGACGCGCGGAGGTGCTGCTGACCCCCGGCGTTTTCCTGCGGCTCGGCGAGAACAGCTCCTTCCGCATGGTTACCAACCGCCTGATCGATACGCGCCTGGAATTCCTCACGGGGTCCGCGATCGTCGAGGCGGAAGATATCGCCAAGGACAACTCCGTTACGGTGGTCTATGGGGATGCGACAGTTCACCCTACCAAGAAGGGTGTCTACCGGCTCGACTCCGAGGCCAACGAATTGCGTGTATACGACGGGCTGGCCGAGGTGACTGCCGGCGACCAAACGGTGGAAGTGAAGGAAGGCCATGTGATCGCGCTGGATACTCTAGCGGTGCGCAGGTTCGACAAGACAGTGACCGACGCGCTGAACCGCTGGAGCGAGCGACGCGACGGATATGTGTCCATGGCCAACGTGGAGGCGGCGAACTCGTTGCGCAGTTCGTTGTACAGCAGCGGCAGTCTGTTCTCGAGCGGCTGGTACTGGAATTCGTTCTTCGGGATGTATAGCTACGTTCCCGGTTTTGGCGGGATGTTCTACAGCCCGTATGGAAACGCCTTCTTTAGCCCGTTCGACGTAGCCATGGCGTATATGCCGGGATACTTCTACTATCCCAGTTACTACGGCTCGGGATATGGGGGCGGCGCCTCAGGTTACGGCAAGGCTTACAACTCGATCCTCTACAAGAGCGTGCCCGTGCCATCGCACGGCAGTCCTGGCGGTCTTGCCAGATCTGGCGGCACGATTGCGACGGACTACAGGTCCTCAGTGGGCTATTTGGGCGGCGGATCTTCGTCCACGGTAAGCGTAGGCAGCAGTCCCGTGTCGGCCTCGCACGGCGGCGGCAGCGTCGGCAGCGGCGGCGGCGGCGGCCACCACTAAAATGTCGAGATGAGTCCCGACACGGCACGCAGGAGTGCGCGCGCCACGTCTCCTCCGAGGTTAGCTAGAATAAGCCTCACGGAGGATACATGCTCAAAGGTTTCAAGCAGTTTCTACTGCGAGGCAATGTTATCGACCTGGCAGTCGCCGTGGTCATCGGCGGTGCGTTTGGTAAGGTGGTTGCCGCGCTCGTTGCGGATCTACTGATGCCACTGATCACGATGCTCGTCGGCAAGCACGATTTTTCCGAGATCAAGCTCGGCGGGTTTCCCCTCGGCGATTTCATCAATCAATTGGTGGCGTTTGTACTCATCGCCGCCGCAATCTACTTTTTCGTCGTCGTCCCGGTAAACGCCGTAATAGCGCGCGCGCGGCGCGGTCAAGCTCCGCCCGACCCCACCACCAAACAGTGTCCGGAGTGCCTGAGCACCGTACCGATCCAGGCGCGGCGCTGCGCGTTTTGCACTTCGCCCATCAGCCCCGCCTGACGGCGCGCAGCTTCGTGCAGGCATATACTGCGCGCGTCGCCGGCATTGCCACGCCCAGACGCTCGCCGAGTTCCAGCACCGCGCCCACCACCGCTTCCAGTTCGAGTGGGCGGCCCGCCTTAAGATCTTGCAACATAGAGGTCTTGTGCTCGCCCACCTGAGCCGCGCCGGCCATACGCTGCTCAATCGAGACCGGCAGCTTCATTCCCAATCGCCCCGCCACGCACTCGGTCTCGGCCATGATGGCGCGCACCAGCGCCGCCACGTCCGGATCGGCTGTCATGCCGGCCAGCGTCGCGCCGGTCAACGCGCTGATGGGATTGAAGGCCACATTCCCCAGAATCTTGACCCAGATCTCTTCGCGTATGTGGGTGGTGATGGGGCAGCGCAACCCGGAGGCGATGAGCGCGCCGGCGATGGCGCGGCAGCGCGCGGAACGCGCGCCATCCGGTTCGCCGATCGAGATGCGGCGGCCTTCGATGTGCCGCACCACACCCGGCTCCGCGATCCCGGTGGCGAAATAGACCAGCGACCCCACCACGCGACGCGCTTCGATGGCCGCGGCGATGGCGCCACCCGGATCCACGCGCTCCAGCGGCATGAACCACCACGGCACGCCGTTCTGCAGGCTGACCACGCAGGTTTCGGGGCCCAGCAGGCTGCCCAGGCGCGGCGCCAACTGCGGCAGGCTATGCGCCTTGACTGCCAGGAAGACTGCATCGGCCGTCCCTATTGACTCCAGGTCGCCTGTAGCTTTCGGGTGCGCAGCAAAGTCGCCATCCGGGCTGAGGACCCGCACGCCGCGCTCCTGGATGGCGCGCAATTGCGGTCCGCGCGCGAACAGCGTGACATCCAGACCGGCGCGCGCCATCGCCGCGCCCAGGTAAGCGCCCACTGCCCCCGCGCCCGCGACTACGAATTTCATTTGGACGCCGCTCCCAGCGCCGCGGCCACGTTCAGCCGCTGTATTTTGCCCGTCGCGGTGCGCGGAATGGAAGCCACCAGGTGGATCTTTTTGGGACACTTGAAATCTGCCAGGCGGCTTCGGCAGAAGACGAGCAGATCGGCCATCATGTCAACGGCGCCCGCCGGTATCTCGGACCGCAGCACCACGGCCGCCTCCACCTCCTCGCCCCAGGTGGCATGCGGCACGCCGAAGCATACCGCCTCCGCCACCGCGGGATGCGCCAGCAGCACCTCGTCGATCTCCCGTGGCGCGATGTTCTCGCCGGCCCTGATGATCAGCTCCTTGAGGCGCCCGGTCAGGCGCAGATAGCCGTCTTCATCGAGAATTCCCTGATCGCCCGTGCGGAACCATTCGCCAAAAAACGACTTGGCGGTGGCTTCCGGATTATTCTCGTACTCGCGTATCACGCCGGGGCCGTCGATGCACACCTCGCCCGCATGGCCGCGCGCCACTTCCCCGCCCTGGCTGTCGCGAATGCTGATGCTCACGCCGGTTCCCGGCCCTACCGAGCCGGCCTTGCGCGCGGCGGGCGGCAGTGGGTTGGAGGCCATCTGGTGCGAGGCTTCGGTCATTCCATAAGCCTCCAGCACGGGCGCGGCAAAGTACTCCTCCATGCGGCGCATCAGGTCCGGCGCCAGCGCCGCGCTGCACGAGCGCACGAAGCGCAGCTTCTCCTCGCCACTGCGCTTGCGCGTGAGGATGAGCTGATGCATGGTAGGCACCGCGGAAAACCAGGTAACGCCATAATCGCGCACCATGCGCCAGAACGTCAGCGCATTGAATCGCGCGGGCGCCACCACCGTTCCGCCGGTAAGCAGGGTCGCCATGGTGGAGGCCATCAATCCGTGTACATGGAATAGCGGCATCAGGCACAATGACCGATCCCCGGGACCCAATGCATAAGTGTCCGCAATGTTGCGCGTGGACGCCACCAGATTCCGATGGCGCAAGGGCACGCGCTTCGGTCGTCCGGTGCTGCCGCTGGTGTGCAGCACCAGCGCGATATCGTCGGGTCCGGGTTCCGGCGCGCGGCCGCCGCCGGAAATCTTCGGCGTGACCACCGGAATGCCGGCCTGTTCCGCAGCGCGCCGGGCTTCGGCGGGGTCGCCGGACGGAACCATCAGCAGCTTCGCGCGGGTGTCCGCGAGGTAAAAGCAAAACTCCTCGAACTTGTAGGCGGGATTCAGCGGCGCCGCGGTGCCCGCCGCCGCAGCCGCCAGAAACGCCACGATGGCGTCCAGCCCATTGGGCAACGCCATCGCCACACGATCGCCGCGCCGCACGCCCGCCGCGTATAATGCGCCCGTCATGGTGCGCACGCGCTGCCGCAGATCGTCATAGGTGACCGCCAAACCGGACTCCGGCAAAATCACAGCCGTCGATTGCCCATCCGCGGCGTCCAACACATCCAACAAAGTCCCGCTTTCGCTCACTTCTGCAACATAGCAAATCCGATACAATTGAAACCACAGATGGACACAGATGCACACAGATTTACGCGGCGCAGTATGGCACGAATGGCGCTGGCCGCGTGGCCGCTGGCGCGCGCATTTGGCAAGCCGGATTCGCACGTCAACGGCGTGCTGATCGGCGCGCAGTCCTATAGCTTTCGCGACCGGCCCCTGGATGCGGCCATCCAAGGCTTCGTCGACGTGGGGTTGAGCGAGTGCGAGCTGTCGATGGGGCACGTGGAGCCCGAGTTTCCGCGCGGACCGGAAGGCCGCGCAGCGCTGCGCAATTGGCGGTTGAACGTGCCGCTCGACGAGATCCGCGCGATACGGGGCAAATTCGACCAAGCCGGCATCGAACTCTCCGCGTATGCTTACAATATTCGCGACGACTTCACGGACGAAGAAATCGCGCGCGGTTTCGTTATGGCCCAGGCGCTAGGCGTCAAGGTGATGACCACTTCGGCCACCGTATCGGTGACGCCGCGCATCGCCGCGCAAGCCGAAAAATACAAGATCGTGGTGGGCATGCACGGCCACTCCAATATCAAAGACCCGAACGAATTCGCCAAGCCCGAGACCTTCGTGGAAGCCATGAAGCTGTCGCCGTACATCGCGGTGAATCTGGATATCGGGCACTATTGGGCGGCGGGCTACGATCCGGTGCCCTTCATCGAGCAGCACCACGCGCGCATCGTCACGCTGCACATCAAGGATCGCAAGAAGAACCAGGGCAAGAACATGCCGTTCGGTGAGGGGGATACACCCATCCGGGAAGTGTTGCAACTGCTGAAGCGCGAGAAGTACCCGATTCCGGCGAACATCGAATACGAGTACGAGGGCGGCGACACAGTGGCTGAAATGCGTAAGTGTTACGAGTACTGCCGCCGTGCGCTGGCCTGAGCAGGTTTTTCGCAGCCGGACCGATAAGATGTTTGGCGGCCGCTGGCAGAGCGATTGATCTCCTCCTGCCACCGGAGGGCGGCCGCCGTATCTTTACCTGCGAACACCCGAAGCACACTCCCCATCCTTGTCAAGTTTGATCCGGCACAGCCGGTGACCAACCACCAGATAGACAGATCCGGCGTAGTAAGCGACGCCAGTCACCGCATCTTCGAAGACGATCCGTCCCAGCATCCCGCGCGGCCGGGAAAGGACGTACAGGCTATTCGGTCCAGCCGCGAAGATATGGCAATGGGCATCGTCGACCGCGACGCCCATGAACGGCGGCAGAGCCTGGCCCGCCGTAGGCGCCGAACCCAGCGAGCCTGCCCGGATCCAATGTTCATTGTTTTTCTCTAAGATCGCCCAACGGACTTCGGCGGAGTCGGACTCGGCAACATACAAGGGCCCATCCGGCCCTTCCGCGGCGATTCCCGAGGGATGCCGCAGGCGGCTTACTAGCAATTCCGGTGTGCATTGACAGCCATCGGCGTTGCACGCGAATTTCCGGCATGCGTACACCGCGCCGAATAGCCGCTGGCTGCCTTTGTCGATCCACCGTGTATAATCGGCGGAATCGAAAGCCGGGTCCTCGCCCGGTCCGGGCCAAGGGTGATCGTCGGTAATGAACAGCGTATCGGCGAAAGCGGCGATGCCCGAAGGACCCGCGATACGGCCGGCGGCGACAAGAATATCCCGCTCCGGCACAGCTTTGACCGATTTATCCCGCATCGCGATGCGGCCGCGTCCATGCTCGGCAATCAACATCGAATTCGCGCCCACCACGACGCCGCGCTGATCGATCTTCTGCGGCTCATCCGGCGTGGGATCCGCTTCGCTGAACTTGCCCTCGCCCTTTTGTTTGTCTCCGGCCGAATATTTAAGTACGCGCCCATTGGCTTCCGCCAGAAAGAAGTTACCCTCGCGGTCGCACGCCAACCCGCGAACGTCGTCCAGCCCGGTCTCGAGCATCTCCACCTGCGCATTCTTTGAAAGGGGGAAATATGGCGACCAGGACTCCGCCGCACCCAAACGATCGGGATACGAATTGGAGCCGCACGCGGATAGAGCAACCAGTCCGGCGATCGCCGCCGCGCTAGCCGGTATCAGCTTGATTTTCTTTGTCACTGCCCTTCTTCTTTTTCTTTATCTTGGTTAGATTCTTCTGCCAATCTTCTTCGATGCCCGTGAACAGTTTCGCTACGCGTTCGTGAATCGCCACCGGAGTCTCAATGGGGGACGCCTCGACGTCGTGATAGAAAATACCCTCCGCGACGTGCTGTCCCAGCGCGCGATAACTCTCGAAATGCGATTCGTCGAAGAACTGGTCGGCAGTGGAAGTGTGCGGAAACTCGGCGTGACTGTTGCGGAATTCCACCACGTCCACCGGTTCGTCCCCGGTCACCGACGATTTGACGTAGACCAGCTTGCCGCACGTCTCTTCACCCGGATAACGGATGGTTCCGAGCGAGTAATGGAGATGGCTTACGGCTGGGTTGCCCAGGGGCTGCATGGCCTCCAGATTCAGATCGATGACCACACCGAAATCCACACGGCACTTGCGGATCGCTCCTCCAATTCCTTCCAGTTTGAACTTCTCGTCCTCTTCGGCGTCGCTCAGGATGATGAACCGGCAGCGGCGCCGGATCAGTTCATACAAGCCCATGTTTTCGAAGTGTCCGCCGTCGCTAAGGAGCACGAAACCAGAATCGGTGCGCGTGTTGGCCGTCAATTCCTTGGCAAGATAGGCGAGCCCCAAAGCCCCTGGCGACGGCGAAGTCCACTTTGGCGTGCGCGGGTTCCCGGCCCACCATCCCAGGCGCACTCCGAACACCGTCAGCAGGAAGGCGAGCGTAGGCGAGGTATGAAACCCCGCATTGGAGTTGAACGCGGCGCCGGAGATGGCCATCGCCGTCCCCAGGAACACCCCCCGATTCCGCGGCTCGCCGAACTCATCCGTGCGCCGGAACCCATATTGGGAAAGCATTGTTTTTTTCACGGACGCCTGGCGGCGGGAATAATCGAAACCCGACCACAGCGGCGTGAACACGAACGACTCCGCCTTTCTTTCCTGGAGCCCAAGGTCCGCGCCTTGGGTAACGTTGAGCGCCGTATTCACGATCGGGAACGGACCGGCGTAGGAAGGCTGGCAGCCGATCACCATGTCGCGCGCCTGGGTGGTGTCGGAACACTGAAAACGAAACAGCCGGATGTCGTCTTCAAAATCGAAGCTGGTGAAAGCGTTCGGAGCCCGGTGCGCGCGGGCCCGGGAAGCCCCCAGATAACAGCGCACCAGGCGGTTCTTGTAGAAATTGTGCATCGAGAATTCGTTCACATCCACGCGCCAGGACAGCAACACGCCGATCAGACCCAGAATTACTATGAGAATCAGCGGAGCGAGCGAAGACGGGAATAGCAGCGTCCAGTAGTAATCCACAACGCGCTGCAGCGAAAACGGCGCGCTGGAGCGGTACATCTGCTGCGCTACCGGCCCGGAGACGAAACCGTACTGGCCCGCTACCCAGCCGACCAGCCAGAACAGGCCGAACGACACCGCCGAAAGCATCCCGATCACGAACACGGCCGGCGCCACGTTTAACACGGCGGAGTTCAGCCAGTTCTCCTCGGAATCCACGCTGTTGCGGCCGGACTTGGGGCTGTAAGCGAGTTTGGCTCCCCACCCGGTAATCGTCGCCCAGCCCACTCCAGCGGCCGAGGCTGCCAGACCCAGCATTGCCATCCACAGCGGCATGAAGAAGCAGATGGCGCAGATCGCCAGCCATCCGCCGGCGGCCAACCCGTGCCAGGCGCCCAGCCGGCCCCACCATTCGCGCTGTTCATCGGAAAGGTCGTTTCCCATAAGCCCGATGAACAGTACCACGACACTTCCGATAACCATCAACATCAACACGGTGCCTGCGCTGGCCACGATCCATACGCCGCGCTCCGTGTCCTTTTCGAAGATCCGGAAGATGGAATAAAGCGCATATACCAGGACACCGCCAACGATCGCGCTGACGGTCATCGCCAGAGTCGCGCGCAGCCTGCCGGACATCCACGCTTCCACCTCTTTTCGCGATCTGAGTCCGGTGTCCCACGAGTTGCTGTAGCGCGAAAGAATCGCGATTCCCCCGGCGACGACGGCGCCGAAAGCCCAGGCGCCCCGAGCGGACGCCGCGTTGGCATACCAGATAAACGCGGAATCGACGAACGCCCCCAACATAATGAAGGGCAGAATGAAGAAGACCACTTCATGATCCCCAAATCCGCGCGTATGCGTGCTGTCTATGTTCCGATACGGTCCCAATGTGGTGAGATTGCCTTTTCCGATCACGGCGCATGCGATCCACAACGGCGCGCCCCAGATACCCACGACGATCACAAACGCCCACCAGCGATCCAGATACCAAACGAGACCATGAAGCTGGAGCAGCAAGGAGATTGCGATGCGCGGAGTAAGCAGGGCCACGCCGAGCAGCGCGATCAGGATCAGAAGATTCAACAGCGTGTTGCGCGCCCACGTGGACACGATGGTCCAGGTATCCGCGGAGAAGAGCCCGGCTTGCGGCGCCAGATAGCGGGCGTAATCCCGCAGAAGCCGGATGGGGCGGGTATGGTCCGCTTCCGGATCTGCGTTGCGGCCGACCAACCCGAACGGATCGGGGGCGTGCTTTCGGTCCGGAGCCGAGCGCCGGTCCGGACAATCGACGCCGCGCTCCAGATTGGTTGCGTTTCCGCGCATCGACTCCTGCACGGATTTCACGCCGCCCTTGCGCTTGATCCAGGAAATCAACCAGCTTCCGATGTAACCGCCGCCCGAAACGGTCGACAAAATATCGACATAAGGGAGGATGTTACGGTCCGCCAATCCTTGCAGAAGTCCCAGCGCGAAGGTGGCGCTGCGAATCCCGCCGCCCGAGAGGGCCACCCCGAACAGGTTGGAGTCGAACGCCTGGCTCTGAGCGGTTTTCCCAGGCGCGGACACACCCGATAGCGCGTGGAGTTGCGCCGGAACCTTCTCCATTTTCTTCGGCTGGTATCCGCACAGGCGCGACAGGCGCGACCGCTCGATTTCGTCGAGCTCGTCGCGCAGCACCAAAGAAAAAGGAACGGCGACTCCCAATCGCATGCAAAAAAAACGAAAACGCCGCGAATTGAGCAGGGCCCGGAGCTTCTGGTCCGGGTTCTTCTGCAGATTCATCCAGATTTGCGCGGCGCGGGCCGGCTTTGAGCCGCGTGGAAATTTTTTCTGCGCTTCCTGCGCGCGCCGATAAATGTCCTCTTCGATAAAGAATTCGTCGTCCTTCAAAAATACCCGGGCGAGGCGAACCGGCTCGCCCCGATGTGTCTGCATCAGCCATTCCGCGACACGCTCGTACAATCCTTCTCGGGTAAGCTGCCACTCCGCGGGCGCGACTTCCTGTGCCGGCGGGTCGACTTCGGGTGTTTCCGGCGCCAGCAGTTCGACGGTGCCCGCCAGATCCTGGAGGATTCTGGTGCGTTCCTCGATGGTATCGAGCGCCTTGTTCCAGGCCTTCTTAAGTTGGTCCCAGCACTCTCGAACTTCCTCCAGAGGCTTGTCCTTTTGCCGCTCGACCGCCCATTTGTATAGTTTCCACGGATGATACAAGGGGGGCCGCGGTTTGGTTTGTGGCGGATCGGGGGGCCGCTCGAACTCCCACAACCATTCCCGCGCAGTCCAGGTGTCCCGCCGGCCGGCGAGATCCAGGAGGGCCTGCACCTTCGAATAACTGTCCGGTTCCGCCTTCTGGCGCCAATCCTTTATGTCTATCTGGTTGAGCCGTTGCCCGTCGGGAAACAGGCCATGGAGGTACCAGAGCTGGGTGGTTATCCGGGTTGCGAGTTCCAGAATGGGTTCCATGGACTCCGCGGCTAACGCATTTCGAGAATGTTAACACAGCAATCCGCGCGATACCAGGGAATTTGCGGCAATTTGCGGCATTAAATTGCAGTTCCTAACTGCTACGATGAAACTTGGCTCGACCACTGCCTCGTCTCCGAAACGCCCTGGACATGGTCCCCTCTCCGGTGCCCGACCGGCCAGGCCTGTTCATGCGCGACCCCTATCGTTACTCCGATGCGGTGCTGATTGTTCCCCCACCGCTCATCGAGTGCCTTCGCTGTTTCGACGGCCACCAGACGGACCTGGACCTGCGCTCCCTGCTGGTCCGCATAACTGGCGATCTGCAAGTCGGCGAGCTCGAGCAGAACCTGATCGAGACTTTCACCTCCGCGGGATTCCTGGAAGACGAGACGTTCGCGCAAATGAAAGCGGGCCGCCAACGCGAGTTCGCGGAAGCGCCCAAACGCGAGGCGGCGCACGCCGGCGGCGCTTACCCGCTGGAAATCGCGGCCCTGCGCGAAACGATGTCCCGCTACATGGACGGAGCATTACCGAGCCGGGCCCAGGAGGCACCCCGTAAGGGAGCGCTATGCGCCATCGCCGCGCCACGTGAGCCCGGAAGGCGGATGGCAATCCTACCGCGCCGCGTACCAGGCGCTGGGGCCGGAATTGAAGGATCGCATTTTCGTCATCCTGGCAACCTCTCACTACGGCGCGCCCGAGCACTTCGGCCTGACGCGCAAACCTTTCGTGACACCGCTCGGCGAAACGGCGACCGACACAGCATTGGTGAATCGGCTGGAGGCGCAGGGCGGGCCTGCCGTGCTGATGGAAGACTATTGTCACTCGTTCGAGCACACCGTCGAATTACAGGTCGTGTTCCTGCAACATATCTATGGTCCCGACATTCGCATTCTCCCGATTCTGTGCGGCCAGTACGCGCACAGCCTGTACCGCGGAGGCGCGCCCGAAGCCGACGACGGCGTGCGACGCTTTCTGGAATCGCTGGGCGATATGGCGGCGCGCGAGGGCGACCGGCTCTTCTGGATTCTGGGCATCGACATGGCGCACATGGGCGTGCGTTATCAGGACGATTTTCCGGCGCACGCGGACCAGGACGTCATGGCGGAAGTCGCCGAGCGCGACCGGCAGCGCATCGCGCGCGTAGTGGAATCGGATGGCGACGGCTTCTGGAGCTTGGTGCAGGAGAAGCACGACGATCTGAAATGGTGCGGCTCCGCGCCGCTTTACACTTTCCTGAAAACCCTGCCCGGAGTACGCGGCGAGCTGCTGCGATATGAGCAGTGGAACATCGATCCGCGGAGCGTGGTCAGCTTCGCGGGAATGGCATTTACCAAACCGTGATACAACATTTCCTATGCGCAGGCGCACGTTTCTGCAAACAGCCGCCACGGCGGGGGTGGCAGCCATGAGTCCGGCGGCGGAACCCGTTCCCATCAAGCTGGGCTTCGATTCGTACTCGATCCGCGCGTTCCAATGGAAGGCGATCCAACTGCTGGACTACGCGGCTGGATTGAAGCTGGATACCGTGCAGCTTTCGAGCCTGGGCGATTACGAGAGCCTGGAGCCGGCCTACTTGCAAAGCGTGAAGGAGCATGCCGCGCGCGTGGGCGTAGAGATCGACGCGGGCATCGGCTGCATTTGCCCCTCGTCGCCCGCCTATAACAAGAAGGAAGGCGAACCGGCTGAGTACGTCGCCCGCGGACTGCGCGTGGCTCACGCTCTAGGGTCGCGCGTGATGCGCTGTTACATGGGCACGCGCGACAACCGGCGCACGGCGCTGCCGCTGGAAGCCCACATGGAAAACACCGTGAAGGTGCTGCGCGCGGTGCGCTCGCAAGCGCTCGATGCGGGCGTGCGCATTGCGGTGGAGAACCATGCGGGCGACATGCAAGCGCGCGAAGTGAAGACGCTGATCGAAGAGGCCGGCAAAGATTTCGTGGGCTCCTGCCTGGATACCGGCAACCCTATGTGGGTGGTGGAGGACCCGCTGCTTACGCTGGAGACGCTGGCGCCCTACGTGGCGACGTCGCACGTGCGCGATAGCGCAGTCTTCGAGCACCCCCGCGGCGCGGCCGCGCAATGGGTAGCGCTGGGCGATGGCTCGGTGGACTTCGTGCGCTTCGTGGAGCTGTATCGCAAGCTGTGCCCCGGCGCATCCATGCAGCTTGAGATCATCACCGGCAGGCCGCCGGAAGTCCTGCCGTACCTGGAGCCGGACTTCTGGAAGGCGTTTCAAAAGACGCCGGCCTGGGAGTTCGCGCGCTTCGTCGCGCTGGCCAAGAGCGGGCGGCCTTTCCTCGGGAATATGGTGATCGGACAGTGGTCCGACAATTCACCCGCGCTAGAGGCGGCGCTCAAGGAGCAGCAGCGCGTCGACCTGGAGCGCAGTTTGGAGTACGCCAAGAAGAAGTTGGGCGTCGGGGTCCGTGGCGCACGTTCTTAACGTGCCGTGTCGAGACTCGTCTCGACACATTCTCGCTTGCTACCGGGCCGCCAGGCTTGCCG
>Ga0187867_10001104_pt1 | contig 23477 bp, 20 predicted proteins | sample June2016WEW_13_1_FD_132976 | JGI IMG/M metagenome (GOLD analysis project Ga0187867, IMG submission 132976) | Peatland microbial communities from SPRUCE experiment site at the Marcell Experimental Forest, Minnesota, USA - June2016WEW_13_10 | ecosystem: Environmental > Terrestrial > Soil >...
GAGCGAAAAACCAAGCTCGAAGAATCTGAAACGGTCATGATACTTTTCGAGCTTCTCGGGAATGTCAGCGAAGTAGCGGGGATCGGTGGGATCGGGAAAGCGGTAGCCTGCCAGGGTTGGCTCGGGCAATACCTGGCCTTCAATGTTGCCGATATCTTTATCGATGTGACGGTCCCACACTGCGCCGAAGACATCTTTAAAATGGTCGGGGCCGATTTGATCGAAAAATCCGATGGGATCGCCGAGGATGACGAAGTGATTTCCAATCTCCTCGCCGACGTCGATGTTTCCATAATGCGCGGAGAGCTTGGCGAAAGCTTCCACGGTGAAGGGAAATTCCCAGGGGACGTAGGGGGGAATTTTGTGTTGAAGTACAGTCCGCACAACTTCACGTTTGGTCATGGGAACTCCCTAACAGCATAGAAACGCTCCTGCGTAAATAAATTCACCACATTCTTGTGATTCGGTATATCGCATTCCGCAATAACTCTACTATAATTGGCCATTCTCAATTCATGTCGATGAAGGATGGAATCTTACGATGCGTAATCTTCGTAAAACAATTGTTCTCGTTGGATTCATTGCTGTATTGGCAGCAAGCTATTGCGGCCCGAAGAAAAAATCTGCTGTTGACAGCCCTGCACCTGCGGCCGCACCGCCGCAGGCTGATAAAGCTCCACAGGTTGATCCTATCGAAGCTCTGGCAGGCAAATGGGACTCAAAATGTGGAGAAAAGGGCTGCATGATGTTTACGGATGTGTTGATTGGGGATCCGGATCATCCTGCAGACCCAAAACACCTTGAATATATTACGATTGGCGTCGCCTTCAATCGAAGCGACCGAAAGCCTCAGTTTTTTTCTTTCGATTTACCTCCGGATGTTGACCGCAAACAAGGTGTAATCATCGCTTTCTTCGATACCGTAAAGAGTGGCAAGGGATGGAAGTTGGTTAAAGACAAAGATTCAATGTCTCAACTGGACTTCAATTCATGCGATGAAGAATCCTGTGTTGCGCGAGTTCACCCCGAGATACTTTCGTCAGACGGCAGCCCAGGCATTGACCTGCTCGACAAGTTTCAGCATTCGAGTCAAATCTGGTTTCTGTTCACCAGAAAAGGCGTGCCTTATCGCACAATGAAGGCACTCTTCCCGTTTCAAAGAGACTACAAGCATCTGATGGAAACAGAATTGAAGCCGTCCACGCCATAGGTTTCGCATCCATTCATCATGGATAACCAGCAAGGCCGGAGCAATGCTCCGGCCTTCCTGTTTCACTTATTCACTATCTCACTAATTCACTTTTCACTGACCGATCAGCCCTGAATGTCGAACTGCTCGGGGTGAAGGGTGGGGTCGCTCTTGATGAGGATGTTCTTGCCGACCAACTCCTCAAATTCGGGGATCCAAGTGCTGCCATTCGATTTGAGCACCTTGACGGTTTCTGGGTTGACGCGTAGAAGAACGTCCTCGCCTTCGAAATGCTTCTTCATCTTGCGCAGCTCGACGTAGATCTCGTTGCAGACGGTGGTGGGACTCTTGACCATGCCGGTGGCCTGGCAGATGGGGCAGGGTACCGACAGAGTGCGCTCCAGAGACTGCTTGACGCGCTTGCGGGTGATGGCGACGAGTCCGAAATCGTTGAACTGGAGAACCTTTGTGGGGGCGCGATCGCTCTTGAGAGCTTCTTCGAGGGCGGCCAGAACCTTGAAGCGGTTCTTGCGGTCGTCCATGTCGATAAAATCAATCACGATGATTCCGCCGAGATCGCGAAGGCGAATCTGGCGGACGATCTCCGGGACCGCGTCGAGGTTGGTCTTGACGATTGTGTCCTCAAGGCGAGCGGACTTGCCGACGTATTTGCCGGTGTTGATGTCGATGGCGACCAGGGCTTCAGTCTGGTTGATTACGATAGAGCCTCCGGACTTGAGCCAGACTTTGGAGCGCAGGGCCTTGGAGATTTCATCCTGAATTCCGAAGTGCTCGAAGAGCGGAGTCTCCTTGGTATAGAGCTTGACGCGGCGGACGAGCGAGGGCGAGAAGCGGTTGAGGAAGCGGACGATGCGCTCGTAGTCGAGCTCAGAATCGACCCAGATGCTGTTGAAGTCGGAGCTTACCTGATCGCGAAGAATGCGCTCGATGAGCCCAAGATCGTGATAGATGAGCGCCGGGGACTTGGATTCGTCGGAGCGCTTCTTGATATCGGCCCACAGATTCAGCAGCATGCGCAGGTCGGTGCGGAGTTCATCTTCCGATGCGCCTTCGGCCGCGGTGCGGACGATGAATCCGCCGGACGCCTCGCCGCGTTCGTGGACGAGAATGCGCTTGAGGCGGTGACGCTCTTCTTCAGAGGCGATTTTGCGGCTGACGCCGATGTGGGTGACGGTAGGCATGAAGACCAGGAACCGGCCGGGAAGAGCGATGTGCGAAGTGATGCGCGCGCCCTTCTTGGCGATGGGTTCCTTGGCGATCTGGACCAGAATTTCCTGGCCAGCCTTGAGCAGGTCGCTGATGACGGGCAGATCGGAGGTCTGCATGGAGCGGCGCGAGGGACCGCGGTGATTGCCTTGTGCGCCGGAAAAAGCCGGAGGAGCGCCACGGCCACGGCGACCGCGCGGGCTACGGTCGGGACGCTGCCTGACTTGCGTCCCGGCGGAGGGTTGGCCTTCGACGGCGGTTTCTTCATCGTCTTCCTCGTCGCCGTCCTTGCTGTCGAAATTCAACTGGATGCGATGGTCGAGGTGAGCTTCCTGGAACATCTCGCCCAGCTCGGCGGTGCGCAGGTGCTTGGGAAGGGTCTCCTCTTCAAAATCCTCCAGGTCATGATCGTCGGATTTGCCGTGATGAGGGTGATGGGGCAAATCGAACTCTTCACCTTCAATGACCTCTTCAACGATGTGACCGCTGCCGGGTTTGTAGTTTGATTTTGGCGGGGCGGCCGGTTCTTCCTTCTTCTTGCCAAAGTCAATTCCTAATAGCCGGAAACCGGAGGAGGAAAATGGATCGAGGTTGTGAGAGGCGGACGCGTTAGGGCCCTTATCCTCTGACTCATCCTGCCGTTTGTTCGGCTCTGCCAAATCGTCGTCAACGGATGGTTGGTCGATCGGCGGTTCGATTTCATAGTCTTCCGGATCTTCGTCGCCAGGATTTTTCCGGGGCGCGGCTTCTGCCGTTTCTTCGAACTCATCCTCTTCGAATAGTTCTTCCTGGGTAAGATGGTCCTCATCAATCTCGGGAAGAAGCTCTTCCTGAGTTGATTCCAGAGCCGATTGCTGGACAGATTCCGGGCCGGAAAAGGTGTGTTCCGAGACGAAATCTTCTTCTTCGATCTCATCTGGTGAAGTGGCGCTCTGCACAAGTTCGGCTTCCACGGCTGGCTCCGGCTGGCTGGTACGATGCCTGGAGAGCGACTCGCCGGGGAGCAGACCGCTGCCGTCCCACGCGAGGGGAGCATCAATCAGCGTTGAAGGCTTGAATGTGCTCGCCGGGCGGGCTGGCGCTGCGGACTCCTGCCGGGATTGGGGAGCATCTTCTTCCGGCTTGCCTCCGTACTTCGAGAGCGATTCGCCGGGCAGAACAAAGGGAACTGGAGGAGCCGGTGCTTGGCCCGCGCGGGGTGCGGGAGCGAAGGAAGATCCACCTGGCGACGAAGACCTGTCGCCTGGGACCCCGGTTGACCACCCCGGCGACGAAGACCTGTCGCCTGGGACCCCGGTTGACCACCCCGGCGACGAAGACCTGTCGCCTGGGACCCCGGTTGCGGCTTGAATTGATGGAGCAACTTCAGTCTCCGCGGGCGACGGGGTTCGGCTCTCGGTGGATCCTTCAGAGCTATCGGCCTGGGACTGGCTCTGAGGCGAGCCAGCGGAGGAACCACCACCGCGACGGCGGCGGCGTCCACGCCAGCGCCTGGAACTCGAACTGCTTGAATCATCCTGGTCGCTGCCGGTTTGGCCGGAGATGGCGAGAGATTCAGCGGCGGGCGCCTCGACGGCTTCAGGAATTGACTCCACGGTGAGACGGCGGCCTCTCGCCTGATTATCCTGCCGGGGATCCTGCCTCTCGATCGGCTTTTGAGCGGCGCGCTGTACATTGTTCTCACCGGGGATGGTCTGGTGGCGGACCTCGCGGGGAGGTTGGTTGCCGCTGGCAAGGGTGGCCTTTTCAAGCTCGTCGGTCTCTTCAGAGTCTTCGAGCTCGAGGAAGTCGGTTACATAGAGGAAGGCGTCGCGCTCAAGGCCTACGTCTACAAAGGCGGACTGCATGCCGGGCAGGACGCGGGTTACGCGGCCGTTATAAATGGATCCGGCCAGTGTGTATTCGTTTTCGCGTTCGTAATAGATTTCCGCGAGTTGATCGTCTTCTAGAATTGCAAGCCGGGTTTCATGCGGCGTGCTGGAGATGCAAATTTCTTTTCCCATCGTACCTTTCCATCCAGCGGCATTGAGCCTGCTGGGAGATGCGGCGAGGTGGTATGGATGGGCTCGAATGCGGAAGAAGAAGGAATGAGCGGAGGGGCAACCTGCAAGTTGCCAGTGTGCCAGTTACCGGGCGGTTGCCAACCAACGAGGGCGGCGAGCCGTGGAAAACCTGACCAACCAGCTGCTTAGTGCGGCGATCCGACTGCAGAGAGTTTGTGGCCAACCTTGCCGCAAAGTGCGGCGGGGCCGTTCCAACCGTTGCGTATGCACGAATTTTCTGCGCGATGGGAGCTGATTCTATATGACCCCGTACTCCCCACCCCGTCGACAAAAAACTGTCGCCGGGGATCCCGGGCGCTCCTGCGCGATTCGTGCAATTAGTACGCTGCCAACGGTCTTCCCGTCTCTGCGTGCTCATGAATCCTTGTCCTGCCGGGCTCGAGATCCCTCCGGACCTGGCCGGCTAATGCGTTTTTCCAATAGTATCAATATGGGAAACCACAACTGCCAAGTGGTTTAGCAAAATTGGAAAAGCGCCGTAAATGCTTAAAAACCGCTATCTTGTGGGCCGGACAGTTCCGCGGGACACAAGAAGCGAAGCTCTTGAAACTCAGTCAGTCGGGGCGAACAATCCCCAAATGCTCAGTTTACGAACCTGCGCATGCGGACATTCATCGCCGCGCCTAGCGCCAGGAAGGTAAACAGCACCGAAGATCCTCCGTAACTCATTAAAGGTAAAGGAATTCCGGTGACGGGCATAAACCCGATGACCATGCCCACGTTGACCGCAATCTGAAATGTCAACACAGCCACCACTCCCATGATAATCAGGGAACCGGGCAGGTCCGCGGCTGTTTGAGCGTTTTGAATCAAACGCATCAATATGAAGAAGTATAACAGCAGCACCAAAATCGCGCCGATAAAGCCGTGCTCCTCACTGAATGCGGCAAAGATGAAGTCGGCATGAGGGATGGGGAGAAAGTCGCCCTGGGTCTGGGAGCCTTTTGCCTGGCCTTTGCCCCAGACTCCGCCGGAACCGACGGCGATGAGGGATTGGCGGATCTGATAGCCGGTGCCTCTGGGGTCGTTGTCGGGGTTGATAAAGCTGGAAAGACGGGCTTTTTGATAGGGCTTGAGCAGCTTACCGCTGGACCAAACGCCGACAATCAGCATGGCGGAGACCGCAGTGAGAATCAACCCCTGGCGAAGGCTTATGCCACCCAGAAAGAGGCCGGCAACAAGGATTGGCGTATAGGTAAGCGTGGTTCCAAGATCGGGCTGGCGAATGACCAGGATCATGGGAAGGCCCACGAGCAGAAAGGACTTGAAAATGTCTTTCCAGGTGAGGCTGCGGCCGCCGAGATTGGCAAAGTAGCGGGCCACGGCCAAAATCAGCACCAGCTTGACCCACTCGGACGGCTGGAAGTGCATGGGGCCGACGCTGATCCATCGGCGGGCGCCCAGCACTTTACGCCCTACGACCAGGACCGCCAGCAGGGCTACGAGGCAGACGCCATAGGCCCACGGCGTCCAGTCGAGAAGCAAGTGATAGTCAATCTTGGCGAAGATGAACATGACCGCTAGGCCGGCGGCGATCCATAGGATCTGCTTGCTGTGGTAGCCGGCGTACTTGGTGTGAAGCGTGGCCGAGTAGATTTCAAAGACCGAAACCGCACACAGGAGCAGCACCATGAGCAGCAGCGCCCAGTCGAAGTCGCGGAAACTGAGGAAGCGGCGCATCAGGGAGAGCCTTGCTTGGCCAGAGTTGCGGGATTGACTTGGTTTCTCACTCTTGCGGGGAGCGGGAACAGTTGGCTGGCGAAAGCCTGTGGAGCGGGATTGACGATGAAACGGTCAATGTGAAGGACGGATGCTTGCTGCTGCGTGGCGGCGTGGCGGGCTTGGGGCGGCACGGGGTCTGACCAGATGGCACCCATTTCAACCGGCTTGCTGCTTCCTGCCTGGTCGAGGACGTTGTTGTCCTTCATGCGATTTTTGTTTACGTAAGTGGCGACGACCTGGGCGGCGATGCGCGCCGAGTTGGAGCCCCAGTCACCGTGCTCCTGCAGGACGGCAACCACGATTTCAGGATTGCGCCGGGGCACCATGCCGACGAACCAGGAATTGGGAGTTTTGGCGCCGCCCTTAGTGTGAGTGTCGCCCCCGCCAACAACCTGGGCTGTGCCGGTCTTGCCGGCAAAGTCGACGCCTTGCATGTGCGCGGCAGCGGCTGTGCCGGTGGTGGTGGCCGCAGCCATACCGTCGGTGATGATGGACCAGGTATCGGGGTTGAGAGGAAGGTTAACATCGCCGGAACCAGGGAAGCTATCGAGAACGGCCTGATGGAATTCGGCTGGAACCTGGCCGGGCATGACCAGGTGGGGCCGGACTAGATGACCGTTTGACGCGATGCCGCCCAAAGCCCTCGCGAGCTGTAGAGGAGTAACCTGCGTTTCGCCCTGGCCGATGCCCACGGAAATCGTGTTGCCGGGGTAATATCTCTGATGAAAGTTCTTCATCTCCCACTGCGTGGAGGGCATGACGCCGGCCATCTCGTTGGGCAGGTCGATGCCGGTTTTTGAACCCAGGCCGAGAGCGGTGGCGTATTTGGCGATGGTATCGATGCCCAGCTTTTGCGCCAATGTATAGAAGAAGGTATCGCAGGAGAGTGGGATGGCCTGGGTGATGTTGAGCACGCCATGATGGCGATCGCAGTGGAAGAAGCGCCCGTAGAAGTTGCCACCGCCGATGCAATTCACATGCATATCCTGGGCTACGCCTTCCTGCAGGCCTGCAACGGACATAATGATTTTGAACGTGGAACCGGGGGCCAGTTGGTCCTGGATGGCCTTGTTCATCAGCGGATGGTTGGGATTGGTGATGAGCTCGTTCCAGTCCGTGCGGTTAATGCGCACAGCGAATGCATTGGGATCGTAGCTGGGATGAGAAACCATGGCGAGGATCTCGCCGTTGCGAGGATCCATGGCGACTACCGCTCCGTTGGCGTTGCCCAGTGCCAGCTCAGCGGTGCGCTGGAGGTCGATATCGATGGTCAGTTTCAGGTCCTGGCCGGGAGTGGCGTGCTGAACTCCAAGGTAGCCGACCTCGCGGCCATGGCTGTCAACTATTACATCTCGAGAGCCGTCTTGGCCCCTCAGCAGTTGGTCGTAAGTCTCCTCGACGCCGGCCTTGCCCACCACGTCACCGGGCCCGTAGCCCTCATAGCGTGGATCGTTGAGCATCTGCTCACTCACTTCGCCCACATAGCCGATGAGATGGGCGGCGAAGCCGTCACGGGGATAGAGGCGGCGCTCTTCGTCTATGGTTTCCAGCTCAGGAAGTTCGTTGCGGTGGGCCTCGATGAAGGCCTGCTCGTCGGCGGTTACGTCCTGCTTGATGGGGATGGGCTGGTAGCCGGGCGCGGCGCGATAGTGGCGGAGGGTGGCGCGCAACTGTTCGAGATCGAGATCCAGCCCCTTTGCAATCAGCGGCAGATCGGCGTCTACGTTGCGATTCTGCTCGCGGACCAGGAAGCAGGAAACTGAAGGGTAGTTATCCACCAGGAGGCGGCCTTCGCGGTCAAAGAGCTTTCCTCGGGCGGCCAATACGGGAACCTTGCGGATGCGGTTCTGCTCGGCCAACTGGCGGAAGTTTTCCGCGCCCAGCACCTGCAAGCGCCACAGTCCGGCGGCCAAGGCCAGCATCATGAAGAGAATGCCGTATTGGACCACCGTCAACTTGAGGGTGGAAAGCTTTTCGCCGCGGCTGCCGGGGTTGGAATGCATTTCTCTGTGCCTTTTAGAATACAACTACTTCGATTTCATTTCACAAAGTACGATTTCAAACGGTCCTGCGCTCAGTCCCTAACCTGCAGACGGTCCAGGAAAGGAAACAGCACCAGGGCGAGCAACGAATTTCCAATCGCCTTGAAGAGTTCAGTGAACCAACTCCACTGAAGATCGAGCCCCAGCAGGAAGCGATAGGTGAAGACGTAGATGGCGCTGGCCAGCAGTGAGAGCAGAAAGTTGAGTATCAGACGGATCGTCACATTATCGACGTCGACGCGGATTCCCACTGAAGCGGCCAGAAAGCCGGCCACGGTTTTTGCGATGCCATTGACGCCGATGGCGTGGTGGGAGAGCGCATCTTCAAAGAGGCCCAGAGAAGCGCCCATCAGTGTGCCCTGGATGGGGCTTCGGCGGCCAAGGGCAAAGTAAATGGTGATCACCAGGGGCAAGTCAAACAAAACGTGGTTTCCGATCAACCTAGGCAGCCAGGCTTGCAGCACGAGAGCCACCAGCGGCGCCATAACGTAGACCAGCACCGGATAGCGGTGGATTTCCATATCGCGGCGGAAGTCAGCGCCAAGGACAGACATGGTTATGGATTCCTCCGCGGCTTAGTTTTCAGGGGATTGGGTTGGTTGGGTACTGTTTTCTGGCCGGGTTTTGCGTCGAGTTGCGAATCTGAACTTGTGCCCGGCACGATATCCGGCGTTGTGCCCGGGGTGAAGCGGTCAGCATGCCGCGGTGGCAGAAGCTTGGGAAGGCCCTGCTCAGGAATGGGCGCAGGTGGATTTTGTCCCAGTTGAGGTGCGCCTGGGGTTTGAGCCGCGTTTGCCGGCGGGGCATTGGAGTCAGTGAGGCCGGGAAGCCGTTCGGCCATGATCTGGGATGCTTTCTGCTGCTCCTTGATCGCCGCTGCTTCAGGGCCCTTGAGTGCTTCGCTGGTGACCAAGTCCTGCGTCTGCTGCGGCGAGAGGCGTGACTGGGTGGAGGTGATCACCAGAACTTCGTCGAGCCGGTCAAGATGCGCGGCCGGCTTGACGATTACATCAATAAAGTTCTCATGCTCGGGGTCGCGGACGACCTTGTCCACTACGCCCACCGGGAGACCGCGCGGAAAGACCTGGTCGCCACCGGCGGTGAGCACGGGTTCGCCAGGTTGGATGCGGCCGTCGGCGAGGACGCCGATGATTTGCGGCTGGCCGGCGGCGTTGCCACGAAGGATGCCGCGAATGCGTGTGGTTTCGAGGATCACTCCCGCGCCGCTGGTCTGGTCGTTGATGGCCAGCACCTGGGCCGAATGAGGAAAGACTTCGCGCACCTTACCCACGATTCCATCGGCAGTAATAACGGCCATATCGCGGTCCAGACCGTCGGCCGAGCCTTTGTCAAGATAGAAGACGCGCGACTGATCGCTGCCGCTGGAGCCGATAGCCTGCGCGGCGACCGTCGAATAAATGTATCTCTGCTGGAATCCGAGGAGCTCTTGCAGCCGCTGGCCCTGGCGGGCATCTTCAAGCAGGGCAGCCTGCTCCAGGCGGAGTCGGTCGACGATCTGGTGGAGATCGTTGTTCTGTTGGCGGACGTGGCGCAGGTCAAGATAATTCTGCCACGTACCCTCGGCGCCCAGCTTGGCATATTGAATGAACCGCTCCGGTTGTGAGACCAGGGCATTGGCCCACAGCCGGATGAGCCGCACGCTGGACGCGTCCTGCGGGTCGAGGGTGTTGCGGCCGTCGCCGGTACGGCGTACCTGCACGGCGAGGCCGATGATCTGCGCCCCGAGGATGGCCAGCAGTACGAGTAGATTTCGATAGCGGATGAAGAACGATTCCATGGCCAGGGCTCGGGGTGCCGGAAAAAACCGCGCGGAACGCAAGAATAGATTCAGTATACTAACCGCGCTTGGGGCATGCGGATTACGGGAGATTCCGTGGTTGCCTGAGAGCAAGCGGCCCATTGTATGTATGCTCGAAGACTCGAAGATGCCCGAAGAACTTATACCGGCCGAAGTACCCGCAGGCCCTCCGACTTCGTGTGGCCTGAAAACGCGCCAAACTTCGCTCACGGTTGCAGCATCTTGGTCGTAGACGGTATCCTGATATTAAGCCTGCCATGAATAATCAGCCCCTTGATACACTCATCATCGGCGGCGGAATGATCACCAACGATCTGATTCTGCCTAGCATTTATCATCTCCAACGCCTTGGCGTGGTGGGTGAAATCACGGTCTGCGCCCTCAACAGCGGGCCGTTGCAGGCGCTGACTGACAGCGAGGAACTGCGTGCGGCGTTTCCGGGACAAACATTCACCGCACTGCCGGCGTTGACAACGCCGCCGGAAAAAACGTTTCCGGATTTGTATAAGGACGCGCTGGCTAAGCAGAAGCCACGGCAGGCAGTCATCGTAGCTGTGCCGGATTGGTTTCATTATCCGATCGTCATGGAAGCGTTGCAGCACGATCAACATGTGCTCAGCGTCAAACCGCTGGTGCTCGAATACCGGCAGGACGTCGAAATCGAACGGTTGGCGCTGGGAAAAGGCCTATTCGTCGGCGTTGAGTACCACAAGCGATTCGACCGCCGCTCGCTCCTGGCCAAACGGCTTTACACCGAGGGCAAGTTCGGTGAGTTCATGATGGGCGACGCGAAATTATATGAGCCGTACTACTACCGGCATTCCAATTTCCAAAACTGGTTCACGTGCGACAAGACCGACCCGTTCACTTATGTCGGCTGCCATTACGTGGACCTGGTTTATTTCATCACCGGCCTCAAGCCCGTCTCTGTGTCATTGGACGGCGTGCGCGGGAAATTTCCGAACGGCAACGAAGCGTTTCTGTGGTCGAGCGGACGTGTGCGCTTCGAGAACGGCGCGTTGCTGACGGTGACCAACGGCCTTGGTTATCCCGATGACGCCGCCGGCAGCAACGACCAAGGTTTGATCATGTACTGCGAAGGCCCCGACCGCACCGGCATGATTCATCACGACGACCACGAACGCGGTGTCCGGTACGCGTTCCTCGAACCGAGCGGCGCGTCGCGCTACCGGTATGTCAGCCCCGATTTCTACCGGCTCGTCCCGTGGGAAGGCGCCGGCGCCAAACCGGTCGGTTATGGGTATGAATCCGTCGCCGCAAGCCTCGAAACCATGCAGCGCATGGAGACGACCTGCGACAGCCTCGCCGCCCAGCAAAAATTCATCCGAGAAATCGACGCCGCCGGCATTGTCGCCACGCCGGCCAATAGCTTCATCAACGAACTTGTGGTTGAAGCCGCACGCCAATCCATCCTTGCCGATGGCGCGCTGGTGAAAATTGAGTACGGGAACAATCCCCGCGTGGAGAGCAGCAATGGCCGAGTATAGTTTGACGCCTGTCAACGTCGCGAAAATCAAAACCAAGTATCGCACCATCAAGACTGCGTTGCCGGTGCCGCAGTCGCTGCCGGTCTTCGAGGAACTGCGCCGCAGCGAGCCGCGTTCGATGTCCGGGCAACCACCGGTGCTTTGGCACAAGGCCGAAGGCTCAACCATCGCCGACGAATGGGGCAACCGCTGGATCGATTGGTCAAGCGGCGTGCTGATCGCCAACACCGGCCACGGCAATCCGCAAATTGTCAAAGCTTTGCGCGCGATGATCGACCGTCCGCTGCTGGCCACCTATGTGTTTCCGCATGCCGACCGCGCCACGCTCACGCGCATGTTGCGTGAAATTGCGCCCAATCCAAGCCGGCAACTGGTGTTTCTGCTGAGCACCGGCAGTGAAGCGACCGAGAACTGCATCAAACTCAGCAAAACCTACGCGATTCAAAAACACGGTCCAGCAAAAAAGTACATGGTCAGTTTCCGCAATGGGTTTCACGGCCGGACCATGGGCGCACAGCTTGCCGGCGGCAATGAACGCCAGAAGACCTGGATGGTGGACCGCGACCCAACCTTCATCCAAGTCCCGTTCCCTGACGGCTTCAAGAACCCCGATACCTCGTTCGATCTCTTTCTCCGTTCACTGGCCGAGCAAAAAATCAAGCCTGAGAACATTGCTGGCGTCATCTGCGAAAGCTACCAAGGCGTCGGTCCCGACTTTCTGCCCGTCGCATACGCCCGGAAACTCGAAAAGTTCTGCCGCCAACACGACATCGTGTTGACGATGGACGAAGTGCAAGCCGGATTTGGGCGGACCGGCAAGATGTTTTGCTTTGAGCACTACGGCATCAAGCCCGACCTCATCGCTTGCGGCAAAGGCATCTCTTCGTCGTTGCCATTATCTGCCGTAATTGGGCGGCGCGACATCATGGATTTGTATGCCCCCGGCTCGATGACTTCGACACATTCCGCCTCGCCGCTGGCTGTTGCCGCTGCCATCGCCAACCTGAAGGTCATCCATCAGAAAAAGCTCGTCGCACGCGCCGCCAAACTCGGCCAGTGGTTCATCCCCGAGCTCGAGCGCATCCAGCGCAAGTACCCGCAACGCCTCGGGTGTTGCTGGGGCAAAGGCATGGTTGCCGGTATCCAGGTTGTCAAGCCCGGTACTCGCGAACCAGACGCAGAGACAGCCACAAAAATCAATGTTGCGTGTTTCCACAAAGGGTTGCTTATGTTCGCTCCGGTTGGCGTGGCCGGCGAGTGTGTCAAGATCGCTCCTCCGCTAGTCATCGGCGAAGCGGCGCTACGCGAATCGCTCCGTGTATTTGAGGAAGCCGTGGACGAAGTGATGGCCAGCTAGAATGAATGACGGGTGGACGTCATAAGCGGATATATTTTCAGGTAAAATGGCTGCGATGCGGGAGGACCTGAAGATGGCAAACGCGCACACCAATTTAGGAATCAATTGGCTGGCCTGCGAGCTGATCGAAGCCGTCCCCGGCAAGGCATCAGGAAGACCCGTCGTGCGCGGCACGCGCATTATGCCCGACCCCATTGTGAATAGCTACGAACTGGGCGACAGCATCGAGGAAATCCATGAAGGGTTTCCCACTCTTTCCATTTTCTAGGTCAAACGGCTGGTGGACTTTGAGAGACGATAAAAAGACTGGTTAAGGTATATCGTCTTCCACATCTCAAAATCGAGATGTGGGCCACCCGTCTTTAGCATTTGACTACAACGGATTGTCAACCACCAGCAGGGCAATTATTCACGACAAAACGAACGCCACCTTCTCTGGAAGGCGCTTCAGAGCCACCTAATGTAAATTTGCCGATCATCCGGTCATTGCACATCCAGTAGCTCAGGCTCTTATTTCCGATGCTGATATTGCAGTATGCGGCATAACTGGAATCATGACCGCCTATTGGAAAATAAACGTTGATCACATGTTCGCAGCTCGTAATCCGCCCTGTGAAGCCGAGGCGGTTCAACTCATTCTGAAACGATTGGATAATTGCACCGACCTCTGTTTTATCGACAACATCCACTACCCTCCTTGGAGTTCGATACGAATCAACATTAGTAGCCTGAGCATATGCCACTGTGAAAGTCAGAAGACAAATGCTGCAAAGAATCAGAATTGAGCGCGACAATCTAAGCATGATTCAGCCCTCCGTTCATCGCCGCGGTCACCACAAGTCTGGAATTTCAGACCTGGGAAACCAACTTACCACTGTTCACTGCCTCAATCGATTTTGATTTTGCGGAGGAGGCGGAAGTCGGAGAGCATTTTTCCGGTTCCCAACACTACCGAGGCCAGCGGATCGTCGGCTACGGAGACGGGAAGGCCGGTTTCCTCGCGGATGCGCTTATCAAGATTTTTGAGCAATGCGCCGCCGCCGGTGAGGACGATGCCACGGTCGCTGATATCGGCGGAGAGTTCGGGAGGGGTACGCTCCAGGGCCACCCGGATGGCGTTCATGATGACGGCGATGCACTCGCCGAGAGATTCGCGGATTTCACTGTCGTCGATGGTGATAGTCTTGGGCACGCCCTCGATCAGGTTGCGGCCCTTGATCTCCATGCTGAGCGGCTTATCCAGCGGGAAGGCCGAGCCGATCTCGATCTTGATATGCTCGGCGGTGCGCTCGCCGATGAGCAGGTTGTACTTGCGCTTGAGGTAGTTGGTGATGGCTTCGTCCATCTGGTTGCCGGCCATTCGCACGGAGCGCGAATAGACGATGCCTGCGAGCGAAATGACCGCAATATCCGTGGTGCCGCCACCGATGTCGACGACCATGTTGCCGGAGGGCTCGGTGATGGGCAGGCCGGCGCCGATGGCCGCGACCATGGCCTGTTCCACGAGATAGACTTCACTAGCCTTGGCGCGGTAGGCGGAGTCCTCGACGGCCCGCTTTTCAACCTGCGTGATCTCAGAAGGCACACCGATGACGATGCGGGGATGGACCAGCATCTTGCGGTTGTGAGCCTTCTGGATGAAGTAGTTGAGCATCTTTTCGGTGACCTTGAAGTCGGCGATGACGCCGTCCTTCATGGGCTTGATGGCGACGATGTTGCCGGGGGTGCGGCCCAGCATCTCCTTTGCCTCGCTGCCCACGGCCTCCACCTCACCAGTGTTTTTGTTGATGGCTACGATGGAAGGCTCGTTGACGACGATGCCCTTGCCGGCCGCAAAAACCAGCGTGTTGGCGGTGCCGAGATCGATGGCCAGGTCGCTCGAAAACATGCTGAAGAGCGAACGCAGGCCGTGCGAGCGCGAAGGGCGCGAAGGGTAACCGTTTGCTGACATTGGGAGTCCGAAACTACCTCACTACCATTGTACGGCTTATGGGCTCGGACCGCTAAAAGCGCCTAAAATTGGTCCGAAAAACGGCCGGCAGGCGGAGGTTTGCGGAGCGGCGGGGCTTATCGGCTCATCCTGGCGTGCAAGGCGCCGGCGCCGGCGTGCATGAGAGTGCACATTGAACTGCGGTCGCATTTCAAGTGGATGCTTACGGGATAGTCCTGCCACCTGGGGTCGACTTCCGCTCCGCTTTTCTTAACGTAGAAAATTCTTCCATACCTGGTCTCGATGATTCCCCTGGCAGCGTCATAGTTGACAATCGCATCGTCTGCCTCGATGGAAAAAGCCGCGAGGTTCTTCGAGGATCTCAGTTTTTCGCGCTCGCGAGCCGCTTTCTGAGCGGCTAATTTCGCCGCGTCGGCAATCGACTCCTGTTTGCTGTTCTGCAATGCCTTCTGCTCGTCGAGGGTAGGGAAGTTGGAGGTGAAGCTCCAGGAGACAGCTTTGCCCCAGTCGCTATTCGAGCATGGCATCGTACCTTCAGAACTGATGGCTACAATTTGTCCGGATGGGCCGTAGATGTTTTGAAACAGGTTATTACCATGCTCTCCCGCATCCGTTGTCGCTGGATCGGAGTTCATCAGGATATGCATATTGCAAAGAGCCGCGTTCTCAGGATCGAGGAGCTGGATATAGAAAGAGACTGGACGCGGAAGATGATTTACCGCGAGCGAAAAACCGTCAAGCTGATGCTGGTCGCCGGGTTCGATCTTCAGGCGATATTCAAGCTGCCCAACCCATCGTGTGTAAAGATGCCCGTTCAGTCCATCCGGGCTGGAGACGACTGTGCCCAGATCATAACGACCTTTTGCGTCGCCAAAGAGCCCGGGCATGGCGAAGTATGCGGCTGCAACCAGAACTCCGATCCCCGCGAGGATTGCGGCGTAGATGAATATGAAATTGCGGGCGGGTTTTGGAGGTTCCTCGACGGGCAGTCGCCCGCTGATTTCCGCCATCGCGTCGTAGGGTTTTTCCAGTATCTCGACCGTTCGCCCGGCTTCAGATTGCGGAAGCGGTTCGGTTATCTCGCTTTTGGGATCCTGCTCACTCTCATCCGTCATGCTTCCGCACCTTCTTCCAAGTGCCCATTCTCCAGCAAGGGGTTAGAGTCATTGAAACACCAGTTAACCCGATTGACAATCGAGAGTTTGCCGGAAAGTCTGACTGTGCGCCTAGATTTGCAATGATGTCAAACCATTGGGCGAGTTCCTGCACAGGCGTACTGTGCCATACTTTTTTTGACGATGCTGCTGCGAGTAAACCGAATTTACCGCGGGCATTCAAAGGAGGGGATCTATGCAAACGAGTTATGTGGCCAACGTGAAGCGGTATGACGGGGTTGAGTTCAGGCGCTGCGGGAAATCGGGGCTGGTGCTGCCGCCGATATCGCTGGGGTTGTGGCAAAACTTTGGCGGGACGGACGTTTTTGAGACCGGGAGGGCGATGGTCCGGCGGGCATTCGACCGGGGTGTGACGCACTTCGATCTGGCCAATAACTATGGACCGCCGTATGGATCGGCAGAGGAGAATTTCGGAGAGATTCTGCGCAAGGATTTCGGCGTGCTGCGGAACGAGATGGTGATCTCAACCAAGGCAGGATGGGACATGTGGCCCGGACCGTATGGCGACCACGGCTCGCGCAAATATCTGCTGGCCTCGCTGGATGAGAGTTTGAAGCGCATGGGGCTGGAATATGTGGATATTTTCTATTCCCACCGGCCGGACATGGAAACGCCCCTTGAAGAAACAATGGGCGCGCTGGTGCAGGCGGTGCACCAGGGCAAGGCTTTGTATGTGGGGATTTCCTCGTATGATGCTGAGCGGACCCGCGAGGCGGCAGGAATTCTGAAGAGCATGGGCGTTCCGCTGCTGATTCATCAGCCTTCTTACTCGATGCTGAACCGCTGGATTGAGGATGGGTTGCTGGCTACGTTGGATGAACTGGGCGTGGGCTGCATTGCGTTTTCCGCGCTGGGACAAGGGCTGCTGACAAGCAAGTATCTGAAGGGAGTTCCGGAGAACTCGCGCGCGAAATTGGGAGATACGTTTGATAAGGCGTTTTTGAGCGAGGAAGTTCTGAAGCGGGTGCGGGCGCTGAATGAAATTGCGCGGGGAAGAGGGCAGACGTTGGCGCAGATGGCGATTGCCTGGGTGCTGCGCGATAAGCGGGTGACGACGGCGCTGATTGGTGCGCGAAATGTGGAGCAGCTCGACGACTCGCTCGATGCTGTGAAGAAGCTGGGATTCACCGATGCGGAGCTAAGGGAGATCGATCGTTACGCGCAGAATGCGGGGATCGATATCTGGAAAGGTGCCCGGGAAGGCACGGAGTGAACTCAGCGGGCTGCTAAGATTTGATTCCTTCCAAGACATTTCTGAGAGCGAAGCTGGTTTCGAGCCTTATGACTCCGGGCAGGCGCGATAACTCGTTGTGATGCAGGCGGCCGTAGTCGTCGATATCAGCTACGCGAACGACGAGCATGTAATCGTATTGGCCGGCGATCAGATGGCAGCTCGAGATTCCTTTTGATTTGCGGACGGCTTCTTCAAAGGCGGCCAGCACGGGAGCAGACTGGCGCTCTAGCGTGACGCGGATGAAGACGGTCATGCGCTTGCCGAGCAGGCGGTCATCGATCTGGGCGCTGTAGCTGCGGATGGCGCCGGAGACCTCAAGCGCGAGGATGCGGCGGGAGACTGCGGAGGCAGAGAGACCGACGGCTTCGCCTACTTCGTAGTTGGTGGCGCGGCCGTTACGCACCAAGTGCCGGAGAATGGCCTCGTCCAGTTCATCAAGGCCGGTTGCCAGCGCGTCTTCCATGCGTGGTGCCCGTGTAGGCGCGGTTGAATCTTGCGTAGAAGCGCTATCCTTGTCACGTTTCGTTCCCATAGAATACTTTTACCACGAAGTTTGCATACATTGGAAGCGGTCTGCGCCGTAGGCTTCAATTGTTGCTAGTGGACGCACGCCCGGCGCTTTGATCACCGTCCTCCAAAGGCTCGATCGCGCCGGGGTCCCCTCCTACGCTGGCTCTCTCAGTCGGCAGCAAATTCATAAGGAGCGTTCCATGATTATCGGAGTTCCCAAAGAAGTTAAGGATCATGAAGACCGGGTGGGCGTTACCCCGGCTGGTGTGAAGGCTCTGACCGAGGCTGGGCATACGGTGCTGGTGGAGACCCAGGCCGGCGCGCAATCTGGATTTTCAGATGAGGATTACCAGAATGCAGGCGCTGAGATGGTGGGCGAGGCCGGTTATGTTTGGGGCAAATCGGAGATGGTGGTCAAGGTCAAGGAGCCCATTGAGAAGGAATATGCTTTCTTCCGCGAGGGGCTGGTGCTATTTACTTATCTGCACCTGGCGCCGGTAAGGCCGCTGACCGATGAACTGCTGGAACGGAAGATGATCGGTATTGCCTATGAGACGGTGCGCGACCGGGAGGGGACGCGTCCGCTGCTGACGCCGATGAGCGAAGTGGCGGGCAGGATGAGCGTGCAGGTGGGCGCGAGCTATCTTGAAAAAGAGCGCGGCGGTCGCGGGATTCTGCTGGGCGGAGTGCCGGGAGTTCCACCGGCGCACGTGGCGATTTTGGGCGGAGGTGTGGTGGGCACCAATGCAGCCAAGGTTGCGCTAGGGTTTGGCGCCAAAGTGACGCTGGTGGACGTAAATTTGAACCGGCTGCGCGAGCTGGACGACATCTTCGGCGGACGGTTGTATACGCTGGCCTCGAATAGCTACAGCTTGGCTTGCGCTACGCAAGAGGCGGACCTGGTGATCGGCGGAGTGCTGATTCCGGGCGCCACGGCTCCGAAGATTGTGACCCGCGCGATGGTGGCGAAGATGAAGAAGGGCGCGGTGATTGTGGACGTGGCTATCGATCAGGGCGGGTGCGTGGAGACGGCGCGGCCGACTTCGCACTCTGATCCTAGTTTTCTGGTTGACGGCGTGGTGCACTACTGCGTGACGAATATGCCGGGCGCAGTGCCGAATACTTCAACGTTGGCGCTGACCAACTCGACCTTTCCCTATTTGCTGCGCATGGCCAATCTGGGTGTGCGCGAGGCGATGCGGCAGGACGCTGGGCTGGCCGAGGGATTGAATACCTGGATGGGCAAGCTGACTTATCGCGGCGTGGCCGAGAGCCAGCAGCGGGAGTGGACGGCGGCGGCTGAAGTGATTGGGTGAAAAAACAGGGATCAGAGATCAGGGTTCAGGGATCAGTTTGTGCGTGCTGATGCCGGCTGATATGGTTTCCTACCCTTTCTGCCTGGATAAAGCGAATGGATGGAGCACTTGGCTCCTGGGCAATTCTCTGACTCTCCTTGCGGGAGTGTAGTGCCCTGCCCCCCCTCCCCCCGGGTGGTTTGTGGGAAACTCCCTGTTTTCAGGGGGATGGAGCGAGGGTTCCCTTGTAAATACATCATTATAAAGAAGTTATTTCAAAAACTCCTCATAAAAAAGAGGTTACCTACCGTTGCGGCAGTCTCCCGTTGCGTGTGGTGGTATGAAATGATTGTGCGCTTTCGCGGGCATATATTCTGCAAACCGGATTGCGGTGGTTGGCCTGGATAGGAGGGAGAGATTTCTGTATTTGTAGAAAAGTACTGTGGTTTTTGCCGCCTGGATGGTTGAGGGTCGTGCGATCCCACCCTTCGCAATAAGCGCGAAGGATGGGGCACCCGCTGGTGTTGGTTATGCGGAGTGAGGTAAAAGCTGTTAGGGCGCGCCACCCGCCCAAGCGTTCCATCCTCGCTTATTCTGATTCGCCTACAACCGTATATTTGCGGGTCCTTCCATCCGGGAAGAGGAACTCATATCTCCTGCGATATTCGTAGCTTCCGAGAGGAATGTCCCCATCTCTCTGCTCTTCAGGGAGGAGCTTCGCCTTGTAATCACCGATTCGAAGCAATACATCGTAATCGCCATAGCTGTCGAGTTCGTATTTCTTTCCATCGACGATCGCGCTGAGATGTTGTTTCTTTTCGCAATTTGGATGGCCAAGGATGTCATTGCACATACTAACCACGTGCGAGGACTGTACGTGAACGGTAATGGCATAGTCCGCGGGATTGGTTTTCGCCCAGGAAAGCATGGGCATCAATAACAGACAGGCAAAGAGAGCTCTGTTCATGGTTTCCTCCAATTTAGTAGTCGGAAATTATTGAACGATTATGCCATAGATAGTGGACGCTGAATCGGCGCCAGAGGATCCGGATGGTTAAAACATTCGATTCCTGCACCACAGCAACGCTAGCGGAATCGGAGTTGGTAGACATTGCCGTAAAATGATCCTTCATACGGAGGGACCATGGAACGCAGACAATTTATTGCAGCTTCGATTGCTACCTCAGCCCTTGCCATGGCGGCGCAGGGACAGACGGGAAGTTCGCGCGAGTTCTATCAATTGCGGCGCTATAGCCTCAAAAGCGGGCCACAGGCCAAGGGGATGGAGAGCTACTTTGGCGATGCTCTGATTCCGGCGCTGGCTCGGAAGGGGATGGGGCCGATTGGGGCGTTCAAGGTGGATGTTGGACCGGAGGCGCCGGCGTTCTACCTGCTGATTCCAAGTTCACGCGTGGAAGAGCTGGTGGAGCTTGATTTGCGTCTTGCCAAGGATGAGGATTTTTTGAAGGCGGCGGAGCCGTTCTGGAATGCTACGGCGGCGGCGCCTGCATTTCAGCGAGTGGAGATTTCCATGCTGGCGGCGTTTGAAGGCTGGCCGAAATTGACGCCGCCGGCGAGCGCCGCCACGAAGGGCAAACGCATCTTTCAACTGCGTACCTATGAGAGCCCGAGCGAAGGCGAACACGTGCGCAAGGTGGAGATGTTTCACTCCGGCGAGTTCGAGATTTTTGTGAAGGCGGGATGCCATCCGGTATTCTTTGGCGACACGCTGATTGGCGCGCGAATGCCGAATCTTACTTATATGCTCAGCTTTGCCGACCAGGCCGAACTGGAGGCGGGGTGGGAGCTCTTCCGCAACGACCCGGCATGGAAGAAACTCTCCGCCAGTCCGCGGTACGCCTACGATCAGATTGTGACGAATGTGACGAATCTTTATTTGAGTCCGCTGGGGTGTTCGCAAGTCTAGGGACTAGGGACTAGGCCGTATCGACATATAGAGACGGCAGAACGGCCCGAAAATAGGGGTTAGAAAGGAATTGAGGGTGGTTGTGGGAGAAAAGCAACCGCAGATCCTTCGACTCCCTTCGTCCGCCGCGGCGGACTGCGGTCGCTCAGGATGACAGTCCTATTACTTATCAAGAAGCTACATCCTACCTATATGTCGATACAGCCTAGGGACTATAGAACAGGGCCAGCGAAATAGTTCAATGGGGTCCGATCCTGTCCACAGAAACTAAAGCGTGGCGAAGGATGGGGCATCCGGCATCCGACAGGATCACCTATTCTGACTCGCCCACCACGTTATACAGGCGTACCTTCCCGTCCGCAAATAGAAACTCGTAATCTCGCAAGTACTCGTAGGTACTTGCGGTATCGTCTTTAGCTATTCTCGCTTTGTAATCACCAACCCGCAGCAATTTCGGCGCTCCGCCGGGCGCCAGGAGTACGTAGTTCTTTCCATCGATGAGGACGGTCAACTGCTGCGTCCAGATACAGCCCCCAGTCCCACAGTTGTTGATGAGTTGCGAGGACTGCACGTGAACCGTAATGGTGTAGTCGGCTGAATTCGGAACTGGCTTTGTCGCCCAGGTGAGCGCGGGCGTCAATAACAGAAATGCAAAGATAGCTTTATACATAATTCCTCCGGCAGTCATGATTGCAAACAGACGCCTGAGGGCGCAAGGGGTGTGGGCAAGAAATAGGGGTTGACAAAGCAATCTAGTAGTCATATACCTATTAGGTATATGGCGAAGCGTTCGAGTTCGAGCATGGAAGTGCTTCTTGGATTGCTGGCGATCGAGCCTATGTCGGGCTATGACCTGGGGCAGACCATACGGGCATCGGTCGGGCATTTTTGGAACGAAAGCTATGGGCAGATTTATCCCAACCTCAAGCGGCTGGAGGCGGAGGGGTTTGTCACTTCGAAGACAGAGCGGCAGAAGGGCAAGCCGGACCGGCACATCTATTCCGTTACCCAAAAGGGCCGGGAGCGGGTGGCGGCTTGGCTAGAGGTGAAGCCGCAGCCGGAGGTTCCGCGCAATGAGCTGCTGCTGAAGCTGTTTTTCGGCGCGCAGGTTGCACAGGAGATTTCAATTCAGCACGTGCAGCGCATGGTAGAAAGTGAAAGCGCTTATCTTCGAGAGTTCAGGAGGATCGAGCGGGAGGAGATTGCAAAGAATATGCATTATCCCGGTGCTCCTTACTGGAAGATGGCGGCGCGGTATGGTCAGTTGGAACTGGAAGCGCACCTGCGCTGGGCGAAGGAAACATTGGTGGAATTGAATAAGCTGGCGGGAAAGAAGCGGAAACCCACGGGAATGCAAAAGGAGAAGAGTCATGCAGGCAAATGATATTCGTCCGGAAAATTCGGAAGCGATGCGAAGGACCGATCAGATTGCGTCGTGGTCGCATTTGGTTGGCTTCCTCTTGATTGGGGCTGGGGTGGTGACGATGGGCTTTCTGGCCCAGCACGCACCTGCGGTTGGGGGTGGAGGAGCGGGGACAGAACAACTTGCCAGCCATGGCAAAGCAATTCCTATTTATTTGACCGCGATCTTCATGGATTGGGCGTTGCTTTATTACTGCTGGGTTGGCGTGCATCGCCGGGGCGGCACTCTGGCGACGCTTTCAGGCGGGCGCTGGACTTCGTGGAAGAGCGTCGCGGTGGACGTGGGGATCGTGCTGCCGTTCTGGGGAATCTGGGAGGGCGCGGCCTATGGCGTTCACTGGGTGCTGGGACCGAGTACTGCGAAGACCGTCGATAGCCTGTTGCCGAAGAGCCTGCTGGAGATTCTGGTTTGGATTGCTACTTGCGTCACTGCAGGCTTCTGCGAAGAGATGGCGTTTCGCGGCTATCTGCAGCGGCAGTTCAATGCGCTGAGCGGGAACGTCGTGGTGGGTGTGCTGGCGCAGGGGCTGGTTTTTGGTCTTTTTCACAGCTATCAAGGCTGGAAAAACGTGGTTGTAATCTCTGTGCTGGGAGTGCTTTATGGAGCGATGGCGGCATGGCGCGGAAACCTGCGCGTAAACATCGTTGCGCATGCGTGGTCTGATGTATGGGAGGGGTGGCTGAAGTTTGTCGTTATCCGATAAGCGGCAGGCTATCCCACCCTTCGATGGAAGAGATCGAAGGAAAGGGCACCCGCTCTTTTGTGGGGATTCAATTTGCGGAGACTCAATGAGCGGGCCCCCTTCGTCGTCCAAACGTCCTACATCCCATGTCTCAGAATCGAGACATGGGGCACCCGCTCTTTTGGGGAAGGTCAGACATGGGCTAATCGCAGATGATTCCAGACTTCTAACCATTGGCAGTTCTATAATCGCCGCATGCGGTTTCTCGTTGATCCCCGGCGTCGTTCGGTTGCCCTGCTAACCGGGCTGACGTTGCTGTTTTTCGCGATGCTGGGTGTGCTGCAATGGTTCAA
>Ga0187867_10001106_pt1 | contig 23449 bp, 23 predicted proteins | sample June2016WEW_13_1_FD_132976 | JGI IMG/M metagenome (GOLD analysis project Ga0187867, IMG submission 132976) | Peatland microbial communities from SPRUCE experiment site at the Marcell Experimental Forest, Minnesota, USA - June2016WEW_13_10 | ecosystem: Environmental > Terrestrial > Soil >...
AGCTTCAACGCATTATAAAAGGGCGCCCCTTTGAGGTAGGTTTTGAGTGTGAACCAAAACTCTACCGAAAGGAGCACCCGTATGGACATTAAGTATATCGGCATGGACATTCACAAGGAAACGATTTCGATTGCGGTGATGAACGGCGAGGGAAGAGTGGTAATGGAGTCGGTCATCGAAACCAAGGCGAGCACGATCTTGCAGTGTATCCAGGGGGTACACGGGGACTTGCATGTGACGTTGGAAGAGGGGACCTGGGCGGCTTGGTTGTATGACCTACTGAAGCCACACGTCACGAAGTTAGTCGTGTGCGATCCACGGAAAAACGCTCTGCTGAAGGAAGGCAACAAGAGCGACAAGATTGACGCGCGCAAGCTCGCCGACCTGCTGCGCGGCGGATATCTGCGGCCGGTCTACCATGGAGAGAACGGCCTCCGAACCTTGAAGGAACTGGCCCGGAGTTATCTGACGATCAGCAAAGATCTCACCCGGGTGATGAATCGGGTCAAGGCGCTATACCGAAGCTGGGCAATTCCCTGCGAAGGTCAGCAAGTCTATGCTCCGCGGCATCGCGCCGAGTGGTTGAACAAGATCGGAGAAGTCGGCGTGCGCCGGCGGGCCGAGTTCTTCTACCAACAGCTCGATGCTCTGCGAGCTTTGCGCCAAGCCGTGCGGCAGGATCTGTTGGCCGAGAGCCGGAAACATAAGGCGGCGAAACTACTGCGTCAGATTCCTTCGATCGGCCCGATCCGATCTGCTCTGCTGATCGCGCTGATCCAGACTCCGCATCGTTTCCGCACCAAGCGGCAACTGTGGACTTATAGTGGTCTCGCGATCGATACGCGCGACAGTGCGCAATACCGATATGTTGGCGGACAACTGCAGCGTTCCAAAAAACCCCAGCAGATCCGCGGGCTCAATCAAAATCACAATCATGACATGAAAGCCATCTTCAAGAGTGCGGCGAGCGCGGCCAGCAGCCGGGAGGGAGCGTTCCACGATTTCTACCAGGGCTTGCTCACGAAAGGCATGAAGCCTGCGATGGCTCGCCTCACTTTGGCGCGAAAGATAGCGGCGATCACTCTCGTCGTCTGGAAGAAAGGAGCACATTTCGACGCGGAACAACTGAAACCGCAAGCAGCTTGAGCGTCTCGGACCAAGAGTCCGTTCCATTCCTTGGGGATCATCCTTGGTGATGGCAATCGGGTTTCTTCTTGAGACGCTCGGGTCGAGGGAGAGTATCTATTCAGAAGGTAGGCGATTTGTGTGCTTCGGCACCCAGTCTCCACTTCAACCCTATGCCCCCTCGCACGACCCAAGAAAGCTGTAGGCCACGAGTCTCAGATAGGACCATGGTTGGCAACTCTGCAACCAGGTTAGCTTGTGAGTTTCAGAAGAACCGAACGCCGTCATGACGAACATGAAATCCCCACAGGAAGGAAGAAACACGGGGACCCCGTCGCTCCGCGGCATACAGGGCCGCTCCACGGCAGGGCTCAACGGTCAAGCAGCTAAAGAAGAAGTGTCGGCAGTGTGGCGGGGGGGCTGGATGCCGGAAAATATTTCTGGCGGTCCGGCAGGGAGAAGTGTTTTTCACTTGACATCCCCTTTAATAGGACCTTCTGAAGTGGGGCGCTCTCTCATAATGCATTGACCTGATCGGCCCGATTCTCATGGGAAGAGTGCTAACCCCCTTTTATAATGCGATCACAACAGCTATCGCACCTTCGTCGCCAGAATCGACATGAACTTCTTGAATTCGCCGCCGGATTCACCCTGATAAAGGGTCTGTTTGAAGGAGGTCGGCGTGATGTCAGAGAAGATTTCCTTCAACGTAACCCTCTTTCCGTTCTTTTGCCATTCGTCCGTTGCCACCACTTGGCTGCCTTCCCATTTGGCCCCTTGCTTTAGGACCACGCAGCCGTCGGGATTACCGCTGTCGCACCACGTCACTTGATACCTCTGCGCATTGTTGTCCCACCATGCGACACCCAAGCCAGAAATCTCTCCTTCATCGCCCGTAGAATGGTAATCCTCGATCAAGGAAAGCCCTCCCGGACCCGGCCTCCACACTTCCTCGCCCCTTCCCCCGCCACCCTTGGGCAAGCCCTCATTGGGCTCGATTTTCAGCGTTATAGACCACGTGCCGGACAACGCTTCGACCAATCTCCTAATCTGGGGGCTCGGCTGCAGCGAGGAGGGTACAATCGCGCTCGAAGATTGTGCAGATGCGATGCAGCTTAAAGCCAGAACGACTACGAGGTGCAGCGTATTTGACATGATCCGCTCCGAGCCGCGTACGCGGTTCCTTTGGCACCCAGCAGATAACTGACTTTGCGGGAGCCTTCCTTCTCGCCGGGCTACGCCCACCAATACTCCGCCCAGGTCCCGGCAAGTTTCCTGGCTGCTTCGCAAAGACCCTTCGGGTTCGGGAAGATGCTATTCCCTTGGGGTCCTTGATCGACGACATTTCCGAGTCTCTGATATCTGGCCTCAGGGGGTGAGCCGCATTGGTCATCGTGTCGCAGTCCAGAACGAAAATATAGGTGTCTTTCCAGACCCACGGACTCGGCTTTTGGTTAAACTGCGCCAGGTCACCCGTCTTCGACAGCGTGCTGGCGGCTTCCATTAACTTGGCGACGACCTCCTGGGGTGTTGCCTTGTCCTACCCCGCAAAGACACTGGACATTGCGGCGATGAGCAGAGCCGCCGCCAGAGCGCCGAGGATTTTGCAGTTGTTCATACGCGTCCTCCTTGAGGCTGCCAATTTTGCTCCCCTTGACCGAGGAACGCAATCTATTTCCCCTGAATGGATTTAGGCGACATCTTGACTTTCCCTAGTTCGGCAAACTCAATCCAGCGGAGACTTTCAAGACTGGGCCGGAATACGGGTTGCGAGCGCTCACAAGCGTGTTCCCCGGTTGTTGGCGAGAATTTTCCTCTTCGGTTGTGGTTCAAACCCGTTCTAGTCGATTGAGCAACTTGCGGCTGCGAGCCTTCATTGCAGGTGTACCGCTCCGAGTCGCTTGACGCAGAATTTCGATCACTGCGGGTCGAATAGTGATGTCACCTGCCGTCAAGTCGGCCAGTCCCTGAAGAGCGAAGGTTTTGACAATGGAACTACGGTCCTCCAAGTATCTGCTCAGCAAAGAAATCGCGAGTTGCCGTTCCTTGGAGTTCAGAGGAAGCTTTGGAACCATGACCGCCAGATGCCAACGCAATTCTGGTTCATTGGTTTCGGCCATCAAACTTAGCAATTCCTTTTTGTAGGGCTGAAGCAAGTCAGGAATCTTCCGCACAACCTTCTCAGTCGCATCAGCAGCTCGCATTCGCAGCAAGCGATCCTCAGACCAACAGCCCTTTATCAGTTCTGGAAACAGTGCCTCATCCCGGGACACAATCGCCGCCACCTCGTTGGAGCGACCGACCGAACGGCGATCTCCCCCCTCAAGAAGAGCAAGGATGTTTTGTCGGGATATCGAGCCAAATGATACGGCTGGTTTTCGGAATCGTCGGTCACTCGCGGGTTGCATCGCACCGGCCTCCGAGTTTCGCGCGTTCTCGGTATCTTCGTACGGGGTTCGATAGTGACGTGCGATTTCGGCTTCGAGACAAGCCGCTGGACTGTATCCTAAACTGTATCCTGCGGAGGCGAAATTTTGGCAGAATGAGGCACCGTTGGCAGACTGAGGCACACATAAAACGTTGAAAACACCCGCTTGCAGACTGAGAAACGCTTTGTCGATTGCTTTGGCCGATCACTGGAGCCGAGTCCTACGTCCATGAAGAGGGCAAGTCAATGAAGGCGATGGGGTCGGTTGTGGCTCGAAAGGATTACTGTCAGCAGGTTCGGTTGTCCGTTTCATGGAAACGGGATCGGGCCTCTAGCGAACTAAGCCACGTCTGGAGAGCAATTCCGGAGTGCTTTTCTATGTACAAGAAGCGCAGACCCATCATAAAGGAGTCGCTCCAAACTATATCCGCTTTGCCATAAAAAGCCTGGGGCTCGACGCTTGGCAGCTCGAACTCCACGTTAACGACTCCGGTCAGGCTTACTGGAGCCATTAGCTTGATGGACAATCCGCCCTCACTTACGTTCTGCATCCGGCCGGTGAAGGAATGCCCAAGAGGATTCCGAAACTGCACCGGCAAATCAACTTCGTAGCGGAAATACCGGCGATGTTCGCGTTCCATCTTGGCCATGGCGATGTCGACGACGCTCCGCAATCGAGTCTGCTGAATCGGTTTGCAGAGTACGAAGTCGGCTCCCAGATCGAGAGCTTCCTCGGTGCTTGTCCAATCTTTTACAACAGCCAAAATAAGAGTTTGCTTGTTCGCGGGGGCCTTCCGTAGCTTGCTGAGTGCCTTTGTGCCTCCGGGCACGTCATCACAGTCGATCACGAGTCCATCCAAATGCCGGCGGGAGACGAACTCGATCGCACTCGCAGAATCCTGGCGGAGATGGAGCGAGGCTCCGTGCGTCCCCAAACTCGCTTGGACATGACCTAACAGGGTAGGATCGCTAGTCACGACTAAGCACTCTAAGCCCATTTTGCGATCTTAGCGAATGGCGCATGGGCGGCTGTAGTGACAGACGTGCATGGCACTTGTGACGGCTGGCTGTGGCAGAAAAGGATTCTTGACGAAACTTCCTGGCGAACCATCGTCATCTCACCGGTTGATTGCGTCGTTCCATTGAAATGGCATTGATTTCGGCAGCTTACGGTCTGAGCGCCGCACTATGGTGAGGGGATCTGAAGGTCCGATACGATGTTCGAGTAGCCACTTTCCTGGTTGCTCGCATTCACGGCGGTCGTGGCATAGCAGTAGGACGTGCCGCCCGTGACGCCCGAATCCGCATACTGTGTGCTGGTATTCAATACCGAGTTGATTCTGAAGAAGGCTCCACAGGAGTCGCTGTATACCGCGCGATAGATGTTATAGCCAGTTATATCCGCCGAGGTGCTCGCGTTCCACGAAAGATTGACCGTGTGTGTCGATGCGCCAGTGCTGGCCGCCGGCTCGGGCGCTGAAGAAGACACCCCCACGCAGCCAAGCAACGCTGCCGTTGCTCCAAGGCTGAGGATTTCCAAACTACGTCTGACCAGAAAGGCTCGCATCTTCATATACGACTTCCCGCCGCGCGGACGAGATAACCAAGAATTGTAAACCACCGAGGCGGGCGAAGTTAAGTCAGAGCTTGCGTTGAAAACTGGCGTCCACGGTGCATTGGACGGCCTGTGCATCGGCCGCCGGCCGTTGAACCTACAGCGTTGTCCACTAGGTCTTGAATAGCCCTGAAGCGGAATTGCCGGCGAAGAATCGCGAATTGCAGCTCATACCGGGGGCCAAGATCGCATTTGTGCTCCAGCTATGTCATTGAAAAAACACATGCAAGCTCCTTGTAGCGAGCCCCGGTAATAGCGCCCGACCTCAAATCTGACTGCTGCAAAACTGCGGCAAGGAGACGACTATCGTCTTGTGAGAAGGAATTGGAAGTCCTTGCGAGGGCCTTACTTAAGAACACGCTCTCCTTTAAAGGATGGAACCTCGATGCGCTCGAAGCATTTATCCCAGATGGCGGAGTTCGTGTTGATTGCGGTTGTCCCGTATTACCCCCTGGGAAAGGCCAGGGCGCCCATTTGCTGCCTAAAATATACAAGACCGAGAACAGGGCCTGTGTTTGCTGCAACGCCGTGAAAGGCAACTACGACCCATCCGGGGGGAAGGAGCTGGGCTCGACCTCACGAATGATAAAGTTCGTCGAAGACTTATCCTCAAGGCTAAGCAGAAAATAGAGAGAAAAAGAACTGAGTGGGAACGCGAGTTTGTCGAGACTAGCAAAATTCCTTTTGAGGAAGCGGTAAAGCAGTATCGCAAATGTAAGAACGCCGCCTCAACATAGTTCAGCCTTGGCGCAGACTTTGGGTACGGCTCGGAAAGCTCGGAAAGGTAGAGCGCTTTCTCATTTCCCCGCCTGAGCGTATGATTCCTCCGCCGTTCACTCACTCAAAACAGGAGATGCCTATGAAGAAGCTCTACGGGCTCGTCGTGCTTGCGTTGTTGGTGGCGCCTGCGTTGTTCGCGCAGGAGCACTACACTGAAGGCCCCATTTGGCGGGTAACATTGATTCGGGTAAAACCAACGCACATGGATGACTACCTCACCATGCTGCGCCAGAGTACCAAGTCGGTCTACGAGGAAAGTAAGAAACAGGGTTCCGTCATGGACTACAAGGTCTTCCTCAAGGAGACCAAGAACAACCCTGAAGATTGGGACATCTGCATTGCCGTCGAATACAAGAACCATGCTGCCTTGGACGGTCTGGCCGCGAAGGGAGAAGCCATCCGCGACAAGATCCTGGGGGGCAAGGCCCCGGCGCAGCAACTGAATGAGAAGCGAGCGGAAATCAGGGAAGTCATCAGCTCGGAGTTGTTGCAGGAAATCTTCCTGAAATAGAAGCCGAGCGTCGAATCGTCGGGGCCGGACAATCCCGTACGGCCCATTCGTCTTCGCTATTGATACGTTTCAATAGAGGCATTCTGCGTGCTAGAATTCGCCGCCGAGGAAGATATGCCGACCACTCGTACAATCTCCATGATCCTTCTCCTTCTGCTGATGATTCCGCCCGCTTCACGGCTCGCGCCCGCTCAGGCCGTCACGCCGCCAGCGAAGCTCTCGGTGCACTGGGAAGAACTCACGGCGAGAGATTTCGGTGAGGGCATTCAGCGCTCGCAGGGAACGTGCCTTCTACCCTTCGGCATCCTGGAGAAGCATGGCCCGCATCTGCCGCTGGGTACCGATCTGCTGGACGTCCGTTATGCCGCGCTGCGCGCGGCTGAGCAGGAGTACGCCGTGGTTTTTCCGGAATATTATTTTGGACAGATTGCCGAGGCCCGTCACGAGCCGGGAACCATGGCGTACAGCCGCGAAATGCAACTCGCGCTCTTGCAGGAAACTACGGACGAGATGGCCCGCAACGGTTGCAAGAAAGTGATTATCGTCAACGGCCACGGCGGTAACGAGAGCCTGCTGCCATATTTCGCGCAGACGCAACTCGACAAACCGCACGACTATGTGGTGTATGTTTTCGATCAGCGCACGCCATCGACGGGAGGGCCGCCGAAGAAGACTTCCATCGACATGCATGCGGGCGAAAGTGAAACGTCCAAGATGATGATCTCGCGTCCCGACACAGTGCACATGGATCGAGCCACAAGCGAATCCGGTGCCGACCAGCACCGTCAAAATCTTCCTCAGGACGCTTATACCGGCATTTGGTGGTACGCGCGATTTCCGAACCACTACTCGGGAGAAGGGGCTGCGGCGACGCAGGAACTGGGCAAATTTCAAATGGATTGGTGGATTGGGGCAGTCGTCAGGACAATCCGCGCCGTGAAAGCCGATGACGTTAGCCGGAAGCTGCAGAACGAATTCTACGAGAAGAGCAAGCATCCGCTCGATACGCAGCCATGATGCAATGGGAAATGCTAGGTGTTGAGGGCTTCGTCATGGGTGTTAGGTCGCGAGGTCTTAGGTCTTAGGCTAAGACCGATGAGCTAAGACCCCACGCCGCTACCCTTCACCCTAGCATCTGCCCGTACTACGAATTTCCAATCAGCGCACCGGTGATGAACACCAACACTCCGCCCAGGCCGACCTGGAGCGCGGCAGAGATCCAGGGACTATCCATATAACGGTGACGGATCCAGGTGATGATTGCGAGTTCGGCGAGCACCACCGCGCCTGCAGCCCACAGCGCCACACGAAAGTCCTTCAGCAAAAACGGGAGCGTATGTCCAATGCCGCCGAGAGCGGTCATGGCGCCGCAAATTACCCCGCGCACCCAGGGATGTCCGCGACCGGTAAGGCTGCCATCGTCGGAAAGCGCTTCGGCAAATCCCATGCTAATGCCGGCGCCCGCCGACGCGGCGAGGCCGACCAGGAATGCGTCATTGGAGTTGTGCGTAGCGAATGCGGCCGCGAAGACCGGCGCCAGGGTAGAGACGGAGCCATCCATCAATCCGGCGAGCCCGGGCTGGACGATTTGCAGTACGAACAGCCGGCGTTGCGCACGCTCTTCGTCGGCCTTCACATTGGCGGGAAGTTTTTCTTTGTCGAGTTCTTGCGCACGCTCTTCGTGTTCGCGCTCTTCATTGATGAGGTCGTCGAGCAGTTGCCGGACGCTGGCGTCCTGGGTGCGGGCCGCGGCTTTTTCGTAAAAACGGCGGGTCTCCACTTCCATGGTGCTGGCTTCCTTGCGAACCGCCTCGATGCGCAGCGGGCGAATCAGCCAAAGAGCCGGCCGCTCGACAAATCCGCGAACGTCCTGGCGGCGGATCAACGGAATGTGTTCGCCAAACTTTTGCCGGAAGAGCTCGATCAACCTTCTGCGATGACCCGATTCCTCTTCGCGCATGCCTTCAAACATCGCTGCCGACGCGGGATAATCCTGCCGCAGACCCTCGGCGAAGTCGGCATAGACGCGCTCATCCTCTTCTTCCAGGGCGATAGCCAATGCCAGCACTTCGCGTTCACTGAGTTCGTGAAATTTTTTCATCGCGACCTAGCTTACCTTTCGAAGCTCAGGTTAGACAAATGGGGAAACGGGAGTATATCCCATGAATGCTGCCTTCGGTGCTACTATCCAGTGCATGGCGCCCCGGAAAACTCACGCGTCCGCCAAGCGCGACCATCGAGCACACCCCGGTAAGAAAACCAAGAAGTCCATTGTGCACGATGCCGCGCACTCGCCGGAACTGGTCATCATTACAGGGATGAGCGGTTCGGGCAAAGCCTCCGTGCTGAAGGCGTTTGAGGATTTGGGTTATTACTGTGTCGATAATCTTCCCGTGGAACTGATTCCGCGGTTCGCGGAGATGGCGATGCAGTCGACCGAGATTCGCCGCACCGCGCTGGTGGTGGATGTCCGCGAGGGCTCGAAACTCGATCAATTTCCGGGCATTCTCAAAGCTGTGCGGCGCGTGATTCCCACCAGGGTCGCGTTCTTGGAAGCGTCCGACGCGGTGCTGCTGCGGCGTTTCAGCGAGACGCGCCGACCGCATCCCTTGGGTACCAACACGCCGGTGAATACTTCGCTCAAGGCCGAACGGCGTCATTTGGCAAGCATCCGAGCCCTGGCGGACATTGTCATCGATACCTCGAAGTTCAACGTGCACGAATTGCGCGCGAACGTTACGGAGCGTTTCCGCGAGCAAGCCACGGAGAGAAGCATCCTGGTTTCCAGCGTGAGTTTCGGCTTCCGCCACGGTGTGCCCGAAGAGGCCGATCTGGTATTCGATGTTCGATTTCTACCCAACCCGCATTTTGTGCCGGAATTTCGAGCGCTTACGGGTCGCGATAAACGCGTGGCGGAGTATATTCGGTCTTTTCCGCAGACCCAGGAATTTATTCTGCGCATCTCCGATCTCCTTATTTATCTTTTGCCGCACTACATTCGTGAAGGCAAGAGCTATTTGACCATCACCTTTGGCTGCACAGGCGGGCAGCACCGGTCCGTGATGATCGCCGAAGAAGTGGGCAAGCGCCTGCGCAAAGCGGGATACCGCATGAGAATTGTGCACCGAGATATGCCGAAGTAGCAGGGAACCAGTCGTTCGTCATTCGTCGTTGGCCGCTGAAAATCCAGCTCCTGATCGCCTTTGGACCAAACGCCCAACGACAAAAGGCCAACGGCCGCAGTAAAATAGCCCCTTGCATACCATGCCTACGCCACCGCCAGTAAGCCACCGCGGCCTGCTCGGAGCCGTATGCGGCAACTGATCCGCCTTGTCCGCTACGCGGTCCCCTATGGGTGGCAGATTCTATGTTCCGTAGTTCTGATGGCCTTGGTGGGAGCGCTGGACGCGTTCAAGTTTTTGCTGATTCGTCCTATCTTTGACCGAGTGTTGAATCCGTCTACCGGGTCGAAAGACATTCAGTTATTTGTCATTCCGATTACGCACCACCCCGTTTTCCTGCAGCAGTTGGTGCCGCCCCGCTTCACCAATGCGTGGACCATGGTTGCGGTCGCCCTGGTCGGGTCGACGGTGCTGAAGGGAATTTTCGACTACAGCGGCACGTACCTGGTGAACCATGCCGGTTTCGGCATGATCACCGATTTGCGCGACGACCTTTACAACGCAATCATGCGCCGCTCGGCAGCATTTTTTTCCAAGCACGCCACCGGAACCCTGCTTTCCGCGATCATCAACGACATCGAGCGCGTGCAATATGCCATGTCCACGGTGCTGGCGGAATTTCTGCAGCAGTTCTTCACTTTTATTTCGGTGGCCGCGGTGGTAGTGGTGTTAGGAGGGAAGCTTGCCTGGGTACTGTTGCTGTTCGTCCCCGTCATCGTTTATTCTTCGCGCAAGATCGGGTCTCGCGTGCGCTTTACGACGCGCCAAGGTCAGGACAAGCTGGCGGAGATCCAGAACATTCTGCACGAAACCATCACCGGCAATCGAATCGTGAAGGCGTTCAACAGCGAAAAATGGGAGATTTCCCGATTTCGCGGAGCGGCCCGCCGGCTCTTCCGGGCGAACCTTCGTTCCGTGGCAGCGACGGCGATCAGTTCTCCGCTGATGGACATTTTTGGCGTGATCGGAATTGCGTTGCTGCTGAACCTGGGGCGTCAACAGGTCAAACATGGCGAAATGACCCCCGGCGTTTTCGTCGCTTTCATCACGGCAGTATTTAGTCTCTACAATCCAGTCCGTAAATTTGCCCAGTTCAACAACAATTTCCAGCAGGCTTTGGGCGCCTCCAGCGAGATCTTCAAGTTTATGGACATCGAAGATGATGTCCGCGAAAAGCCGCATGCCAAACGCTTGCCGGCATTCTCGAAGACGGTGCAATTCGATCACGTCAGCTTCTCGTATGGCAGTGAACAAGGCGATGCTGGCGTGCTGCACGATATCAATCTCGAAGTTCGCCACGGGGAGGTCGTGGCGATTGTGGGGTCCAGTGGCTCAGGGAAGAGCACTCTGGTTCACCTGATTCCGCGCTTCTTCGATGCCACGCAAGGGCGCTTGCTCATTGACGGCAACGATGTATGCGACGTCACGCTTGCGTCGCTGCGGGAGCAGGTCGGAATCGTGACGCAGGAGACGGTGTTGTTCAACGACACGGTTCGCAACAATATCGCTTATGGCCAGCCGCACGTGGCGTTGAAAGAAGTTGAGGCGGCGGGAAGGGCTGCATTGGCGCACGATTTTATCCATTCACTTCCTGCAGGGTACGATGAAGTGATCGGCGAGCGCGGTGTGCGTCTTTCCGGCGGGGAGCGGCAGCGCATCGCAATTGCGCGTGCCATCCTGAAGAATGCGCCGATTCTCATTCTGGACGAGGCCACTTCGGCGCTCGACAGCGAATCGGAGGCGTTAGTGCAGTCGGCGTTGCATAATCTTATGAGCGGCCGGACCGTGTTCGTGATTGCCCACCGGCTTTCGACGGTGCGGCGGGCCGATCGCATCGTGGTGATCGAAAATGGCGCCATTGCGGACATTGGCACACATGAAGACTTGATGACGAAGCTGGGTACTTACCGGCGCTTGTACGAATTGCAGTTTGCCGACGCCGAACAGAAACTGGAGCCGGCGCGACCGAATTAATGGTGCCGATCAGGATTTGGTAAATCTTATGCCTCTCCGTTCGATGACAGGTTTTGCGCAGGTCAAAGGTGAACTGGTAAGCCAGGCGGAAGGCAATGGCCGGCTGGCCTTCTCACTTTCTCTAAAATCGGTGAATCATCGTTTTCTCGATCTGCATTTTCGCTTGCCCTCAGGCTCCGATTCGATCGAGATGCACCTTCGCCGGCTGCTCAAGGAAAAAATCGCCCGCGGGCACGTGGAGGTGGCGCTGAGCCTGGAGCGCGGCGGCGGCGAACCTCTGGCGCTAAATCGTCCGCTGGTGAGCGCTTACATCGCGGCGTTTCGCGCGGCGGCCACGGAGTTCTCCGTGCCAGCTGAACCTGATCTCAATGCCATCCTGCGCATTCCCGGCGCGCTCGATTCTGTCGGCGACGGAGTCGACGGAGTGTTGGAGACCGCGGTCCTGGCAACGGTTGGAGAGGTGCTGGATCGATTGAATCAGATGCGCGAACAGGAGGGCCGCAGCATCGAGCGCGAACTCCGGGAGCGCATGGCGCATCTTCGCGAAGCGGTCAACGTGGTGCAGGAGCACCGTCGCACCATGCTGCACAGCTATCTGGAGCGGCTACAAGGGCGGCTTCAGGAGTTGCTCGGCGCCAGTCCCGACCGCGAAAGAGTGCTGCAGGAAGCAGCTCTTCTGGTGGACCGAAGCGATGTGCAGGAAGAAGTGGTACGCCTGGAAAATCACATCCAGCATTTCCTCGGTTTTCTGGACCAACATGGGGAGGTAGGGAAGAAGCTGGACTTCCTGCTGCAGGAAATGAATCGTGAAGCCAACACCTTGCTTTCGAAAACTTCTGGCCTGGCGGGCGAAGCGCTGAAGATCACCGAGGCCGGACTTAGCATGAAAGCGGAGATCGAGAAATCGCGCGAGCAGGTGCAGAACCTGGAATGAGTTCTCCTCACAAGCCACTTGTCTATATCATCTCGGCCCCTTCTGGCTCCGGCAAGTCGACGCTGGTCAATGAACTGCTGAAGAAAGTCACCGACTTGGAATTTTCAATTTCCTATACCACGCGGGCTCCGCGGGGCAGTGAGATCAATGGGAGACAATACTATTTTGTGTCTCGTGTGGATTTCGAGAAGATGATTCAGCAAGGAGCGTTCCTCGAGCACGCGGAGGTGTTTGGAAATTATTACGGGACGGCACGGCGTTTTCTGCACGACGCCGAACAACATGGCCGCGACCTTTTGCTGGACATCGATGTGCAAGGGGCCAAACAGATCCAGGACAAACTGCCGGACGCAGTTAGCATCTTCATTCTGCCTCCGGATCGCACGACGCTGGAGGAGCGGCTGCGCAAGCGCAGCGAAGACAGCGACGAAGTGATCGACCGGCGGCTGGATACAGCCACTCGCGAGATTGAGAATTACCCGCGGTACAACTATATTCTCGTAAACGATCAACTGGAGGATTCCATCAAGTTATTGCGGGCGGTCGTACGCGGCGAACGCTTGCTGCGTTCGGGGCGGCCGCTATCCGAGGATGAAGCAAAGATTGTGGCGCTGGGCGATTGCTGCCGGTTGGCCAATGTTGGCGACCGCCTGCAGCGGATTCTAGATTCGTTCCAGCCGCCGGCCGATTCCGGGCCACGTTAGTCTTCCGTAACGAAGTTGGACGGCCGGCGGCCCCACAACATTGAAATTCGTGGGAAAATAGGAGCGGAGTTCTTGGCTTCGCCGGCGAAGAACATAGCGCACAAACTTTCGACAATCAAAACCTTGAGTCCCGGCACAAAGGGAGAGAATCCATGAAATTAATCGAGGGCTTCGACAGCAACTATCGCTACATTCTGGTGGCGGCGCGGCGCGCCCGCCAACTGCAGTCGGGAGCACCGCCGGTGGTCCAGACTAATTCCCGCAAACCGTGCCGCATCGCGCAGGACGAGATTCGCGCGGGAAAAGTGAAGTGGGAAATTCCTGAAACCCGCAGCGCCGCGGAGCAGGCGGCCGAAGTGCTGGATCAGGCCTTTGGGCATGATGCTTAACGCGCGGCCGGGGAGAGCGATGGTTCGCCAATGATGAAGATTGCTCTCGGAGTGACGGGCGGGGTCGCGGCTTACAAGGCGGCTGAGATTGTGCGACTGCTGCAGGACCGCGGGATTCGCGTGCAAGTCATTATGACGCGCGCGGCTCAGGAGTTTGTTCGCCCGCTCACCTTCGCTGCGCTCTCCGGTGAAAAGGTGATCACCGGAATGTTCCCGTCCGGCGGAGAGGACGCTCCTAATCTCGATTCCGCCAACCTCGATTCCGCCATCGAGCACATCGCCGTCGCGCAGTCGATTGACGCTCTGCTGGTTGCGCCCGCGACCGCCGATGTTCTGGCGCACTTCGGGCAAGGCATTGCCAGCGACTTCCTCACCACGCTTTACCTTGCGACCACGGCTCCTGTTGTGGTTGCTCCGGCGATGAACGTCAACATGTGGAACCATGCAGCGACGCAGGCGAATCTGGAAATTCTGCGCCGGCGCGGGGTAAGAATCGTAGAACCGGGCTCTGGATATCTGGCCTGTGGCATGACGGGCCCTGGGCGACTGGCGGAGAATGAAGCCATTGTGGCAGCGCTTCTGGAGGCGTTGGGCGCTTCGCAAGATCTTGCTGGCGAGACTGTGCTGGTGACGGCGGGGCCCACGCGCGAAAGAATTGATCCGGCACGCTACCTCACGAACCGTTCCAGCGGACGCATGGGGTACGCCATGGCGGAGGCCGCTCTGCGCCGCGGTGCGCGCGTGCTTCTGGTCACGGGACCTACGGCGCTGACGCCGCCGGGCGCAGCCGAGACGACGCGCTTGGAATCGGCGGAAGAGATGAAGGACGCTGTGCTGAGACTCTTGCCGCAGTCCACAATCGTGATCAAGACCGCGGCCGTGTCGGACTATCGCGCAAAGTCAGCTTCCGGCCAGAAATTAAAACGCAAAGGGCCGATTACTCTGGAACTCGAACCGACTGCGGACATTCTCAAGGAGATTTCGCTGCGCAAGCAGACGCAGATTGTTGTGGGCTTTGCGGCAGAAACCGAGAACGTCCTCGAGAATGCCCGTCAAAAGCTCGCGGCGAAGAAACTCGATGCCATCGTGGTCAATGACGTTTCCCGCGAAGGGGTCGGCTTTGACTCCGATCGCAACGAAGTGACCATCATTACCCACGACGATGTAGTTGAGGTTCCGGAGACTACGAAGTGGGAAGTTGCCCAGCGCGTGCTTGACCAAGTCGTGCGCATTCGCCAGCGCCGTAAGTTGCCGGTGCGAGCCTGATCCCGCGTCCCCGAGGAACTGGCGTACAATTCCGTCAAACATCTTAAGGAGCGTGAGATGACGCAAAAGATTATCGAAGTGATTGGAACGTCCGAGGTAAGCTTTGCGAAAGCGGCGGAAGCTGCAGTGGCTGAGGCCGCGAAGACAGTGCGTGGCATCAAGTGGGCGCATGTAGACTCACTCGACATGCAACTGGATGGAGCGAAAGTGCTGCTGTACCGGGCGACGACGAAAATATTCTTTGATGTGGAGAACTGAGCCGGTCTTTCTCCGATCTCTGGAGTTCAATGGTGCGCATACTTGATCCGCAATTGCGGCGTGCTCTCGCGGATCGCGTCCGGTATTGCCACGAGATGGGGATTTACGATTTCTACCGTCGCGATTTTAATGAGGGCGGACGGTTCTCCGGATCCACAGAAGCTAAATCCCCTACTGGCGAAATGTTTGCAGCATCTTTGTCTTTGTCTCGATCCGAGTTAGAACTGCGAGAGGAAATGGCCGCAAGAAGATCCGCCGTCGTACCCATCATCGAGGAAAACATTTTTGAAGCGGTTTCCCCTCAGCCGGAGTACGGAGTGGCCGATCCGGTGGCTGCGCTCCAACGGATTCGTGAAGACCTCGGCGATTGCACCCGCTGCAAACTGCACAGACTGGGGCGCAAGCAGATCGTTTTTGGAGTGGGCAATCCCGGGGCGGAGTTGATGTTCGTGGGCGAAGGGCCGGGAGCCGACGAGGATGCACAGGGCGTGCCTTTCGTGGGACGCGCCGGACAATTGCTTAACAATATGATCAAGGCGATGGGCCTGCGGCGCGAAGATGTTTATATCGCGAATATCGTGAAGTGCCGTCCGCCGGGCAATCGCCAGCCGGAACGCGATGAATGCGAAACTTGCTCGCCGTTTCTCATGCGGCAAATTGCAACAGTGAAGCCTAAAGCAATGGTTGCGCTGGGCGCGACGGCGGCGAAAAATCTTCTTGCGATGGATGCGCCGATGTCGGAGCTGCGCGGCCGCTGGTATGACTTCAAACCGGCCGGCAGTGATCCTGCGTGGCCGGGCGCGCGTCTTGCGGTCACGTATCACCCAGCATTCCTGTTGCGCGATCCGCGGCAAAAGGGCGAGGCGTGGAAGGATCTGCAGATGGTGATGAAGTATCTGGGAATCGCGCCTCCAAGAAAAGCAGCCGAGTAGATCAGCTCTTCCGCTTCTTCCAGCCCCACTGCTATCCATGAGACGATTCATCCTAAGCTGTCCTGCGCTGATTTCAATGCCTGAGTTCTGCGACGTTGCGTTACCGGTGCCGCTCGACATGGTCTTTACGTACCGTGTTCCTGCCGACGCCGCTCCGGTGGTCGGCGGACGCGCGCTTGTGCCATTTCGCCAACTGCGCATGACGGGAATCGTGGTTGAGCTTCATGATCGCGAACCTTCGGTCACAATCAAATCGATTGATAGCGTGCTCGATGTCGCTCCGGTTCTCGATGATCAGCTTCTGCGCTTGGGCCGCTGGATTGCCGATTACTACCTTGCTCCGCTCGGCGAAGTTTTCCGAACCATGTTGCCGCTGAACGCGGAGTTCAAACGCGGCGTCGCTTACCACATCACGGCGGAAGGCCGGATGGCGCTGCATCGGGCGGGGATGTCGGGATCGTCGGCGCGCTCGCGCCGAACGCCGGAGGAGCAAGCCGCCGAGTTCCGGGTGCTGGATTATCTCGCAGCGCAGGAATCGGCGCCCGGAGGGATGGTCCAAGTCCGGGAAGAAACGCTGCGGTCGGCCGCGTGTATCTCCAAAACGGCTCTGAGCGGGATGGTGCGAAAAAAGTGGTTGGTGCGCCAAGATGTTTCCGCAGTCCGCGACGCTACACGCACCATTCAAATCGCGCTGCTGAAATCCGCCGACGGAAAATTAAACGCCAATCAGCGGAAGCTGATCGAGACGCTTGCCGCATCGGGCGGCCGGGTCCCCCTGGATGCACTGCAAGCGCTCGAAGTGCCACGATCGACGCTGAGTGCGCTGGTCAGAAGAGGTCTGATTGAGATTGTGGAAGAGGCTGCCGGGTTTGCGGTTTCCCGGAGCAAGCCGAGGCCGTCGCGCCCGGAGTTCGATTTCAACTCAGCCCAGCAATCCGCCTTGAATCGCCTTCGGGAAGCGGTTGAAGCGCGAAAGTTTTCCGGCATTCTTCTGCATGGCGTCACCGGGTCCGGCAAGACCGCCGTCTATCTCGCGGGCATGCGCGCGGTCCTCGAGGCGGGACGTTCCGCCATTCTGCTCGTGCCGGAGATCGGCCTCACGCCTGCGGTTGCGGCCGATCTGCACCAGATTTTCGGCGACGAGGTTGCTATTCTACACTCCGCACTCTCTGATAAAGAGCGTGCCCAGCAGTGGCATCGGATCAAGAGTGGAGAAGCACGCATGGTGGTCGGAACGCGCTCGGCGGTGTTCGCACCGGTGGCTGACCTCGCGCTGATCATCGTCGACGAAGAACATGACTCCTCCTACAAGCAGGAGGAGACGCCGCGTTATCACGCCCGCGACATTGCCGTGGTGCGCGCCAAGATGGCGGATGCCACGGTTGTGCTTGGTTCGGCCACGCCATCACTCGAGTCCTATTTCAACGCGAAGAAAAATAAGTATGCGCTGCTCGAACTGCCCGATCGCGTGGAGCAGCGGGCGTTGCCGGAGGTCGAGATTATCGACATGCGTCAGGAATTTCAGGAAACCGGCCAGGAGCAGGTCATTTCACGGAAGCTCGCGGCTGAGATCAAGGAACGGTTCGATCGCACAGAGCAGGTCATGGTGCTGCTCAATCGGCGGGGATACTCTCCTCTGGTATTGTGCCGTACTTGCGGCAAGACGCTCGAATGCCAGAACTGTGCCATCGCCCTAACCCATCACAAGCGTGAGCACAAGATGGTCTGCCACTACTGCGGCTACAGCGCGCCCGTGCCCAAAGCGTGTGTACACTGCGGCAGCGAGTATGTTTATTTCCTCGGTACCGGCTCAGAGAAGCTGGAAGAGTTGCTGCACGGTATGTTTCCGCAGGCGCGCATCGCGCGGCTTGATCGCGACACGGTCCGGGGACACGAAGATTTCGAGCGCACTCTGAACGCCCTTAACGAAGGCGAACTCGATTTACTCGTCGGCACGCAGATGATCGCCAAGGGCCACGACATTCACGGCGTCACTCTGGTAGGGGTGGTCGGGGCGGACAGTGCGCTGGGACTGCCGGACTTTCGCGCCGCCGAGCGCACGTTCCAATTGCTTACCCAAGTTGCCGGAAGAGCGGGGCGCGGAAAGACTCCCGGCAAAGTTGTTCTGCAAACTTATTTTCAGGACCACTATGCGGTGCAATATGCGGCCCGCCACGACTTCACGGGATTTTATGAAAAAGAATTGCGCTTCCGCAGTTGGATGCATTATCCGCCTTACTCGGCGCTGGCGAACGTGCTAATTCGCAGCGACAAACTTGACGACGCTCTTCGGTGGTCAGGAACGCTGGGAAAATGGTTTGAACAGACACGCCACGAAGGCGTTCGCGTGCTGGGTCCAGCCACCGCGCCCATTGTGCGGCTGAAGCGCGATTATCGTTACCACTTTGTACTGAAGTCGCCCAGTCGCGAAAAATTGAATGCCACGCTGCGCGCTATGCTGGCCTATGCTGCTCGGCAGAAAATTCCTCGCACCCAGGTGATTGTGGATGTGGACGCGCTTTGGCTAATGTGAGTCATGATCGGAGAAATCTGACGTATGCCGTTGAAGCCACAATTTTTCGCGACGCCGTCGGCGTGGCGCGTATGGCTCGAGGAACATCACAAAGCGACTCAGGAATTGTGGGTTGGCCTCTACAAGCGGGAATCCGGACGACCCAGCATCACTTGGCCGGAAGCGGTCGACGGTGCGCTCTGCTTTGGCTGGATCGATGGAGTTCGCAAGAGCATCGACGGCAGCAGCTATCAGATTCGATTTACGCCGCGGAAGCCGCGCAGCATCTGGAGCGCGATAAACGTGAGACGAGCTAAGGAGCTTTCCGCAAAGGGTCTGATGCATTCCGCGGGCCTCTCAGCATTTCAGAAGCGCGAGGCGAAGCGATCCGAGATCTATTCCTATGAGCAAAGAAAGACCGCCAAGCTTCCGGCAGCGTATGAGAAAGAGTTCCGTGCGCATACGGCGGCGTGGAAATTCTTCCAGACCCAGACTCCTTGGTATAAGAGTACCTGCAGTTTCTGGGTGATCAGCGCCAAGAAAGAAGAAACCAGGTTGAGGCGGCTGGCTGCACTCACTGAAAATTCAAAGCAACAAAAGACAATACCGGCTCTGACTCGTCCACCGGGAGCGAAGTGAATCGAGTGCTGGATGGATTTCGCAGCCGCAACAAGTCCTACGGTCCGCCTATTTTTCCTCGAATCACGACCACCGAGGCCGCCGGCAAATCGTACATCGAATCAGGGGCTGCCTTTTGCGTGGCATGAAGGATTGGACCGTCGGGATCGGCCCAGCCTTGGCTGCTGGCCACGATCGTGTGTTGCGCGGCCGATTCCGCATGGGCCATGAATCGAGTCTGCGCGGGATGCCATTGATACTGTTCGCTGCCGAAGGTAGAGATGTCCACTTTTCCAGAGAATGCGTTCGCTTTTTGTGCCGGTCCATCGAAGACGATTTGGACCCGATGCGCATTTTGCTGGTCTCGATTGACTGCCATCAACGCCCAGGTTCCATCGGGACGCTTCACCGCATATGCCGTAACCAATGCATGGCCGGCGCCGTCCTGCACGTCGCTCTTTGCGGCAAACACCTGATGATCACTGCCGCCCGGCTGCACCCACTCCAGATTGATCAACTGCGCCACGAAAAACTGCGCCAGCGGTTGCTGAATCTGATAGCTGGCATCGATGGTAAACATCCCGAATGTTCCCGGCGAGCCATTGCAACCGGGCTCCATGTGCAACGGCAGGTAGTGGAAGAAGTAAACGCCATTGCCGCCGGAGTTCAGGAATGATCCGATGTAATCCGCCAGCCAGACTCCAGCGAAAATGTCCTGGAAGGTTTCACTCGCGCCCGACGAAAGATTTCCTTCTGTGATGAACATGGGCATGTCCGTGGGAATTCCGTCTTCATGCCAAACCTGCATGATGTGGCTCACCAGCTCGGGTTCGTCATAGAGCACGCCCCATGGCGTGCGGCAGGGATCGTAGGGATAATGTTCGAAAGAAAAGAACGCGAGATCGTTCATGCGGCCGTGCTGCTTCAGATAATCGACGAAGCGCGCCGTCCACGAAACTTTTCCATTCGCGTCGGGCCAGACTTCGATGTCTTTGTTCACGCCCTGGAACGACGGGCCCCCGAGTTTCAGCGCCGGATCCACGCCATGAATGGCAGTAGCCCACTGCAGGTAGAGCGCCGCATAATCTTCCGGAAGCATGTCCTGGCCATCAGCCTCCTCGCCCATCTCGACGTAGGAAATCGGATAGCCACGCTTTTTCAGATACGCAATCTCAGCGGCTGCATTGTCGGGAGTGTCATAGAGCAGCGCGATTGGCACCATGGCTGGAAGTCCGCGCGTGACGCCGCTGGTGAAGAACAGATCGAATCCGACTTGCGCCTGCTTGGTGGATCCCAAATCCGACGGCTGGTGCCATGGGTCGACCGATGAGCAATAGGTCGCCGTCTGCTCCTGATCCGGAGTGTGGCGCAGGATGTCATGAAATGTACCGTCTTCCGTTTGCGTGCCGAGGTAGAGTTCGCGAATCGCATAGCCCGCACAATTTCGAAGATCACTCGCCCCGTCGGCATCACAGGTGTTCGACGATTCGGTCATCCATATCCGCACGAACCGCACCGGCATGGGGCTCGTGCTCAAGCGAATGGTCGCGGTCCCGCTCTTCGAATCTGTAATCGTGCCTTGGGGAAATGTCTGCCAGACTCCACGTGTAACTGCCTTGATGGGATCGTCACCCGTCCAGTACTGCACCACATAGCGCCGGGCATACGGTACGCCCCATGCGATGCGAATCGTGTCGACTTGCTGCACCTGCGCCAGGTCAAGCACGACCCACTGGGGGTGTAGCGCATCGCTCTCTCCGGTGAAGCGTTGCGTCAGATACGGATTGCTTTTCCAGAAGGTGTTCAGATCGCCATCGGTGAGTCGTGAGAAGCCGACGTTATCGGTGCCGTCATTGCGGGTGAATCCGCGGCGGGGCAGGGGATAGCCGTAGGAATAGCGGATGGTTTCCGTAGGAGTCGTCGAACCGGTGAAATATCCTTTGCCGCTCGAATCGCTCCACGTGCCTTGCGGATTCCAGTGCCAAGCCTCGACTGCGAGCTCCGTGTTCTGGCGATAGGTAACAGGCTGCCAGCCTGAAGTTAGCGTTTTCTCCAGCGTCGGCGGCAGCAAATCTTTGTCGATGGCCTCTACTGAGATGCGATCGACGCCCGCGCCCAGTGTTTCCTTGGGGACAAAATGGTTCGTGGCACGGGAAGTATCGACTTCGATGATCTGTGCGGCGGCATGGAGGGTCGAGAAGAAACCTCCGAGAAACAGAGCGAGGAAAGTCGCTGTCTTTTTCAAGGTAAGACGCTCCCAGTGCAATTAAAACGATTGAATAAAGGAGTATACGAGAGGAACGGCAGCGAGGGCGAATTGTTTGAAGTGGAGATCCGGGCCGGACGTAGTTTGCGGTTAGGGAGTGCGTAAGCGGGAGAATCTATCGAATGTGAAGCATGTGGCGTATTACCTGTGGGGGTGGAAGAAGTTCTCGCAAAGAGGAGTGCGCCATGGGCGCCGGAATGATGGTGAGCACCAGCATTATTAGAGCGAATACCGCCAGCCACATTCGCACTCCCGAAACCTGCGGCCGCTCTGCCACTTGCGGATGCCGCAAGCTGCTTAACTGGAGAAGAATGGCCCATATCAACCATCCCGTCCACAGAAAGTACGCCATGGGAAGAAGAACAAGAATGGTCAGGCGGGAGATGATTTTGTGCACGCGAGGGGCAATCGCGAAAATAATGTGTCCGCCATCGAGTTGACCGCCGGGCAGCAAATTGAGCGAAGTGGCGAGCATTCCGACCCAGGCTGCAATCGCGGTGGGATGCAGCAGCACGCGATCGAGTGGAAGCGCTGCTGGGCCGCGGAGCAGACCGGCGGACGCCAGCATGCGGTGCAAGACTTCAAAAATCAATGGATAGCCGAGTTCATATTCAGCTCCGCCAGGAATCGGGTGCATCGCCTTGGACCATGCGAGGGCAACCATGAGCGCGAAGAACGCGACCACGAAGCCGGCAATCGGACCGGCGATTCCGATATCGAACAAGGCCGTACGGGAGCGAATCCGCGACTTGATGAGAATGATGGCCCCCATGGTTCCGATGGGGGTTGGCACGGGAATAAAAAAGGGCAGGGTCGCGTAAACGCCGTAGCGGCGGCAATACAAGTAGTGGCCCATCTCGTGGGCCATGAAGAACAGCATCAAGGTCGCCATGAAGGGCACACCGCCCAACAATCGCGCGGGATGGGTGAATGCCCAGTTTGCGGGGAAAAACGGCAGGGAGTCGTCGTTGACCGAGAGCGCCGGCAGGCCTTGGTGGAAGTTGTATTGCATCCGCGCACCCATCACCAGGGTGGTAAAACAGGTCGCCAGGAGCAACAAGATGTGAAGCCAGTAGCGCGGCTTCGGGGGAGAGGGCACCCACCGCGGCATGGGCCGAAAGTATTCGAGGGTGGAAGACGCTGGGGGAGGAGTGGTTTCAGACATGCGATTTTCGGCCTGGCGATCTTATCGAGGCTTCTTGAGATGCTACTACGAGTAGTGTGAACAAAAGCCGAGACGATTCGCGGACGCACCGTAACTTCAGAGAGAGTTCCGCAGAGCCTCCGGAATTAAGGGTGGAGACAGCGAGCTAGCCATTCCTCAATCGATCGACTGCAGCTCCTTGCCGGGTTTGAAGCGCACCGCCTTGCCCGGAGGAATGGAGACTTCGGCGCCGGTGCGCGGATTGCGTCCGATGCCGGTCTTGCGCGGGCGCACGTTGAATACGCCGAATCCTCGCAGTTCAATGCGATTGCCGCGGGCGAGCGACTGCTTCATGCTGTCGAAGACGGTTTCGACAGCCAACTCAGCCTTAGTCTTGGTGATGCCGGTTCTGGCCACCACTTCGTTGATGATGTCGAGCTTAATCACGAACGGCCCCCGGGTGCAATGTGAGGTTCATGCTTCAAGTGATTGATGCTATGGGAGATAAGGGAGATTGTCAACAAGAGCATCCGTACCGTAAACTGGCAGGCACTTTCAAGCAACATTGTTTTGCCATCCTGAGCGGAGCATGATCGTCCAAAGGCTAGTCATGCGCAGTCCAAGGATCCCTTCCATGTCAGCTGCGGATGGGCCTCGCAGGAGTTCTATTCTCTTGGCCAAAGCTGATATTTTGCGTACTTCGTATTTGACTGAACCCAAGGAGCTCCATGCTGAAGAGTGACCGCTGGATTCGCAAGACCGCCCGCGAACATGACATGATCAACCCTTTTTCCGAGAAGCAGGTGCGCGA
>Ga0187867_10001109_pt1 | contig 23394 bp, 24 predicted proteins | sample June2016WEW_13_1_FD_132976 | JGI IMG/M metagenome (GOLD analysis project Ga0187867, IMG submission 132976) | Peatland microbial communities from SPRUCE experiment site at the Marcell Experimental Forest, Minnesota, USA - June2016WEW_13_10 | ecosystem: Environmental > Terrestrial > Soil >...
AGAAACATGCTGGCGTAAAGCGCGCCGCCCAGGCCGGTAATCGCAGCGCTGATCAGCAGAGCCCACAGTTTGCAGCGCGCGGCGTTTACCCCCACCGAGAGCGCCGTGTCCTGGTCTTCACGGATGGCCATCAGGTAATAGCCAAATCGCGAGCGCTCGATCCAAGCCGAAAGCGCCAAGGCAAAGCCGGTCAGCAGTACTCCCGACCAGTAGAAACCCCTGATCGTGGAGTGCGGGAACAACAGCGGCACCTGCACCCCCACATCGCCGCCAGTGACATTGGGAAGGTTCTTGGCCACCAACCGCAACACTTCGGCGAAGGCAATGGTACAGAGCGCGAAATACGGGCCGCGCAGGCGAAATGAAACTTTGCCGATCATCGCCGCACAGATCACGGCCAGCCCCACGCCCAATAAAACCGAAGACCACGCTGAAATCCCCAGCTTGGAGAATAACGCCAGTCCGTAAGCGCCCACTCCGAAGTAGGCCGCGTGGCCCAGGGACAACTGTCCGGTATATCCTCCAACAAGGTTCCACGCCAGCCCCAGCGCGGCGAAGAGAAAGACGCGGAAGAGAATTTGCAGGGTGTAGTCCGTAAAACCGAAGAGTGGAACGAACAGCGCGGCAATCAAGAAGATAACGGCGATGAGCAACTGCCACTTTCTCATGCCCGCTGGCTCCCAAAGATTCCGCTCGGTTTCAGGGAAAGCACCAGGATGAAAAGGACAAAGTCCACCGCCAGGGCCCACTCGTTGCCCCAATAAAGGCTGGTGAGGCTCTCAACCACCCCAAGCACCAGGCCGGCAATGGCCGCGCCCTGAATCGAGCCCATACCTCCCAGCACCACCATCACGAAAGACTTCAGCTTGAACTGGTTGCCGACTTCAGGGAAAAGATAAAAGACGGGAAGCAGCAGGGCCCCGGAAATGCCCGCGGCGGCGGAGCCGATTCCGAAGGCAATGGCCTGCACCCGGTTTACATTGATTCCCATCAGCGGCGCCGCGTATGGGTTCTGGGCGATGGCGCGCGCCGCCCGCCCGAACATCGTTTGTGTCACTACCCAATAGAGGGCGCAGGCCAGCACCACCGCGATGCCGAACGATACCAGCCAGGGTGCGTTGATGGAGATCTGCGGCCCGATGTGAATGTTCTTGGACAGAAGCGGAATGTTGATCTGATGATAGTCGGCTCCGAAAGCCAACTGTGCTGCATCGGTCAGAATCAGCGCCAAACCCATGGTCAGAAGGATCACCATGAAATCCACTTGTCCGCGGATCGGCCGCAACAGACCCATGTAAGTGGCATAACCGACAAAAAACAACAGCACACCCGCCAGCGGGAATTGATAATACGGACTCATTCCGGTCGCCTGAAACAGCAGGTAGGTGGCGTACATGCCGATCATCAGAAACGCACCATGAGCGAAGTTCACAATGCGCATCACGCCGAAGATGAGAGCCATGCCCATCCCAATGAGCGCATAGAGCGCACCAGTCAGCAGACCATTGATGATCCCTTGCAGCGGGATATAGAACCAGTTGAGCATAGGGTTCTGGAACCGCTCGGTTTGCAGTCGGGCACACGCATCCAACCGCGCGCGACGTGGGCTGACTTTACTTCGATTCCCCTGCTCAGCGCAACATCATTTTCGCTTCGACCACTCGGGCGCTGGAACGATGGGTTTACTCTCCGCGGCATCGAGCGGCCAAACCACTTTGTATTGCCCGCCCTGCACCTGGGTGACAAGCACCGGATGCAGGTTCTGCCCGCGGGCGTCGAACTTCACCGGGCCAAACGGAGTTTCCGCGAGGTTCAGCTGCTTGATGGCATCGCGGATTGCCGCCGGCTGGTCGGACTTCGCGATGTCGATGGCAGCCGCAGCCGCTATCAGCACTGCGTAAGCTTCCATGCCGTGATAGGCGGGATGCGAGCCGGCCAGTGCGAAATATTTCTGGTCAAATTCCGCCGAACCCTTCCACTTGGCCGAGGGCAGCCACTGCGAAACCGAGAACGTGTACTCGGCATACTTGCCTGCTCCTTTATCCGCGGTAGGAAATTCCGCCGCCGCAAAACCCGTTCCCGCCGAGGTGTAGTACTTCGGGTTCAGATTGAGCTGTTCCGACTGGCGCATAAGCGTGCTGGCGTCGAGCAGATACGAAGCGAAGTAGATCACTTCCGGATTCTTGCCCTTCACCCGCTGCAACAGCGATTTGTAGTCCGGCGAACTCGCCTGGTAGGCCTCGGTGTCCACCAGGTCAAGGCCCGCGGCCTTCGCCGCCTCGGTCATCGACTTGTTGTTCGACTGGCCGAAGTTCGTGTTCTCATACACGATGGCCAGCTTCTTGGGGTCGCCATTGTTCTTCAGGAAATCCAGGGTCGCCGCGGCGAATGAGCCCGAACCGGCGCAGATCCGGAAGATCCACGGCGAGTTGCTTTCCATGACGTTGTCCGCGACCGCGGTGGGAATGATCAGCGGAACCTGTTTCTGGGTCACCACGGGCACGATGGCGCGCGTGCTCTCCGAGGAGTAGGCCCCCAGCACGATGGGCACGTGGTCCTGGTCCACCAGTTTCGAGACGCCCTGCACCGCTTGGTCGGGACGGCTCTGATCGTCGTAGTAATCGAGTTCGACCTTTTTACCAAGCAGTCCGCCCCGGGCGTTGATCTCTTCCAGAGCAATGGTGTAGCCATTCTTGTGCGCCTGGCCAAACGCGGCGTTGCTGCCGGTCAGCGAGGTAATGACGCCGATCTTGAAGGTGTTGCTCTCCGGTCCCTTGGAGCAACCTGCCCAGAACAAGACTGCGGAAATCGCCAACGAGAACAGAACGAAAAATCGCTTCATATCAAGCTCCTTGCGAGGGGGGCCTCGCGTCTGCCATCGAACGGCCACCGATGTTCCCGTGAAGCGGAATCACACTGCCACGTTCGACAACCATCAGCCAAGTATAACTACACCGGACGAGCGCCTTCTTTGGTGATCGCAGTCACAGTCCTGCGTGATCGACGCTCATCGGTGTCGCTGCCTGGCGCCCCATGCTTCGCGTACATCCTAATCTCTTGGACGGTAACCCGTCCAAGCTCTCTGCTCGGGAGCGCGTCAAAATCGAGACAGTCTTTAGGTCTTTCGGGCTGCAGCGGACGCCGATTAAAGTACACCCGAAAAAAGGGCACGCCCGAGGGCGTGCCCGTAAGAAACCGAAATCTTTCCTGACCAGTTCTAGTTGACGGTGACGGTCACCGTAGCAGCAGCGCCGCTCTGCGTCAGGCCGTTCACATCCTTCCCAGTGATTGAGATTGTATAAGTTCCAGATGGCGTCCCCGTCGTTCCGGTCGTCGTCACGATCACCGGAGGAGAACTTTGGGCCGATACGCCATAAGAATCATTGGCCGCCACGGTGAAGCTGTACTGTGTTCCCGCTGTTAAGGCGGTCACGTTGTACGTAGCACTCGTCGTGGTGGTGAGGAAATTGCCATTCTGATAGACCGTGTAGCCGGTCACTGAGCAATTCGCTGGTGCGGTGGACGCCGTCCAGGTCAGAGTAGTGCCCGAACTGGTGGTGCCAGAGGCCGCAAGTCCGGTAGGAACAGCGGGCACCGCCAAGCAACCAGTAGCGGTCGAACTGCTACTGCCACCACCGCAGGATGGGAGAAGGACCAGAGCAGTTGAGAGCAGGCAGATAAGACCAAAAAACCGCATCCTCCTCCGCTGCGTCGCCGACGAACCGAAGACAAACCCAACCAGCGTCAGTCCGGAGATAGGAAGCAACAGCGCGAAGAACTGAAGCTTCACGCTCGATGGTTTCGCTGTGGGATCCGGATTCGAACTTGCGCTAGCCATGTTCCTCGTTCCCGCCGTCGATTTTTGGACGTCGGAAGACGGGGCCACGGTACTGAAGGTAAGCGTCGAACTGCCTCCGCTGCTGGTCACCGACACGGGATTGGGGCTGAAACCGCAAGTCGGTGCGGTCGTCCCGGTTATGACAGGGGATATCGTGCACGAAAGCGTGACGGTGCCGGAGTAGCTGTTCACAGAAGTCACAGTCACTGTCGCGGTAGACGAGCTCCCAGGACTAACCGATGTGGGATTGGCCGCTCCCGCCGAGAGCGTGTAGGCAGGCGTAGTCGCACTGGACCAGGAGTGGACGAGGTTGTAGGCATCGACGGAGCCGAGGCCCGTCACCAGGTTGTAGTTTGTAGTCGGGTCGAAGTCCGAGGCGGCGTAACCAAAAAATCCTTCCGTGGCCGGTGCCACCGCCGCAGGGCATTGCAGGGCTATGGGCCAGCCGTCGGGCGTGCCGGAGGTGCAAAACACGCCGTTGGAGCCCGGACTGGAATTGGAGGCGAGTTGGTTGAAGACACCGTTCGCGGGAGTCGCTGCCAGCGAGTACAGCGTGGCATTGATGTTGCCGAGACCCTTTAGGCCAGTGTTACCGAGGGATTCATTGAGCAAGCTCACAATGCCGGCAAACATTGGGGTGGCAATGGAGGTGCCTCCGAACGTAAAGCCGTAGCTGAAGAAACCAGTGGGACCAGAAATTCCATGCGCACAGATGCTGCTGGTGTCGGAACTGTTTTCGATTTCGTCCACCGGAGTACAAACGATGAAGCCGGGCCAAAGCTCCGACGCGAGCAGCGAGACATCGGGCGAGAAGCGCACCGGGAGAACGTCTGGCGTGCTGTGCGCCGCGGTGGTCTGGCCCTGGATGACCAGGTTCTGCTGCCAAAGCGGCTGCGGCTGGCCGCCGTTGCAGACGCCGTTGTCATCGATAGTGACGCAATTGCTGGCCCCGCCGCCGCCGGCAACGATGCCGAAGAATGCCTGCGCCGTTGCCCAGGAACTGATGTCATTGCTCGTGCAGTTACTGGATGAGGGGTTCGCGACGCAATATGCGCCCACTTCCTGAGCGTCATTCCACCCTTGCTCGGGAATATATTCGGTGGCGGAACCGCCAGTGCTGCCGTTGGTGGCACTCCAGTAGGTGTTGGTGTACTCCGTCCAGGGAATCATCGTGCCGCCGACCCCGGTGATCGAGGGGCTGCTGGAGGGATAGCTCAGGGCCAGCCCGCCCGTGGCGAGCGTACCGTCCTCATCGGTAGCATTCGGATCGCACTCCGCCGCGCCGTTGTCACCCGTGGCGTTGAGGAAGGTGATGCCCTTGAGGTTGGCCTGTGCAAATTCAGCTTCATCTGCAGTCAGGGTCCCGACCTGCGCCTCCCCCAACTCGCAACCTGGGTAGGCGGCACTACCTATGGAGTAGCTCATGCTCATCACAGGCGCCAAATCTTGGTCAATGGTGTAGTACATGGAGTCATAGACGCCATTGCCGCTGGGATCGGGAGCGTTGACATAAACGATTTGCGCTTGCTGCGCAACGGCGGCAGACCATTCGAGATCAATGTCGGCCTCGATCAGATCGCCCGTCTGGATGGAATCGGGAGACCCCGGATCAGCCTGGCCCTCCACCACAACGTACTGGAAGTTTGTCGCGTTGCAGGCAGAGATGACATTGGTGCCGGTGAAAAAGGTGCAGCCGCTGATCTGCGGAGTAAGATCGAAGCCGGCGCGGAAATCATTCAGGTCGGCCAGGTACACGTCGGTCTCACCCACGATCGCCAGCTTCTGTCCGCTGCCATTGATGCCCGCAGTGTAAAGTTTTTGAAGGTCGTACATGGTTGTGATGTCGCCAGGGGCGATCCAATATTCGACGCCGCCCGTGACCGGCTCCGTGTAGTTCGGCTTTGAATGGACCGCGTTCGATCTCGCGCGGACATTGCTCAATCCGCGAATTCCGGTCACGATGCCGGAGAGCGCAGCGGGAATCGAGGGCGCAGTGATGTTAGAGAAGTGCTTTTTTCCGCCAACGTCAAAGTTGTGAATCTCCGTCTGAAAGACAGCTTCGGCTTGGGCGGCGGTTCCACTAAAGACAATGAAGTTGCGGCCGCGGGCAACGCTGACGACGGTAAAACCCTGGGACTGGAGCCACGCGGTGAGCTTCTGAATGTCGTTGGGGCTGAGGCCAAAGCGGTCGGCATATTGCTCCGGCGTGAGCCACTGGTGGTAAAGCGGCGAGTTGGGATCTTGCTGCTGCGACAAAAGCTGGTTGATGGCCTCCTGCTGGCTCGCGCTGGGTACGGTCAACAGCGTCATGTAACCGAGCTTGAGTGACGGATCGACACGGCCCTGGTCAGTTCCCGGCGCCCTCATCGGGACGCCCGCCGAAAGCTTTACGAGCTGACTGGAAACGATAGGGCCGGTGATGCGATCAGGCGGGGCGGCAAAGCTCAGAGTCGAGAGGATCAGGACGCAGAGAATGAGGGTCGAAAGGCTGCACAAGGACAGCAGGGCGGATGACGAACGTTGCATGGTTACTCCGTGGCACAGCAAGATTGTTGGGGGACTGAAAGCATTATCTCTGCTTCCCCTCGTCAGATCAAGTTATTCCGCGCGGGAGTACATAATTCGCAACTGTTCGATTACTTTGGTAACCAGGCTCTCGAGGCAAGGGCCCGCCCCACACCCACGAGCTAGACTTCTTCTAGTTCTTCTTCCAGCAGTTGCTTGTTATAGAGATCGGTGTAAAAGCTGGCCAGAGGTGACCCTACGTAACCTCAATAGTTTAGGGGCACGCTCAGTGTCCTAGAAGCACGCCAAGTTACCTCAAAAGACAGTTAACGGACACCTTAACGGACACCGACTCCGTGAAGGGAGAGACGCGCTCTTGTTGCTGGCACGTCTCTCCCCCCTCGCGTTACCTCTTGGCGGGATAGATTCGGACGTTAGTGATCTTCACCGGAAAGGGCTCATCTACGTCCCACTGCTGGCCGCAGGCTTTACAACTGTACCAGTCGAACCATGTTCCCATTTCGGGGTTGTGGTGGACCAGGACGTTTCGGCTACGGCACTTCGGGCATTGAGACTTCGTTGGCTTGTCAGGTGTGGGAACTAGGAACAGCTTGTGTTTTTCGGTCATGACGACTCTCCTCAAATTTGGATTTAAGGGCGAGTCCGCCGCAAATCTTGCGGCTCGCTTCGGTTCGTCATGATTTGACCCAGATCTGCGTGCCCTTCAGTTCGTTCGTGGAAGGGATGGGCATCTAAAACGATATTCCTTTCAGCCCCAATTGTCCAGATGGAGAGTTCAGCGAGCCAGAGGACAGCGCTAGGACGCGCTAGGACGGTTTGGGGGTGTCTGCCCCTCAGTCGAAGGCTGGCACGAGCAGACAACCCGCTGCCCTCGCTCCCTAGCGTAGTTATTTTTGAAGGCCGAAGTCATTAGGTGCCGTTTGCAGCCTGTGAAGCTCATCTTCAATCTCCGCTAGCCGCTGATTGATACGGACACGTTCCGCTTCCGCTGATTTCCTCGTAGGTTCATCTGGCGCGTTTTCTGCAAGCTCAGCGAAGTGTGGACGTTGCTCCAGTAAGCTCGCTTTTTCTTTCTCCAAGTCTGCAATCCGCTGGTCTCGATTTTCCATCCCGCAATTCTCCGCTCTGCCGCGCGAGCCAAAGAAAAAGACCTACAAACGGTGAAAGGTGATCGCAACCTCACGTTTTTGGTGAATCGGCGTTGAAAAGTGCTCGATGTTCACAGTGGCTTGCGCGATATGCAGCATCCCTATCAAAATCTCAGGCACTTCACTGACGGAGACCGAGCGACGCTCGTAGTCCAATGTGTAGGCTTGCGGGCAATAGTTGCAGATGATTTTGTCCGCGTGTCGTTCCCGGTCCGACGCGAGCGGTGGCGTTTCCGATTCCGGGTAGAGACGGATGGTGAGCAAGCTTATGATCTCGCTTTTTTGCATGGCTCAAGTTTACAGCAGTCACCGCGCCAGCAATCCTTCCCGCTTGTAGCAGAACGGGAGCTGACCTTCCCACCACTCGCGCTGTTCCTGAAGATAATCAAACCTGCGCTCATTCGCCGGGTCCGCCAGCATTTCGTCAAGGCGTTCCAGACGGTCCCGCACGTACTCGCTCGTCAGTGACCGGAAGCCACGGTCATATCGCTTGTCACTGCTCACAGTCCTATGCCCCACTTTCTGCGAAGGCTTCGGATAACGCGCTCGTCTGAGACCTTGAATTCGCCAACGTCCGCGCACTCATCCCGAGAGTGAGGCTGTCGGCACATTCGCGGCCTCGATTCGTCGGCAACCGGCGGCGCGGGTTTCACTGTCGCATCATGGCGCTGTTTTTCCAGTGAGCCCGACCAGATCACAACTTCCCCACGGCGAAGCGCTTGAGAAGAGAAGTCCATCACGTTCACCTCGAATTAGATATCTGTGCAATCTTTCTTCCCTCTAAGTGGCTCACTGCGTTGGCCTAGAAACATCAAAGTCCTATAGCTGTCCCGTCGTCCGGGTTTCACGAAAAAAAGCGGGAGCGGGCTCTAACCGCTCCCCGCGTTTTTGCTGGCATCCCACCAGCCTGCTAGTGTCTTTCGAAGCCGAGTGCACCAGAGACTCTTAAGGACGGTCATCCGCCAGCGCGTCGCATTCGAGAAGGCGGCCCCGCGCGCTGGCAGCCCGCCATCCTGCCGGGGTGCGAAACCCGGGGCGCCTAACTCGAAAAATCACTCCCTTTTAGCGCGCCACTGGCTCCAGTCCTGCTGATTTGCATCCTCCTCAGGCTGAGGCGAACTGCCCCGCGACTCATCCAAAGCGGCGCGGTTAAAATTCTCGATTGCCTGCCGGTCCCCGGATTCGTGAACGGCACGCGTCTTGTTAAAAACGTCTTTTTCATTCGTCATTTTGTTTTCCTTTCCACTAGAATTCCGCCGGAACGATAAACCCCGTTTCAAAGTCGCGGTGCGGCTTGCCATCCTTCGCGGCGCGGAGATCAAGTTCCTTTTGCTTCAACCCCGGTTTTCCATCCCGCCCGTCGAACAAGCCGGCGTGCCTCCGACTTTCCCGAATGAGCTCGTTGCGGGCGCTGTTTGCTTCGGCTTCATCCGCTTGCGCAAGGTCAACGGCTTCGCGCGCTTTTTCAACACGTTTCTCCCACGCCTTGATTTCCTTGGCAGAAGGGTAGCGTCGCGGCTTGGATTCGGTTTCCGTTGTAAGCAACTCCCGCGCCTGCGAGGATGCTTGCTGGCACTGACGAAGGCGGCTGTCGAGCGGTGCCCGCTCGCGCTCTAGCTCTTCGATCCGATCAAGGCAAGCCCTACATTGAAGGCGGACTGCTTCGTGCTCTTCCGCGAACGCTTGCATTTTGATCACGTGAGCGTCTGCGAAAAGCGAGCCAGCGTGCTCAACGATTCCCATCAGTTCGACGAACAGCGCGGTTCGTCGCTCCCGCAAACCTTCATCGTCCGGCAATTTGTAAGCTCGAATCCCTTCCCACAAATTCCCCGCCAGCCGTTGCGCGTAGGCCGTGGCCCGCTCCAACACTTCAGACGCCGCTGCCTCTGCGGAGGGCGGCTCGGTAGCCTCTTGGGAGTTATCCGGCTCTGCGGACGCCTGAACCGGCTCCGGTTCATAATTCTCTTCCGACTCTGCAGCGGACACTTCCGGCTCTGTGGTGGTGTCAGGCTCCGGCGCTGACTCGGTTTCTTCCGTGGTGGTGATGATCTCTTCCGAACTGCCCACGGTGCTCGGCTCGATTTCCGGTAACTGCGTGGCCGCGCCTATCGCTTTTTCCACGGCACGCGAAATTTGTGACTGTGTAAGCGGGACGGACTCCAGATCAGGCACGCGCTGGAAGCTATCTCCGCTCGACCAAATCGTTTGCCAACGTTGAGGGTTGGAATGGTTGTACACGTTATGCTCCTTTTCATTTTTCGGGATTCAATAGACCCCGAAGCAACTCGATGCTTTTAAAACGTTCCTCGATGCCTTGAGGGCCTTCGCCCAGGGCCAACCGGGCCATGGCCGCGGCAGCTTTCGCCTCCGGGCTCAACACTTCGTCCTTAAGCGGGGGGCACAAGTTTTCCAACTCGCGCCGTCTTGAGCCCCACGACCGCCCGCGCTCGTCACAGTTCGTCATCGCTGGCGATCCCCGGCACATGAGCGCCGCTTATAAACCTCGTCCAGCAGACGGTCCAAGGCCGCGTGCATGCGCTGCCGTTCAGACACCGCGCCTTGAGGCTCGCGCCCGTCCTCGGCTTTCGGATGCGTCCCACTGATAACTTCACTCTCAGCCTTCGCGTGATCGTACAACTCGGTTTTCATCGCTCCCCCTACTTCGTGATAGATATCCGCAGAATCTCATTACCTCTTCAAACCCGCATGAACACTGGACGAAACAGAGCGGTGTCTCCTAGCTGTCCCGGAAGAGTCTCTCGCCTTTGAGATCGTCTCGCGGCAACTCCGCAAAAAGTTACGCAACTCTGCGGCTTCCAACGCGGCCACTTGTGAGCGCCGTCCGTGCTTCCAGCTTGCGCGAGTGCATCGCTCAAGGCCTTCCGCTGTTTTAGGGCCGAATCTTTTTCGGACAGAAAGACCCTCGTTATTTTTTTTCACACCCCCCCCTCCCTTCGGATAGTGCGGTGACGCTGCCCACGATTGCCTGTCCGCCAGCATTCACTTGGACGTGCTCAACCTTGACAGTCTGCGTCCCGTTACTACGCCAGCTTTTGAGTGCTTCAACTTGGATCGCGAAAAGCCGCATCAAACGAAGGCCCCGGTTCAGGGCGATCTCTTCGTCACGCCCTTCCACCGAAAGAAAATTCAGCGCCCTGCGGTGAACGAGGGCCATCTGTTGACACAACATTTTTTCAAGCACGTCACGAGCCTGAAGGCCCCTGTAATTCTTCTCTTCGTCCAAGCCCTCGCGCAGTTTGTATGCCCGCCAAAATTCATCGAAATCGACATGCGGCTCGGGCTGAGGAATCATCTTGTCGATGACCGCAGTCTCGGCCAGCGTTTCTAGCTGATCTTTGGTGAAATACGGCAGCAGCTTTTTAGGGACTAATCCTTCCGGCTTTGGCAACCTGGCCCGCTCCAACTCGCACGGGATGCGGGCTAGAAAAGCCTTCTCCCGGTCGCACTGCTCTAGTTTCTCGGCGAGGTACTTCAGCCGCGACCGGCGCTTGTGGATCACTTTCCGTCTGTTCATGCACGCCCCGCGATCTCGCGCCAACGAGACGCGCTTTCCATCGAGCGGCGCAGTTTTTCATCGAGTTCGTCTTCACTCAGCGCCGCGCACGTGGGAGCCTTCCAACGTGCCGGCGGATTTTCACTCTCACGGCATTTAGATTGATTTTGTTTATTTGGCGAAATTCCCTCACCCACCCGGGGAGTGGTAACTAGGGGTTCTGTTTGCTTGGTAACTAGGGGTTCTCCCTCTATTTGGTAACTAGGGGTTTTTGACGGAATGGTAACTAAGCCACTAGTTAGCTTCTTAGTTAGCATTTCCCCTGAAACTCGATAGAGACCTGCGATCCGGTGAGGGATGTACTGCCCGGAAGGTTCAAGCACTCCGGCATTGACAGCTGCACTTCGATATCGGCTGATCGTGTTCCAGTGAACGCCCATCAGCGACGCGATCCGCTGCAAGGGCAGAGCAACCGCGTGACCGGGCCGCGCTAATTGGAGTCGATGCGCCAACCCCAGGAATCGCTCGTAATTCGATCCGTACTCGCCTTCCGATGCCTGCCACGCGACTTGCAGCGGATCAAGGCCCCCCGGAGCGTAGCGCGCTACGCTGGCCGCGATCTTCCGCACTTCGTAATCCAGCAGGGGCGGACGGCAACGGCGGACGTTGTGTTCTAGGAGCGCCGTTTCAATTTCCGGCAGAGTCGCGCCTTTTCGCCGCATCGCTCCGGCCAGTCGCGCTAAGCCATCGTTGCGCGTGCCAGTGGGAAGAATGCCGATCTCTTCGGCTTTTACAGCGGGCCGCGCCGCGCTCGTGATGGTTTCGAGCAACCAACAGGGAGCAGGAGCCGTCTGGAAATTTGCGGACGCCCATCTGTAAATCGGGCCGTCCGGGTGTACCGATGGCGGAATGACGCAATAACCGCCATCGCCGCGCACGTCAACGCCAGCGCCTAGCTTTCCAGCGCTGTTGCGGATCGTTCCGCTTGCTGGCCAGTCGAAATAGAAATGCCGCCCGCGTGCAGTCGTCACGGCGAGTGTCTCTGTCCAAACTCCATGCTCATCGACCAGCGAACTGAAAGACTCTTCCCCGGATTCTCCATCAACGTCGATGGCAAAGACTCCTGACTCCGGGCCGGTCACTACGCCCCAATTGCAGCGCTCGTACTTTTGCGCCCACTTGCGGATCACGTCGGCATCGCTTGACGCTCGGCGCGGCCAGTCCTTGAGCAGCGGATTCTTGTCACGTGGGGCGCAAGGGAAAACCCGCCATCGAAGACTCAGCGCGGGCTCAAGCGCTTCGATCATTTCTCAGACTCCGGCAGTCCGCGCCGTTCTTCGTATATTTGGCGCAAGCTTTTGCCGCGTGCCTGCGCGATCCAGTCCCGCGCCAATCGAAGCCGGTTAGCATCGGGCGCGGGCTGGGCCTCAGCGGTGCGCTTGTCCGGCTGCAAATCTGCAGCTAGCACGTCGCCGCTCTTCATTGCGACACCCGCGCTTCAAGCCATCGCTGAACTGTCGGCCAGTGAAATCTCCGGTACCTGCCAAGCTCAACGGACGGGATGCGCTCATCTCGTGGAGTGCGCCCCCGCGTGCGAGAGCGCACCCAGGACGGCGGAAGATTCAGCTTGGCGGCCAATTGCTCAGCCGTGAGCAGTTCGCCAAAACCCGAATTTGCGGACATGTCCGGGACAGCGGGCCTGTTTGGGCGCGTGATTTCAATCGGTTGAGCGCTAGAGATACTGAGGGAATCTCTTTTCGCGATCATGCCTGACCGCCTGCGACTACGCGCGGGACGATTCCCTCCCCACGTTCCCAGCGCTGGACTTCAATGGCAGGAATCATGTATGCGCCGCGATTGGCCAGCCGCACCGCGTGCAGCTTCCCGGCTTCGATTGCCCGGATGATGGTGCGACGTTCCTTTCCCCAGCGCCCGCCGACTTCCTCGACAGAGTAAAATCGCTTCCTAGCGGTTGCTCCGTTCGCCATCTGAAAAACCTCCTGCTAATTTCTTACTTCCCTATACCAATTTAGCACAGAGTATGCTATGCTGGTCCATATGAAAGACTTGTCTAGCAGCCGAGTATTGCTGACAACTTTAGCAGGCGTCGAAGACGTGCATCTTGACGGCGATTCCATCGTTGGCCGCTGGAAGCCGGTTAACGAACTGACATACATCAGCAACCGGACAGCGAAACGCGGTGGCCCGCTCAACTTCGTGAACATCAAGTCCGACGATCAGATTTTGCGGTTCACCGAGAAGTACGGACCCTTGGAGTGCCCGCTGGATCCTGCTGGTACTACCTTCCGGCAATCGCTCGAAGACTGGCGCACCTATCAGGCGTTCATGCGCGAGCGGCTGTGGTCTCAAAGTTCCGGCTATAAACCCGCCATGCACGAAGGCGACCGCATCGAGTTCGATGTTACAGGCAGAGTGTCAGGGATTCGTTTGGGCTCTCTCAAACGTTTCTTGGAGTTCTGTATCATCTCTGCGCCGCACGCCATGCGCCGGGTCTGCGCCCGCCCCGACTGTGGAAGGTACTTCATCGCTGCGCGCAAGGATTCGCATCTGTGCGGCCAACGCGATTGCGCCAACGAAGTGAGAAAGCAGCTTATGCGCGATTGGTGGAGCAAGCACGGCAAAGAGTGGCGTGAGCGGCGAAAGAAGAAATCTAAGAAGCGCCACACGGCGAGTCGCGGCAACCGGGGCCGCCGCGCTCGCTCGAAAACATCGGCCCGAAAACCAAACACGAAGGGAGCGAAGTTATGAAACGCTGTATCGCATTGCTGTTCGTCCTTGCCAGCGCAGCGCTGGCGCAACCGAAAACCTTCAACCAACCCGGAATCCTGGCGGCCAACGGGACGTGCACGCTGGCGCAAGAGGGTTTGCCGCAGGCGAGCTGCACCGTCGCCCTGCCAGCGGGACACTGGGACGCCAAGTACACCGTCGTCCTGACGCCAACCAACGACCCGGAGGACTTCTACGGGGGCGAATTTTACGTTGCCTACCAGGACGCCAACGGGTTTGTAATTCAGGACACGTGCACTTTGGAAGACGGGCGCACGCTGGAGTGGATGGCTGTCGACATTCAGCAGCCGAAGCCGTTCGCCGGGATGGAGAAGGGAGCGAATTAACATGAGACGAAGACAGCAACACGGAACCATCGTCCGCATTGGCGAACGCTGGTACATCCGTTACTGGGAAAGCATCCCAGAGAACGGCGTGCTCGTTCGCAAAAGGAAAACCCACTGCCTAGGCCCGGTCACTACGAAGGGCAAACACCCACCCGCCGATATCGTTGACGAAGGCCGGAAGTTCATGGTTCTCACGGTCAACGACACTTCGATTCCGGCGGAACATTCGATCACGTTCTCGGAGTTTGTGGAGACGGTGTTTTTGCCGTGGGCAAAACTCTACAAGCGCGCGAGCACCTACAAAGCCTATCGCGACGCATGGAACTACCATCTCAAGGCCGTTGCCGGTCGCGAAACCAAAAGCCTGAAGGACATTCAAACCTTCACCGTGCAAGCATGGCTCGAAAAAATCGGGCGGCAGAAGATGGCCAGGCATTCGCTGCGACACATAAAATCCACTCTTTCCGGGATGTTCAAGCAAGCGATCCGGCTGCAATACCGGAAGGACTCCAACCCCGTCCGCGATGCAGAGTGTCCGCCTACGCCAGAGCCCGCAGAGATGCACGCCTACACGCTCGAAGAGGAGCAAGCGATTCTCAGCCTGCTCCCGGAACCGGCTGGGACGGCGTTTGCTGTCGCCTGTTACACCGGGCTGCGCGTCGGTGAAATTTGCGGCTTGAACTGGGAAGACTTCGCAGACTCGGAGTTGAGAGTGTGCCGGTCGATCTGGTCCGGGATCGTGAACGAACCGAAGACGCGCAAAAGCAAGGCGAGTGTCCCGGTCATCCGCCAGCTAGCAGAGCGCTTGGAGATGCACCGCCTTCGCTCTGGCAATCCACAAAGCGGGCCGATGTTCAAGAACTACCGCGGCGAACGCCTGAACGTGGGGAACCTAGTGCATTACTCAATTCTCCCTGCTCTGAACCGTTGCGCGGTTTGTGGCGGCGAGGAAGGGAGAGCACACCTAAAACAAACTCACGATTTCACACGCGACGAACGCATCCCAGTCTGGCACGGCTGGCACGCGGCGCGGCGCGGGCTCGGTTCAAACCTCTACCGGATGGGAGTTCCGTCGAAGGTCATTCAACGGATTCTCCGTCACTCGAAAGTGGCGACGACCGAGGCGTTTTACATCATCACTGACAATCAAGAAGTGCGCGATGCGATGGCCAGCTTCGAGCACAATCTCGACCAGAAAATAGCTGTAGAAAGTGAATCGGACACCCAGCGGACACTAACTGCGGACACTGACTCCGGTTCCGGTTCCGTCAACTAGCGGTTTCACCCGCATAAACACTGGTGATTTCATTATGGGGTTACGTAGAGTTCTTCTTCCAGCAGTTGCTTGTTATAGAGATCGGTGTAATAGCCGTTGCGGGCGATAAGTTGTTCGTGGGTGCCCATCTCCACGATGCGTCCTTGGTGAAGGACGGCGATCGAGTCGGCGTTGCGGACGGTGGAAACGCGGTGGGAGATGAAAATAGTAGTGCGTCCCCGCATGATTTCGCGGAGATGGTTGAGGATCTTGTCCTCGGTGTGGGTGTCCACGCTGGAGAGAGCGTCGTCGAGAATCAGGATGCGGGGACTGCGAAGCAGGGCGCGGGCGATGGCGGTGCGCTGCTTCTGGCCTCCGGAGAGAGTGATACCGCGTTCGCCCACCATGGTGTTGTAGCCTTCCGGAAAACTGGCGATGTCCTGTGCGATGTTGGCGGCTTCGGCGGCGGCTTTGATCCGGTCGAGTGTGGCCTCGCCCGCTTCGTGCGAATCTTCCTCTGACATTCCGAAGGCGATGTTTTCGCGGATGGTGTCGCTGAAAAGGAATGTCTCCTGCGGCACGAAGCCGATATGTCGGCGCAAGGAGTCGAGAGGGAATTGGCGGACGGGGCGGCCGTCGATGAGGACGGCGCCGGGCGCGGCGTCGTAGATGCGAGGAATAAGGTTGACAAGCGTCGTCTTGCCGGAGCCGGTGGGGCCAACGATGGCCAGACTGGAGCCGGCGGGAATGCGCAAGTTGATGTCCTTAAGAACAGAAGTGCCGTTGTAGGCGAAGTTGAGATTGCGGAATTCGATTTCACCAACAAGATCGGGTAATCGGGTGATCTCGTTTTTCGATGACCCGATGGCCCGATCGCCCGATGGCCCGATTATCTCTTCATCGGCGATCTCGGGCTGCGTCGAAAGGATTTCCTCGATGCGCACCATGGATGCGGTTCCGCGTTGGAAGATGTTAATGACCCATCCGAGCGCGATGACCGGCCAGGTGAGTTGCATCATGTAGGTGTTGAAGGCAACAAAATCGCCGACGGACATCTTTCCGAGCAGGACTTGTCGTCCGCCGAGCCAGAGCACGATAACGACGGCGGCACCGAGCATGAGTTCCAGCGTAGGCCAGAGCATCCCCATCAGGCGGACCAGGCCGAGGCTGCGGCGGATGTATTCCTTATTGGCCCCCTCGAAGGCGGCAATCTCGGCCTGTTCCTGCACATAGGCGCGGATGACGCGGGCGCCAGAAAAGTTTTCCTGGGCGCGCGCCGAAATGTCCGAGAACATGGCCTGAATGCGTTCGAAGCGCTCGTGAATGCGGCGGCCGAAATACTGAATAACGATGCTGGCGATGGGCAGCGGCAGAAAAGCATAGATGGTCAGCTTGGGGCTGATGGCGAGCATGAAGCCGAGAGCGCCGGCAGTGAAAACGATAGTGTTGGCCGAGTACATGATGGCCGGGCCGAGCAGCATCCGCACCGCGTTCAGGTCGTTGGTCGCGCGCGCCATAATGTCGCCCGTGCGGTTGCGCTGGTAGTAGGAGTAGGAGAGGCGCTCAAGGTGCGCGAACAGATCGTTGCGCAGATCGAACTCGATATCGCGCGAGATTCCGATAACTACCCAGCGCGTCAGAAACTGGAAGATTCCCTTGACCAGGGCGATGGCAATGATAAGCAGGGAGCAGGTAAGAAGTTTCTGGCGCGTGACCCCGGAGTGCAGATCGTTGACGGCGCGGCGAAGAACTTGCGGAAAGAGGATCCAGACTCCGTTATTGAATAAAACGCAGAGCCCGCCCCAGACGAGACCGCCGCGATAACGCTTCAGATACGGAACGAGCGGGCGTAGTTTCTTCGGCACCATGAAGCTTTGTAGATGAAATTGTAGCAGTGCTGGGTGCGGATTTTCCGAGCGCGGGTGCGAGGGCAACGAAGGCGGCCGTGAGCAGCAACGCGGTCCAGAGCGACAGCATGCCGGCGGCAAACATCAACCCGGAGTAAAGCAGGTCGGCGCGTTCCATCGGTTTCTCCACAAGTGAAAAAGCCGGGCGGGAAAGGAGGTTGGCGTTCCCTTCCCACCCGGGAAGGAGAGAGACTTCTGAGCTAGTTCGCGGGCGGAGGCTGCGTGTGTTTACTAAAGCGTGCCTCGCGATTGGCCTCCATCTGAGCCAGTTTGGCTTTCTGATCGGCGGTCAGAATTTGCACTATTTCGGACTTGATCCGGGCATGCTCGACCTGTAGTTGGATCATGGTCTGCGAGTTTTGCGTGGCCAGGGCGGTAGTCTTGGCTTCATCGAACGGACCGCTGGCCTCAAGCGCGGCCATGGCGCTGTGGTTTTGGCGCATCTGCTGCATCAGCGGCTGCAGGGTTGGCTTCTCTTTTGCCCAGATCGCCTTTACTTGGTCCTGTTGCGCGCTGGTCAGATCGAGCTGCTTGAGCATGTGGCGAAAGCCGCCGTGGCCGCCATAACCGTGCCGGCCTTCCGCAATCGCCGCTGCCGCCACCAGTAGCACAGCAACGCCGATCGTGAGAATGCGAATATGAGTCGATTTCATTGGATCTCCTTTTGACCTTTGATCTCATAGGGTCCGGGAGAACCCGAACGTCTATGCTGATAAGAACACCGTTCCCGAGAATATGGGGTAAAGAATCGGTCAATCGCGGTAAAGTTTTGTAAAGGCGATCGGGTCATCTGGTGATCGGGTCATCGGCCATGTAAAGTCAAAAGCCCCCAATCTTCGATCAAGCGATCACCCGATGATCCGATCGCCCTTACAAATCTTTACCGAGTGAAAGCCCGCAAAGGTGTTAGATGATTATAAGAATGGATCACGTACTGGTGGTGGATGACGACGTCGAATTGTGCGGTCTGGTGCAGGAGTACCTGACGGCCGAGGGGTTCAGCCTGAAGGCCGTCCACGACGGTGAGCAGGGGCTCCAACAGGCGCTGAGCAACGAGTATGCCCTGGTGGTGCTCGACGTGATGCTGCCGGGGATCAATGGCTTCGAAGTGTTGCGCCGGATTCGCAGCGTGTCGAAGATTCCGGTGCTCCTTCTAACCGCGCGCGGCGAGGACGTGGACCGCATCGTGGGACTCGAAATCGGAGCGGACGATTATCTTCCAAAGCCTTTTAACCCGCGGGAGTTGGTGGCGCGAATCCGCGCCATCCTGCGTCGCACCAAACGGGTCACGGCGGACGTAGTGCCGGAAATGCTGAGTGTGGGCGATGTGGAACTGGATCCGGCGACGCGCAGTGTGCAGCGGGCGGGGCAACCCGTCGATCTGACTTCGGTGGAATTCAATCTGCTCGAAGTATTGCTGCGCGAGGCAGGGCGAGTGGTGACGCGGGAACGATTGGTGAATGCCGTGCTCAGCCGGAAGTTCATGCCGTTTGATCGCAGCATTGACATGCACGTCAGCAAGGTGCGGCGAAAATTGGGCGACTCCGAAGAAGACGGGGACCACATCAAAACCATTCGAGGAGTGGGATACATGTTTGCGCGGCCGGCGGCGAAGCCGAAAAAATGAGGCAAGAAATCGCGCTTGGTTCTTAGCTTTTGCTTTTAGCTGAGAGCCAAAAAACTAAGAGCCAAAAGCTAAGAACAAAGAACAATGAAAAGCCTTTTCCTGAAGATCTTCCTGTCGTTCTGGGCAGCGCTGGCGCTGTCGTCGGTGCTGGCGATCGTGGTCACGATTGCCCTGCGTCCGACGCGGCATGGAATCGAGAATCAGGCGCCGCAAACTTTGGCGGAGGCGGTGAATGCCTACCAAACTGGTGGACAACGCGGCGTCCACGACTATCTGGAAGAACTTTTTCGCACGCAGAATGTGCGCGCTTTCGTTTTTGATCCCGCCGGCCACGAACTCTCCGGTCGGCATGTGCCATCCTGGATCGAGGAGGGCGGCGCATCTCAGGCCGGATCATCTCCAATCGGCTCGTCGCCGGGTGGACCCCCGCGCATCGGATCACCCCGTCACCGTAGTTGGATAGACAGCTTGTTGCCAGACCGCATCATGCGCCAGTCTCTGACGCTGGATGGAAAACGGTACACGCTGGTGTTGGAACTGCCGCCGGGACCAAGGGCGTTTTTCGGACCGAATGACATCCCTTTACTGGGCATCGCGGTAATTTTGTCGGGTCTGGTGTGTTACCTGCTGTCGTGGTCGGTGACCAGTCCGGTGACGCGCTTGCGCAAGGCGGCACAGAGCCTGGCGGCGGGAGACTTGAGCGCGCGCGCGGGCGCGCCGTCGGGTGGCCGCAGCGACGAACTGACGGAGTTGATGCGCGATTTTGACCGCATGGCCGAACGGATCGAAGGCCTGGTCGACTCGCAATCGCGGCTGCTGAAGGATGTTTCGCATGAACTGCGATCTCCGCTGGCCCGGCTGAGTGTGGCGCTCGGGCTGGCGCGGCAGCGGGCGGCGTCCGAGGTCGGGCCGGAAGCCGCGCCGGAACTCGAACTTTCATTGAACCGGATTGAGCTCGAGGCCGACCGGCTGAATCAACTGATCCAGCGCCTGCTGACCATTTCGCGGCTGGAGTCGGGCACCGACGGTCTGCGAAAGACCACGCTGTCGCTGCGTGAGTTGGTGGAGCAGGTGGCGCGCGACGCCGAGTACGAGACTCCGGGGCGTCCTTGCCGCGTAACCGCGCCCGCCCATGCCACGAACGCCGATGCCACGGATACGGGGGAAAACGAATATGATGAATTTCTGGTGGAAGCCGACCCCGACTTGCTGCGGAGCGCGGTCGAGAATGCGGTGAGGAACGCCACGCGCTATACTGCCGAGGGCACGACGGTGGAGGTGCGACTGGAGTGGCAGCAAGCGGCCAATGGCGAAAATGAAATTATCGTTCGCGTGCTCGATTCCGGCCCCGGCGTTCCGGACGAAGCGTTGCCCAAGATATTTGAGCCCTTTTATCGCCTGGACGACGCCCGCAACGGCCAGACCGGAGGGGCCGGCCTGGGTCTGTCGATCGCGGACCGGGCCATCAGGCTGCATGGCGGCATACTTCGTGCATCCAACCGCAAAGAGGGTGGGTTACAGGTGGAAATCCGGATTCCGGCTGGTCCTCCTGTTAAGGGGTTTGCTCTTCCCGCTCATTCCTGATAAACAAATATATTTCAGCCACAAGCTTGAGTTTCCGTGACGGCTGGCAAGGCTTCGCCGCGGACGGGGAGCGGCTGACCACCTCAATCACGAAAAGCGCGCCGATATTGGTGACCCCTTGGGAGAGCAGATGTTGAAGAAAATAGGCGGAGTCGTTGTGCTCGTGGGCATTTGCGCCCTGAGTGTGTTTCTGCTCAACTGTGGCAGTTCCGATTTCCGGCCCTCGGAAGAGTTGTATGTGCTGACTCAGGGGGGCGACGGTCTAGGGAACAACGTGGCTTCTTTCGGCATCGATCTTGAGAGTGGGAACCTGACGTGGATCAATTCCAATGCCACCACGTGTCCAATCCAACCGAGTCCCGCCAATACCAACCCATGCGGCCTGCCCGTGGACATCTTGCTCGACCCGACAGGCAACAAGGCGTGGATTCTGAATCAGGGTGCGCCCGCCTGTCCTTCCTGTACGCCCGCCTCCAATTATGCTTTTGCGCCTTCGATTTTCCCGTATACGGTGAACTCGGATGGGAGCCTGTCACCGCCCGGCACGGGGGTAAATTGGACTTGCGTCATCCCTACTGGAACTCCCTGTAACAACACCAATGCCTACATTGACAGTGCGGTGGCCATGGTGCGCGACGCCGCCGGACAGTTCTTGTTCGTGATCGATTCTGGATCATCCCCTCCCCCGGGATATCCGACCCCGTCCTCGTCAAATCCATCCTGTCCGGCGACTGGTACGGGTTTCACAAACGTTAATGCTCCTACGAGTTTTGCGGGATGCCCGTCCATCTCGGTGTTTGCCATGACGCTGGGCTCAACCGCCCTGAAATTTGTAAGTCAAAGTCCGCTGCCCGGCTACCAAAGTCCTTTCTTCCTCAGCAAAATTCCGACCTCCGTCTCACCCATTATTTTTACGCCGCCGGGCTCAACTACTGCCCAGGAACTTCTCTTCGTAACCAACAACGTGGACATTTGTACCCAAAACTGCGTTTACCCGTCTCCGCAAAATGACAGTACCGTGAGCGTGTATGCCGTGAGTCCATCGGGTATCCTGACTGAGCAACCAAATTCGCCATATACCATTGCCGCGGCCGATCCGGTCTCGGTGCTCGCGGTCAACACCACGCCGGCGCAGGTAGGCTCCATCGGCGGCCTGTTTGTTTATGTGGGCCAGGGGGCTGGCGGCGGAGCGCTATATCCATTCCGAGTGTGCACCGAGGCTAACACCTATTGCACGCCGCAAAATGTGGCCGATAATTCGCTGTTGCCGCTGGCCACGTGTCCCACGCTTTCTTGCCAGGTACCGCCGTCAGCGGCCGGGAAGAACCCGGTCCAAATGCTGGTCGATCCGACCAACAGTTTTCTCTACGCACTGAGTGAAGGCTCGAACCAGGTTTTTGCCTTCACCATCAACACGACTTCAGGCGAGTTGAGTGAGGCAGCAGTGCCCTACCAACCGACCGGAACGTTGCCGGTGTCGATGGCATTGCACCCGAGCGTATTCAATACCGGCCAGTATCTCTACACGTCGAACAGTGCGTCGAGCAACATTACGGGTTTCACGCTGAGTACGACGAACGGAGCCATGCTCAATCCGATTACGGTGATCGCCCCGGCAGCGCCCAGCGGAATGGCCGTGCACTGAACCAATCGGGTCATCGGGTCATCGGAGCATCGAAAACCTGGGGTCAAACTCCCGCTGGAACCTTGGGTTTCGATCACCCGATCACCCGATGGCCGGATCACCCGATCTCTTCAGGTTGGCATCCGAAGAATCAAATACCCTCCGATGAAACCAAAGACCAGGTCTGGGGACCAGGCCGCGACCGCGGGTGGGAGCTGACTCAGATTGCCCATCGCCTCGAACAGGCCAGAGATTGTCCAATAGACCACGCCGATGCCGATGGCGGTCGCAAGCCCTGCAACCGCGGAACGCTTGCCGGCGGAAAGCGCGAACGGAATGGCGAGCACGGCCATCACCAGCGTGATCAGCGGGTAGGCAATCTTCTTTTGCAGTTGCACGCGCAGGCGCACTACGTCGAAGCCGCTCTCCTCCAGGTCGTGAATGTAGCGGCGTAGTTCGTCGTAGTTCATTTCCGACGATTGTTTGATTTCCTTCTTGAAGTAGGCGGGCGCTTCGGAAAGCTCGGGGTAAGTCGCGGCATCGAACTTATGATAGTTCTCGATGGCCGAGCCGTTCAGGCTCCGCTCCCATCCTTCCTCGTAAACCCACCGCCCCATGGAGCTCGACCAGTGCGCGCGGTCGGCCGAGATGCGGTGCGTGATCTGGAAGGTGTGCGGGTCGAACTGGAACACGGAGACGCCGCCGAAAACATCGCGGTCGGGATCGAAGAATTGATAATAGTAGATATCGGAGTGCTGGCCGAATATCCATTTGCGGTCGGGACGAAGGTAGGTTTGCGCCGGCTTGCCCTTGATTTCGTTGCGCAGCGCGTCCTGACGCTTGTTGGTGTAAGGAAGATAGAACTGGTCCGACAGGAAGAGCACGCCGGCGACCAGCATGGAAGCCAACAGGACCGGAACAACGATGCGGTAAAGGCTGATGCCGGTAGCCTTGATGGCAATGATTTCATTCGACCGCTGCAGCAAGCCAAACGTCACCAACACCGCCAGCAACATGCTGAGCGGCGTGGTGGCGTAAAGAAAGAAGGGCGCGACGTTGAGCAGGTATTCGCCCACGGTAAGCGGCGACACCTGATTCCGCATGATGTCGCCCAGCAACTCGAACAGGGTGAACACCAGCAGCAGCATCAGGAAAGCGGCCACGATCATGGCGAGGTAGAGCACAAAGCCGCGCAGCACATAATCGTCGAGGATGGTTGGGAAACGAAGATTGAACA
>Ga0187867_10001111_pt1 | contig 23382 bp, 18 predicted proteins | sample June2016WEW_13_1_FD_132976 | JGI IMG/M metagenome (GOLD analysis project Ga0187867, IMG submission 132976) | Peatland microbial communities from SPRUCE experiment site at the Marcell Experimental Forest, Minnesota, USA - June2016WEW_13_10 | ecosystem: Environmental > Terrestrial > Soil >...
CGACGCGGACCTCGACTCGGTGATGCGCCACCGTCCTCAGGGGGTGGTGCTGAGCAACGGCCCCGGCGACCCGTCGCGGCTGCCCGGTCAGGTCCGGCTGGCCCGTCAGCTCCTCGAGCTCGGGGTCCCCATCCTCGGCATCTGCCTCGGCCACCAGGTGCTCGGCCAGGCCGCCGGGGCCACCACCTCACGCCTGGGCTTCGGCCATCACGGCGGCAACCACCCGGTGCGCGACGAGCTGAGCGGCGCGGTCTACGTCACCTCCCAGAACCACGAGTTCCAGGTCGACGCCCAGACCCTCCCCGGCGACTCCGGCTGGTACGTCAGCGAGCGCAACCTCAACGATGGCAGCGTCGAGGGGCTCCGCCACCGGACGTTTCCGGTCATCTCTGTCCAATACCACCCGGAAGGCGCGCCCGGGCCCCAGGATCGGGCCCAGGTCTTCGACGAGTTCCTCCGCCTGGCCGCGGCCCGGGGCGACACCGTCGCCGAGCTGCGCGGTGCTGCTGCGGGAGGGCGGGCGGCGGGCGCTTCCGCCGAGCCCGGCACCTCCGCCGACCCGGGGGGCGGGCCGGGGTGGGTCGCCGCGCCGCTCCTCCCCGCTCCGTCGGAGCGACCGCGGTGCGTCCTGGTCATCGGCTCCGGTCCGGTGATCATCGGCCAGGCCGCCGAGTTCGACTATGCCGGCACCCAGGCCTGCAAGGCGCTCCGCGAGGAGGGGATCCGGGTGGTCCTGGTCAACAGCAACCCGGCGACGATCATGACCGACGACCAGTCGGCGGACGCCGTCTACATCGAGCCGCTCACCGTCCCGGTGGTGGAGCGGATCATCGCCGCCGAGCGTCCGGACGGCCTGCTGGCCACCCTTGGAGGCCAGACCGGCCTCAATCTCGCGGTCGCCCTCGACGATGCCGGCGTGCTCGAGAAGTACGGGGTCCGGCCGCTCGGGACCTCGCTCGACGCCGTCCGGACCGCGGAGGATCGCGAGCTCTTCAAGAAGCTGCTCCAGCGGATCGGCGAGCCGGCGCCGGAGTCGCGGACCGTGGACTCGCTGGCCGGCGCCCGGAGGTTCCTCGACGAGATCGGGCTTCCCCTGGTGGTGCGGCCCGCCTTCACGCTGGGGGGGACCGGCGGCGGCCTCTGCTCCACCGAGGAGCAGTTCATCGAGGTGGTGAGCAACGGGCTGGCCGTCTCCCCGATCGGCCAGGTGCTGGTGGAGCGCTCGCTGGCCGGCTGGCGGGAGATCGAGTACGAGGTGATGCGGGACGCGGCCGGCACCTGCATCACGATCTGCAACATGGAGAACCTCGATCCGATGGGCGTGCACACCGGTGACTCCATCGTGGTGGCGCCGGCGCAGACCCTCACCGATCGCGAGCACCAGCAGCTCCGCAGCGCGGCGCTGCGGATCATCAGCGCGCTCGGGATCGCGGGCGGGTGCAACGTCCAGTTCGCCCTGGCACCCGACGCGTGCGAGTACCACGTCATCGAGGTGAACCCGCGGGTGTCGCGGTCCTCGGCCCTGGCCAGCAAGGCGACCGGCTACCCGATCGCCCGGCTGGCCGCCAAGATCGCGGCCGGCCGGCGCCTCGACGAGGTGCGCAACGCCGTCACCGGCAAGACCTGTGCCGCCTTCGAGCCCGCCCTCGACTACTGCGTGGTCAAGATCCCGCGCTGGCCGTTCGACAAGTTCCCCGAGGCCGATCGGCGGCTGGGGACCCAGATGAAGTCGACCGGCGAGGTGATGGCGATCGAGCGCAGCTTCGAGGCCGCCTTCAGCAAGGCGCTGCGCTCGCTGGAGCAGCGGCCCCCGGCGGACGCCGAGGTCCGCGACCCGGTGCTGCTCGAGAACCCCAACGACCGCCGCATCTTCGCGGTCATGGAGGCGCTGCGCGGAGGAGCGTCGGTGGAGGAGGTCAGCCGGCGGAGCACGATCTCGGTCTGGTTCGTGGACCGCCTTCGGGCCCTGGTCCAGGTCGAGGAGCGGTTGCGGCGGGGCCTCGACGACGAGACCCTGGCCACCGCCAAGCGGATGGCGCTCTCCGACCGGCGGATCGCCGAGCTGGCCGGTGTCTCCCCGGCCGCGGTCGCCGATGCCCGCCGCCGGCTCGCGCTCACGCCCACCTTCAAGTGCGTCGACACCTGCGCGGCCGAGTTCGCCGCGGCCACGCCCTACTACTACTCCACGGTGGAGACCGAGGACGAGCGACCGGCACCCGACGGCGACGCCGTGGTGGTGCTGGGCAGCGGTCCGATCCGGATCGGCCAGGGCATCGAGTTCGACTACTGCAGCGTCCAGGCCGCCGAGGCCCTGCGCCGGCAGGGGGTCGCCGCGATCATGGTCAACAGCAACCCGGAGACGGTGAGCACCGACTTCGATTGCAGCACCCGCCTCTACTTCGAGCCGCTCGACCAGGAGGCGGTGCTCGCGGTCATCGAGGCCGAGCGGGCGACCGGGGTGGTGGTCCAGTTCGGCGGCCAGACCGCCATCAACCTCGCCGAGCCGCTCGACCGGCACGGGGTGCACATCCTCGGCACCACCGTCGACGCCATCGACCTCGCCGAGGACCGGCGCCGCTTCGAGGCGCTGATGCGCCACCTCGAGATCCCCCAGCCCCACGGGGCGGCCACCATCGACCCCGCCGAGGCCGCCGCGATCGCCGACCGGATCGGCTACCCGGTGCTGGTCCGCCCGTCCTTCGTGCTGGGCGGGAGGGCGATGGAGGTGGTCCACAGTCGCGATCAGCTCCAGCGCTTCGTCGCCGCCGCGATGGCCGCGCTCCCCGACGACGGGGATCGGGTGGGTGGGTCCCGCGGCACGGTGCTGGTCGACAAGTACCTCTTCGGCACCGAGGTCGACGTGGACGCGGTGTCGGACGGCGAGACCGTGGTGATCCCCGGGCTGATGGAGCACGTGGAGCGCGCCGGGGTGCACAGCGGGGACTCGATGGCCGCCTACCCCGCCCCCGGCCTCGATGCCGAGGTCACCCGGCAGATCGTGGCCGACACCGTCGCCATCGCCCGCGCGCTCCCGGTGCGCGGCCTCTGCAACATCCAGTTCGTCATCTGGCGCGGCCTCCCCCACGTCCTCGAGGTCAACCCGCGCGCCTCCCGCACCGTGCCGTTCATCAGCAAGGTGACCGGGGTGCCGATGGTCGAGCTGGCCACCCGGGTGATGCGCGGCGAGCGGCTCGCCGACCTCGGATTCGAGACCGGGCTGCGCCCGCCCCTCCCCCTGGTCGCGGTCAAGGCCCCGGTGTTCTCGACGGTCAAGCTCGCCCTCGTCGACTCGGCGCTCGGGCCGGAGATGAAGTCGACCGGCGAGGTGATGGGCATCGACGTCACCCTCGGGGCCGCGGTCGAGAAGGCGTTCGTGGCCGCGCTCGGCGCGGTGCCCACCAAGGGGGCCGTGCTCTGCAGCATCGCCGACGGCGACAAGGCGGAGGCGCTGCCGATCATGGCCCAGCTCTCCGCGCTCGGGTTCGGGATCTTCGCCACCGCGGGGACCGCGGCGGCCCTGAGCGCCGCCGGGGTCAGCGCCACCGCGGTGGGCAGGATCGGTCAGAGCCGGCCCAACGTGCTGGACGTCATCGAGGAGGGGCGGGTCTCGCTGGTGGTCAACACCGTCTCCAACCTCGAGACCGACGAGCTGAGCATCTCTCCCTCCGGGGAGGGCGGGCTGGCCGCCGCCGGGCGCACCGTCAAGGACGGCTATCGCATCCGGCTCGCCGCCGAGCACCGCCGCATCCCCTGCTGCACCTCGATCGACACCGCCCAGGCCCTGGTCGACGCCATCACCCGGCAGCGCCGGGGCGCCGAGTTCACGGTCGCCCCGGTCCGCGCCTACCGGGCCGGCGGGGTGGCCGCGGTGACCGGATGAGCACCCCCCTCTCCGACCTGGGTCGGGCCCGCGACCAGTCGGGAGAGGTGCTCGGGGTGGAGCGGCTGGGGGGCGGCCTGGTCGAGATCACCGTCCACCTGCCCCACCTGGCGGCCATGGCGCGTCCCGGGGAGTTCGCCCAGCTTCGCGCCTGGGCGGGGGTGGAGCCCTTGCTGCGCCGTCCCTTCAGCGTCGCCTGGACGGAGGGCGAGACCTGCGGATTCGTGCTCGAGGCGGTCGGGCTCGGCACCCGCCTGCTGGTCGCCCTGCGCCCCGGCGACCCGCTGCAGGCCCTCGGCCCGCTCGGCAACGGCTTCCACATCGACCCGGTCCCCCGGCGCGCCCTGATCGTGAGCGGCGGCCTCGGCTGCGCCCCCTTCCCCCACCTGGTGCGCGCGCTGCGCCGGGCCGGCTGCCCCGAGGTGGTGGTGCTGAGCGGCGCCGCCTCCGCCGGCCGGCTCTACCCCGCGGACCGCTTCGCCCGCGGCGAGACCGCGGTGCGGGTGGTGGAGGCGACCGATGACGGCAGCCGGGGCCATCGAGGCTTCGTCACCGAGATGGTCGCCGAGCACTGCGACGAGACCACCGCGGTCTTCGCCTGCGGGCCCAACCCGATGCTGGCCGCCCTGGCCGCATGCCTCCGCGCCCTGCCCCGGCCCCCGCGCCGGGCCGAGGTCTCCCTGGAGGCGCCGATGGGGTGTGGCTTCGGCACCTGCCTCGGCTGCGCGCTCCCCCTGGCCGGTGACCACGGCACGGTCTGGGGGCTCTGCTGCCGGCAGGGCCCGGTCATGGAGGTCGCCGAGGTGGACTGGCCCGGGCTGCTCGCCCTTCCACCGGCGCACGTGGCGTGAGCGCCGCACCGGCCCCCCCGCCGCCCGAGGCTCCCTCCCCTGAGGCGCCCTCCCCCGATCTCCGCGTCGACCTCGGTCGCGGGCTGCTCCTCCCCAACCCGGTGGGCCTCGCCAGCGGCACCGCCGGCTATGGCTTCGAGCTGCGCCAGCTCGTCGACCTCGACCGGCTCGGCGCCCTCTTCACCAAGGGGACGACCCTCCGACCGCGCGACGGCAACCCACCCCCGCGGGTGGCCGAGGTCCGCGGTGGGATGCTCAACGCCATCGGCCTTCAGAACCCCGGGGTCGAGCATGTCGCCGCCGTCTACGCGGCAGAGTTCGCCCGCTGGCCCATCCCGGTCGTGGTCAACGTCGCGGGCGGCGGCGTCGACGACTACCTCGCCTGCCTGGAGCGCCTGGATCGCGCCCAGGGCATCGACGGCTACGAGCTCAACATCTCCTGCCCCAACATCGCCAACGGCCTGGACCTCGGCCGTGATCCGGCCGCGGCCGCCCGGCTGGTGAGCGCCGCCCGGGCCCGGACCGGACGCCACCTCATGGTCAAGCTGAGCCCCAACGTCACCGACATCGCGGCGGTCGCCCGGGCCGTCGAGGAGGCCGGCGCCGACTCGGTGTCGGCCATCAACACCTACGTGGGGATGAAGATCCATCGCGGCATCCGGGCGCCCGTGCTCCCGGGCCGGGGGACGGGCGGGCTGAGCGGACCGGTGATCAAGCCGCTGGCCCTGGCCGCGGTGGCCCAGGTGCGCGCCGCCGTCCACATCCCGGTGGTCGGCGTGGGCGGCATCATGGATGCCGGCGACGCCCTGGAGTTCCTGATCGCAGGGGCCGATGCGGTCCAGGTCGGCACCGCGACCTTCGTCAACCCCGCCGCCGCCCTCGAGGTGCTCGACGGCCTCCTGGCCCTCGCCCTCCGGTCCGGGATCGGGCGGCTGCCGGGCCGCCTCGCGGCGGTGCCCTGTGGGCCTTCGGTTGATGATTGACGGATCAACTTCGGACTTGGATTCAGGGGATCCGCGCACCAGGCCTCAGTGAGCAGCAAGCTGCAGCTGCCATGAGGAGGTGCCATGAGACGCCGAAGGAGATTCACCGGGGCCGAGCGAGCTGAGGTTTGGAACCGCATCCGAGGCGGGGAGTCGGTCGCCGCGATCGCTTCCTCCCTGGGTCGCTACCCGAGTGCGGTTCGAGCGCTGCAAATGGCAACTGGCGGGGTATGCCCGATCGAGCGGCGACGCTCGTTACGTGCGCTGAGCCTCGAGGAACGGGAGGAGGCGTCCCGGGGACTGGCCGCCGGGCAGTCCCTGCGGGCGATCGCCAGGGGGCTCCGCCGGGCGCCCTCGACGCTTTCCCGCGAGGTGCGCCACAACGGAGGGCGTCAGCGGTACCGCGCGTGCGCGGCTGACCGGAGGGCCGATCGCCAGGCCAGGCGGCCCAAGATGGCCAAGTTGGCGCGCTGCCAACCCCTCCGGCTGGTGGTCGAGGCCAAGCTGGAGCTGCGCTGGTCACCCCAGCAGATCTCGAGGTGGTTGGCGGTCAGGTACCCCGAGGACCCGGAGATGCAGGTGTCGCACGAGACCATCTACCTGTCCCTGTACGTCCAGGGGCGAGGGGCCCTGCGCCAGGAGCTCCACCGAGCGCTTCGAACCGGCAGGGCCCTGCGCCGGCCGAAGGGCTACCTGGCCCCTGGCCAGGGGCACATCCCCAACATGGTGCTCATCTCCGAGCGCCCACCCGAGGTGGAGGATCGGGCTGTGCCGGGGCACTGGGAGGGCGATCTGGTCATGGGATGCCGCAAGACATGCATTGGCACCCTGGTGGAGCGCTCGACCCGCTACCTCCTGCTCATGAAGCTCGAGAAGAACACGGCGGAAGCTGTTCGCACCGCGATGACCGAGAAGGTCCGGCTCCTTCCCTCCGAGCTCAAGCGCAGCATCACCTGGGACCGAGGCACGGAGATGGCCGAGCATCTCAAGTTCAGCGTGGCCACCGGGGTTCAGATCTACTTCTGCGACCCGCGGAGCCCATGGCAACGTGGGACCAACGAGAACACCAACGGCCTGCTACGCCAGTACTTCCCCAAGGGCACCGACCTGTCCGTCCACTCCCAGGCCGAACTCGACGCCGTGGCCCAGGAGCTCAACGGGCGCCCTCGACAAACCCTCGGCTGGATGACACCATCTCAGCGCTTCGCTGAGGCCGTTGCGGCCACCCCATGAAACCGCCGGTGATGCTTGACACTCCCAGGCTCTTGCTGTGCCGCCTTGGGGCGGTCCCCAGGGCGTTCTGGTTGCGGATTTCACCACGCGAGGTCCGGGCGACGGTCTTGAGGAGCTGGTTGCCCACCCAGAACTGGAGCAGGGCGTCGGTGACCAGGACGTTGCAGGGGCTGCCGCTGTAGTGCTTGCCGACGCTGACCTGCTGGTAGCCGACACAGACGACCCCGTTGGCGGCCACGCGCCGGGTCACCCACTGCTCGCCGGTAGGGTCCGGACCTGGTCGCGGGGCCCGTGGACCCGCGCCGCCCACGCTGAACCGGCTGGCCGGGGTGGCGTCGCCGAGTGACTGGTGGGGCCGTTCGTGGTTGTAGTGGGTGACCCACTCGTCCAGCGCCTCCTGGGCGACCTTGAGGCTGGAGAACACCCGGCGAGTGTCGAATTCGAGCCGCAGGGTGCGGTGGAAGCGCTCGATCTTCCCGGTTGTCGTCGGCGAGCGGGGCTGGGTGAGCAGGTGCTCCACCCCGTTCTCTCGGCAAATCCGGTCGAACAGGACCTCGACGGGCGGGTGGGCGTACTTGCCGGTGAAGACCTTGCCGTTGTCGGTCAGCACCTGCTCCGGCACCCCGTGGGTCCGCAGCGCCGCCTTGAAGCCGTCACAGACCAGCTGGGTGCGCTCCCGAGGCATCAGCCGGGCCGAGACGCAGAACCGGGAGTGGTCGTCGACGCCGGTCAGAGCCTTGGCCGTGGTCCCGCCCGCGAGGAGGAAGCCACCCACCACGTCCATCTGCCAGAGCTCCATGGGCTGGCCCCGCTCCCAGCGCTTCCAGTGCTCGAGCCGACGGTGCCGGCGGACCGGGTCGATGACCCTCGCCCGCACCAGGCACCGGTACACCGCCGACTCCGACGGCAACGGCGCCACCTTCCGCCGGGCGAGCTCCAGCACCAGGCGGTGCGGCCCCCAATACGGCTTCCACCGGCGCAACTCCAGGACCATCGCCTCGAGCTCGCCCGACAGCTGATGCGGGCAGCTCGCCGGCCGGTGCGACCGGTCGCCCAGCTCCTCCAGCCCACCGGCTTCGTACCGGCTCAGCCAGGTGTGCACCGTCTGACGGCTCACCCGCCACTCGGAGGCCACCTCGGTGACCGTCCTGCCATCCCTGATGACCGCCAGGATCGCCTGATACCGCTGCTCGGTCACGCTCAGTTCCCTCATGTGAGGGAGTGTCAAGCCTCAGCCGAAGTTGCAGTCAGGCATCACCCGAAAGCCTGTCAAGGATCAGCCGGAGCCCTTTCGTCAAGGCTCAGCCCCGGATCCATACACCTCGCGGCGGTGCCCCCTGCAGGGATCGAACCCGCATCAACCGGTTAAAAGCCGGCTGCTCTGCCGTTGAGCTAAGGGGGCGGCTGGGACCGCATTATGCCCGCCGCCCGGCGCGGCGCCCGAACCCCCTCGATGTCTCACCATCTTCGCGTGCCCGCCCCCGTTCCCGGCTTCCCGGCCAGGTTCCCGGTCCGCGGCGACGGTCGCCGCCCGCTGCGGTACCGGCTGGCCGCGGGGTCGGTCCGCATCGGCCTGCGGCTGCTCTTCCTCGGCCGGCTCCACCTCGAGGGGGCGGACGGAGTGCCCCTCGAGGGCCCGCTGCTGGTCGCCTCCAACCACATCAGCAACTGGGACCCACTGATCCTGGGCGCGTTCTTCCCCGGAACCCTCTTCGCGATGGCCAAGCGCGAGCTGTTCCGGCCCGCTCCGGTCGCCTGGCTGCTGGCCGGTTGCAACTGCTTCCCGGTCGATCGGGGCAACGCCGACCGGCGAGCCCTGCGGATCAGCCTCGACCTGCTGCAACGCGGCCGGCGGCTGCTGCTCTTCATCGAGGGCCATCGCTCCCGGCGCCGCGGGATGGGGCCGGCCGAGGCCGGGGCGGGCTTCATGGTCCGCCACACCCAGGCGCCGGTGCTGCCGGTGGCGATCTGGGGCACCGAGCGAGCCCTGCACCCGGCCGGAGGCCTGCTGCCCCGCCGGGGCCGGATCCGGGTCCGCTACGGCCGCCCGCTCACGATCTCGGGGCGCTCCGACCAGGAGATCGCCGACGCGATCGCGGCCGAGGTGGCGGCGCTCCTCCCCTCCGGGTACCGGGGAGCGAGGAACCGAGCCTGACCGCCGCGCCGGCCGGGGTGGAGGCGCTCCCCGCCCGCGCCCGCCGCGGTGCCCCGGGGACCGCCGGCCTCTCGGACTAACTCTGCGCCGCCCCGTCAGCGGGCTTCTCGGGCTTCTCGGCGCTCTCCAGGCAGGTGAAGGCGACCACCTCCTTGGTGTCGGGAGCGACGTCGAAGCGAACGATCGCGGTCTGGCTCAGCACGGTCTCGACCCGGCCGGTGGCGCCCACCGGGTAGTTCCCGATCAGCGTCCCGGTCCGCGGGCGGGTGTTGGAGATCAGGACCACCCGCTCGCCGACCGCGAACGGGGGCGGCGGCTCCTCGCGGGCGCTCGGTGGCCGGCCGGGCTGAGGACGAACCGGTGGCGGCAGCACCGGGCCGACCACGACGTCCGGCTCCTCCTCGTCCTCCACGGGGGCGATGGCGTCGTCCACCAGCAGGACGTCGACCACATCGGGAATCTCGACGTCGGGGACGTCGGGCACCTCACCGACGACCAGCTCGAGGTCGTCCTCGTCGCCGGGCTCGGCCTCCACATCGGAGGGTTCTTCGTCGATATCGTCGCCGGCCATGGTCCCTTCTCGGCTGGGATGGAGCTGCTGAGACGCTGAGGATACTGCCTGGCCCGGCCGGCACCGCGAGCGACTGGCGCGATGGCCACCGAGGGTCGCGCCCGGCTCCGCCTAGAATCGGGCCCCATGGCGGTTCGCACCTGGACGGCACTCTCGCCCCGCGCCCAGCAGCGCGCGCTCGAGATCGCCCCGGGCGCGCTGACCTGGACGGTGCTGCTGATCCCCCTCATCGTCGCCTTCGCGATCCGCTTCAACGACCCCGCCGACCTCTGGATCATCGGCCTGGGGGCGGTGCTGCTCGACGCCTACTGGTTCCTGCGCACCGCGGTCACCGTCTACTGGGTGTGGCGGTCGCTGCAGCAGCTCCGTCGCGTGGAGGCGGGCGACTGGTGGGCGGAGTGCGAGCGGATGGAGACGCCGGAGGGCGCACCCGGCCCCAACGACATCACCCACTGCGCTCTGATCCCCACCTACACCGAGCGCTACGAGGTGCTCCGCGCCACCGTCGAGGCGCTCGCCGACCAGCGGTACCCGGACCAGCTCAAGGTCTGCGCGATCATCACCCGGGCCACCGACATCGCCGGCTGCGACAACGTCCGCCGGCTGCAGTCCGAGCTCGGCCACCGATTCCGAGCCCTCATCCACATCAAGGACCCGCTGCTTCCCGGGATCGTGGTGGGCAAGTCGGCGGCGATGTCGTACGGCGGCCCCGTGCTCCGCCAGCACTGCGAACGGCTGGGGCTGGACCCGGCGCGCACCCTGGTCACCGACCTCGACTCCGATTTCCGCCTGCACCCTCAGTACTTTGCCCACATCACGTGGAACTTCCTGCACGTCGACCATCCCCTCACCTCGATCTGGCAGCCGGTGCCGGTCTTCCTCAACAACCTCTGGAAGGTGCCGGCCGCGGTCAGGGTGATGGCGACCGCCGCCACCCAGTGGCAGATGTTCCTTCACCAGCACCCGGATCGGCTGGTGATGTTCTCCTCCTACACCATGTCGATGAAGCTGCTGACCGAGGTCGGGTACTGGGACAGCGACGTCATCCCCGAGGACTCGCGTTTCTTCTGGAAGGCGTTCTTCCGCTATGGCGAGGACCTCAAGGTCCGACCCGCATTCCTGCCCGTGTTCGGCGACGCCCCCCGGTCGCGCGACTACGCCTCCACCCATGTGAGCCAGTACAACCAGATCAAGCGGTGGGCCTGGGGGGCCACCGACGTCCCCTACGTCTGTGTCCGGATGCTCAGCCACCCGGAGATCCCCTGGCGGTTGCGCGCCCGCCGGTTCCGCTTCCTGATGTTCAACCACCTCACCTGGGCCACGCTGCCCCTGCTGCTCCCCATCGGAGGATCGCTGCCGGCGCTCATCGACCTCGACTACAGCCTCTCGCCGACCGCGACCGCGCTGGGGTTGCTGACCACGGTGATCCTCACCATGACCCTGCTCAACACCCTGGTGCTCATCGTCGTCGACCGCGCGGTCTGCCCCAAGCCCCCGGAGTGGGGACGGTGGCGCCGCCTCTACGCCGACGTCCAGCTCTTCCTCTACCCGGTGGTGGGGCTCGCCCTCTCGGTCATCCCGGCGCTGGAGGCACAGACCCGGCTCATGTTCGGCGCCTACCTCGAGTATCGGGTCACCGAGAAGGAGTGAGCCCGGCCGCCCCGGCTCAGCGCCGGCCGGTCTGGCTCAGAGGGTGACCGGGCGGCCGCTCAGCACCTCGATCGCGAGCAGGTAGGTGCCCGCGCTCCAGCTCTGCCCGGCGGCCCCCTCGGGCTCCCCGGTGCCGGCGTCGATCCACTCGTGGAAGCCCCAGCCCGGCCCCGAGCTCCGGCTCAGCCGGTTGGCGGCGGCCAGACGGGCGATCTCGGCGCGCGCCTCGGCGACCATCCCGACCCGCTGCAGGGCGGCGACGTAGAGGCCGCCGATGAAGGGCCAGACCCCGCCGTTGTGGTACCGGCCGGGCGGGTTGCGCCAGCGCGGGTCCTGGAAGGCCTCGAGGTCCTCCCGGTACATCCCCCACCGGTCCCCGGCGGCGAAGCTGCGCGGGTAGGTGCGCATCGGATAGGGGGTGGCCGCCGCGCTCTGGTGCAGGAACTCCATGATCAGCCGGGAGCGCGCGGGGGAGGCGACGCCGTAGAGGACGGAGAGGACGTTGCCGAGCACGTCGCACTCGTCGACGTACCGGCCGCCGTCGACGTGCGAGAGGTAGTGACGCCGGTCGGCGCGCATCGCCGCCCGCCGGGCGGCCGGGCCGATCGGGTGGGGGAAGCTCGACGCGGCGGCGGGAGGGCGGCCCGGCCCGTCGAGGAGCCCGGCGTGGTCGGAGCCGGGCTCGGGCCAGAAGAGCAGGTCGATCTTGGCCCGGAGCAGCTCCGCCCGGGCCGTGTAGGCCTCGGGCCCGCCGCTCGGGGCCAGCGCCGCCATCCCCCGCAGGGCCCGGTGATACAGGGCGTTGACGTAGAGCAGCTTCCCGGTCCGCTGCAGGGTCGAGTCCATCCAGTCCCCGCCGGAGGGGGAGTCGATGACCGTGAACTGGTTGGCGTCCTGGTCCCCCAGCCAGTGGATCGCCCGCTCGAGATGCGGCCAGAGCCGGCCCTGGAGGCGGGCATCGGGGTGGGCCTGGAGGTGCTGGGCGGCGGCGACCACGAAGAGGCAGGTCGCGTCGGTGCAGCCGGCCTCGTGGAAGTCCCAGTAGGCGCGGCCCGGCCACCAGGCGTTGGGGATCTCTCCCGAGGCGGCCTGGAGACGGGCGAGGCCGGCCAGGCTGCGCCCCACCGCCGCGTTCAGCTCAGGGTCGGGCGAGAGGTTGGCCCCGAGCGCGGCGAAGGCGACGTCCCGGGTCCAGACGGCGGCGTAGTGGGGCAGGGCCGCGGAGGCGACCAATCCCTCGGGCGCGGTGGCGGCCCGGAGCACCGCCCCGGCCTGGGCGGCACCCTCGGTGACCTCGGCCGGGAGGTCGCCGAGCCGAGCCTGCCCGCTGCTGACGGGGGTGTCAGTCGGGATGCGCGGCCTCGGCGTGGTAGTGGTCGGAGATCTGCTGCCAGGAGGCGGCGTTGACCTTGCCGGGGAGCGGGCTGTTGCCGTCGAAGTAGCGGACCTCGCCGGTGTCGACGTTGCGGTACTCCCCCGGGCTCACCACGGTGCCGGCCGCGAAGCGGACCCCATGGGTGGACTGATCCGGCATGTGGTGGCGATGGGTGCCGGTCTCGCCGGCGTGGTAGTGGTCGGAGATCTGCTGCCAGGAGGAGGCGTTGACCTTGCCGGGCAGCGGGCTGTTGCCGTCGAAGTAGCGCACCTGACCGGTCTCGACGTTGCGGTACTCGCCCGGGCTGACCACGGTTCCCGGCGCGAAGCGGACACCCTGCTTGGACATCGTCAAGCCCTCGAACTCGGCCGGCCGCACACCTGATCGCAGTGTAGCCCCGGTGTCACAGGGGTGGCGCGCCCGGCGACCAAGATCAGCCACAGACGGCGGCGCCCCCGACCAACGGGCGGCACCGCGCCGACCCCCCCGGCCGGGGCGCGCCGATCGTGCACACTGGCGCCGTGGGGATCGCTCCAGACGGAGGCGCCGCTGCGTCCCGGTTCACCATCGAGGTGCCGCGCGGCCCCCTGCTGGTCGAGCTTCAGGATCCCCGGGCGCGGGGGCGGTGGCGTTTCGAGGTCGCCTCGCCCACCCGGCTGGTGGTCGACCTGCTCGACCCCGGGCTCTGTCGCGTGGACGGCCTCGAGGCCGTCGAGGCGGAGCTGCCCGACGGCTACGTGCCCACCCCTCGCCTCCGCCTCTCCGTCAACGGGGTCGTCCACGAGCTGGTGAGCGGCGACGAGCGGGTCCTGCTGCGCCATTACTCCCGGCCCCATCATCAGGATCTGTACGCGAGCCGCGACCGCTGGCTGGAGGCGTATCACGCGGCCCGCATCCGTCAGGCCCGCCGGCTCCTCCGCGGGGTCCACGGGCGTCTCTGCGACGTCGGCTCCGGCTACTCCCTGGTGCGCGCGGCCGGGCCCTGGAGCTTCCAGCTCGCCGCCTGCGACCGCGACCCCGAGGCGGTCGCCGCGCTCCGAGAGGCCGGCGTGGAGGTGGCCTGCGCCTCCGCCGACGACCCCCCCTTCCCGGCCTCGAGCTTCGACGCCGTCTACGCGGGGGAGATCCTCGAGCACCTCCCCGACCCCGAGACCGCGCTGCGGCGCTGGGTCGCCCTGCTCCGACCCGGAGGGCTGCTGGTGGTGACCACCCCCAACCGGCGTCACCTGCTGGCCAGGGTCCGCGGATACGAGCTGGTCGAGAACCCCGAGCACCTCTTCGAGTGGGACGTCGCCCAGCTCCGCGGTGCCGTCGCCGCCGCCGGGGCGGTGGTGGAGCGGGTCGAGGGGCTGACCCTCCCGGTGCCGGTGTACGTGCCGGGGCACGGCTGGCGCGACCTCCTGGGCGCCGCGGTGAGACGGGCGCCCCGCCTGCCCCGGCGGTGGGGGGTCGCCCTCGTCGAGGTGGGGAGGTGGACGCCCGGGCTGGCCATGGACATGGCGGTGGTCGCCCACCGCGCGGGCTGAGGGCCCGTCCACGCCGGCGGGCGGCGCTCAGCCCCCCTGGGGTGAGGCGAGCATCCCGCAGGCCTCGCGGGCCATGGCCATGGTCTCCCGGGCCACCACCCGCGCCCGCCGGGCGCCCTCGGCGAGCACCTCGTCGACGACCCCGGGACGGGCGGCCAGCTCGGCCCGCCGCTCCCGCATCGGCGCGAAATGGTCGGCGATGGCCTCGGCGAGCCAGCGCTTGACCTCGACGCAGCCGGTGCGCGCCGACCGCTCGCCGTCCCAGATCGCCTCCCAGCGATCCGGGCTGAAGAAGCGGTGCAGGGCGCAGACGTTGCAGTGCTCGGGATGGCCGGGATCGGCGCGCCGGGGCCGCTCCACGTCGGTGACCATGCCCATCACCGCCTGGCGGATCTGCTCGGGGCTGTCCAGCATGCCGATGGTGTTGCCCCGGCTCTTGCTCATCTTGGTGAGCCCGTCGGTGCCCATCACCCGGGGGATCTCGGTGAACAGGCCCTGGGGTTCAGGAAATACCTGTCCAAAACGGTAGTTGAAGCGGCGGGCGATCTCCCGGGTCAGCTCGATGTGGGGGGCCTGGTCCTCACCCACCGGGACCCGGTCGGCCCGGGGCAGCAGGATGTCGGCGGCCTGGAGGACCGGGTATCCGAGCAGACCGTAGTTGATGTTCTCGGGGAACTGGGCCGCCTTCTCCTTGTAGCTCGGCACCCGCTCCAGCCAGCTCTGGGGGGTGGTCATGGAGAGCAGCAGGTGCAGCTCGGCGACCTCGGGCAGGTCGGACTGGAGGAAGACGATGGAGCGCTCCGGGTCGATCCCCGCGGCCAGCCAGTCGAGCACCATCTCGACGGCCGCCGGGTGAATGGTGCCGGGCTCGGTGACCACGGTGAGCGAGTGGTAGTCGGCCACGAAGAAGACGCACTCGTACTGGTCCTGGAGCTGCACCCAGTTGCGCAGCGCCCCGAGGTAATTGCCCAGGTGCATCCGGCCGGTCGGCTGCATGCCGCTGAGGACCCGGAGCCGTCGACCCGGAGCCGCGGCGTCGCGGTTGGCGCTGTCGACGGGATTCTCCAGCATGAGCCGCGATTCTACCTGGTGGCGGAGGCCTGGCTGCCCGCGCGGGGAAGCGCCCTGCGCGACGGGCGCGGAAGCTCAGTCGACCGGCAGGCGGTCGCCGAGGATCTCCTCGTACACCGCCACGGTGGCGCGGGCGGCACCGGCCCAGGTGAACTCCGCCGCCCGCTCGAGGCCGAGCCGCCGCCGCCGCGCGGCCTCGACCGGGTCCGAGAGCAGCCGGTCGAGGGCGGCCCGCAGGGCCTCCTCATCGCCGTCCGGCACCAGGATTGCCGCGTCGCCGGCGACCTCCGGGAGCGAGCTGTTGGCGAAGCCCACGGCCACCGCGCCGCAGCCCATCGCCTCCAGCAGGGGCAGCCCGAAACCCTCGTACGCGCTGGGGAAGACGAAGGCGGCCGCGCCCCCGTAGAGGGCGACGAGGTCGCCGGTGGTCACGAACCCGAGCTCCCGGGCGTGGCCGCCGAGCACGGCCAGCTCGGCGCGGACCGCGGGCCCGAACAGCCCCTGCTGTCCCGCCACCACCAGGTCGATGTCGTGGTCCCGCCGGAGCCGGCGGGTCGCCGCCACCAGGTGCGGGAGGCCCTTGCGGGGTTCGAAGGTGCCCACCCCGAGCAGGTAGGGCCGGCGCAGCCCCAGGCGGTCCAGCGTCGCCTCCACGACCTCCGGGCCGGCCGGTCGGTATTGCGACGAGAGCCCGTGGGGGACCACGTGTATGCGACCCCGATCCACTCCCGCCAGCCGGGCGCAATCCGCGGCGGTGGCCCGGCTCGGGACGATCAGCGCGTCCGCTCGAGGCAGCAGCCGCATCCCGGGGCGGCGCAGCAGCCGCGACCTCCACGAGTAGCCGCGGAGAAGCAGGGGGATCAGGTCATGGACGGTGACCACCACCGGGATGGCGGCCCGCCACGGCTGGCCCTGCTCGACGGCGTGGTAGAGACGCGCCCGGTGGTGGCGCAGGGCGCCCGCCACCAGCAGCGGATCGGCCAGCACCTGAGCCCGCCGCTCCAGGCGGGGCACGCGCGCCGCCACCCTGACCCCGGCAACGGCGAGCTCCGGGGGGATGGCGGCTCCACCGCCGAGCAGGGCGCCGACCCGGGGTGCGAAGCCGATCTCGGTCATCCCCTCGAGCAGGCCGCGCAGGTAGGTGCCGATCCCCCGGCTCGCCGAGTCCCCCTGGAGCGGGCGGGCGTCGATCAGGATCGGTCTCACCGCGGGGCCGGCTCCCGATCAGCGCCTCGACCCACCCGCCGGCCGTCGGCGCCCTCGGCCCCGTCATCCACCGCCTCCTGCCCCCGAGCCCCCGGGACGGCACCGGCGGCGGTGGCGAGGAGCCCCTCGAGCCGGCGCACCACCGCGTTCCACCGGTAGTTCAGGGCCACGTAGCGGCGCCCCGCGTCACCGCGGCGGGCCGCCTCCTCCGGGTCGGCGAGCAGGCGAAGGGCGGCGGTGACCAGCTCTTCCGGATCGCGGAAGAGGAGCGCTCCCCCGCTCCGCTCGGCCTGGCCCGCGAGCACCGGCGAATCCCGGTTCAGCAGGCACGGCCGCCCGGACGCCCACGCCTCCAGGGTCACCAGCGAGAGGCTCTCCAGGCTGCTCGGCACCACCACCGCCTCGGCTCCGGCCAGGGCCGACCAGTGCTCCTCGTCGCCGAGCCAGCCGAGTGAGAGCACCCCCTCGGGCGGGGCGGCCAACCGGTCCGGGTCGCCGATGAGGACCAGGGAGAGATCGGGGTGGCGCCGCCGCAGCACCGCGTACCCCTCGAGGAGGAGGTCCACCCCCTTGCCCCGGGTGACCCGCCCGGCGTAGAGGAGGTAGCGTCCAAGGCCGCGGTCGCGCCGGAAGCCGTCCGCGTCGACCCCCGTGGGCGGGTCGATGGCCACGGTGCCCACGGCGTGGGGGCGCCGGGCCGCGACCGGGTGGACCGCCTCCAGGAGGGCGCGCTCCTCCTCGGTCCCGTACCAGAGCCCGTCGACCGCCGCCACGGCGCGTCCGATGGCGCGAAGCCGCAGCGGTGCCTCGTCGTGAGCGGCGGGGATCAGCAGGCGCGGATGCGGCGCCGCGGGGATTCCCCAGATGGTCGGGTGGTAGAGGTAGGGGGTGAAGAGGGTCGGCCGGTCGGGCCCGGTGGCCAGGGCGCGAACCAACCCGGGGGCGAAGGGTCCCTGGGCCACCAGCCAGGCCGTCTCCGGCCGGAGCGTCCCCGGGAGACGGAACATCGCTCGGCTGACCTGGTGGAAGAGGCGGGGCGGCCGTCTCGCCGCCACCGCGAAGCGGCGCACGCGCACCCCCCCGTCGACGTCGTCCCCGGGAGGGAAGGCGGGCGACCAGGTGGCCTCGTCGCCCGCCGTGGTGGTCCAGACCTCCACCTGCCAGCGCCGCCGTTGGAGGGTGACCGCCAGCCGCCGCATCAGCAGCTCGCTGCCCCCGCTCACGCCGGCCCCGAAGCGCGGCACCACCAGCCGGAGCTGCCGAGGGGCGGCGCGGGGATGGGCCGCCGCCCCCGGGCCGGAGGGCGGATGCGGCCTGATCCCGGCTTCGCCGCCGTCCGTCGCCGGCCCGGTCACACCCCGACCGCGAGCCGCGGTGCGGAGGTGTACCAGTCGGCGCGGGTGAGCGGGATCCCCGACTCGCCCGCCTCACCCTGGCGGACCGCGAGGATCTGGTGGACCGCGATCGACCCCTGCTCGAATCCGACCTGGCTGCCGGTCATGTAGAGCTTCCACACCCGGGCCCGCTGCACCCCGACCAGCTGGACCGCCGCGTCCCAGCCCTCCTCCAGCCGCTCCACCCAGCTCCGCAGGGTGAGCGCGTAGTGCTCACGCAGGCTCTCCAGATCGCGAACCTCGAGACCCCCGGCCTGGAGCGCGGTGACCATCGCCCCGGCCTCCTGGAGCTGCCCGTCGGGGAAGACGAAGCTGTTGAGGAAGGCGCCGATCCCCTGGGTCCCGGGGCGCGTGGTGATCCCGTGGATCAGTGCCCGCCCCTCGGGCCGGAGCACCCGGCGGACGGCCTCGCAGTAGCCGGGCATCCCGCGCCGGCCGACGTGCTCGACCATCCCGACGCTGGCCACGGCGTCGAACTCTCCCTCGAGGGGGTCCCGGTAGTCGGCGAGCCGGACCTCGGCCCTCCCCTCCAGGCCGCGCTCGCGGAGCTGCCGGGCGGCCCACTCCGCCTGGCGGGGGCTGGCGGTGATCCCCACCGCGTGGACCCCCCACTCCTCGGCGGCGTGCATGACCAGGCTCCCCCAGCCGCAGCCGATGTCCAGCAGCCGCTCTCCCGGCTGAAGGCGCAGCTTGCGGCAGACCAGCTCGAGCTTCGCCTCCTGGGCGGCGTCGAGATCGGTGTCGGGGGTCGCGAAGTAGGCGCACGAGTAGGTCAGGGTGCGGCCCAGGAAGAGCCGGTAGAACTCCGGCGGCTGGTCGTAGTGGTGACGGATCGCCTCGCGATCCCGGGCCCGGCTGTGCAGCCGTCCCTTCAGGTGCGCCTCCACCGGCAGGCCGCGCCGGTCCGGCCGGGCGCCGAGGGCCAGGGCGGCGGCGACCAGCCGCGGCAGCAGCCGGGCCACCCGGCCCATGGCCAGGTCGTTGACGTGCCCGAGGAAGGCGTGGAGGCCCTCGACGTCCAGGCTGCCCTCGACGTAGGCCCGGCCGAAGCCCCGGTCGGGGAGGTCGCTGACCAGGCGGTCGAGGGCCCTGCGGCTCCTCAGATGGAGGACGAAACGGGGCATCTCGGGCTCCCCCGTGCCGCTCCCGTCCCACATCCGGAGCCACCACCGGTCGGTGCCCCAGACGGCGCTGAGGATGCTGAAGAGCCGGCGCGTCGCGCCGGGGTCAGGGGTGGAGGTGGCGGTCATCTCGTAACTCCCGGAGCTGCTCACGTGCCTCGCGATGGTGGCACACGGGGGACGAGGTCCACCGGCGCCGAGCGGCGGATGCGCCCGTCGGATGCAGCGCGAGGGCGACGCCCAGCCCGCGGCTCAGCGCTTTGGATGGTGAAGCGCCTAACCCGCGGACGGCGGCCGCAGACCCAGTCGCTCCAGCAGATCCCGGATTCGCCGGGTGAAGGCCGCGTCCGAGAAGTCGAGCAGCCGGCGGCGCCCCCGCTCGACCAGGGCCCGGCGAAACTCGCCGTCCCGGATCACCCGGTCGACCACCCCCGCCCAGACCAGGGGGTCGTCGGAGCGCAGCAGCACCCCGGCATCCCCCACCGTCTCGGGGACCGCCGCGGCGGCGCGGGCGACCACCGGCAGGTCGAAGGCCCAAGCCTCCAGGAGGTGCATCCCGAAGCCCTCGTGCGCGCTGGCGCAGACGGCGACGCTGGCCCCGGCGTAGAGGTCGCCGATCCTCCGGTCGCTGCACCGACCCGGCAGCTCGACCGCCTCGCCCACGCCGAGCTCCCGGGCCAGCCGGCGCAGCCCGGCGGCGTAGGGCTCGGTGTCGTCCCAGCCCCCGGGAAGCACCAGGGTCGCCGACGCCTGCCCGCCGGCCCGCAGGGCCGCCAGGATGCGGACGAGGTCCTCCTGGCGCTTGTTGGGGGCGAGCCGCGAGACGAAGATCAGCCGGGGAGCCCCGGTGGCGCGGGCGGGGCGCGGGTCGAGACGGCCGAGATCGACCGGGGGAGGGATGACCATGATCGCCGGGCACCCGGCCTCCCCCAGCTCGCCGGCGTTGTACGCCGAGTCGGCCACCCCGATCTCGACGGCCGGTGCCAGCCGCGCCAGGTCCCGGCGACCCTGGTCCAGCCAGCCGGCCACCCGCGGACTGGTCGCCCGGTAGTAGGCGGATGGCGTGATGTTGTGGTAGACGATCCCCCGCCGGCAGCCGAGCTCCGCGAAGAGGCGGGCCGTCGGGGCACCGATGCTGAGGTGGTAGAGGACGACGTCGCCGGGGCCGACCCGGGCGCCCAGCTCCGCGGCGGGGCGCGCCTCGCCCTGGAGGCGCTGGTGGACCTGGTCGGCGAACACCTCCGAGGAGAGGCCGGCCTCGCGGAAAGCGGCGCGCATCCGCCGCACCGCCTGGCCGATGGCGTCACCGGGCGAGAGGACGGGGACGAGCTGGTGGATCGCGGTCACGGGATCGGCCCCGGGAGCCCCGAGGTCCCGGGGGGTGCGGGACGGCTCACGATCGGGCCGGGCATGCGGCGGTCACGGAGCCGGCGGGCGCGGGCTCTCCGGCCCCCCCTGCTCCGGGGCGGAGGGTGCCGACGATCCCTCGATCCGGGTCACCCGCTCCTCGAGGGCTCGCAGCTCGCGCAGGATGGCCAGGTTGAAGCGGGTCTGATCGCGGGCGATGGGCGCCACGTACCAGGAGAGCAGCCGCCGGACCACCCGCTTGCCGAAGACGGTCAGCTCTCCGACCACCGGCCGGGTCGAGCGGAGCGGGCGTGCGCTCTGTACCACCGCGCTCGCCTCCGGCGGCTCCAGCCCCTCGTCGGGATGGAAGGGGACCTCGAGGGCGGCGAGCAGGGGAGCGGGGTAGGAGCCCTCGCGCCGCCCCCGCTCGACCTCCTCGGTCACCTCCCCGACCATCCTCTCGACGTCGGGGGCGGGAGAGGCGTCGATGTCGGCAGCGACGTCCAGCTGGCGGATGGGAGGACCCGCGCCCGCGCGGGTCGCGCCGGTGGTCTCGGCCGGAGGCTGCCGGTCAGCGCCGGCGGCGGACTGGTCGCTCATCCTGACCGACCCCTGGCAAGGCGGTGGGCCGCCAGGCAACCGGCTGGTCCGCGGGCACGACCGACCACGCCCCCCCCGGCTCGATTACCCCGTGCCGGTCCCGCCTGTCGATGACCCGGAAGTCGATCGCGTGCCTGATGTGGTCGTAGGCGGCACCGTCCCGCCGCCCACGCAGCTCGACCTCGACGCTGTAGGCGCCGTCGAGCAGGGGGATCTGAGGGATGTCGAAGTGCATCGTGCCACCGGAGCCGCGCTGGCTCTCGCCCACCTGGGCGTACTGGCTCACCGGCAGCTGCGACTCCGAGACCATCAGCCCGTCGGCGCGCAGCAGCCAGAGTGTGCAGACGAAGTCGGAGACGGCGTCGTTCTGGATCTCGTAGCCGAGCTCGATGCGGACGAAGCCTCCGGTGGGTGGGTTGCGGTCCTCAGCCCCGCGCTCGTCGAGCATGCGCAGGCCGGTGAACACAACGTCTCGCGAGCCCCAGCGCTCGACCTCGTTGGCCGTGAGCGTGCCGTCGGCAGCGAGACCGATGGCGCGACGATACTGGGCGGTGACATCGGCGGTCTCGCCGTCCGCGACCAGGCGGCCATGGTCGAGCAGCAGCGCCCGGTCACAGTATGTGGTGACCGCCGCCAGCCCGTGGGTGACCAGCACCACGGTGCGGCCCTCCCGCTTGTAGCGGTTGAAGGTGTCGAAGCACTTCTCCTGGAAGGCGGCGTCACCGACCGCGAGCACCTCGTCCATCATCAGGATCTCGGCGTGAGCCTGGATGGCGAGCGAGAAGGCGAGCCTCACCTCCATGCCCGAGGAGAAGTTCTTGAGCTTGTGGTCGACGAACTGCTCCAGATCGGCGAAGCCGATGATCTCGTCGAAGAGGCGGTGCAGCTCGGGCCGGTTCAATCCCAGGATGGAGCCGCTCAGGAAGATGTTCTCCCGCGCCGTCAGCTCGGGGTTGAAGCCGACCCCCAGCTCGAGGAAGGGGGACACCTTGCCCGCGATCGCCACCACCCCATCGTTCGCGCGGTAGATGCGCGAGAGGATCTTGAGCAGGGTGCTCTTGCCCGAGCCGTTGTGCCCGATGATCCCGATGAACTCGCCGGCCCGCACGTCGAAGCTGACGTCCAGCAGTGCCTCGAGGATGCGGTACCGCGAGGCGCTCCGCCAGTGAGTGAGCCGGTGCTTGAGGGTGGCGCTGCGGTCCAGCGGGATCCGGAAGCGCTTGGAGAGGTGCTCCACCCTGATGGCAACGTCCTGATCGGCCATGCTCAGAGGTTCTCGGCGAAACTGCGGGCTCGTGACCGGAACGTGAGCGCGCCGCCTGCGACCACGAGGAGCACGACCAGGAACGGCACCGGGACCTCCCACGCGGCATTCAGCGGGGCGTACTGATGGACCGCGGCCAGGTGGCCGCTCACCACCAGCTCGGTCCATGGCGCCACCGGTGTCAGCAGCGCGTGGCGCAGGTCCTCGATGGTCTGCATGATCGGATTGGCGGCCATCACCTGCACGATCCAGACGAGGTGCGGCGCCTTCTCCGCCGTGGTCCCGACCTGCAGTGCCAGATGGAGGCGCTGGAGGACGTAGGTGAGGCTGAACATCACCCCCGACGCGTAGAAGAGCAGTTGCATCAGCACCTCCCAGAGGTGGCTGACGTCATGGAACTGGACGAAGAGGGCGGAGAGGAAGAGCGAGATCCCGAGCGCCAGCAGGTACAGCTCGAGGAGCAGCGGGATCACCACCACGATGCGCAGCCCGATGTCGATCTGGTGGAGCGCCACCGCGATCACGAACACGATCGTCAGGTTGATGAGGAAGGTGAAGAGCGCCGAGAGCGATGCGGCGATGACCAGGATGGAGCGCGGGAAGTAAGCCTTGCGGATCAGCCCGCCGTTGCTCGCGATGGCCGCCATCGACGAGCTCGTGCACTCGGCGAAGAAGGTCCAGACGACGATCCCCAGCAGGACCTGCATGCCATAGTCGGCGGTCCCGTCCTTGATGTTGAAGAGATCGACGAAGATGAAATACATGATCGCGAAGATCATCGCGGGCTTGAGCAGCGACCAGAGGTAGCCGAGCGCCGATCCGGTGTAGCGCAGCTTGAACTGGCTGATTGCCAGCTCCAGGGTCAGGTGCCGGTAGTGGCGGAAGCTGTCCAGCGGCGGCGCGGACACCCGGGCGGCACCGGCGAGCCGGGCGTCAGTGGTGGACGACATGGATCATCAGGAAGGTGACAGCGACCCCATGGTGCCGTAGGTGGACGAGCCCGAAGTGTAGCAGTCGCGCCACGAATGCTGATGGAATGACCCGCTCCCTCCTGCTCACTCCATGCGCCGGCAGGTCCTCCCCTCAGGGCGGGCCGGTGGCTCTCGTGAACGCCGCCTCACCCCTGGTGATCGCTCCGCGTACCCGGGGCTCCTC
>Ga0187867_10001115_pt1 | contig 23320 bp, 19 predicted proteins | sample June2016WEW_13_1_FD_132976 | JGI IMG/M metagenome (GOLD analysis project Ga0187867, IMG submission 132976) | Peatland microbial communities from SPRUCE experiment site at the Marcell Experimental Forest, Minnesota, USA - June2016WEW_13_10 | ecosystem: Environmental > Terrestrial > Soil >...
GCCCTTTTGATCGTTGGCGACATCGACCAGCTTCCCTCGGTCGGGCCCGGCCAAGTGCTGGCCGATGTCATCTCATCCGGCGCGGTGCCAGTGGTGCGCCTCACAGAAGTATTCCGGCAGGCGGCCCAAAGCCAGATCATCGTGAATGCCCACCGCATCAATCAAGGTGTCATTCCCGATCTTCGCAAACCCGAAGCCGAGAGCGACTTCTATTTTGTCGAGGCTGATGATCCCCAGACCGCGGTTCCGCGCATCATCGAGCTGGTCAAAACCCGCATCCCGCGCCGCTTTGGTCTCGATCCAATCCGCGATGTCCAAGTTCTCTGCCCGATGAACCGCGGCGGCGTCGGAGCACGCTCCCTCAACATTGAACTGCAGGCCGCGTTGAATCCGGCGGGCGAGCGCAAGGTCGAGAGATTTGGCTGGACTTTTGCACCCGGCGACAAGGTCATGCAGATCGAAAACGACTATGATAAGGAGGTCTACAACGGCGACATTGGGTTTGTGTCGGACGTTGATCCTGAGGAAGGCAACCTCACCGCCGCCTTTGACGGTCGCTTGGTAACGTACGGCTTTGGCGAGCTCGATGCGCTGGTGCCGGCATACGCCGCGAGCATCCACAAGAGCCAAGGCTCGGAATACCCGGCCGTGGTCATTCCGGTCATGACGCAGCACTACGCCATGTTGCAGCGGAACCTTCTCTACACCGGCGTCACCCGCGGCAAGCGGCTAGTCGTTCTGGTTGGGCAGAAGAAGGCCGTCGCCGTCGCCGTGCGCAACGTCTCGGGCCGGCGGCGTTGGTCGAAGCTGCAGGAGTGGCTGCGTGCTGGCACGTCTGCCTCGCGGCCGATCGGCATGGCGGGTTGACTATAGTCGCAGCGGGATTTTCTTCGCATCCGCCCATCGATTGGCTCGATGTTACCGACCGGCCGGTCGCATGCCCTTAGCAACATAGTCGAAGAATCGCTCGACCGAGCCACCCGCCGTCCATTGGGCGCGGAGCCTGGTCTTCCGCTCGACCCGCCGAAGCTCGCTGAGCAATTCGCGGTTCGCGTCGCGGGCGCTCGCGCTCTCGACCTCCGCGTATACAATCCAGTCGCTGCCGTCGCGCGTGACCGACGTGGCGCCAAGCTTCGCAACGAGCAAGCGGCCGACGGCGTCAGGCGAATCCGAACTGACACGGGCCTCGAGCCGGAGTTTCATGGCGGCGTCCAGCAGAAGGGGTTAGAGCACCGCACTCGAAATTCGGTTGCGGCCATCTCTTCGTGTTCTGTCGAGTCCTAGCAAGCACTGAATTGTCTACAGAATTTTGCCTAAGCGCTCTGCCCTGTTCCAGTCGATACCAGCCCGTGCTACCGAGTTGGGTAGCAAAATGGTAGCAGTGAGTTTTCGTAATGTTCTCAGACAAGATCGGGTGCTGTCCTAATTCCGAGGCGTCTGTCCTAATTTGCTTTTCGGAGTGTCCTAATTTCACAAAGTTGTGCACAGAGGGAATATTCTACCCCTGGCTTTATGTTGGCGATAAGTATTTGCTTGGGCGACTGGAGCGACAATGCCCAAGCTCACTCTCACCCCCCGAGAGCTGGAAGTTTTGGACTTGATTGCACGCGGAAATACGTCCCAGCAAATCGGGGCTAGTTTGGGCATCACCAAGCGAACGGTGAATGCCCACGCGGCCTCTGTTGTCCATAAGCTGGCGGCCAGTAATCGCACCAACGCCGCTGCCATCGCCGTGCGGCTTGGCCTAATTTGAGCCGAATTGAGGGCGCCTCAGTTGGCGACCTTTTCCGTTCCTCTGGCACCGTGTCGCGTATCGCGCTCGCAAGGTCGCTGATGCTGTCTGACGCTCAAATCAGCTTGTGTTTCGTCTTTTCTTCTTCCTTGATACCAGCGCGCCGCTTGGCCTTTTTGAGAATGCCGTTTAGCCAATATTCAAGATCGTGAACGCTTTCGGCTGAAAGGTTTTCAGATATCACCATCAGGGAGTCCATTACGCTTTCCATGACGCTTCCACGGCTGGTGGATATGTCCAGTCCTCACCGTCCACCAACCACGGGACCCATGTGGGACGACTTAGCGGCGCCCCCCTTGGAGCATGGCACGATGGTCATCATGATGGTGCCCGGTGACTTCGTAGCGATACTTCAAGTGTGGCCCCACACCACGATGCCATCCATTCACGGGTGCCCGCATATCCAGAGTCACTTTCCATTCATGGCGGCGCTGGTTCATTACCAAAGCTGAGGGGGCCGGGCAGCACCCACATATAATCGAGACGGTGGTCGGCCATAAGCGTTCCGGCATGAGTTTGGGGGTTTATTCAGGGGGGGCCATCGGTGGGCCAATTGCGGGGATGTGTTGAGGCAGTCAAACCGCCAAGGCTTCTCGCGAAGTCGCCCAGGCCACTGGTGGCTCCCCCTACTCGTCGGCCGTCGCGGCGATGCAAGAAAGAGGTGTGGAAACACCCTACGAAGGCCTGATAAGTTGTATTTCCAGGCGTGCCCGATGGAGCCCACTACTGACCTGCACGATAGGAATCCATGATTGAAAATATGATTCGAGATTGGCTGCACACGGTGGCTCCCGACCGCGCGGCCCAATTGATCTTGGACAAGAGCGCTATTTTGGTGACTGACGTCGGGCTGCGGCGGTCAGAGAACCAAGACCGAGTAGCAGCGCTACGAGTACAGCCCCTTGGACGCAACATTCAGCCGTTCATCTGCTTTGCGGTTAGCGACGGAATGGGAGGCATGAAGAACGGGGCCGAATGCGCGACTCTGACTCTCGCAGCATTGTTCAGCTCGTTGGTGCAAAGCAACGATGTCGACTCTAGGAGCAGATTGATTCAAGCCGCGTATCGCGCAAACAAAACTGTCCATGAATACGCCTTGGGTAAGGGAGGCGCCACGCTCTCGGCCGTTCTTGTTGAGAAAAGCGGCGCTGCCCATTATGTGAATGTCGGAGATAGCAGAATTTACACGGTCACCCGCAACACACTCAAAGTGGAACGCGTGACTGTCGACGATACATTAAAGGAGGCATTCGGTGGCGAAGGTGGAGAGCTAGTCCAATTCATTGGGATCGGGACTCCCTTATTACCCCGCAGTGGTAAATTACCCTCAGATGCGGACGGCGTCCTTCTTACTTCCGACGGCGCGCATTTTATAGAACCGTCACTGTTGGCTCAAATCATTGAGAGGGCGGCAGACCCAATTCGCGCCGCCGAGCGGCTCGTGGCCCTTTCTCGCTGGCTGGGCGGCCCAGATAACGCCAGCGTTTCGGCATTTCGCCTGCCGGACATCGCAAAGTATCTCGTTAACTCCGCATCATCACCGGCAACCATATGGAGCGGGTCGATACAGCTTCAAATCGCCTTCGAACCTCAGGAAGTCTCGTCCAACAAACAGAGCGCCAAACCGCGCTCCAAAGTTGACATCTATAACGTAGACCTAAAGCCGAAGGCCGAACGCTCGTCAGATAGACGCAAGCCGAAAAAGAAGGAAAAACATCAAGCACCCGCACAGCTAGAAATAAAAATTAGCCCGGACGATGATAGCGATGCCTCTAATAGCTAACCGATATGAGCCAACGGGAAACGCCGCTTGGGGTGGCATGGGTGAAGTCAATGAATGCGTCGACAAAAACCTATCGCGCAAGGTGATGCTCAAAAGAGTACTCAAAACGGCTGACATTCCTCGACTTATCGATGAGCAAAAAGCGCTTATAAAACTACGATCAAAACACGTAGTGCAGCTACTCGATGTCGTCAGCTTTACGTGGAAAACTCAGACCATTACCTGCCTTGTCCTAGAACACATCGAAGGTAACGATCTCGACAAGTTGACTTTCAAGCCCGACGGAGACTTTCAGAAGGTTCTTTGGCAAATCGCCTCGGGCCTTAGCGATATTCACGGTGCTCGCGTGATCCACCGCGATATCAAACCTCAAAACATTCGAAAGGACAAATTTGGCATAATAAAGATCTTTGATTTTGGTTTGGCCAGGGAAGTCGGGTTAGATGACAAAACAAAAAGCATCACTGGGACGATAGGATACATGGCACCTGAGCTATATGGCACATCGACTATTTCTTTCTCCCCTGCAGTTGACGCCTACGCATTCGGGCGTACCGCGTTAGCGCTTCTCGGTCAAAACCCGCCACAAGACCGTCCTCGAAAGGTAGACCCTGGTGCGGTACTGGCCAAATTTAGTTCCCTAAATCCCGCGATCGCTAAACTGATCGAGGCATGCCTTGAACTTATTCCGACATCTCGACCGACGATGGCGGAGGTCGCGGAGGTACTAGGGCGTGACCTGGTTCGGAATCGGCACCGCGCACGAATCGTGCAAGATGGACAGACAGTCTATGAATTGCACTCGAAAAATAGGGCGGCAAACATCACTTCCACTGTTGGAAAGATAACAATCCAGTATGATGGTACGACATTTCTAATCTCAGCAATTTCTGGAAGCGTCTTTATTAACAACAAGAAGGTTACGAGCGGCGCTCAAATGCTTTCCTCGTGCGTAATAACCATAGGAGACAAAGGTTCTTCACGCGCCTTCTTGACCTTTGATGTGTCTAATCCGGAGATCGCGGCTTGATTAAGAACGGCACAAAAATTGGAGTCCGCTATGAGGTCGTACGCTACATTGCCAGCGGTGGCATGCAAGACGTTTACGAAGCTCACGACGAGCTGACTGATTACAACGTTGCGCTTAAGACGCCGCAGGCGGGTCAAGCGACAGACCGCTTTCACAAAAGCGCACAGATGTCCGCCCGAATAAATCATTACAACGTCGCTAAGACCTGTGATTACTTTGAGATCAACGGGAGCTGTTATTTGATTGAAGAGCTAGTGACTGGCACTACGGTGGAAGATGCCACGCTTGCTATAGTTCCTCAGATTGATCCTCACCTCGCAGCATACCTATTCTTGCGGCTCTCGAAGGGTCTCGCCGCGTCTCACGTAGCTGGCGTTGCCCATCGAGACTTGAAACCGAGTAACGTGCTGGTCGATTTTAGCTTCAAACAGGTAAAAATTACAGACTTTGGAATTGCTACGATCACGGACTCGCTATTTGAAGACGTAATCGCAAAGGGCGATCTGACAAGGTCCACGTCTGGGACAATTAAAGGAGCATTGCCCTACATGGCTCCGGAGATGATGTTCAGGCAGAAGGGTGACATTGTGGGCGCAGAGGCTGATATTTGGTCTTTGGGAGCGATGTTGTTTCGCCTAATTACGGGAGCGTTTCCCTTTGGAGAAGGAATGATGGTGCCGGTCAACGTACAAAATAAGACTCGTACCGCATGGCCACAGTTCTTGACGACCAACGCTCAATTTGCCTCGCTATCTGAATCATTGAAAACGATCATCGACGCCTGTCTCGTTTATGAAAAGGAAAAACGGATTACTGCCCCTGATCTCGTTCAGCGGTGCGAAGACCTTTGCTTTTCATTCTCGGAACGGCGCATGGGGACGGTCGATGGTATCGTTGGCTATCGTGGGTTTATAAAAGCCACTGATGGAAGCCGGATATTTTATCATTCGCGAAGCGTGTATGGACCTCGCTCGGCTAAGTTAGGAAGTAAAGTCATTTTCAGTTCATTTCCGGGGGAGCCATTCCCTCGGGCTCACCCGGTGCTGGTTTGCGCGGCGTAACGGAAACATCATTGCGCCCTATCCTCCCTCCCCAGCCAACCCTCACTACCCCCTTGAAAGCACTACACGGGACTCGCAGCGCTGCAGGCACAGCACCTCGCTGTCGCACATGGTGTGCGAAAGGACAGGGCTGTACCGAGAATTCCGAACGTGTTTCGCTGCGGCGGAGTTTATTGGTGGCGTCGGCGCATGCCGAGCCATCCTCAACCACGCACCAGTCGAAAACTACCTTTACGGCATGTCCAACGATCGCTGGGCGTGCGCGAAAGAGCTGCAGCGTCTCCGCTGTAGGTCCATGACGACGTCCTACGTCGAAAGTTTCTCGAATATGTCGCAGGGGTAAAAGCGCGGGGCTACGAGGCATTATTTCCGGGCTTGGCGCGGGCAACACCTGGGCTTCCATTTGGCGAACAACTTGCAGACAACCGCAAAGCTTCCTACCCTAACGGCGAACGTTGCGACGAGCAGCATTTTTCTCTTGCCGCCCGTAGCGTCAGGCAATCCAGTGAGGATAAGGAGGCGTCCCCGCGGACGTAGCAATAGTGCCGAAGGCTAAAACACCAAAACCTAAACCACCTCAGAAGTGGATACGGAAAAACGGCACCTATCTGATCGGAAGTACCGGTAGCCAAGCCAATACACAATTCATTTTCAGTCTCGAGAAGCGCGCATCGGCAGAGCCACTGCCTATGGATGCCGTTAAACGAATTCTAAAGCGGGTGGGGCCGAGATTTGTTCCGACGGACATCGAGGCCACACCTCGCCCCATCGACTCGTGTTCCCGTTCTGCTCTTTATGCACGGCATGGGCGTGATTATCGAGATCAACCGGGACTTTCCCTACCAAGTGTCGCTCTCATTCGACGAGCCGGCAATCCGACGTTACGAATTGTACGCGAAGCTCAGAAAACAATGTGCAACTCGGATGGGGCTCTGAGGCGTCTGTCCGTCTGGAGGCCTGTCGTGTTCGGTATCGAAATCGGCCACCGAAAAAAGCTTTGATGGCTGATCGTAATACTTCTTCGAGGTGCAGGGCCGCAATTTCAGGGCGGTTACAGTCGATTTATCACTAAGTGCTTCGCGCAGCGGCGGAACCGCTTTTTCAAACGAGTCTATGAGAACGCCGACCATTGCTGCTACGGGTTGATTTTTGCCGTAGATACCAGTCACAAATCTCAGCAGCCCGTCCTCACCAAGATAATACGTCCGCGAGCGTTTTTTACCATCAAGCTTCTTAAACTCGAATACTATTTGAATGCCCACCTGCTCTGTGTTGAAGCCATAGACAATGTCAGTCCGACGTTCTTCTATAATCTCGCCAGTCGCGAAATCGACCTTGTTGATCACCGCTTCTGTGGACCACATGCCCAATAAGCCGCGCTTTCGTCCCGTGACATACTCAACGTGAGCTTTAAGGATACGGGTCAGTTGGGGCTCTTTGCTAGAGGGGTTGAAGAGCGGACGGCGTTGTGACGCCAGCACGTTCCAACTCTCGCACAAAGCATCCACCGCCTCCGTCGCTGGACGTAGGGGAAAAGCGCTTAGCCACGAAGGTACTGAAGTCAAGCTACCTCCGGTCTCGCTAATCCAGCTTGAGTATTCTGCACGCGCCTGACAATTTGTTCGGCATCACGGAGAGCTTGTCGAATTGTCCAGCTCTTTCGATTAAGCAATCGCACCAGGTACAAAGCTCCGTTCGCCCAAATCTGAATATCCGGTATCAGCTGCAATCCTTGGCTAGGATGAACTACTGACAGCCCCAACCTGCGTAATTCGGAGAGAGCACCCTGAACGAGTTGATTGCCTATCTCACTTGTGAACGTTGCCGCAGAGGTTTCAGCATCGGTATATCCGATACCGACGACCCCCACCCCGCCCGCGCGATTGGGTTGGCTCGTCAGCACCTTCACACCAAATGTACCCTTGCCACCCGTAGACTTTCGCCAACCCGTGAGTGCCTCAGCTAGTGTCTTTGCGTAGCGCCTAAAGTCTTCAACCCGCGCCGGCTTTTGAGCTGGCGTGTCTAGGCTCTTAAAGCTTCGGGGACGGATCGACGGCATTAAAACTTCAACCGTCTCCAGAACGAGCGCGCGCTCATGCGAAGAAAGATCGAAGTATTTAAACACCTCGTTATCCAAGTGCTCCCTTCTTTGCTCGTAAAACGAGATCTGTTTCATTTCCGGAGTGCGAGCAAGTTCTTTCATGAACTTATTTACTTCGCCCAACGCCTCACGCGCGGCTTGAGGATTCGGAGCACCACGCGGTTCGAAAAATGGAAATTCCTCAACATCGGCGAGATGTATTCCATTACGCTCGCAGAGCATCTTCCAGCCGCTCATCATCAAAAAGTATCGGGCCAGACTCGACCGGAGGTATATAGCGGCAAACTGTAGGAGAGAGGCATCACGCTCAGGTCCAGCAACGACACCTATGCTATGGTTGAATGTGCCCGGTCTATCAAAATAGACCGCACGAACACTCTGCTCCTGTCTTGAAAATCCGTCAGGGAACAAAACTCGCGGGCCGTCAAATACAGCCATGAGGTCATCGGTTAGACCAACGACTGTTGTTTTGTCTTTAGGCCAGCTTGTAAGGCGATCCGGATGCAGAACCGGCGAGCCCGATCTTAAAGCGGCTATCGGTACAAATGGCTTTCGGCGCAGCGTCGCTACGCTATCCGGGTCTCTTGTGGCGTCCTCATAGTGCACACCCTTACGGCACACCCAACGACGAATATTTTTGGGGCCCTTCCAGAAACCGCCAAACGTGCCGAGCACGCTCAACCGGGTCCATATCGCGAGATCATTCTCATCGCCCCACATCAGAGTGACCAGGAGCTGCGGCTCCTGAATAACTGACCGCGTCTGCAAAATATGCCGATCGGCTGATTGCATCGTGAGCCGACCAAAAGCCAAACTCAGGTCAGCTTTTGGGACGCAATAATCAAATGTCTCACCAAATGGAATCCCCTTGTTTGATGTGGAGGGCCTCCGCTCGCCGAGAAACAAGTGGCACGTGTTCTCGGCAGTGGGAAACAAAAGGTTTTGCAGGTCGCCGAAATTTATGAGTAGTTTCGGTCGGACAAAACTTAGGTAGTAACTTACGAAGGAGGCACTTGTTGGAGCCAGAAACTGAGGAATGGGCAGTATGAGACATACTCGGCCATTCTCGGTCAAAAAATCCAAAGCACGGATGGCATATGCGCCCGCAATCTGGCGCCGCACGAAAGGCGTCTTCGCGCGCGCCGACCACACATCCGCTGATGTCCGATCATCCGCACTTGGTTCTGCCCATGGCGGATTTGAAATTAGCAAAGTGAATTTGCGATCTGAAAACGCATGCTTTTCGCTGAAAAAATCTGCGTCATCGCCGGCGTGCAAGTTCGTGCCGTTCAGAGATGGGAGCTTTACCCTCTCCCGCTCCTGAGCTTCCATTATGTCAGCCGGGTCAAGCCCCTCCATTAACGAAAGGTACAAGCTGAACGCAGTGACACGACAGGCCATGCTATTGGTGTCGCCGCCAAATATATGTTCAAGCAACAACTGCTTGCGTTCTTTAAAAGAAAGCTGACGACCCCGCCGCGCCTCAGATATGCCGATCAACCTGCGATAAGCTGTCGTAAGAAAAATCCCCGATCCACATGCGCCATCAAAGATCGTTTCCTGTAGCGGATCAGCAGAATCGGCAAACGCATGATCTACCGCCATCATCGCAAGATGGCGCGGAGTATAGTACGCGCCTTCCTTTTCTTGTTCGTCGGGAGATAAAAACGATTCGTATAACCCCGATAAAAGCTCCACAGGAATGAAGCCGAAATCGTAATTCCAGAAATCCGCCTGTCCCGTTTCCATATCGGTGCGGCGTAGAAATTTATCCAACAACTGAAAGCCTGACGACTTCAAAGAGGCCCACGGATCATGCCTGTCAGTCCCCAGGAAATCTCCGTTAAAATCATCTCGTAGGCTGTCGATTAAATGGCGCAAGCCATCTCGATCTTCATTGGCAATCAGATCATGGAGACGTCTAACGTTTCGACGGGAACGGTAAGTGACCGCCACTATTTGGCGGTGCTCTAGATACGAGACGAACAATATTTGACCCATCAGCAATTCAGCACGCCGACGGTCCGCTCTCTCACTAGCACCTGCTCTGAAACCGGAGGCGCAGATGGCTTTGATTACTGCTGCAAGATTATCAAGCAGCTTTATGTCAACACGCGCATCTATATCGAACCAAGCTGGCAACCGGCGGGATAGATTCGCCGAAGCGACATCAAGGGCCGAAAAAGGCCCATCCGGTTCAGCCTGCGATAGTTGTAGCTCCTCCGCTGCGTTGGCGAGCCTTCGCGCAGGAACGACTCGAGCTTTCTCTCCGAGTACCTCGATAATTACGGTTGCTAGGTTTTGATTCCAGACCCGCTGACGGAGAACGTCGAGCTTGTCGCTCGGAAGCAAAGAGCCATTCTCATCATCAAGAAAAACAACGGTGGGAACACCTTCGAGATCAAAAACTGCTTGAGCGCGAATTGCGCCGTCCGGTCGAAGTAAAGCTTGGATTTCAAGCGCGTACGGGTGGTCTTCACGAACACGCTGGCCGCGCAGATGGAGTGTGGCAGCCTCGTCGAAGTAGCCCAATCGTTGCAGCCAACTATTGAGATTTTCTGTGCTCACGCTAACCCCTTAGCCGCGGTTGATTGCGCCAGCGCCAGCTCAACGCTTGAGGGGTGATCATAAAGGGGCCTTGCCTCGGAGCCACCTGAATGACCGAGCTGAATCGCATAAGCCACAGTAGAACAAAAAGAGAACAACGCAACTGAACTTTGCAATGAATGTGGTTATTTAACCCTTAATCAACGCCAAGCCATTGACTTTATTTTGCAATATTTTCCGCGGGCAAACACTTGGTGCGGGCGGCCGGACTTGAACCGTCACGGGAAAACTCCCAACGGATTAGCGGCCCACGTCGCCCGCGACTGGAGCGCGGCCGACCGGAGGGGGTTGCAATGGTCTTCTGCTTTGCCGATGTCCCCCGCGTAACGTCGAGCGAGATATTGCACATTGACAACCTCGACGTGCAAAGATCTGCTAATATCGCGCCGGCTTGACCCATCATGATTAGATTCAAAAAAAGACGAAACCGCCTGGAGCTGGTCTATGAGGCTGACTGGGGCGGCGATCGTAAATGGGTGGAGCAAGAGCTCGACCGTAGCAGCGAAGTGCGGATTGCGCGTGTATTCAGATTTTCCAGAGACGATATTGTTATAGAGGCGAATGAGACTGAAGATGATGACGATATATTTGGACCTGAAGAGAGCGAAGATTCTTACACGTTTGTCCTTGGCACATTGGAGGATGGCTATTTTAAGATTGCTGGCGAGAAGCTGAATATTGAGCATGACGTTTATTTGGCGGCGGACTTAGCTATAAGCCGTCGGTCTTTTATCGCCAGCCGTAACATCTCCATTTTTGGTCAGATTGCCCGCCTCACCTCGGAAGATCTTTACGTCGGCGGCGCCAAGCCAGGCGCGATGCCGACTTCTGAGTTTAAAACACTATTGGCATCGTTTCCCACCACGACCGAGTTGAATCTTTATGCCAACAAGAAAGTCGCTCGAATCCTACGAGATTATTTTGAGACGACAACTCCGGCCGAGAAGAGATTCGAAGACTATCTGAACAAGCGGGACGGAAAACCAAGAATTCACGATATCCCGGACGTCTATGAGTTCGAGGTATCGAAGTACGAATTCATTCGCGACAAAATCATTGAGCTTCTCAGGGATGAGGATTCGTTCAGCGAGAATGAATGGCGCGACCTCATGCTTCAATTCATCCTGCTCATATTCCCGAAATATGTGTGTGTCCTGAGAAACGTGCTTGTGAAAGACTATTATACATCGTCTAAGAAATCGACAAACCGATACATTGATATTGCGCTGCTAGATGCCAACGGGCAGATCGATATTATCGAAATTAAAAAACCGTCCGGAGATACTCTGGTGTCAGCGCGCGATTATCGGGGGAATTATACGCCGCGTAAGGAATTGTCCGGGACAATTATGCAAGCCGAGAAATATTTGTTTCATCTCAGCAAGTGGGGTGTGGCAGGCGAAGCCGATATCACGAAGCGTCAAGCCGCACTTTTGCCTGCGGGGCACAAGGTGAAAATCACTAACCCGAAAGCAATTATAATCTCCGGTCGGTCAAATGGGTTGTCAGCTCAGCAGCTCTTCGATTTCGAGGTTATCAAACGGAAATACGCCAACATCGTAGATATCCTCAGCTATGACGACCTCTTGAACCGCCTGTCTAGCATCATTGAGAAATTCAAACGGACGGCGTGACTAGTCGTTGAGGCGTCTTCGTCTTGATCCGAGCCTTTAATGCCACTACGAAAACGGTCTGCTGATCCACCGACGCGGCGCGCATTGGCGGCTCAAACATCACTGCCATCCGTCTATTACCGCAGCGGGGGCACCGCAGCCGGCTTTCCAGCTGCGACAAAGGAAATGCACGCCCGCGTGTGTGTGCAAACCAGCGTCTCTAAATCGAGCTCCTGCCGATATGTGTTGCGCCTGTATAGCTGGCTGAGGAACCAGTCAGAGTCTAACCGGTCTCCAGCCAAAATTCCCTGCTAACAGGGAAATAAACAGGGAATTTTGCCGTTTCCCGCGCGTCACGGCAATTTCTACGCCGAGACAGCGCGAAAATTCAAAGGCTTGCAGTTGAATTCCCTGCACAGCTGAACAGGGAATTCCAGAGCGTTTTGCAGGGAAAATTCTTCAGATAACAGGGATTCACCCCGAGAATTGGGGGATGAATTCGGATCGTCATTCAACGCAATGCCCGCGGACTGATGTCTAATTGGAGTGGAGCGGTCATGGGCGCCGTACCCGCAAAATGACACGAACGACCCTTTTCTGAAGTGGAGCGTGCAACGCAGCAGCCGAGACGATGTTGAATTTGCGATGTGGGAGGAGCAATCCTGGTCTACCGCGACCCCTGCGGCGAGCACGCCGAGTGCAGAAAAAGGCATGGCGCCGCGATCTTTCTCTTGCGCTAAATTTACACCGAGCCCTGTTGGCGATCACGCAACATCCTTGGCGCTTCTGACCTCTGGCCCACAATTTCGTAGCCGAACTCCGCTGCCGATTTGGTCAGCCAGGACCAAAAACTGCCCGCGAGACTACGGAATGCCATCAGTTGAAACGTCGGCCGCTCGTCCAGTTGTTCAATCTGCACGCCGATATGGGCAACCAGGGTCGAAGCGACGTCGCCGGTTCTGAAACTGAGTGGATGCAGGTCGATCGGAACGCCCTTAACGAGCACGTCGCGCACGCGATTGCCGCTCAAGCGAAGCACTACGCGGCCGTCGGACTGATCCGTGATCGACGCAAGGCCAATTGCCAGATCCCGCAAGCGGGCGACAAAGTCATTTTCAGCAGGCGTCTGGGCGGCGGCAAACCAGTGATGAAGGCTGATACCGGCGAACGACACTCCGTCCTTCGATACGACCCGCGGCGCATCGGGCAAATCGAGCCCGTAAGCCGCGGCAACGGCGCGCTTGAGATCCTGTTCCTTTCCGCGCCGTGCCATCACCGTCGCGAGAGCCAAGTCCGTCCGCTCCTCGATTATGAGCCCCGGGTTTGGTGTGGCCGCGCCGAACCGGCCGGGCCGCGCGAGGCCGGTGAGCGGTGCACGAGCATGCAGACTAGGATCAGCCATGGAGGCGTACCCGCTCGGGATCGACAAAAGTCGGATGGCAGACTTCAACTTCGACGTCACCGTCGCGAACGGGATCATAAGCACGCACCCGTTCGCCGATGCGTTGCGGCCCGTGTTGCAGCAGGCCGAGGCCGATCCAATGACCGAGCGTCGGCGAGAAGGCCACAGACGTCACGTAGCCTTGGTCATTCTCCGCAATGGCCGTGGCGCCAACCGGCAGAAAATGTGCGCCAGCACGCAGTTGTTGTGCGCGGTCGACCGGCTTAAATCCGACGAAGGTGGGCCGTTCGGGCGATTGCAGGGCGGCCCGGCCCGCCATGACCCGGCCGATGAAATCTTTGCGCGCCGACAACATGCGATGGGCGCCCAAGTCGTGCGCGGTGGTCTGTCCGTTGACCTCGTTGGTCGAGATGTGGCCCTTCTCGATGCGCATCACGCCGAGGGCCTCGGTGCCATAGGGCGCGATGCCGAACGCTTCGCCCGCCGCTATTACGGCGCGGATCACCGCGTCGCCGAAGCGAGCGGGTACAGCCAGCTCGTAGGCGAGTTCCCCCGAGAAGGAAAGACGAAGGAGCAGTGCGTTGAGCCCGCCCATGATCGTGACGGACTGTGCGGAGAGGTGGGGAAATGCTTCGTTTGCCAGATCATGTTGCGCATCGACCAACTTGCGTAGCGTGTCGCGCGCGCGGGGCCCAGCGATCGAATATTGCGCCCATTGTTCCGAAACCGAAACCATCTGAACATCGAGATCAGGCCAGAGGACCTGGTGGCAGAATTGGAGATGTTGCATCACCTTGCCAGCGTTGGCCGTCGTGGTGCTCATGAAATAGTGGTCTGGGGCCAGCCGGGACGTCGTGCCGTCGTCCATGACGAACCCATCTTCGCGCAGCATAAGCCCGTAGCGCGCTTTGCCGACCGGCAACGACGAAAACATGTTGGTGTATATACGATCCAGGAAAATGCCAGCATCGGTGCCTTGCACGTCGATCCTGCCTAATGTCGATACATCACAGACGCCGACCGCCGAGCGTACAGTGCGTACTTCGCGGCTAACAGTTTCAAGCCAGTTGCCATCCCCCGCGCGGGGATAATATTGGGCACGCAACCAAGCGCCCGTCTCAACCATGACGGCGCCATGTTCGAGCGCCCATCGGTGCGTTGGCGACAGCCGCGTCGGCCGGAAATCCTTGCCACGGTGATGTCCGGCGACCGCTCCGAGAGTCACAGGTGTATAGGGCGGACGATAAGCCGTGGTTCCCACCTCGGAGATCGGTTGCTTCGTCAGCTCCGCCATAACCGCCAAGCCGACTACACCGCCGATCTTGCCCTGATCGGTGGCCATGCCGAGTGTGGTGTAGCGCTTCAAATGCTCGACCGACTGGAAGCCTTCCCGCTTGGCGAGTGCGATGTCCTTGACGGTGACGTCATTCTGCAAGTCAACAAAAGCTTTTCCTCTGCCGTTGACCCACCAGACCGGTGCGACGGCGAAGGTCTCGTCCGCCGCCCGCGGCGATGCTGCCGGTGCCACCGCAAAGCCACAATCGGACGCCGCGCGTGCTCCAGCTTCGGATCCGGTCGTGAGACAATCGGTAAGACGCATGGCGCCACCGGCAGCCCCGGCGACAATCATGCCAAGCGGCACCGTATTTGGAACGAACGCGGCGATATCGTCGCGCCATTGCGGCCTGCCGCCAAGATGACACGTGAGATGAAGTAACGGATTCCAACCGCCGGCAACGCCGAGGCAGTCACAGGAAATCGTGACCTCGCGCCCGCTTACGTCGATAATCACGACCTCGCGGATGACCCGTGTTCCTTTCGCGCGCACGACCCGCGCCCCGGCAAAGATGCGAACCGCCTTTTTCAAGGACGTTGGAACGCGTTCACGGGCATCTGCGCGTGAATCGACAATCGCCTCGATCGTAACGCCGGCGTCCAGCGCCGCGGACGCGGTGCGCCAGCCGTCATCGTTGTTGGTGAAAACAACCAGACGAGAGGAAGGCGTTGCAGCATACCGGTTAAGATAGGTCCGCACCGCGCCTGCCAGCATGACGCCCGGGCGATCGTTACCTGCGAAGGCGATCGGGCGTTCGCCCGCACCAGCCGCAAGCACCACGCGCTTCGCAACGATTTTCCAGTAGCGCTGACGCGGCTGATACGGGGGGGGAACGGCAAAATGATCGCTGACACGCTCCACAGCACCGTACTGCCCGTGATCGTAGACGCCGAACACTGTCGTGCGGCGCATGATGGTGACCTCCGGCATCGCGGCGAGTTCGGCTTCGATCCGCGCGGCCCAGGCAGTCGACTCGCTCTCGTCGAGCACAAAGCGCTCTGCCAGCAGACGGCCGCCAAGCTTGAAATCTTCGTCGGCAAGAATGACCCGAGCACCAGCGCGCCCGGCGCTTAAAGCCGCCATCAGGCCAGTCGGACCCGCTCCGATCACGAGAACGTCGCAATGCGCGAAGGCCTTTTCATATTCATCGGGGTCATCGGCACCCGCAGCTCGTCCGAGACCAGCGGCTCGGCGGATTGCCGGCTCGTAGACTTTCTCCCAGAAACCCGTCGGCCACATGAAGGTCTTGTAATAGAAGCCGGCCGGCAAGAAGGGCGACAAAACGTCATTCATCGCCATAACGTCGAACGCGAGTGAGGGCCAGTGGTGCTGGCTGGCTGCAGTGAGGCCGTCGAACAGTTCGACTGTCGTCGCCCGCGTGTTCGGCTCGCGGCGCGTTCCATCACGCAGCTCGACCAACGCGTTCGGCTCGTCCGATCCGGCCGAGAAAATGCCGCGCGGGCGGTGATATTTGAATGAGCGGCCGACGAGGCGAACGCCATTGGCGACGAGCGCCGAAGCGAGCGTATCTCCAGCAAGGCCGGCATAGCTGTGTCCGTCGAAGCTGAACCGTAACGGAGTCGAGCGATCGATCAGCCCGCCGTGAGGAAGCCGGTGCGGCGGAATTGAGTGCATGGTGTTTGAAGGAGACGAAGCTGCCTGCTGCGTCATCACCCGCCCCCGCCAGTCAGTGAGCGCACACTTGCGGCATCGCGGGCGAATTCCACGCGCGTAATCTCGTGGCTCATCGTATCGCGTGTCACGACGAGCCAGCTGTGACAGCCCGCCACGTGATACCAGAGTTCTCGATGCACGCCGCGCGGATTGTCGCGCATGTAGACATAGTTAGCGAAGGCCTGTGTGACATTCGCGCCGGCGGGATCGGGGCGCACGAGCGACGCGTCGCCCAGATAGCTGAACTCCTCGTTGCCTCGCTCGCCGCAGTAGGGGCAGACAATCCGCACGTCATCCTCAATGCAGGTTGGGTTGAGCGCCCTGGCCCTTTTCGTCGATCACCGTGCCGGCGGCGAAGCGATCGAGCCGGAAAGGCGCATTCAACGCGTGCGGTACGTCGCGGGCAATCATGTGCGCAAAACACCAGCCTGATGCCGGCGTGGCCTTGAATCCGCCGTAGCACCAGCCGCCGTTGAGATAGAGGCCGTCAATGGGCGTCCGATCGATGATCGGACTGCCGTCCATGCTCATGTCGATAAGCCCGCCCCAGTGCCTCAAGAGGCGCAGTCGCCCGAGGCCCGGCCAAAGCGCGACGCCGCCCTCGATGATGTCTTCGACGGTCGGAAGGTTTCCGCGCTGGGCATAGGTATTGTAGCCATCCAAGTCGCCGCCAAAGACCAAGCCGCCCTTATCGGATTGGCTGACGTAGAAGTGGCCGGCACCGAAGGTCAGCACGCAATCGATGGCCGGTTTGATGCTTTCGGTGACGAAGGCCTGGATGACGTGGCTCTCGATCGGTAAGCGCAGCCCCGCCATCGCCGCAAGGCGAGAGGTATTGCCGGCGACCGCCAGCCCGACTTTTCCCGCGCGAATAGTCCCGCCCGCGGTCTCGACGCCGGCGATGCGACCGTTACGGATCACGAAGCCCGTGACTTCGCAATTCTGGATGATGTCCACGCCACGCCGGTCGGCCGCTCGCGCGTAACCCCATACTACCGCATCGTGCCGTGCCGTACCACCGCGGCGTTGCAGCAGACCGCCGTGGATCGGAAAGCGCGCATTGTCATAGTCAAGAAACGGCAGCATGGCGCGGACCTGCTTGCGATCGAGCAACTCCGCATCCACGCCGTTGAGGCGCATCGCATTGCCACGGCGTGCGAAGGCGTCGCGTTGCGCGTCGGAGTGATAGAGATTGATGATGCCGCGCTGGCTGACCATCACATTGTAGTTGAGGTCGCGCTCCAATCTTTCCCAGAGCTTCATCGACCATTCGTAGAACTGGATGTTCGCCGGCAGCAGGTAATTGGAGCGGATGATGGTCGTGTTACGGCCGGCATTGCCGGAACCGATCCAGCCCTTTTCCAGAACGGCGACGTTGCGCAGGCCATGTTCTTTGGCGAGATAATAGGCCGCCGCCAGCCCATGTCCGCCGCCGCCGACGATGATGACGTCATACTCGGCTTTGGGCTTCGGCTCGCGCCACACTGGCTTCCAGTCCGCGTGGCCGCGCAGCGTCTCGTAGACTAGCGAGAATGCGGAGTACTTCATCGGCGATTCCGGGCTCGATCGCGTGGGAGAGCGCAGCTTCTGCGGCCCTCAGCAATCTAAAGTCGTCTCACGTTCCCATTCGGTCAGGTGGCGGGAGTATTTGTTCCAGTCGTCGTACTTGAGCTTGAGATACGCACTGGAGAAATCGTCACCGAGCCCTTCCCTCAGCACCGTGGATTGGTCGAGGGCCCGCAACGCATCGAGGAGATTGAGCGGCAAGCGTCGCGTGTTCGTCACCGTGTGGCCCTCGGTATACATGTCGATGTCGAGACGTTTGCCGGGATCGCGCTTGTTCTTGATACCGTCGAGCCCGGCGACGAGCAGCGCGGCCTGCAGCAGGTAAGGGTTGACGGCGCCGTCGGCGAGGCGCAGCTCAAAGCGACCGGCGTCGGGAATGCGGATCATGTGGGTCCGATTGTTCCCGGCGTAAGTGATCGTGTTAGGCGACCATGTGGCGCCCGACAATGTCACCGGAGCGTTGAGGCGCTTGTAGGAATTCACCGTCGGATTGGTGATGGCGGCCAGCGCATCGGCGGTGTGCATGATGCCGCCGAGAAATTTGTAGGCGAGGGCCGAAAGGCCCAGTTCGCCCTGAGTATCCGCAAACAGGTTCTTGCCGGTCTTGGTCGACCACAGTGACATGTGCGCGTGGCAGCCGTTGCCGGTCAGGTGCGAGAACGGCTTGGGCATGAAGGTCGCGCGCAGCCCATGCTTCTCCGCGATCGATTTCACCATGTATTTGAAGAACGCGTGTCGGTCCGCCGTCTTCAGGGCGGAGTCGTATTTCCAGTTCATCTCGAACTGGCCGTTGGCATCCTCGTGATCGTTCTGGTACGGCTGCCAACCGAGCGCGATCATGCTGTCGCAGATTTCAGCGATGACGTCGTAGCGCCGCATCAAGGCTTGCTGGTCGTAGCACGGCTTGGCCTGGGTATCGGCCGCATCTGAGATGGTTTTGCCGTCCGGTTGGATCAAAAAATATTCGCATTCGACGCCGGATTTCAATTCGTAACCTTGCTCCGCAGCCCTTGCGATCACCCGCTTGAGCACCTGGCGCGGGTTCTGCTCGACCGGCTTACCGTCCATGATCAGATCGCCGGTCACCCAGGCGACCTCGGGCTTCCACGGCAGTTGAACAGCGCTGTCCGGCTCCGCCATCACAAGGATGTCCGGCTGTGCCGGCGTCATGTCGAACCAGGCGGCGAAGCCGGCAAAGCCTGCTCCCGATTTCGAGATCATATCGATCGCCGTGACCGGCACGATCTTCGCGCGTATCGTGCCGAACAGATCGACGAACGAGACCAGAAAATATTTAATCCCTTTTTCCTTCGCGTACGCACTGAGTGACGCCATGAATCGTGCCCTTCCCTTGTCGTCCCGGCCCGGAGCTGCGCGTTGATCAGTTCGTTCGCGTCTTCAAAACCCACCCTTCACACCTGGAATCCAGTCGGTGCCCGCGAGCGGGACCTTTGCCATTGCCGCAGCTTCGATCGTAAGAGCGACAAGGTCTTCCGGCTCGAGATTGTGGACGTGCGATTTGCCGCAGGCGCGGGCAAGGGTCTGGGTTTCCAGCGTTAGCACCCCGAGGTAGTTGGCGAGCTTGCGGCCGGCCGTCACCGGATCGAGCCGGCGCGACAGCGCCTCGTCCTGGGCGGTGATGCCGGCTGGATCGCGGCCCTCGTGCCAATCGTCGTAGGCGCCGGCCCTGGTGCCGAGCTTGCGGTACTCGTCTTCGTAATGCGGATCGTTGTCGCCGATCGCAATAAGCGCCGCGGTGCCGATCGACACCGCATCGGCACCGAGCGCTAGGCACTTGGCGACGTCCGCGCCGCAGCGCACGCCGCCCGATACAATGAGCTGCACCTTGCGGTGCATGCCAAGATCCTGCAGCGCCTGGACGGCCGGCGGTATCGCCGCGAGCGTCGGAATGCCGACGTGCTCGATGAAGACTTCCTGGGTCGCCGCGGTGCCGCCCTGCATGCCGTCGAGCACGATCGCGTCGGCACCGGCTTTGACCGCAAGCGCGATGTCGTAATAGGGGCGCGAGGCACCGACCTTGACGTAGATCGGCTTTTCCCAGTCCGTGATCTCTCGCAGCTCTTGGAGCTTGATCTCCAGGTCGTCCGGGCCCGTCCAGTCCGGATGTCGGCAGGCCGAGCGCTGATCGATGCCTTCCGGTAGCGTCCGCATCTCGGCGACGCGCCGGGAAATCTTCTGCCCCAGCAGCATTCCGCCACCGCCAGGCTTGGCGCCCTGGCCGATCACCACCTCGATCGCATCCGCCTTGAGCAGGTCGTCCGGATTCATGCCGTAGCGCGAGGGCAGCACTTGGTACACCAGGATGCTTGAATGCTCGCGTTCCTCGCGGGTCATGCCACCGTCGCCAGTAGTGGTCGAGGTTCCGATCGCGGTCGCGCCTCGGCCGAGTGCTTCCTTGGCGGGTGCCGAGAGCGAGCCGAAACTCATGCCCGCAATCGTAATCGGGATTTTTAGCTTGATCGGCTTGCTCGCGAACCGGGAGCCTATTGTCACGTCGGTTGCGCATTTCTCGCGGTAGCCCTCAAGCGGATAGCGGCTGACAGAGGCGCCGAGAAAGAGCAGATCGTCAAAATGCGGAAGCTTGCGCTTGGCGCCGAAGCCGCGGATGTCATAGATGCCGGTTGCGGCGGCGCGACGGATCTCGGCGATGGAAAAATCGTCGAACGTCGCGGACGGCCGCGGCGGCGTATGGATCCAACGGTCCGGCGTTTCCATCAGTACGATCCGACGTTGTCGAAGTGGAAATGATAGAGTTTGCGGGCGGAGCCGTAGCGGCGAAACGAGCCGGGATCGACGGTGCCGTTTATCCCCGCTGCTTCGAGCAATCTCGCGAGCTCTGCCTTGTGGTGGTCCTCGATCGGCTTCTCGATGCAATCGGCGCCGAGGCTGCCGACGCTACCGCGAACGAACAACCGCGCTTCGTAAATGGAATCGCCCAACGCCTCGCCAGCATCGCCGAGCACCACCAGGTTGCCCGCCTGCGCCATGAAGGCGGAGAGATGTCCAACAGATCCTTTCACCACGATGTCGATCCCCTTCATGGAGATCCCGCATCGCGCCGACGCATTACCTTCGACGACCAGCAGGCCGCCGCAGCCGGTCGCTCCCGCAGCCTGCGAGGCGTCTCCCTTCACGTGAACTCGCCCGGACATCATGTTCTCGGCGACACCCTGGCCGGCATTGCCGTTGACGACGATCGTCGCCTCCTTGTTCATGCCGGCGCAATAATAGCCGACGTGTCCATCGATCTCGACCGTGATCGGCGCGTCGACGCCGACGGCTATAGCGTGCCGCCCGCGCGGATTGAGCACGCGCCAGTGCGTTTCATTGGTGGTAGGTTTAAGGCGATGCAGGGCGGCATTGAGCTTGCGCAATGATGTCTGCGAGAGATCGACGGTGCGCATCAGTGCCGCTCCCACAGATATGCCTTCGCCGGCACCGGCTCCCAGACGTGGGCCGCGTCGATGCCGGGCAAATCCACCAAAGCCCGATACTCCGTTCCGAACGCGACCCAGCGGTCGGTCTCCGCCATGACGGCGGGTTTGCACGCGATCGGGTCGCGCAGCACCCCGAAGCCTGACTCGGTGCCGACGACGAATGTGTAAAAGCCATCGAGCGCACCGAGCGACGAATTCAGGGTCTGCTCGAGCGAGTCGCCTTGCTGCATTCTCCAGCTCATGTAGCCGGCGGCTACTTCGGTGTCGTTCTCGGTCTGAAACGAGAGACCCTTCCTTATTAGCTCGCGGCGCAATGCATTGTGATTGGAAAGCGAGCCGTTGTGCACGAGGCACTGGTCGGCCCCGGTAGAAAAGGGGTGTGCGCCGTCAGTCGTGACTGCGGATTCGGTCGCCATGCGGGTGTGACCGACCGCGTGCGTTCCGGCCATGGTGTCGAGGCCGAAGCGTTCAGCCACGAGATCGGGCCTGCCGACTTCCTTGAAAATCTCCATGCGGCGGCCGCTGCCGACAACGGTAAGTTCCGGCATGGCGGCAATGTCGCGCCGCACCGCGGTTTCCCGTTCCGCCGGCACGGTGAGGATGAGATGCGTGTCGCGGACGGCGTACGACAGAGCCGGGCCCCCTGCCTGGAGGCGGTGCACAACGCCCGCGTAATCGTGTGTAAGAGGCCCGCGGATGGTCAGCTTTATCGAGCCCGGAACGGCGGCGCCGTAAACGGCGAACCCGGCAGAATCCGGTCCGCGGTCGCACAGCGTACCGAGCATACGGGCCAGGAGCGCCCCAAGCTCCGGTTCGAGCGCCCGGTCCTTTAGAAAAAGCCCGACGATGCCGCACATTGCGAGGAGTCCCGGTGATCAAACCGATTGTCGACGTTAGGGTGTACTCTCGCCCTTTCCCGTGTCAACGTCCGGGGAAAGTTTTTTTCTCATTGAGAAAAAGTCGTAGGAACCTTCGGCCCAAGCCCAGGCCCCAATTCCGACGGCCTGTCCTTCCCTGCCGAGGGGAATCCAGCGACATTCGCAACACGGAACCACAGAGGCGATTCGAGATGACACTGCGAAGCCGAGTCAAACAACGTTCTGCTGCAAAGGGGCTGACCGCGACGACAGCGCGCCGGCGGCAAGAGTCTGATACGGACACCGATCTTCGGACCGGATCAAGGGCGCCGAGCGAACTTTCGGCGCGGTCGCTCGAAGCCAGTATAGGCTTTGAGGTCCGGCGTCTGCGCAAGGCAATTGACTTGACCGTCGCCGAACTCGGTGCGGCCGCCGGCATTTCTGTCGGCATGCTGTCGAAGATCGAGAACGGTAGCATTTCGCCCTCGCTCGGAACGCTGGACGCGCTGGCCAAGGCGCTCAACGAACCGATTACCCGGCTGTTCGCCGAGGCTGACGAGCGGCAGGACTGCTCGTTCGTAAAGGCGGGTACGGGTGTCCGGATCGAACGCCGCGGCACTAAGGCTGGGCATAATTACGATCTTTTGGGCCATTCCCTCGGCGGGCCGATCAGCGTCGAACCGTATTTGATCACGCTGGCCGAGAACGCCGTACCATACACCCACTTCCGCCACGCCGGCGTGGAGTTCATCTACATGCTGTCTGGCAAAGTGCGTTACCGCCACGGCGATCGCACCTATCTGATGGAAGAGGGCGACGCGCTGTTCTTCGACGCCGCAGCGCGCCACGGTCCCGAGAACCTTCTCAAGGTTCCCATGCGCTATCTCTCCATTATCATTTATCCGCGCGAGTCCTAGTGCCTAAAATCGCAACGGCCGTTGCTCGTTCTTGAGGCCGTTGTTCTTGCGGCCTCTGGTCTTAGGGTCGCCACCGCTGCGGTTGGCCTTCGGCGCTGACCTGCGCCGAGGGACGGTGGCACC
>Ga0187867_10001116_pt1 | contig 23305 bp, 21 predicted proteins | sample June2016WEW_13_1_FD_132976 | JGI IMG/M metagenome (GOLD analysis project Ga0187867, IMG submission 132976) | Peatland microbial communities from SPRUCE experiment site at the Marcell Experimental Forest, Minnesota, USA - June2016WEW_13_10 | ecosystem: Environmental > Terrestrial > Soil >...
TCTCATGACGCTCGGACCTCCCCCAACAGTCGTAACACCAGCGGTAGCAACCGCTGGACGATTCGCACGACCCCCTGATTGTTCGGATGCATCCCATCCGCCTGGACCAGACCCGGCTCCAGCGCCACGCCGTCGAGAAAGAACGGATCGTACAGCACGCCCGGACGTTGCCCCAGCCGATCGAACACCGCCCGGAACGCCCGCGTATAGTCGGGGCCGAAATTCGCCGGCGGATACATCCCGCTCAACAGCACCTTCACATGTTTCGCCGCCAGCCGGTCGAGGATCGCGCTCAGGTTCCGCTGCATCTCCGCCGGATCCAGCCCACGCAGCCCGTCATTGGCGCCGAGTTCAACAATCGCAGCGTCGGCGCCATCCGCCAGGACCCAGTCCAGCCGGGCCAGCCCACCCGCCGTGGTATCGCCCGACACCGAGCCATCGATGATCGACACGTTGATCCCGTGCGCCTGCAGCGCAGCGGACAGCACCGCCTGAAACCCGTCCTGGTGCGGCAACCCGAACCCGGCAGTCAGTGAGTCGCCCAGTACCAAAAGTCGAACCGGAGCGGCAAAGGCATGCGGCAACATCGTTACAATCAGGCAAACTGTGAGGATCAGGCCACGGCGACCCTGGCTGATTGCCGTGCCCTCGCCATATGGTGGCGCCATGGATGCCATCCAGCCCTCGATAGACACGACGATCCCTTTGGTCCGGGTAAGGGACCTCGCATTGACCCTGCCCTCGGCGGCGGGGCCGGTCAACATTCTTCGCGGCATCGACCTCGACATCGGTCATGGCGAGGCATTGGGACTGCTCGGCCCGTCCGGTTCCGGCAAGACCAGTCTGCTGATGCTGCTCGCCGGACTGGAGCGCGCCACCAGCGGCATGATCGAGTTCGCCGGCCAGACCATCACCGCAATGAGCGAGGACGCGCTGGCCCGGATGCGCCGGTCGCAGATCGGCATCGTATTCCAGGCGTTCCATCTGATCCCCACCATGACTGCGCTGGAGAACGTCGCGGTGCCGTTGGAACTGGCCGGTCACCGCGACGCCGACGCCCGCGCCACGGCGGCTTTGGATGCGGTGGGACTTAGCCACCGGTTGACCCACCTGCCGTCCCGGTTGTCCGGCGGCGAGCAGCAGCGTGTCGCCATCGCCCGCGCCTTCGCCCCTGAGCCAAGCCTGCTGCTGGCCGACGAGCCGACCGGCAACCTCGATCACGCCACCGGCGCGATGGTGATGGACCTGCTGTTTGCGTTGCGCGCCCACCATGGCAGTACGTTGCTGCTGATCACTCATGATGCGGCGCTCGCCGCGCGCTGTGACCGGCAAATCCGGCTGGTCGATGGCAGAGTGGCGCCGACGGACGCCAGTTCGGACCTGGAGCCCGCCAGCCCGACGGAAGCAACCAACGGCGGATCGGCCACTGGAAATGAGGCCGGGGCCGCGCCATGACGACGGCCCGGCTGCCGGCCGGAATTGCTGCGGCGGGCGCCACCACGTCAGTGACAGACACCACCGCAGCACGTGATGCCACGCCGACATCACTTTGGCAGACCATCAGCCTGGCGTTCCGCTTCGCGCGCCGCGACCTGCGGGGCGGCGTACGAGGCCTGACCACCATCCTGCTTTGCCTCGCTTTGGGCGTCGGCGTGATCGCCGCTGTCGGCAGCCTTCGCGCCGCCGTCGATGCCGGCCTTGCCGCCGATGGCCGCCGTATTCTGGGTGGCGACGTGGCGCTCGATGCCGGCAATGTTCCGCTCCCCGACACGCTGCGCCAATGGTTGCGCCAGCGGGGGGCAGCGATCTCCGACGTCACCATGATGCGCTCGCTGCTGGTCGCTCCCTCCGGCGAGCGGACCCTGATCGAGCTGAAAGCCGTCGATGCCGCGTGGCCGCTGGTCGGTCAGGCCGAGGCAAAGCCGGCGCAGCCGATCGCCCAGGGATTGGAGCGACGGGAGGGGCATTTTGGGCTGCTTGCCGATCCGTTGGTGCTGGATCGTCTGGGTCTGAAACAAGGTGATCTGGCCCGCCTCGGCACTGCCACGCTGCGTGTCTCCGGCGCGTTGACCGAGGAGCCCGACCGGGTTGCCACCCCGTCCATCTTCGGGCCCAGAGTGCTGATTTCGCAGGCAGCACTGGCGGAAACCGGTCTGATCGCGCCCGGCACCATGGCACGTTACGCGTTGCGCGCCACGCTGCCGCCGTCGGTAGCATTGGCCATCCCGGCTGAGTTGCGCGCGACCTTCTCTGACGAGGGCTGGCGGATCCGCGATCCAACACAGGCTGCACCGCAGGTCACACGGTTTCTCGATCAGACCAGCCTGTTCCTGACCTTGGTCGGGCTGACCTCGTTACTTGTTGGCGGGATCGGGGTCGCCAACGGGGTCGGCGCCTGGCTCGACGCACGCGGCCGGACGATCGCAACATTACGCTGCCTTGGCGCATCGGCCAGGCTGGTACTGGCGATGTCGCTGATCCAGGTCATGACTTTGGCAGGTCTGGGGATCGTTCTGGGTCTGGCAGTGGGCGCCGCCGTGCCTTTGGCCATAGCGGTACTGCCGCATGCCTGGCTGCCGGTGCCGGCTGCTGCAGGGATCTATCCGGGACCGTTGCTGCTCGCCGCCTGGTTCGGTTTGCTGACGGCGCTTTGCTTCGCGCTCTGGCCGTTGGGCCGAGCCGCCCGCATTCCCGGTGCCGCCCTGTTCCGCGATCTGATCGTGGCGGAACACGCGGCGCCGCAGACGTCCGTCATCATCGCCAATGGGTTGGCGGCTTTTGGTTTGATTAGCGTCACGATCGCCACCGCAGCCGACCGTCGGTTCGCGCTGTATTTCTGCGCCGGAGCGTTGGTCACTCTGGCGTTGTTCCGGCTGGCTGCATTTTGCGTGATGCAGGCCGCCAGGTTGGCTCCGACGTCACGAGTCCCGCCAATCCGGCTTGGCGTTGCCAACCTGCACCGACCCGGTGCGGCGACGCCGTTGCTGATGCTGTCGGTTGGGCTCGGCCTGGCGACACTGGCGACGGTCGCGCAAATCCAGCACACCATTCGCCAGCAAATCCTGGATCAGCTTCCCACCGCGGCCCCCACATTCTTTTTCATCGACATCCAGAACGACCAGATGGACCGCTTCCGCGCCCTGGCCAACGCCATCCCGGGGGTGAGCGAAATCCGCGACGTGCCCTCGTTACGCGCTCGGGTGGTCGCCATCAAAGGCGTCCCGGTCGAGCAAGCCCACGTCACCCCCGACACCGCCTGGGCGTTGAAGGGCGATCGAGGCCTGACCTATGCCGCGACGCCTCCGGAAAACACCAGACTGGTTGCCGGACATTGGTGGCCGCCGGACTACGATGGACCGGAGCTGGTGTCGTTCGACGCCGGCCTCGCCAAGGGGTGGCATGTGACGGTGGGCGACACGATCCGGGTCAATATACTTGGCCGAGACCTTGATCTGCGGATCGCCAGCCTGCGCGACATCGCCTGGCAGAGCCTGTCGATCAACTTCTTCATGGTTGCCAGTCCCGGCCTGCTATCGCATGCGCCGCACACGCACATCGCCACGGTCCGGGTCGATCCGGCACACGAGGCGACCCTGCTACGCTCGGTCACCGACGGCCTGCCGAATGTCACGGGCATCAGGGTGGCGGATATTCTGGCAGCGGTTGCGGCATTGCTCGAGCAGATCGCCGGCGCCCTGGCGGCAACCGGGATGCTGACCCTGCTGGCGGGTTTGCTGGTGCTGGTCAGCGCGGTCGCCGCCGGTCAGCGCCGCCGCACCCGCGAGGCGATCATCCTGCGCGTGCTCGGCTTCACCAGTGGCCAGATCCGCGCTGCCTGGCTGGTCGAGTTCGCCCTGACCGGCCTCGCCGCGGGCCTGATTGCGGCGCTGACCGCAACCGGCGCCAGTTATGGCGTTGCGCACTATATTTTACACACTGATTGGTGGTTCTCATGGCAGATCCTTATTTTCACACTTGCGGGAGGACTCGCTACAATGCTTGTGTTCGGCTATGCTGGCCTGAACGCCACGGTGCGTGCGCGGCCAGCGCAGTTGCTGCGTAATGAGTAGCCCTTAGAGAAGCGTATCGAATACCTGGATTGACCGCCTTGCATCGCCCCAGTGTTGGAGAAGTGTTGGAGAACCGAAACTTGAATGAACCGGGTGTTCGTTAGCCCGAACCTCGCCTGATCTGGGCCGCAAATTGCCCAGGCCCTGCGGGGTCCCCGTCTTGAATAGTAAGGGTCGATCTCCAAAATGAGAGGGCGACTGGCATAACGCCGAAAGGAAACAGGGTACCATGGCTTTTAGTCCCGACTCACGGGCTTATCCCAATCAGTCAGCGACGACGACTGCCGTACTGGACGCGGGCCTTCGGGCCTACATGCTCCGCGTCTACAACTGGATGGCGTCGGGACTGTTGCTGACCGGGGTTGTGGCCTTTGCGATCGCCCATACCGGAGCGATCGATGCGTTCTTCCCGGTAATGCAAACCGCGTCGGGCCGCATGGTGCGGGCGCCGACCGCTCTCGCCTACATCGCGATGCTGGCACCTCTGGGCTTCGTGCTGGTGTTGAGTTTTGGCGTGAACCGGCTGTCGACCAGCACCGTGCAGGCGCTGTTCTGGGCGTTCTGCGCGGCAATGGGCGCCAGCCTGACCAGCATCTTCGTGGTCTATACCGGTGCCTCGATCGTGGAGGTGTTCTTCATCACCGCCGCGACCTTCGCTGCCACCAGCCTCTACGGCTATAGCACGAATACCGACCTGAGCCGGATGGGCAGCTTCATGATGATGGGGCTGTTCGGCATCATCATTGCCAGCCTGGTGAACATGTTCATGCATAGCGCCGCGCTGCAGTATGCCATCAGCTACATCGGCGTGGTCATATTCGTTGGGTTGACCGCGTACGACACGCAGCGGATCAAGGCGGACTATGTGCAGTACGCTTACGCGGAAGGCACCGACCTGGCGGCGCGGCGCGGAGTGTATGACGCGTTGAGCCTGTATCTGAACTTCATCAACCTGTTCATGTTCCTGCTGCAGATCATGGGCGTGCGGAACAATAACTGAACGTTCCGGCTTTTCGGTACGGCTGACGGAAGCCCCGAGGTATCACCTCGGGGCTTTTGCTTTGCATTGGATCACCTGCGATCTCCGAGGCCACGACCCGTCATTGCGGCGCCTGACGCACTGCCTGTAGAGTTACGTTGAAAACGGGCAGCACATAGCCTTTCTGGGAGACGGAACCATAATGCGCAAACGTTACTTCATGCCGGCATTGCTCGCCGCGATGGCACTTACCTGCAGCCTCGCCTTCGCGCAGACCGTCAAGGTCGGGGTGATCAACACCTATACCGGTCCGCTGGCCGCCGCCGGCGACCAGATGCAGCGCGGTATCGATCTGTATATGAAGCTGCACCAAAAGGACCTGCCGCCCGGCATCTCCATCGAGCTGATCAAGCGCGACGATACCGGCCCCAACCCCGAGGTCGCCAAACGGTTGGCGCAGGAACTGATCACCCGCGACAAGGTCCAGTTGCTGACCGGCGTGATCTGGACCCCGAACGCGCTGGCGATTGCCCCGCTGGTGACCGAGGCCAAGGTCCCGTTCATCATCATGAACGCCGGCACTGCGATCATCACCACGAAGTCGCCCTATATTGCCCGCGTCTCCTTCACGCTCTGGCAGTCGTCCTACCCGCTCGGCTCCTGGGCAGCGAAGAACGGCCTGAAGAACGTCTATACCCTGGTCTCCGACTACGGGCCCGGGATCGACGCCGAGGCCGCGTTCACCAAAGCCTTCACCGACGGCGGCGGCAAGATTGCTGGATCGGTCCGCATGCCGGTGACGGCGCCCGATTTTGTGCCGTTCCTGCAACGTGCCAAAGACGCCAAACCGGACGCCGTGTTTTGCTTCGTGCCGGCGGCGAAAGCGGCGACCGCCTTCATGAAAGCGTACGACGACCTCGGCCTGCGTGCCGCCGGCATCAAGCTGATCGGACCCGGCGACATTACCACCGATGAGGAACTGCCCGGCATGGGCGACGTGGCGATCGGCACCATCACCATGCATCATTACAGTGCGGCCGGCGACCGGCCTGCCAACAAAGCGTTCGTCGCAGCCTATAAGGCCGCGTATGGCGCCAAGGAGGAGCCCAGTTTTGTGGCGGCGGATTCGTATGACGGCATGGCGGCGATCTTCCATGTCGTCATTGCGCAGCATGGCAACATCGATCCGGACAAAACCATGGATCTGTTGAAAGGCTGGAAGTACGACAGCCCGCGCGGCCCGATCATGATCGACCCGGAAACCCGCGACATCGTGCAGAACGAGTATCTGCGCCGGGTTGAAAAGGTCAACGGTCAGTTGCAGAATACTGAGATTGAAACGATCCCGATGGTCAAGGATCCATGGAAGGAGCTCAACAAGACGAAGTAACCAACCAGGCCTCGGGATGAATTGATGGAGACGGTCCTCGACGCCCTGGTCAGTATCCTGTTCCTTGGCCTCGGCTTCGCGATGGTGCTGTACATCGTTTCGGTCGGCCTGTCGCTGACCATGGGGCTGATGGGGTTCGTGAACCTCGCGCATGGCGCCTTCGCGATGGCCGGCGGGTACATCGCGGTTACCCTGATGAATGCATACCAGGTGCCGTTCGGCCTTGCGCTGGCAGCAGCATTCGTCGTGGTCGGACTGGTCAGTGCGGTGCTGGAACGCACGCTTTATGCGCGGCTTTACGGTGTCGGCGAGCTGGAACAGGTATTGTTCACCATCGGCCTGATCTTCATGGCCGAAGCCATCTTGCGCAAAGCCTTTGGCCCGCTTCCGTTGCCGATGCATCCGCCGGCCATTCTCAGCGGTCAATTGAACCTTGGCTTTCGCACCGTGCCGGCCTATCGCGCCTTTCTGATTGTCGTGAGTTTCGTGCTGATCCTGGCACTTTGGCTTGGCATCGATCGCACGAATTTCGGAGCCCGCCTGCGCGCCGCCGTCGATAACCGGCGCATGGCGGAAGCCATCGGCATCGACACGTCGCTGTTGTTTACCATGACCTTTGCCCTGGGCTCCGGCCTCGCCGCTCTGGGCGGCGGGCTCGGTGCCGACATCCTGGCGATTTACCCGGGGTATGCCGTCGAATATCTGGTCTACTTCCTGATGGTCGTCGCGGTTGGCGGCCTCGGTTCGATCCGCGGCCCATTCGTTGCCGCCCTGGTACTGGGCATTGGCGACACCGCGTGCAAATATCTGGTGCCGGAGTTCGGCGCGTTCTTTGTCTACATCGTCATGATCGGCCTGCTGATATGGCGGCCCGCCGGGTTGTTCGGGCGAGCCTGATCGGTGACCGATCCCGTCATCGCCGCACTGCGCCAGAGCCGTCCTCGCTGGATCGAAACCATCCCCTGGATCGTTGGCGTCGGCGGCTATTTCGTGTTCCCCGACCAACTGCCCTTTGCCAGCCAAATCCTGATCACCATTTTGTTTGCTTTGTCGCTGGACCTGGTACTTGGTTTCGCCGGCATCATTACCCTCGGTCAGGCGCCATTTTACGGCACCGGCGCTTATGCTGCCGGCATTTACGCGATCCATGTTTCGCAGGAGCCGTTGTCCGGTCTGCTGGTCGCTGCGGCGTCGGCGGCATTGGTCGGCGCGGCCACCGGCCTTATCATCCTGCGAACCCACGGGCTGGCGCAGTTGATGCTGACATTGGCGTTCGCCACCTTGCTCGCCGAGGCCGCGAACAAAGCCAGCTTCATCACCGGCGGCAATGACGGGCTGCAAGGGATCGCGATCGATCCGATTGGCGGCCGGTTCGCCTTCGACATGTTCGGCCGCACCGGCTATGTTTATTGCCTGATCGTGCTGTTTTTCGGGTGGCTGCTGCTGCGCGTTCTGTTGGCCTCGCCGTTTGGGCAGTCGCTGGTCGGAATTCGTGAAAACGTTACTCGGATGCAGGCGATCGGCGCGCCGGTCGCCGGCCGGTTGTTGATCGCCTACACGATCGGTGCCGCGCTGGCCGGGGTCGCCGGCGGGTTGCTCACGCAAACCACCCAGTTTGTCGGCCAAAGCGTAATGAGTTTCGAACGTTCCGGCGAGATCGTGATCATTCTGGTGTTCGGTGGCATCGGCCGCATTTACGGAGCCTTCATCGGCGCCGCCGTCTATATGATCGCGCAGGACCAATTGGCGAAAAGCGAGCCCGAGTTCTGGAATTTCTGGATCGGATTGATCCTGGTGCTGACTGTGCTGTTTGCCAGGGGCGGCATCCTCGGCCTGATCGATCGGTTGCGCGGCCGATGAGTGCGGCACTGGAAACCATCGGGATTTCGAAACAATTCGGCGCGTTGCCGGTCGCCAACGACATTCATTTCCGGCTGGAACCCGGTGCGCGCCATGCACTGATCGGTCCGAATGGCGCCGGCAAGACCACGTTGGTGAATTTGCTGACCGGCCGGTTGGCGCCGTCGGCCGGACGCATCATGCTGAACGGCGGGGACATCACCCGGCTCAGCCAGGCCGCCCGTGCCCGTCGCGGCCTGGCACGGACGTTTCAGATCAACAACTTGTTTCCGGCGCTATCGGTGCTGGAAAACGTTCGCCTCGCAGTGGCCGAACATCGCGGCCTGTTCACCCCGCGCCGCGCGCTGATCGAGGAGGCGTTTGCCATTCTCACGCGCCTCGGCCTGGAGGATGTTGCCGCGACCGTGGTGCGCGAACTGCCGTATGGCAAACAGCGACTCGTCGAAATTGCCATCGCACTGGCTGCGGAGCCGTCGGTACTGTTGCTCGATGAGCCGGCGGCCGGGGTGCCTGGTGGCGAGAGCGGCATCATCTTCGATGTCATCGCGCAACTGCCGGCCGGAATGGCCGTACTGATGATCGAACACGACATGGACCTGGTATTTCGTTTCGCGCAACGCATCACGGTCATGGTCCGCGGCAGCATCCTGGTCGAGGGCACGCCAGCCGAGATCGCCGCCGATCCGCGCGTGCGCGAGGTGTATCTTGGGACCAGGGCGCATGGCTGAGTTGTTGTCACTACGGAATGTCACCGCCGGATACGGCGCCACGGTCGTGCTGGACCACGTCTCGTTTGCCGTCGAAACCGGATCGACTTTGGCGGTACTGGGCCGCAACGGCGTCGGCAAGACCACCTTGCTGACCACGATCCTCGGCCACACGACGCAGCACGACGGCAGCATCGCCTTTGCCGGCCGATCGATCGAGCAATTGAAGCCGTACCGGCGGGCCCGGCTTGGGATCGGCACGGTGCCACAGGAACGGGAGATTTTCCCTTCGCTGACCGTTGAAGAAAACCTGACCGTTGCAGCGCGCGGCGGGGACGATTGGACATTGGAACGAGTGTACACGTTGTTCCCCAACCTCGCCGAGCGGCGCCGCGGCATGGGCAACCAATTGTCCGGCGGCGAACAACAGATGCTGGCAATGGCGCGGGCGCTGATGGGCAACCCGTCGCTGCTGTTGCTCGACGAACCGCTGGAGGGGCTGGCCCCGGTCATCGTCGACCGGCTGCTGCAAACGTTGCAGCATCTGCGGTCGCAGACGCAGCTGACCATGCTGCTGACGGAGCAACATGCCAGGCTGGCACTGGAATTCAGCGATCACGCCATAATTTTGGATCGCGGCCGGATCGTTCACAGTGGGCTGGCGAAAGAGTTGTTAAACGACCCGGAACGTTTGTCGGCACTGATCGGCGTTGCACGGTAAAGCCAGCGAAGGTAGGTCCGGATTGCCATCAGTTACCTGCGTCGACGAGGACATGAAAGTCATGGCTGGCCAAGACGATCTCCGGGCGGAACCTGGCTGCTTCTCGATCATGCCATGAACTAAAACGCTTAACCTCGATTGCCTTACGAAAAGCTCGCTCAAAGGTTTGTCGGTGCCGCTGAAACAAGCGCACAAAGTCCTTCGTACGCACGTTCGGATCGTTGAGGCATTCGCGAAACACCTCTTCCAACACCCGGCACCGGACGGGTTCGCCATCAACCGTCGCCCACATAACAAATGAAGCCAGCTTGCCGCTCCATTGGGCTGCCTCGTCGAACCTGATGTCGGCTTCTGCTGGCTTCGCGGCGGGATCGAACAGTTCCGGTTCCATCTCCCGCCATAGATCTTCGACGCCGAATATGGGAAGGCGCTGTTCATCCACGATCTCTGGAGACTGATTTCGCAGCGTTTGCCAATCACCGCGGACCGCCACCCACGCGTCGTGCACAGAGGCGACCTTCTGCTCATGCGGACTGGCGCCTCGACCGCCTGGACCAATACCGGCCGAAAATGGGTGGGAGCGCAGCCAAACCGGCCCGTAACCAGGAGCCCGCCGTCTTTGTTGCTCATCCATCAAATCGTCCATCGACACCCCCAGAGCGCGGGCGAGGCGGGACAGCGCGTCTGCGCTGCCCGGTTTTCGGCCATTCTCGATATCGGCGAGATAACTTGCGGCCACGCCGGCGGCCGCAGCGAGGGCACGCTGAGTCAGACCCCGTTTTTCCCGCCAAACCCGAACCGGACTTTCGCCGTCCAGCAATCGCCGGGCCTGCTCGCCAGTCAGTGCGTTTTGGCGAACCGCCTCCTTGCCCACGGCCGCCTGCCGCGCCCGGTGACTGCGTACCGCCAGACGGTCCTCCGCATCCTCCAGTTCCGCCAGCAGACGAGCCAGGTCCTGGCGGTTGAGGGTGACCGTATTTTTGGTCTCCGTAACAATCTTGATGGTAGTCATCGATAAACCTCCCTGCGATGTGCGATGCGGTCGACCAGTACGTCGCCATCTTCAATCCGGAATACAGCGCGCCAATCACCTTGCCGGACCCGGTAGGCGTCAGGCTCACCAGCCAGTGCTGTGACGCTGGGATGCAGCGCCGATGGTGTAAGGGCTATTCCCTCCAATCGATCCAGGAGTCGCCGCGCGTCCGCCCTTGGCAGGGCAGCGAGCTGCTTGAAAACGCCGGACGGGATAACCAACGCCACAGTTTCAACCTGCGCTCTTTGAGAGAATTATACAAGATGAAATTCACTGATAGAGTACGCCCGAGTCTCACTGCCCCGAGCTCCCTCCGGCCGATATATTACCCCTGCCTGACCAACCTGACGAACCGTTCCGCCAGCGCGATATCCGCGGCAACCGCCGCGCGCCGGTGTGCGGCCTCGGTATCCTCGCCCCATTGTTCCGCCTGAAACAACTCCTCCAGCGAGCCCAACGCAAACGCCTCCGCCGCATCAAGCTGCGCTTCAACCAGTGCAAGCCCCAGTACCAGACTACCCAATGCCGGCACCGCGATGCCAAGGCCGGCGAGCACATAGGGATCGTATCCACCCACCGCCTGCCGCAACGCATCGATGCTGTCGTGATGCTGGCGAACCGGCACCACGCCGGTCGTCACCCGTAACGGTGCCGCAAACGTCTCAGCCGCCCAATCCAGCCAGGGTTGCCAGGACCGCGCCTGACGGGCGGCCAGTTCCTGCGGAAACTCGGCTCGGTAGCACAACAAGTCGGTCTCGCCGTAACGCGCGATTGCGTCTTCTATCGGTGCCGGATCGGGTGCGATGCGTGCACGCGCGGTGCCGGCGATCCGGGTAAATGGCGTATCCGCAAAACTCATGTCGCCGCCTTTGGCGCCACCCGCGAGGCGCCACTCCTCGGCAATTGCCGCGGCCAGAGCAGGCGGCCCAACCAGCAGCACGCCGCCGGTCGGCAAATGGATCGGCTTGCCGTCCAGCAGTATGCGATGCTGCTCGCCGTCCCGGGTCAACGTCACCGTGTCCCAGAACCGCTTCACGGCTTTGCCCCGGGGGGTGTTGATGCGGCCGGCGGCGGTTCGGCTGGCGCGGTTTCGCGGGCACGAGCCAGAGCGGCAGGACACGGATTGCCGCCACCCGCCGCACCCATCACATCCTTGCCGCCCAATAACAATCCACTCAGGCCGTGGCCAAAACCTTTCGCGGAAATATCGATTTTGGCCGAGGGTTCGCGTAACGGACCGCTCACCCGCACCGGCAGCGCGATCCCCGTGCCGCCAATTTGCGCCCTTGGCCGCACCTGCAGCGCCATGGTCTCGCGTCCCAGGTCAACCTCGCCGTCGCCGCTGACAATCAGCGCCGGGGTGTTCAATGCCACCGGCGCAATCGTTGCGATGCCGGATTTCAGGTCCGCCCGCAAGGCGAAACACCGCAGCTCGGTCTCATCCGGGCCGGATAAATGCAGCGGCTGAACCCGGTCCAGCCAGGCATTCATCATTTTGGTATCGAGTTGGCCTCCCTCGATAGCCACCCCGGCCCAACCGTCCAGCGAAGCGGCAATTGCATGCGGTGAGTCGCCCGTACCGGTCAGATCCGCCTGCACCTGAGCAGTACCGCTCGCAACCTCCGGCAAGCCAAGCGCGCCCAACAGCGGCTGCACCGCGAGCGCCGGAGCGTTGACCGTCAGATGCACCACCGGCGGGGTTTTCGTTGCATCCGCCAGCAGCGTCCCACTCATTTGCTGATCCGGCGCGGCAATCGAGAACGGCGCCACGCGCAGTTGCCCGTCGTTCACCGCCGCCACGCTGTCGATCTTGCGAATGTCGACACCATGGAACCGCACATCGGCCAAAGCAAGTTTGAGGTTGGCATCGATCGCGCGCAGCAGATGGAACGGCAGCGTGCTGTCGGGGATCAGCAGTTTGTCCGGGGGCGAAGCCGGTTCGCTCGGGCTCGCTTCCGGGGTCGTACTCGCTTGTGCCGGCGCAACGGTGCCCCCCGGCGCGGCACTGGCCAACAGCATGTCAAGGTCGAGGCGCTGCGACGCCAGCTGAGCCTCCACCGAGAACCCGGGGCCCGCCGACTTTGCCAGGCGGGATAGCGACCACTGCCCGGTCAGGTCGCCGGCATTCGAGGTAAACTGAAACGGCACCGGACCCGGCGCGTCGGTCAGCCTGGTCTGCAACGCAACCGCCCGCAGCGCCGGCGGCGCGCCGTTGGTCACCTGTAACGGTTTCGGCACATCCACATTCACATCCAGGGCAAATCCGGCGAGCCGGGTCGGCGCCTCGATGGTTCCCTTGATCGAAGCCCGCGCCGAACCGGCATTCCACTCCAGATCGACCGGGACCGGCCCCGACGCGCCATGGCTGAGCCAGTGCAGGTCGCCGACAATGCCGTTAATCCCGGAGTCGATACCGTCTCGCTCGATGCCGCCGACAATCCTGATCGGCTCGTCGCCTTGTGCGCCGATGGTCAGGTTCTGCAGCGTTGCTCCATCCCCGAGTATGCCGAGATCGACCGATGCCACCGTGACCCGAGCCTTCGAAATGGTGGGGGTAGGTCCGCCGCCGTCGCTCACTTCGGCGTGCGCGGACACCGACTTCAGTGACGCCAACGGCAGCTCAGGAAACCAGGGCGCGAAAATCGAGGGGTTGGGCACTTCGGTGTCGATCGCCAGGGTGTAACCGCGACCGGCAAACGGTTGCTCGATCTGCCCGTCTACGGTCAGGGTGGCGTCGCCGGTCGCCAGCTTCAACGCCACCGGCCAGGGTCCGGTGCCGGGCGTCGAATCAGCGAGGTCGGTCGGTTCGGCGCGTCCGGTCAGGTTGATCGTGCGGCCTTCGTAGCTGATTGCTCCGGTCAGCTCGGCCGGCTCACCCAACGGCGCATTCAGCTTCAGCTGCGTCACCTGCGCCTCATGACGTTGCCCGTACTGGGCGTCGAGCCAACCGACCTGCCCATCCTCCACACTGGCGTTACTGAACCAGACCGCAAGTCGCTGGCGTACGGCGGCATCTTCCGGCGGGGCTTCCGGTATTACCGGAGCCGCTTGCACCGGCGGGACGGTTGCCGTCGTTGCCGGCGCCTCACGGGAGAACCGCCAATTGGCACGGCCCGCCGCATTGGTTTCCAGCAGCAGGTCAGGCTGCACCAAGGTCACATGGTCGATTTCCAGCCGATGTTGCAACAGCGGCAGCAGCGCCAGCCCCACCTCCACGCGCCCCACGGTCACCATGCTGGGCCGCGAGAAGCCGGGCGGATTGGCCAGCGCCACATCCTCCATCGACACGGTCGGCGCCAGCGACAATTTAAACCGCGTTGCGCCGGAAATGGTCAGCGTTCGCCCGGTCGCATGCTGCACCGCATTGACCAGCAGGAGCTTCACTCGGTCCGAGTTCAGCGTCCAGCTGATGAAGCCGACCGCCAGGCCAATCACCACGACGACGGCCGCCAGGACAAGCCAAAGCGTGCGGCGGGGTGGGGCCTCGTCGAGTTCGTCGAGTTCCAATCAGCGTCCCTCGCGGCGGGGCGCGCGGGCCGGCGATGCCGAAAACCCGAGCGTGTGAAAGGTTTCCGTCATGTGCGGCGGTAACTCGGCCTCCACCCGCATCATACCGCCAGCCGGGTGCGGAAACACCAGCGACCGGGCGTGCAGATGCATCTTGTCCGACAATCCGGCGACCGTGGCGGCGAAGGCATTGTTCTGGTCCGGGCGGGCGTATTTCACGTCGCCCAATATGGGGGCTCGAATGGCGACGCAGTGGACGCGCAGTTGGTGGGTGCGGCCGGTGTGCGGCTTCAACTCCAGCCACGCCAGCTTGCGGGCGGCGTGGTCCAGGGTGCGGTATTCGGTGATGGCGCGGGCGGCATCCTCATCATCGCGTTCGGCCGGAGCGGTGCGCTCACCATGATCTCCCACCCCTTTGGCCCCGCCAATTCGTTTCAGCGGCAGGTCGATCTCGCCCTCGACCGGGACCGGGCGGCCGGCGACGACAGCCCAGTACGTCTTGTCCATATCGCGTCCCCGGAAGGCAGCGGCGAGTTTGGCGGCGACACCCGGAGTGCGCGCGATCAGCAATACGCCGGTGGTGTCGCGATCCAGCCGATGCACGAGGCGCGGCCGATCGCCGGCTTCATTGCGGAACCCCTCCAACATCCCATCGATATGGCGGGAGATGCCCGGCCCGCCCTGCACCGGCAACCCGTAAGGCTTGTTCAGGACGATAAGCTGGTCATCCTGGTAGAGCAGCATCGCCTCGATCTCCCGAGTTGCCGCGGGATTGACCTCGGCGACCAGCCTTGGCGTTGGAGCGGCCGGCAGCGGCGGGACCCGAACGGCCTGGCCGGACACGAGCCTGGTCGCCGCTTCGATCCGCTTGCCGTCGACCCGGATTTGCCCGGTACGGCACAGTTTCTGGATCGCGCTTTGCGGCACGCCAGGAAAATGCCGCCGAAACCAGCGGTCCAGCCGGATCTCCGTCTCATCGTCCGAGACGGTTTGCGTGGCAATGGTCATGTCAGGCCTTGCGGGGAAAAGTCGCCGCTTCGAGTTTGTTACCGTCCCGGTCTTGCACGAAGGCTGCAAAATAAGGCGTCATCTCCGCCTTACGCGGCCCAGGAGCACCGGCGTCCAGCCAACCAGCCGAGATGGCAGCGGCGTGGAACGCGCGCACGGATGCCTCATCCGGTGCGCGGAGGCAAATGTGGATGCCGGTATCCACCGGCAATGCCGTCTGCGATGGCCGCGCGTTCAGCCAGAACTCCGGATATTTCTTACCGAAGCCGATCGTCGCCGGCCGAGCCACCAGGCGTTGCAGGCCGATGCAGCCCAGTACTTGCTGGTATGCCTCGGCGCTGGTTTGCAGGTTGCGCACGGCGACAGACACATGATCCAGCATCAGGATTTGGCCCTTTCCTCGCGCAGTTTATCCCAGTATTCGAGTCGGCGGGAAATCTCGCGTTCGAAGCCGCGGCCTCTGGGCTGATAGAACCGCTCGCGATTCATGCCGTCCGGGAAATAATTCTGTCCGGAGAACGCGTCCTCGGTGCCATGATCGTATTCATAGCCCGCGCCATAGCCGAGGTTCTTCATCAGCTTCGTCGGCGCGTTCAGGATGTGCGCCGGGGGCATCAGGCTGCCGGTTGCCTTGGCGGACGCCCGCGCGGCGCTGAGCGCGGTATAAACCGCGTTCGATTTCGGTGCCGTTCCCAAATAAACCACTACCTGGGCGATCGCCAGCTCGCCTTCGGGACTGCCGAGACGTTCATAGGTTTCCCAGCCGGCCAGCGCCTGGGTCAGCGCGTTGGGATCGGCGATGCCAATGTCCTCGGCCGCGAAACGCACCAGCCGGCGGGCGATGTAGCGCGGGTCCTCGCCGCCGTTCAGCATGCGGGCGAACCAATATAGCGCCGCGTCGGGATCCGACCCACGCAGCGATTTATGCAGCGCCGAGATCAGATTGTAGTGTTCCTCGCGGTCCTTGTCGTAAAGCGCGGCACGGCGGGCGAGCAACGACGACAGAGCGCCCGGGTCCATCGGCGGCGTGGCTTCCGGCAGCGCGGCGATCTGCTCGGCCATGTTCAGCAGGTAGCGGCCGTCGCCATCCGCCATCGCGCGCAATGCCGCCCGCGCTTCCGGGGTCAGTGGCATGGTTCGGTGCAGTTCGGTTTCGGCACGCAGCAGCAACAAGTCCAACGCAGCATCGTCGAGCCGGCGAAGCACCAGCACCTGACAGCGCGACAGCAACGCGCCGTTCAATGCGAAGGACGGATTTTCTGTGGTGGCGCCGATCAGAGTGATCGTGCCCTCCTCCACCACCGGCAGAAACCCGTCCTGCTGGGCGCGGTTGAAGCGGTGGATTTCGTCGACGAACAGCAAGGTGCCCTCGCCGAGACGGCGGCGGCGGGCGGCTTCGTCGAAGGCTTTCTTGAGGTCGGCGACACCGGAAAACACTGCCGAGAGCTGGACGAAATGCAGCCCGGCGCGGGCCGCCAACAGCCGTGCGATGGTGGTTTTGCCGACGCCTGGAGGGCCCCACAGGATCAGCGACGCCAACGATCCGCGTGCCAGCATGCGGGTTACCGCGCCTTCGGGACCGAGCAGGTGATCCTGGCCGACGACCTCATCCAACGTACGCGGACGCATGCGATCGGCGAGCGGCCGATCCGCATGGGAATGGGCCCCGCGGGGTTTGCTGTCCGCAGGGGTATCGGAGCCGAACAGATCGTCAGGGATGGCGGACATGGGCCATAGATTTTGTCGCACGCAGCAGAATGCAATGGCCGGACGCTATGTCAGGCACGGCGCGTCGGGCAAGGGACCGGTTGCGGGGGTTCGGTGGAGGTTGTCCCATGGCCGGACGGTGGTTTGGCAAAGGCAAGAATCTTTAGCACAGATACACACAGATACGCACAGATGGTGTTCAGGACCTGGTCGGCAAGATTTTGTTCACGCCACCGGTCGGAAAGAACACCTCCATAGTTGCTCAGGACCAGGTCGGAAAGTTTCTTATCAGATCGTTTATCGGAAACAATATCTGTGTATATCTGTGTTCATCTATGTGTATTTGTGTTCAAACCTTCTTGTCTTCCGCTTGCCCGCCGCGACACGGGCCATGGCCCAGGGATCGGCCGGCGTGACCATTGCTCGGAGAGCGACGATCTGCCACCTCTCGGGGTCGGGGCATGGATCACGGCGATGTCACTTTCCGAATGGTTCTGGAATCAGGAGCTGGTCTACTGGGTGCAAGGCGTAGGCTCGCTCGCCGCCGCGGGCGCCGCGGTCGGCATCGCCCTACGCCAGGAACGGTTCGAGATCCAGCGCGCCGAAGCTGCCCGTTCGTTGCGCCGCCAGGTGCTGGCTGCCGCCATCGCGCCGGTGCTGCGCGACATGAACACGACCGCTCGGATCCGTAATGGGCTGTTGCAGACGATCGGCCGCGCCCGCCTCGACGAGCCGCCGCCTCACCCCGAGGAACTGACATTGCCCCTGCCCGACATTTTCATGACCACACTGGAACGGATCGACGTGTTCGGTGCCGCGATCGCCGCGCAGGTCTATGTGCTGATGCACCGGGTCAACGACTATAACCGAAACGTTCAGGCGTTGCGCGAGTGGGACGTGCCGGTGCGCACCTGGACCATCAACCTGCGGCCGAAGCTCGATGCGATCAGCGAATCGCTGAACGTGCTGCTGCCCAGAATGGAAGCCGAGATCGAGAGCCTGGAGCACGCCAGCAAATTCTGACCGGCGCTGCCGTCATGGCGAAAGCGCGCCCCGGTCAGGGAGACGAGGAGTTCACCGCCTCGCGCCGCACGCTATCCTTTGATCGGCGGTTGCCCAATATCCGCGCGCACTTCATTGATGATCTGCAACACCCTTTCCCGGTACGGGCGATACTGTACGCCGAATTCCTGCACCAGACGGCCGTTGTCGATCAGATAATTGCCCGAGGAGTCCTTGCCGCCGGTTGGCTTCTCGAAGCTGATCTTCGCAGCCGGCAAATAGCCGCGCACGATGTCGGCGATCTCGCCCAGACTGACGGTCACGCCGCCGGAGTTGTAGATGGCATGGGCCGGTTTGTCCTTCATCAGGACGCGCACGAACACCTCGGCGATGTCGTCGACATGGATCGGGCAGCGCATCGCATCGGCAAACGGGAATGAGATCGGCTCGCCGCGCGTCGGCCGTGTGATGATGTTCACGTGATCGACCGAGCCGCGCACCTTGTCCGGACCTGTCACGTTGGCCGGCCGCACCGCGGTGATCGTCATGCCGTGCTTCTCGATATAGTCCTTGGCCTGGAACTCATTGAACGCCTTGTGCGAGCCGTATTGCACGACGGCGTATTTGTAATCGTCCTCATTGGCCGCGCGGTCGCCGAAATTCTTCTGCTGGCCGCTGACGGCGAGCGAACTGGCAAACACCGTATGCTTCACGCCGAGCAGGCGCGCGGCTTCGAAGCAATTGTCCATGCCGACGACGTTCAGCATCGTCGCGCGGTGCGGCGGCAGATCGACGCCGAGATTATACGACAGGTTCAGCACGCGATCGGCTTTCGCTGCCGCCATGTTGGAGATGACCTCGTCGAACTTGGTGACGTCGCCGCGCACAATGCTGACTTTGTCGCCAAGTGCCGCGAGCGTGGGTGCGTTCGGGTTGATGTCCATGCAGACGACGGTCTCGCCGCGCGCGACCAGCAGCGGAATGACGCGGATGCCGATGAAGCCGGTGCCGCCGAGGACGAATATGGCCATTGTCGTTTCTCCCTTACCGCGGGTCATCCCCGCCCGGGCGGCAGGATCGGCCGATCCGCCGATGGGGGCAAGGGGCGCGGATTTGCGAACCGCCGCGGCACGCGTTGATTTGACGAGCCGATCACAGTTTGCTTTCATGTCGTTTGTTAACGAAAATGAAGTCGACGAGGGGCGAATATCATGAATTTCGGTCTGACTCTGAACGTCGCAATCTCGCTGACGTTCGTCTATGTGCTGGCCTCGCTGCTGGCCAGCACCGTCAACGAAATGATCGCCGGCGCTCTGAAGCTACGCGGCGTGTATCTGACCAAGGCGATCGAGTCATTGACCAGTCTCGGGAGCGGCAATGTATTCGCCTGGGGCGGGTTCACCGGATGGTGGCATGCGTATTTCAATCAGACGACTGCGGAGATGACCAAGGATGTGGACAAAGCGACCAAGGCCGCCGTCGATGCCGGAGAACTAGAGTTGCCCGCAGCTGGGGTGCCAGGAGTGATGCCCCCGCAAAATTTGGTACTTAGAGCCATGCTGGACGCGCCGGACGTCGGCGCGCATCCAACATTACAGAACGCCATCAAGGCAGCCGCTGCCACGGCGGGAGGAAACGCAGCAGCCCTGGTCGACGCATTACGACCCGCAAGGGGGATCGCGACCCTGCAACAACACCCGTTATTGATCGGGACCCCGAGCAGTCTGCCGTCCTACGTGCCGTCCCGCGACTTCGCCTCCGCCATGCTCTCGCACCTGACCGACGGTTCGGCGGCGAACGGTTTCGCGCAAGCCCAGGCAGCAATCAACAACCTTCCGGATGGTGACGTGAAGCAGACGCTACTCGCCTTCATCAGCGCCGGTGCCGACAATTTGGATAAATTGCGGACCCGCATCGAAAGCTGGTTCGACGATTCGATGGAGCGGTTGAGCGGCATCTACAAACGTTTCAGCCAGTACGTGATGCTTGCGCTTGGCCTGATCATCGCGTTCGGGATGAACGTCAACTCGATCCAGTTGGCGCGGATGTTCTGGGACGAACCGGCGGTGAGCAGCGCGATTTCAGCTGGCGCCGTGAAGTTCGCGACAGACCAAAAGGATCTCTTCGCCTGCCCGAGCACAACCGCGCAAGCCGGTAACACGAACTCTCCGGCGCAGGCGAATTGCCCGCCCAATGCGAGCTTTACCGCGGTTCAGAACCTGATCGATCAACAGAATCTGCCGATCGGCCGGGGAGTTCACGCCGATTTGTTCGGCTGCGTGAAGCCTTACCCACCGGTTGGCGATAAAAACTCAGCCAATGCCTGCCAGTCGTTGGCACCCAAGAGCTGGACCATCCTGGGCTGGGTGGTCACTGCGTTTGCCATTTCCTTGGGTGCGCAGTTCTGGTTTGGCGTCCTGACCAATCTGACCAGCCTGCGCGCTGCCGGCGATAAACCGCAGCGCGCCAATGCTGTCCCCCCGACCTCCTGACGCCGCGAACACTGCTGACATAACGCTGTCAGCAGGGCGACCCTATGATCGCGGCAACAACATCGGAACAGGAGACAGCAATGGCCTCGATCCATGTCGATATCGGCGAAACCGAGTGGACCTCGGGCGTGCCGTTTTATGGCCCGGACTGCGTTTACGACGGCAAAGACCTCGTGCAGCTCAAGGTGCTTTGCGATCGCCGGCACGAGGGCGGCGGCATCAGCTGGATCGCCAGGTTCCTGCCGCCACCGGGCAAGCTGATCAAGATCGTCGCAATGGCGCTGTCGGACGAGCACATCTTCAACCTGGAAGGCGGCCGCAGCACGAAAAGCGGACAGCCCGTGCGGGGCGGCGGGGGTTACGGGCTCAACACCAAAGGCCAGCAGCACAGCGCGATGATCGCCACCGAAACGATGGCATTGATCATCTATACCGGCGAACCGGACGAGGTCCGATCGATGGAGGTCGTTGATATAAGCCAGGCCGCATAGCGCGCTTTCCCACCGGTTGTCATGCAACAGGACAACAGGCCGAACTGGTGGCAAGGCACGATGTTCGGCTGTGCCGCAGTGTCGATCTGGGCTGGCTGGAGTGTCGTCACGCGGTTGGCTGTTACCAGCGGCCTCGACGCAGGGGATGTCGCGGCGCTGCGCTTCGGCGTGGCAGGCGTGCTGTTGGCGCCGGTCGTTGTCCGCAAAGGCCTCGCGCGCGACAGCCTGGGCTGGTCTGGGCTGGCCATGATCATTGCCGGCGTCGGTGCACCTTATGTGCTGGTGGCGGCCTGTGGGCTGCGCTTTGCACCGGCCTACGATCAGGGCGCGCTCAATCCGGGCTGCATGCCATTGTTTGTCGCGCTGCTCGCCGCGGTCGTGCTGCGGGAACCGCCTTCGATCGCACAGAAGGCGGGACTTTCGCTGATACTAACGGGTGCCGTACTCATCGTAGGGTGGCATGGCATAGGTTGGGATACATGGCGTTTGTACGGCGATGGGTTGTTCCTGCTTGCGTCGTTGCTCACGGCTTGTTTCACCGTGATCATGCGGCGCGCGAAACTCGACCCATTGCACGCGGTGGCGCTGGTGTCGACGGGATCTCTGGTGATCTGGCTGCCACTTTATCTCGTATGGTACGGCACCCGAATTGTGCAGTTGCCGCTTGCGGAAATTACCACCCAGGCGGTGTTTCAGGGCATCCTGGTGACCATTGTTTCGCTGTTGTTGTACGGCCGGGCGGTGGCCATCCTTGGCGCTTCCGCCGGCGCAGCCTTCGGGGCTTTGGTACCGGTATTGTCGGCATTGTTTGCCATTCCATTGCTCGGCGAATGGCCAAACCTGCCCCACTGGGCTGGCATCATCCTGATCTCCGCCGGGGCCTGGCTGGCCAGTGGCGGACCATTGCCGGTCGGCATCCGGCGTGACCGGCAGGTGAAATCGGTGCTGCCATGAGGAACCTGCAGGCCGAACAACCACACACGACGCGACAGCAGGTTGGTCATGGCGGAACTTTGGCCGCTCTGCGTCACCGCAACTTCCAACTGTACTTCGCCGCTCAGGTCGTTTCGAGTCTGGGTTCCTGGGTGCAGATCACCGTCGAGAACTGGCTGGTCCTGCAACTCAGTCATTCCGGTCTGGCACTGGGCGTGACCAACGCGTTGCAATTCGGACCGTCAGTCGCGTTTGGCCTGTATGGCGGCGTGATCGCCGATCGCTGCGATCACCGGCGCGTATTGATGTTCACCCAGGCCGGCATGGGGTTGCTGGCACTCGCGGTCGGTGTGCTGGCAGGGTTGGGCGTGGTACGCGTATGGATGATCTGGATCGCTGCCGGCGCATTCGGTCTGATCAAATGTTTCGACCTTCCAGCGCAACAGAGTTTCGTCAAAGATCTGGTGGGAACCGGCGACCTGGCAAATGCGGTTGCTTTGACGAATCTGGTGAGCGCCATCGGACGCACTGTCGGACCGGTATTCGGCGGGCTGCTGCTGGCCAGCCTCGGCATCGCCACGGGTTTCGTCAGTAACGCCGCAACGTTCGCGTTGGTCGTCGCAATGTTGCTCTGGTTGGATCCCACGAAGCTGGCGCCGCGAGCCCGGGTGCCCCGAGCATCCGGCCAGATCCAGCAAGGCCTGCTTTATGTTGTTTCGAAGCCTGACCTGGCGGTGACGGCAGTTGTCATGTTTGCGGTGTTCACCGCTGCCTACAATTTTCAGATTGCATTGGCGTTGATCGCGTCACGAAACCTCACCGGCGGCGGCCTGCTCTATGGCATCCTCATGTCGGCGCTTGGACTGGGGGTTGTAACCGGTTCGCTGGCCAGTGCACGACGGGCCAGGACTGGCGTGACGGTCATTCTGCTGTGGACCACGGCGCTTGCGGTGACCCAGCTTGCCGTCGCGGCCGCTCACAGCATCACGCTGTTGCTGCCCACGGTCTTCGCTTACGGTTTGAGCGCCGGCTTGTTCAGTGTCACGGTGATCAATAGTTTGCAGTCACAGACTGCAGAAACCATGCGCGGCCGGGTGATGGCGGTGTACGCCGTGGCGTTTCTGGGCTCCAGCCTGGTGGGCGGACCGGCCTTTGGCGCGCTTGCGGAATGGATTGGTATCTCCGGCGCCATGGACGTGGCCGCGTGCATCTGCGCCATTGTCGCGCTGGGTACCGCGGCGGCTCAGTTGTTCCGTTAAACTCCTGGCCTAGGATCAGACCTCGGTGTCGTCCTCGTTGTTCGCCTGCACCGGCCCGCTGTCCAATCCCTTGGCCGACTCATCGCGTTCGACCAGTTCGATCACCGCCATATCGGCAGCATCGCCGTAACGAACACCGGCCTTCA
>Ga0187867_10001118_pt1 | contig 23258 bp, 24 predicted proteins | sample June2016WEW_13_1_FD_132976 | JGI IMG/M metagenome (GOLD analysis project Ga0187867, IMG submission 132976) | Peatland microbial communities from SPRUCE experiment site at the Marcell Experimental Forest, Minnesota, USA - June2016WEW_13_10 | ecosystem: Environmental > Terrestrial > Soil >...
CGCGCAGCGTGACCGGTCGTTCTGCCTAAGGTCGTCGATCCGGTCGGTGCTGCGCCGGGTTTAGCGCTCGCGCAGCCCACAGGTTCGGTACGCTGTCAGTAGCCGCTGCGGAATGGCTGGATCGCGGAAGAACCAGGTCTCGCTGAGGCGCTCCTGGGTCAGATCGGGTGACAGCCGCTGCAACTCCTGCAACGCCGCATGCGCATCCGCCATAAGGCCGGTCTCAACTGCGGCGGCGATCAGCATCTGCAGGCCGGGTCCGTAGTCCGGCAGCCGGGCTGCACAGAACTGCAATTCGACCAGTGCCTCCTCTGGCCGGCCCGACAACAACAGCCCGCGTCCAAGCACGGCTCGCCAGGTCGGCGGGTGGAACGGATCGAGCGACAGGGCCAGTCTTGTCTCGGTCACGGCCTCCGCCGGGTCGCCGGCATGTACCAGGACATCGCCAAGGCCGAGCCGCGTTTCACCGGACGAGGGATTTGCCAGCACAGCGGAGCGTCCGGTTTCCCGCGCCTCGTCCCAGCGTGCATTCAACAGCAGGACGAAGGCCAACCGGCTCAAACACAACGGCGAGTCCGGTTCGATCTCGACGGCGCGGCGGGCGAGTTCCAGCGCCGCCGTCGCCGCTGCTCTACCACGCGACTTACCCCAGAGATGTGTGAAGCCGCGGCCCACGGTAAATGCCTGCCACGCGTAGGCAGCGGCATAGTCCGGATCGAGCGCGATTGCGCGCGCGAACAACGCGTCTGCCGCGATGGTGTCCGCCTCTGTCGAACGATGGTAAAGTTCCCTGCCGCGGAGGCAGAGATCGTAGGCGTCCAGGCTGACTGGCGGCCGGCGGCGGGCTCGACGCGTGCCCTCGTGCTCGACGTGCGAGACCAGATGCGAAGCCAGTCGCTCGGCCAGTTCCTCCTGCACCGCGAACAGATCATCCAGTGGCCGGTCGAACCGGTCGGCCCAAAGGCCAATGCCGTTCTGCGCATCCTCCAGCTGTACTGTCACGCGGATCCGGTTGCCAGCCCGGCGCACGCTCCCATTGACGACGTAACCAGCACCTGGAGGTGGCGCAGGTGTGGACCACGGGGTTTCCGGTAGCCCGCGCGGCAACTGGCGAGCCGCCCGGTGCGGGCTGACCACGTGCATGGCCTGGAAGCGGGTGAGGTCGGTTACCAGATCAGCCGTCAGCCCATCGGCGAAGTAGCCTTGCTCAGGGTCGCCGCCGATATTTTCGAACGGCAGCACCACCACCATCGGCCGTCCGGTCGGCGCCCTTGACTGCGGCTCGGTCAACTGGGCGGGCGAGGCGGCAGCGAACGGCGGTTCCAACGCAGCAGCCTCGCCTCGCGCCACCGTGACCGCGAACAAATAGCCACGTCTGGGCAGTGTGCGCAGCAGCCGTTGCTGGTCGTCTTCCAGCGCGCGCCGGATTTCCCGGATGCAATGGGCGATGCTGTCGTCGGTGACATATACATCGGGCCAGACCGCCTGCATGATTTCGTCCCGGTCAACCAGCCGCCCGGAATTCTCGACGAAATGGCGCAGCAGCGCGAAGGTCTTCGCTCGCATGGCGCGTTCGTTCCCATCCGCGAGCAGAACGCCGCGGTTGAGGTCCAAAACGAAGCGGTCGAATCTGTAAACCGCGGGCGCGGCGATGGAGACCAGGCGAGTGCCTCCTGACTTGGTGCAGATATCAGTAAAATTTCAGCCCGAATTCATCGCGTTGTCGAGACATGAAATGTCACCGCACTGTCATATCCCTGTCATCAGCGGCACCAGACCGCTCAAAGCAACAGGAGAGAGCCAAATGTCTATCAGCCTGTCGATCCTAAATCGGCCGAGCAGAACCCCCCGTACCACCATGAAACGCAGCCTTGTTACCTCGGCGCTGCCGACTCGCCTGGGCGTGAGGTTCGCCAAGATGCAGCGGCTGCGTGCTCTCCGCCACATGGCCTTGACGTTGCGGCAGCTCGACCACCCTGGGGTGCTCGACGACTTTCAGCGAGCAACGCGCAACTGAACCTTGGGGCGAGCGAGGGTCTCGGCTGATCGTGCCGCCAGCGGAACCAGCAGGCCGGCGACAACCACCAACGTGCCGATCACCAGCATCGGTATCTTGTAGCCACCGGTCATGTCGCGCATCAGCCCCACCATCTGAGGTGCCGCGTAGCCCGAAATATTGCCGATCGAATTGATGAAGGCGATGCCGCCGGCCGCCGCCGCCGAGCCCAGAAACGCTGTCGGCAGGTTCCAGAACACCGGCAGCGAGCCGGAGATGCCGAAGCTCGCCAACGAGAACGCGGCGATAGCCAGCAACGGGTTGACGCTGAGGGTCACGCCCGCAAGCAACAACCCAACGCCGCCCAGAAGGCAGGGCACGATCAAATGCCACACCCGCTCCCCGGTGCGGTCGGAGCGGCGTGAGAACACTACCATGCCGATTACGCCAAGCAGCGCCGGGATCGAGGCGATGTAACCCACCGCGGTGTCGGTGTAGCCCAGGCTCTTGATCATTAGCGGCAGGAAATAGGCTTTGCCGTAAACGCCAAAGCCAACCAGCAGGTAGACCAGCATCAGCAGCACGATGGTCGGGCTGACGATCGCCTTCATGAACGGCAGGTGGCCGCCATGTGCCACTTGCTGCTCTTCCTCCAGCGTGCGTTCGAGCCAGGCGCGTTCATCTTGCTCCAGCCAGGCTGCTTCGGACGGGCGGTCACGCAGCAACAGCGGGCACGCAATGGCCAGTGCCAGGGCCGGCGCGCCCTCCGCTAAAAAGATCCACTGCCAGCCGGCAATGCCGAAAACGCCGTTCAATTGCAGCAGGTTGGCCGCGATCGGGCCGCCGATGATACCGGCCGAAGCACCAGTGGCGTAGAATATTCCCATGGCGCGGCCACGATGGCGCGAGGGGAACCAGCGCGTCATGAAGAATGCGACGCCGGGGAAGAAGCCGGCTTCGGCAACACCCAGGAAAAAGCGGACGATGACAAAGCTGACGGTGCCGCTGATCAATGCCGCACAGGTCGCACAGATGCCCCAGAACAACATGATGATCATGATCCAGCGCCGCGCGCCGAGGCGTGCCATGACAATGTTTGCCGGCACCTGGAACAGCACATAGCTCCAGAAGAACGCGCCCGCGCCGAGGCCATAAGCGGTGGCGGACAGGCCCAGAGCCTTGTTCATGGTCAGCGCGGCAAACGAGATATTGAACCGATCGAGCACATTGATCAGGTAGGCCAGGCTCACCATCGGTACGAGCCGCCACGCCACTTTGCGCATGGTCTGGAGTTCCAGATTGGACGCCATCTCACCCTCCACTTTCTGGGCTATGTTGCCCTTGAAGAGGACGATAGGGGCGGAAAGCCGGGCATCACAATAGCCGCGGTTGCGTATCGGTGGGAGTTATTGCTTAGACGGATCATTTCGGCGGCCTGGGGGCATTCGGATGCGGATCGTGGTGATTGGAACCTCGGGCGCCGGCAAGACCACGCTGGCGCGGACGATCGCTCGACGATTGGATCTGGTCCATATCGAACTGGATGCGTTGAACTGGCAGGCGGGTTGGCGCGATCTGGTCCGCAGCGATCCGACGGAGTTCGCCCGCCGCGTGGCCGCGGCGATGCGGGTTGATGGCTGGGTTGCCGACGGCAATTACGCTGTGGTGCGCGACCTGTTGTGGCGCAACGCGAGCCATCTGGTGTGGCTTGACTACGAGCGCCCCGTGATTATGCGGCGGGTGATTGGCCGCTCGTTGTTGCGGTTGGTGCTGCGCACTGAATTATGGGCAGGCAATCGCGAACGATGGCGTTTTTTGTTGCAGCCGAGTCATCCGATCCTCTGGGCGTGGCGCACCTGGGCTGCGCTGCGTCAGGCGACCGCGGAGCTTATTGGACGTACCGAATACGCCCACCTCAACGTGTTACGGCTGCGGCGACCAGGAGAGGCACAGCAGGCGGTTGGAACGTTGGTTGCCGCCACTCGCGCCGAGCGCTGACCGAGGTCGCTCCTGGTCCGCAATCGGCCGCGGCGACGATCCGGCAGAGGGATTCGTGCACCGGTGCGATGCGTGCTTTCATAAGGCGCCGCAGGCGTTGCACAAACCGCAACGTTCGGGAATTCCGGCGTGGCCGGATAACAGGCGAGGAGGAAAAGCCAATGAGCGGGGCAGATGCCAACGTAAAAATCCTGACGGTCGCCAGCTGTTCGAACGCGCGCGATGAGCACCGTTCGCATGTCATCGTTTCCGGGTCGTATGGAGGCAGGTACAATGCCTTCAATGCAGCCAAATGGGGCGTACGCGGCGTGATCATGAACGATGCCGGCGTCGGCAAGGACAACGCCGGCATCGTCGGGCTTGAATACCTCGATCAGATCGCCCTGGCGGCGGCAACCGCGGATGCGCAGACCTGCCACATCGGCGACGGCGATCATATGCTCGCACACGGCGTCATCAGTCATGTCAATCGCACAGCGGCGGCGGTTGGTTGCGCGATCGGCCAGAGCGTCCTGGACTGTGCGGAACGCATGCGGTCGGCGATGGTGCCGACCGCCATGCCGCCACCGATCTCCGATGGCGCGCGCTTCGTGGTGCGTGATGTGGCTGGCGAACCGCGCGTGATTTGCGCAGATTCCGTCGGTATGCTGGAGGCTGGCGATAGCGGGCAGATCGCCATCACCGCCTCGCACGGCGCGTTGTCCGGCGGGCGGCCTGACAACGCCATACCGGCTGGCATCTATGCGGTATTCTTCAGTGATGGCGGCGGCGGCATGGATGGGGCCGGCATTGCCCGGCTGGCCGACCTTGAGCAGAAAGGGATCGTCGCCGGAACGACGTCGGCCGACAGTGCTCCGATCGGTGATTCACGTGTGCTGTACCGTGACGGGATATTGTCGCACGTGAACGGACCCGCACAAAAGCTTGGCGGACGGGTCGGCATGCGGTTGGCGGACTTCGTCGATCTGTTGCTCGTGGCAGCGAGACGATAAGCGGCAGCGTGTGCCACGGTAGGGGCAGACGTGTCATGCTCAACTGACTCCGGACGCTATGCGGATTTCCGGGCATTCCAGAACAGCGGGAATGGCGACTTGACGATGCCCTCGATCGTCGTGCGGTGCGCGATCGGCTGCAGCCATTGGCCGAGCGGGTAATACGGCGCCTCAGTCCACACATCCAACTGGATCTGTTCGGCCACCTGCTTCTGGGTCGCGAGGTCGGGTGCATCGAACCACGCTGTGCGCAACGCCTCCATTTTGGCACTGCTGAACCAACCGAACCAGCCCTTCTCGCCGGTGCCGGCGATCGGATAGTGCGCGCCCGGATCGACCAGATTGAGCCCCTCCCACCCGGTGCAGAAGGCGTTCCAGCCGCCCTTGTCGTTGGTGTCCTTGATGGCGCGGCGCTGGATCATGGTGCCCCAGTCCATCGTTTGCACGTCGACCTTAATACCGAGTTTGCTCAGCAGATCGGCACCAACCAGGCTTTCGGCGTTCAGTACCGGGTAGTCGGTCGGCACGAGGAACACCACCGTTTCACCGCTATATCCGCTCTCTGCCACGAGTTTCTTTGCCAGCGCCGGATCGCGTGGACCGGTCAGCGTTTCCAGCCCCGCGGTATTGGCCAGCGGCGAGCCGGGCGTGAACACGCCGACGCCGATGCGCGTCAGGTCGGGATCGCCACCCATCGCCGCGTTCATGAAATCCGCCTGATTGAGTGCGGGAAAAATTGCCAGCCGTAGTTTCAGGTTGTCGAACGGCGGGTGCAGCATGTTGAAGCGCATCACACCGACGACGCCGTAATCGTCGAGCCGTTCCACCACCACGTTGTTGGCTTTTCGCAACAAGGGCAGCAGATCTGCGGTCGGTGTTTGCCACCAGTCCTCCTCGCCGGCCTGGATGGCGGCGGAGGCTGTCGAGGGATCGGGGATGATGTTCCATTCGATGCGCTCGAAGTTTGCCTGTTTGCCGCCGGCCACGAAACTCGGAGCTTCCTGGCGCGGCACATAACCGTCGAAGCGTTTGAATGTGGCGAGCGCACCCGGCGACCACTCAGCGCGATTGAACACATAAGGACCGGAGCCAATGTATTCGTCGATCTGCTTGTAGGGATCGGTTTTGGCGATTCGCTCCGGCATGATGAAGCAGACATTGGCGGTGGGTTTGCCCAGTCCATTGGCGAGAAGCGGGAAGGGCTTTTTCAGGTGGAAGATGAAGTCGCGGTCGTCGGGGATGGTGATTTCATTCAGCGACGCATCGATCCTCTGGCCGAACCCGTCGCGCTGCATCCAACGTTGGATCGAGGCTACGCAGTCGGCAGCGCGTACCCGGGAGCCATCGTGGAATTTCAGCCCGTCGCGCAGGCGGAAGTGCCAGGTCAGACCGTTGTCGACGATCTCGTGGCCCTCGCACATTTGCGGTTTCGGCGTCAGGGTGCCGTCCCAGCCATAGAGCGTGTCCCAGATCATATAACCGAAGTTGCGTGCCACAGTGGTGGTGGACCAGATCGGATCCGGGTTTTGCAGATTGCCCTCGGGGATGAATTTCAGGGTATTGGCTGCTGACTGAGCGATCGCGGGACGTGGCAGGGCCGGGGACGCGAGCAGTGCGCCGGCGGCGGCAAGCATCGTGCGTCGTTGCATTGGGTTACTCCCCGTGGATGGCGCCGCTGACTTTGCGGTGGGTGGCCAGGAATGCAAGGCGGGCGTGTCCCACAGTGCGATCCCGGACCAGAGGTTCGTTATGCTGGCGAATCAAGGTGCCCATGTCACCTACCAGAGGGGTGAAGCGAGATGCGTGACGCGCCCGGTCACAACAATGTCCTGGCACGCTGCGCGAAGGGTTCCTTGCTCGATTTCGTTGGCCTCGGTCACAGATTACTGAGCGAAACAAACCTGGTGGCGGACTCGAGCCAAGGCGTTGCCGAGCGTACCCCACATGGGCGGCCGGTTCTTGAGGTGCTACGATCCGCGGACGGTTAGCTACCCGAACCCAGCAGCAAAGGCACAGAACCATGGAATTCGGCGCATCGATCTTCTTCACCGACTACTCCATCACCCCCGCCGAACTCGGCGTCGCGCTGGAGGAACGCGGCTTCGACTCACTGTGGGCCGCTGAGCACTCGCACATTCCGGTGCCTCGGCGGACGCCCCCACCTGGCGGCGGTGAACTGGCGAAACGGTACTACGACGTCATGGATCCGTTCGTGACGCTGACTGCTGCTGCGGCCGCAACGAAGAAACTCAAGGTTGCCACCGGGATTTGCCTCGTGATCCAGCGCGACACGATCCAGACGGCGAAATCGGTCGCCTCGATCGATCAGGTCAGCGGTGGGCGGTTTCTGTTCGGCATCGGCGGCGGCTGGAATGCCGAGGAGATCGAAGCCCATGGCACGGTCTTCGCCACCCGCATGAAGAAGATGCGCGAGCAGATGGAGGCGATGAAGGAAATCTGGACCAAATCGACCGCGGAATATAACGGTGAGATCGTCAAGGTTCCGTCGATGATGACCTGGCCGAAACCAACCCAAAAGCCCTGGCCGCCCATCCTCCTCGGCGGTGCCTTTCCCTGGGCTGCGCGACGGGCAATCCGTTACGGCGACGGTTGGTTCCCGAATGCCAGCAGCGGCAATCCCGAAGAATACCTACCCAGATTCCGCCAGATGTGCTCCGAAGCGGGCCGCGAGCCATTGCCGGTAACTCTCGGCGGTTGCCCGGAAGACCTGGCAAAGTTGCAGCGGTTCCGGGAACTTGGCGCGGTCCGGGCGAACGTCAGCCTGCCACCGGAGAAGGCGGACCAAATCCTGCCCATCCTCGATCGTTGGGCAACGATGATCCGGCAGGTGAACGCGTAGCAGCAGTACGTGGGTCTCTTGGCCTGGGTGTTCATGGGGCGTTAACCGGCGGTGGGGTAGGGTTTGGTGCGTCACCCCTGTGGCCCGCGGGGGTGGAGCGCCCTTTTTACCGCGGATGAACGCAGATGAAGTCGGGATGGATGGTGTGACGAAACGCATTATCGGGTGTGCGTTTACGGTCGCCAATACACTCGGGGTCGGGTTTGCGGAAAAGGTTTAAGAGAACGCGTTGGCTCGTGAAATGCGAAAGCGCGGCCTGACCGTAAAACAACAGCGCGGCATCACCGTTCGCTATGATAACGTGATTATACGAGAATACAGTGCCGACATCCTGGTCAACGACCATATCATCGTCGAGTTGAAGGTCACGAAATCAATCGCCAACGAGCATGTCGCACAATGCATGAATTATCTGTACGCCACTGGCGAAATCCTAGGTCTGCTCATCAATTTCGGCCGCCCACACATCGCAGTCCGCCGCATTGTCTCGAACGCCTGACCACGCGCGGTCCATCCGTTCTTATCATTTCTTATCGGCGTTCATCTGCGGTAAAAAAATCGCAAAACCGCACGAGCCCCAGAACTGCTCAAGTGCTCAGCGAAGCCATCACCCCCGCCCGCGATATCCCGGCACATCCTGCGCAGGAATCCACACACCCTCAGGTGGCGTACCGCTTTGCCAGAACACATCGATCGGCATCCCGCCGCGCGGGAACCAGTATCCGCCGATGCGTAGCCAAATCGGATCCAGCGCGGCGATCAGCCGTTCGGCGATCTGCATGGTGCAGCCCTCGTGGAACGTGCCATGATTGCGGAACGAACCGAGGAACAGCTTCAGCGATTTGCTCTCGATGATCCAGTCGCGCGGCACGTAATCGATGACGATATGCGCAAAGTCCGGTTGCCCGGTCAGCGGACACAAAGTAGTGAATTCCGGACAGGTAAATCGCACCAAATACCGCTTGCCCTGGGCTGGGGCGGCCACGCGCTCCAGCACTGCCTGCGCGGGCGAGGCCGGGATCGCCACACGCTGGCCCAACTGAGTCAATCCCGAAACGTCAGTCATGCGATGTCCTCCCGCGCCGCCCATCCGGCGCGCAACTGCTCGGCGTGTAGGGCGAACCTGCCTTCCTGGATCGCCCGCCGTAGGCTGCGCATCAGATCCTGATAGTATTGCACGTTATGCCAGGTGAGCAGCATCGGCCCCAACATTTCCTCGGCCTTGAACAGATGGTGCAGGTAGGCTCGCGAATGACTGACGCAGCACGGGCAGGCGCAGGCCGGATCAAGCGGCCCGCCGTCGTCGGCGAACCGCGCATTGCGCAGATTGAAGATGCCCATAGACGTAAACGCCCGCGCCGTGCGGCCGGCCCGTGTCGGCATCACGCAGTCGAACATATCGATGCCGCGGTGCACCGCTCCAATGAGGTCGTCGGGGGTACCGACGCCCATCAAATAGCGTGGCCGATCGTTCGGGAGCTGTGGCACGCTATGGTCCAGCACCGTGAACATTTCCGCCTGACCTTCACCCACCGCAAGGCCGCCGACTGCATAGCCGTCAAAGCCGATGTCGCGCAGCGCGGCCGTGGACGTCGCACGTAACGCCGGATAAACGCTGCCCTGCACGATGCCGAATAATCCATAGCCTGGACGGGGCACGAAACTGTCGCGTGACGATCTGGCCCATCGCATGGACAGTTCCATCGATGCTCGTGCGTCGTCGAGAGTCGCGGGGAATGGTGTACACTCGTCCAGCGCCATCGTGATGGTGGCGTCGAGTAAATGCTGGATCGCTACGGATTGCGCCGGTGTCAGACGATGGCTCGACCCGTCGATATGCGACTGAAACGTCACCCCGTCGGCGTCGATTTTGCGAAGTTTCGCCAGCGACATGACCTGGAACCCGCCTGAGTCCGTCAAGATTGGGCCCGGCCAGTTCATGAACCGGTGTAGTCCGCCCAGTCGCGCAATTCGTTCGGCACCCGGACGCAACATGAGATGATAGGTATTGCCCAGTACCAGCCTCGCGCCGGTGGCGCGGACCGAGTCGGCGGTCATTGCCTTGATGGTACCGGCGGTGCCGACCGGCATGAACACTGGTGTTTCGACCGACCCATGTGCGGTCGAAAGCGTCCCCGCGCGTGCGGCACCGTCGTAGGCGTCGAGCCGGAAGCCGAACACCTCAGCGGTCATGGCGCCACAACAACGATGCGTCGCCGTACGAATAGAACCGGTAGCCCGAGGCGATCGCGTGAGTGTAGGCGGCCCGCATGGCGTCGGTCCCGGCAAATGCACAGACCAGCATGAATAACGTCGATCGCGGTAAATGAAAATTCGTCATCAGCAGGTCCACTGCACGGAATTGGTAGCCGGGCAGAATGAACAACGAGGTCTCGCCGGCGAAGGGTTCGACTGTACCAGCCTCGGTAGCCGCGCTCTCCAGCAGGCGTAAACTCGTGGTGCCAACAGCGACGATCCGGCCGCCCGCGGCTTTTGCGCCATTGATGGCGGCGGCAGCGGCTGCAGATAATCCGCCGCGCTCGGCATGCATGCGGTGTCGTGCCACATCATTGGAGCGCACAGGCAGGAAGGTACCGGCGCCGACGTGCAACGTTACGGTGACCAAACGGACCCGCCGCGCCGCAAGAGCGGCCAGCAAATCAGGGGTGAAATGCAAACCAGCGGTCGGCGCAGCGACCGCCCCGTCACGCATCGCGAAGACGGTTTGGTAATCTGCCTTGTCTGCGGGCTGCGGCCCGTGCGGCCGACGGATGTATGGCGGCAATGCCAAAGCGCCGGCTCGCTGCAAGGCGGCCGCGAAGGCATCGTCGCGCTGGTTGAACTGCAACGTCACGCCGCCGTCGGGATCGAGGCCGGTTATGATCGCCGTCAGTTCGCCGTGGCGGTCGAAACACAATGTGTCACCCTGGTGCAGCCGCCTGGTGTTGCGGGCCAGCGCATGCCACGTCCCATCCGATTGCGGTTGATCCAGTGTGATGCCAATTCGCGCCGCACCTCGCCAGGCAGTCAGTTGTGCGGGAATGACGCGGGTGTCGTTCACCACCAGGACGTCGCCGGGCTGCAGCAGGTCGGGTAGATCGCGGACGTGGCGGTCGTCCAGGCAGGGCGCGTACTCTTTGTCGTGGCGCGGCTGGTCCGGGTCATCTGATCCAGCCGAATGCGGTATCTTGTGTCCCGGACCAGCGGGGGGAGGGCCATGACGGTGGGTTGAGGCGCCCGGCCGCACGCACAACAGTCGCGCCGCGTCTCGCGGGCGGACCGGACTTTGGGCGATACGATCCGGTGGCAGCTCGAAGTCGAACTCGGTGAGGCTGACCACCGTCAGGCGGGCGTTGGAGCGACCCGGCGCACCAGCCGCACCAGCGGAAATGCGATCAGCACGGCCCAGGCTTTGCCGATGACCTGACCGGGAAGGAATTCCAGGCTGCCGAACGCCAGCGACAAGAAAACAATTGAATCGACCACCAGCCCGACCAGCGAGGACGCGATGACTGCCAGCAACAGCCGCTGCCGCTGCAGCGGGGTGTAGACCACAAAGTCTGCCAGCTCGCTCAGCGCGAAGGCGGTTCCGGAAGCAAGCACCAACGACGCGGGCGCCACAAGCGCCGAAAGCGCCGTGCCGGCGGCGATCGCGATGAGAGCGAAGCGCAAGCCCAGACAGCGCTGCACGACGTCTCGCAGCACCAGAGCTACCCCAACTGTCAGTACGCCGGACGGTGCCATGATCCCGGGCGCCACCGGCACAAGGCAGGGCCCGCTCGGCACGCAGACCGTACCGACATGCAGGATGAGCCAGTTCGCCAATGGCACGCAGCCCAGAAATACCACGAGCGCAGCCGTTCCGAGCGCGCTGCGTTGCCGGCAGTCCATTACTCGCTCTGATAGGACGAGATTTCGACCAGATTGCCGTCGGGATCGCGGCAATATACTGACTGGATGGGGCCCAGGGCGCCGGCTCGTTCGACAGGGCCTTGCACGATGGCGACACCGAGGTCGTGCAGATGGCCGACCACCTCATCCGGTGGCGCCGCAGTGATGAAACACAGGTCGCCTGCGCCCGCCAGGTGCGTCGCACCGGTTGGCCAGCTGTAAACGTCCTGGTCGGCCGGCCGTAGGTTGATCTTCTGGCCGCCGAACTTTAGGGCGGTGCGGGAATGCGGGCCGAATTCCTCCCGCTCCATGCCGAGCACGCGTTGGTACCAGGCGGCGGCGATGTCCACGTCGGTGACGTTGAGGACAATGTGGTCGATGCGGTCTATGGTGAATCGCATCGGGTCGAGGCTCCTTCCGATTGTGCCGAGGAGGCTCTAGCGGATTTCCGCAGCGGCGCAAACGGGTAACCGACCGCAGCCGGTTTGCTGGTTGCCCGGTGCGGTTGGCAGCGCTGATCGGTTGCGGTCAGTCCAGGAACTTCGGCCGCACTTCCTGGCACAGCAGGTTCAGCGAATTGACCACCTGATGATGCGGGATGCGCATGCCGCAGTTCAGCTCCGCCAAAATGCCGCTCAGGCCAAGCTCCTCTTTCACCTGGCCCAACCGATCGATCACCATCGCGGGCGTGCCGGTGATGATTTTGCTCCGCATGACCTCATCGTAGTCGATGTGTTGCAGGCGAGCGCCGCGCTCGGCGCGGTTCTCGATGGCACGGGCGCCATCCATGACGGCCGAGGCCTCGATCCGTTCGCCGAGATACTTGTAAAAGAACATGACGCTTTCCATCGGCTCTTCGCGCGCCTGCTTCTCGGTTTCGGCGATGTAGACCGGCACGCGCAGATAGACCTTGCCGTTACCCGGATGACCGGCGGCGGCCCAGGCGGCGCGGTAGACCTGGAGGTTGGGGACGAGCTCGTTGAGGTCGCCCAGTCGTGTGGCGACGAAAATCGGGTTGCCTCGCTCGCCTTGTTCCTGGAACGTGTCGGGGCTGTTCACCGCAACACGGAGTTCCGGATAGGGCTGGTGAAACGGCTTCGGCACGCAGGATACGTTGTCGAAGTTGTAGTACTTGCCATGGAACGAGAAGGCTTCCTGAGTCCAGGCGCGCTTGAGGATTTCCATGACTTCGGCGAAGCGCTCCCGGCTCTCGGCGTAGGAGATGCCGTAGGCCAGATAAGTGCGGGGAAAGCCGCTACGGCCGACGCCCATGATCAGGCGGCCGTGGCTAATGTGATCGACGGTGGTGGCTTCTTCGGCAATCCGCAGCGGGTGACACAGTGGCAGCACCTGCACGGCGGTACCGATTTTCATACGTTTGGTACGACTGGCAATGGCGGTGGCGATATTCAATGGCGCGGCCAACACGGAGCGCTCCGGCGCGCAATGCAATTCCGCCAACCACATGACGTCGAGGCCGGCCCGCTCGGCCTCATCGACCTGCTCGAACGACTCTGTGAAAGCTTCGGCTTCGGTCTGGCCGGGCCGGCGCTGAAATTCGTGGAACATACCGAATTCCATGGTCACTTCTCCTGGTTATGAAGGGAAAAGTGACAGGTTTGGCGGCAGTTGCAAGTCCCCCGGGGTGCGGTGGCCGGACGTCACCTGGCTATGCGTTGCTCCGATGCGGGTCGTCCGCGGGGGCAAGTCAGCGTGAGATTGGCGTTGCGCCATGGATGCCCGGGGCAAGATGGCTTTGTGGCACTCCCGCACTGTGGCGTTTATTGCTAACCTCCGCCGCTACGCAACGTGGGGAGGCAAAGATGCCCATCGTCCTCGATCTCAAGGCCGAATTCGCCAGGCTAGAGATGCTTAAGAACCGTACCCCGACCTCGTCGGACGCGGCGCGCAAAGGTGCCTTTGCGCGCGTGGCGCCGTATCGCGACGGAGCGATTTTCGCCGCCAAATTCGCTGGCACCAGTGCCTGGGAACGGCATCCGCAGGGTGACGAAATCGTGCAGATCGTCGATGGGGCGACAACGCTGCACCTGATGACCGCAGCGGGTCGGCAGTCTTTGACACTTACCGCGGGGATGCTGGCAGTCGTGCCACAAAACGTTTGGCACCAGTTCGAGGCGCCCGATGGCGTTTGTGTCATGACAGCGACGCCGCAACCCACCGAGCACCTGCGGGTCGATGTCGAGGATCCACGCACGATGGAATGACCAGATTATCAATGCTGCTGACGGTCAGCGCGGGTTGGGCCGCACCGTTGTGCGCACAGGTTGCGACAGCTGCGTGCCGAATTCCGGCAATCAAGGTCAACGCCCCATTGGTTCAAGCGAGTTGCCGACCTGCCAGCTTATCTTGCATTTTGCAAAAATGTGCGCCGCCGGCGCGGCCAACAGGAGGCTTCACGCCATGAAACAAACCTATAGTGGCTCTTGTCACTGCGGGAAAGTTCTATTTGAGGTCGATGCCGACCTGGACCACGTTCGGGTCTGTGATTGCTCAATTTGCCGACGCCGCGGGGCCCTCAATCATCGCGTTGATCCGGCTGATTTTCGTTTACTCTCGCCGATCGAGGACCTTGCGCTGTACACCTTCCATACCCGTACTGCGAAAGACTACTTCTGCCCAAACTGCGGCATTCAGCCCTTCCGAAGGCCGCGCACTGACCCTTCGGTTTGGACCATCAACGTTCGCTGTCTCGACGGCGTTGATCTCGACACAATTCCGGTCAAGCGCGTTTATGGTAGTCAGCTCCCCTGAGAGACGATCTTGCAACAGGGACCGTGGCTGTGTGAGTTGGACAGCGCTCATAATTCCGGGAGGCGGCGTGCCCTTCAATAGCCGCGCGCGATATCGAACCGATTCGGCAATGGCTGTCCGTTACGCCAGGCGCTTAGATTTTCCAAGAAAAGATCCAGACTTATCGCGTTATAGGTCGCCGGGTCATCAGCTGAGGTGTGCGGGCTGATGATCAGGTTGCGCGTGTTCCAAAGCCGGTGACCCGGCGGGATCGGCTCCGGATCGAAGACATCCAGCACAGCGCCCGACAATTGGCCCGCATCGAGCCGATCGCACAACGCTTCCTGGTCGATCAGCTCGCCGCGGCCGATGTTCACCACCCCGGCGCCTTCGGGCAGCAAGTCCAGACGCCGCCGGTCGATCAAGCCACGCGTCGCATCCGTCAACGGGCAGGCCAGCACGAGAAACCGCGTTCCCCGCAGCGCCGCGTCCAACTCCTCAACCCCGATCACGCGAGCGCAATGCGGATGCGGTGCCGGGTTCGCCCGAACGCCGGTCACCGCCATCTCGAACCCGGCGGCGTGCCGCGCAACGGCACCCCCCAAGGTTCCCAGGCCAACGATGGTGATCGGCTGTGCCGTAACGACAGCGCCCCAGAGTTTGTGCCAGCGTCCAGCTCGCTGAAACGTCACCATCTCCGGCACGCGATTGGCGAGCATCAGCACTGCCATGATCCCGAACTCGCCTGACTTAGCGGCATGCGTGCCGCGATTGTTCATCAGGATTACCCTGGGCGGCAGCCAATCGAATGGCGCAAGTCGGTCGAGGCCCGCATTGGTCACGAATAGCAGTTGCAACCGCGGCGTCGGGCAGGGGAATTGCGTCTTGATGACGCTGACGTCACAAATCAGCGCTTCGGCCTCCGTCATCGCCAAAGCGAAGTCGGGGTCGGTGCGGCCGATGCTGACAACGTGGCCGCTGCCGGCATCCGGCGCGCGCGCCACTGCGGCATCCCACATCGTCTCGGAAAAATCGAACAGCCTGTCGTCAACCGGGTTTTGCAGGTGGATGCGCATCTTCTGACCGTGCCATGCGGAGGCGCCGCGAACCAGAGGCGCCGAAGCGCATTTGTGACGCGTGCCACCCTGCGAGGCCGACCAACCCAATGGCGAGCCACTTGTGCACCGGCCGGATCACCTCGAATACTCCCTGATCCGGAGCAATCACGTGCGGCACCTTCAACACCAGGAAAAACAACGTTGGCACCGCAGTGGGCGAAGCGGCTGCAGTCAGATAGCCAAGCAGCGGTACCAGCAGTAGCAAACCGTACAGTGCCGCCGGTAAACCGCGTGGGCGGTCGCCAGCTCGCCACGCCAGCACAAGGCGCACCGCGGCGAGCCCGGCGACGCAGAGGCCGAGACTTTTGTGCAGCTGATAAAGCAGGAATTTCACCAATAACACGCTCACCGGCAGGGCGGTCATGAGCCATGCGATGGCGAAGCCGATGATCACCAGCGCAGCAGTCCACCAGTGCAAATGCCGGCGAAGGCGGACGAGACGCCGTGTCATGGACCAGACCCTTGCCTCGGCTGATGGTCAAATATTATCGCTCACCGGGTCAGGTGACGAAATGACGCCCGGCGACACCGCCGGCTCCAGCCTGGCCATAACGGTGTAACCCCAATGAGCCGGGCGTCAGCGATCGCCTATGGTTAATACCCGGCGGCACGATCAACGGTTTCGCGTAACGGTTTGGCATCGAGGAAGCGGCCCAAATTGTCCACGAACAAGCGAGCAACCACCTCGTCCCGCTTCGGGTGCCCGCCGCCAATATGCGGCAGCACGATAATGCCTTCGGACGTCCAGAACGGATGGGTCGCCGGCAGTGGCTCCTGACGAAACACGTCGAGGATCGCGCCGGCGATCCGTTTCGCACCGGCGGCAGCGATCAGGTCGGCATCGTCGATCAGTGCGCCGCGGCCGAAATTGAGCAGCCAGGCAGTTGGTTTCATCTGATACAGGCGCTCGGCATTGATCAAATTCTCCGTTTGCGGCGTCGCCGGCAGCAGCAGCAGGACGAAATCGGCCTGCGCCAGCACCGTATCGATACGTTCCGGTGGCAAAACCTGAGCAACACCCTCGATCGGCGCGGGATTGCGCTTTGTGCCGATCACCCGCATGCCGAGTGCGGCAGCAAGACGGGCGACGTCCTGTCCGACCGCGCCCAGACCGAGAATGCCCAAGGTCTGGCCGGTCAATGGAGTGGCGACGCGGCGGGTCCATTTCGATTGTTTCTGATCCGTAACACAGGCCGCGTATGGCTTGGTCAGATAAAACAACGCACCCAGGATGTTTTCCGGCATTGACTCGCGGTGGGTACCGCGAGCGCAGGTGAGGGTCAGACCCGGCGGCAAATCCGGCAGCGCAAGCCACCCCTCGACGCCGGCGGTCAACGCCTGGGCCCAACGCAGATGGGGCATGCGAGGCAGCAGACCGCGCGGGGCACCCCACGCCAGCAGAGCCTCGGTCTGGGCCATCTGAGTGTCCGACGGCTGGTCCTTTCGGGCGAGCGTGTCGACGATGACGCGAGGCGCAAGGCCGGCGGCGGCAATGGCGTTGACGTAGGGAGTGGGGCCATCGGTCCAGAGCAGCAGGCGAGTCGGGTCGGGCATTGGTGGAGCATCCTGATTTTGGCTGCCGAGAGCCTAAACGGGCCGGAGACGGACGGCGAGAGGAGCCTGCGCGTTCCCGCGCAATCGCCGTAAACTGCACGGTACGTCGGCTCAATGGCCAGTGCGGAAATCTGAAATCACTGGTAGCATTGGCATGAAGCTGCCAGGCCGTTGCATGTGGCCAGGCGGGCATCGACGGCCACGATTTCAGACGCCAATGGCGCAGGCCCGCACAGCCAGAAATGAATTTTGCGACGCGGTGCGATGCATCGCGATTCCCGCCGGCGCCGTTGCTGTGGAATACATGCCGGCGACAGTCATCGAAGATTGAGCGTTCAATCGGTTAAAGATCGACGACATTGCTGCGTACCGTTGAAACAATGGTGCAGCGCTGCTTGCCATGGCGACCACCATGGCGCATCGTTCCTGCACAGGGGCCAATTCCAAGGGGAAGCAATTGGAACTCAGGTCACTTGCCGCGAGCGAGTGCACAGCGCGATGTCAGGAATGTGCCCATGAAAACACGATGGGCGCTCGGTTCTGTGTCGCCTGTGGCGCGAGGCTGGAGGTTGCTTGCGCCGCGTGCGGGCACTTCTGCCCGCCGGCATCGCATTATTGCGGTTGGTGTGGCGCACCCAGAACCGACAGCGCGCGCCCGAATGAGAATGCCGCCGAACGCAAGCAGGCCACCGTACTGTTCGCCGACATTGTGGGTTCGACCGAGTTGATCGTCGGACTGGACGCCGAAGCCGCGCGTGATCGGCTGGAGCCTACGGTCAGAGCCATGGTGCGTGCCGTGCGCCGGTTCGACGGCACGGTTATTCGTACTCTCGGCGACGGGCTGAAAGCCGCATTCGGCGTGCCTCTTGCGCAAGAAGGCCACGCGCTGCTCGCCTGCCGGGCGGCGCTCGCCATGCAGGAGGCAGTGGCGGCCTTGCCGGACGCGACGAACATCCGCGTCGGGGTGCACTCAGGCGAGGTGATCGCCGGCACGCTGGATACGGGGTCGGCGGTCGAGCAGGAAGCGCAGGGCATGACCGTGCACCTCGCCAGCCGGATCGAGCAGGCCGCCGACTCAGGTGCGATTTACATCAGCCGCGATACCTGGTCGCTGGTCGAGCCGTATTGCGATGGCGCGTCGATCGGAGTCCGCTCGCTGCGGGGCATTCCGGAGCCGGTGGAGATCTATCGTCTGACCGGCCTGCGGCCGATGGTCAACAGCGACCATTTTCGCAGCGGCGGTCTGACCCGGCTGCACGGCCGGGACACCGAGCTCGGGGTCCTGCAACAGGCCCTGCACGACGCCGGCCAAGGTGGGATCAGCGGTGGCGCCCGCGTGATCGGGATCGCGGCACCGGCCGGGGTCGGCAAAAGTCGCCTCTGCTTCGAGTTCAGCGAATGGTGCCGGCGGCGGCGGGTGCCGGTGCTGGAGGCGCAGGCACATGTCCTCGGTCAGGCCACGCCGCTGCTGCCGATGGTGGAAATGCTGCGGGCCGGTCTCCGCATCTCGCCCGGGATGGATCCGGCGGAGGCGCGGCAACGAATTGCCGAGCGACTGTGGGAACTCGACCCGTCGCTTGCGGATGGCCTGCCGCTGCTCGCCGACTTCCTGAACGTTGCGGATCCGGACGTGCCGCTGCCCTCGCTCGATCCGCGCACGCGCCAGGCGCGGTTGCGCGAGATCATCGGCCGTATGGTCAAGGCGGGAGGGCGGCGGCCGGGGGTGATTATCGTTGAGGACCTGCATTGGCTGGACGAGGCCAGTCGGGAGGCCATGGACCGCCTGATCGAATGGGTCCGCGGGACCAAAACCGTCATGGTGGTCACGTTCCGTCCGCCGTGGTTTGCGCCCTGGTCCGCGGAGGACGGTTACCGCGAGTTGCGGCTGGCGGAACTGGAGCCCGGCGACATGCGTCAGGTGGTTCGCGATCTGGCGGGGGATGCTCCGGCGCTCGAGCAGGTGGTGACCCGTGTGGCGGACCAGGCGGGTGGCAATCCGTTTTTCGCCCAGGAGCTGGTGCTGTCGCTGGCGCAGAGCGGCGTGTTGGTGGGAGGGCGTGGGCAGTATCGTCTGGGCCCGTCCGGTTGGAACAACCCGGTGTTGCCGGCAACGGTCGAGGCGGTGGTCGGCGCGCGTATCGACCGTCTGAGCGAATCGCAGAAGGAGTTGCTGCAAATCGGCGCGGTAGTCGGCAAGGAATTCCCATTCGAGGTGGTGCGCGCGGTGGCCGGCGTTGCCGAGCAAGCGTTGCAACCGTTGTTGGATCAGCTTTGTGCCGCGGAGCTGATACAGCCGTGCATGACGTACGCTGGCGCCAGTTTCGCGTTCCGGCATCCACTGATCCAGGAGGTCGGTTATGCGATGCAACTGCGCTCGCGAAGGACTCCGCTGCATGCGGCGGTCGCCGATGCGATCAAGCGGTTCGATTGGGGGTTGAGCGACGAGTCGGCTGGGTTGCTGGCGCATCATTACGAGGCCTCCGGGCAGGCGTTGGAGGCGGCGATGCATTTGCAGCGCGCCGCGCGGTGGATTGGCCGGACCAACTCGGCGCGCGCTTTGGCGGACTGGAAGAAGGTGCGGCGGTTGATGCAGGGCCAGCCGCGGTCCAGAACCAACGACCAGTTGCGGGCTTTGGCAGGCGGGCAACTGCTGTCGTTCGGCTGGCGGGAGGGGATGACGGCGGAGGAGGCGAAACTTTACGCTGAAGAAGCGTTGGGATTTGCCCGTGAGGCCGGCGACCGACAGCACGAGTTGAGCCTTTTGGGCGCCTACGGGCGGGTTTTGGCGGCGGGCGGCGGCAAGGCCGATGACTATGTCAGGCTGGTGCGTGAAGCGCAGAGGTTGCCCAAAGTTGGCGCCGATCCGGAAAGCGATCTCCTGCTAAATGGCTTGCTGTGTCAGGCCTGTAGCCGGGCTGGCCTGTTTCGGGACGCGCTGGGGGCCAACGATGCGGGGCTAGCAGCCGTCGATACGCCGGGCAACGCCAGCACCGGGGCCGTCCTCGGCCACAGCCTTGAGCAAAGAGTCGGATTTAACGTCGCACACTGGGTTCGCTGTCTGCGTGCATACCCGCTGGTCGCTCTTGGCCGCCTGGAAGAAGCCGAGTTGTGGCTCGCCAGGCTGATGCAGATCGAGGACCCCGGAATCGAGCCAATCATTCAATATATCCCGCACTGGTGCGCGGTCGAACTGGCCTGGCATCGCGGCGACGTGGTTGCCGCCAAACGGCACGCCTCGGAGGTTGTACACTATGCGGAACAGTCGTCGATTCCGTTTATTTTCGTCAAGGCTTCGCTCTGTCAAGGCATTTCAAGCCTGGTGGAGAGCGACCTCGTCGGGGCCGAACAGCATTTTCTGACCGCGCTCGCAACCGCCCGCCAGAGCGCCGCTGGGCTGGACTATGAGGCGCGACTACTGGCCTGGTTGGCTCACACGTACGTGCGGTCAGGCGCCATGGAACGTGCGATACAGATTTCTGCCGAGGCAATGGAAGTTGCGCGCCAGCGCACAGATCGTTACGCGGAATGCGACGCCGCCATAGCTGGAGCCATGGCGCTCGCCGCCTTGGGCGGGACGGGGCGGCGCCGCGAAATCCTTGAATTGCTTAGCCAGGCGGATCAGTTAATTGCTACGACCGGAGCCGATGTGTTTCTCCCAATGCGCAGGCAGGCTCAACTTCTGGTTGACACGGGCCAACTATCATGGTCTTGAGTTGACCACCCACATATCCGGCGTTTTGCCGCTGATATTGGTGCCTGAAACTCGTTAGGGGGTAGCAATGGGCGGCCTTGTCAAACGCCAGAAAACAACTGGGGAAGTGTTGCACAATTTGAACACGCGGTTTGCGCCGGGTGAGCCGCTCCAGGAAATGGTCCAACTGCAGAAGGAATTCCAAATCTTTTCTTCAAAGTACTCTCTCCAGCAGGCTCATCGGCTGCTGAACGTTGGTCCGAGCGATCACAGCGAGCGGGCGGGCGTTTACCGGGCGCTTGACCGCCTGAAGCTGGTCCCCTCGGATATGGAAGGGGTGAATGGTCACGATCGGATCATCAGAGCTCGCCAGGAAAACCTTGAAAGCAGTTCGCCGTTGCCGATGTTCACCAAAACGCACAAAGGCTCCGAGGACAAGCGTGTTGTGGTTACGCGCGGCAAGCCAATCCCGCATGAGGATCAGGAATACTTGATCATTTCGACACCGACGGTACCGTCAAAGGCGGTTCCAATGCCCGGCGGCAGGTCCGCGGGACCGAAGCAGCCGGCATCGCCGAAGCGGGCGGCAAGGAAAAAAGGTCCGTCGTGACAGTCGGCGGCAGGCGGCGCGATTCTGGTGCCGCCTGCGGACCCGAACTGGAAGGCGTGTTTCGGAGTGTTGAGGACTATTATACGGACAAACTTACCGAGCATGGGGCCACGCCGCTGGGGGTCGACTGGTCGTGCCAGGCAACACAGTGGCTGCGTTTTGTGCAGCTTCTGAGGATCTGTCGATTCGATACGGCGGTTTCGCTGAATGACCTGGGGTGCGGCTACGGCGAGCTCGCAACATTTCTGCACCAACGTTATCCCCGGGCGTCTGTCGACTATCTGGGGATCGATCTTTCGCCCGCGATGGTGCAGCGCGCGCGGCGACGGCATCGCGGTGATCCGGCCACACGATTCGCGGTCGGACGGACATGCCAGCGCCAGGCCGACTACTCAGTGGCCAGCGGCATCATGAACGTCCAACTCGGCTTTTCCCTTTCGCTCTGGGAAGACTTCGTGCGCGGAATTCTATTGGACATGCACTGCCATAGCCGCCAGGGCTTTGCGGTCAATTTCTGCGTGTCCCGGCGACCAGACCTACGCGACGACGAGTTGTATTGTTCGGCTCCCGACCCATGGGTCAGGTATTGCGAGGCCGAACTCGGCTGCTCAGTCGAGGTGGTGGCCGATTATGGACTTGGCGAATACACTTTGATGGTTCGGCCGGAGCACTTGTCATGACTTCGCCAGCACGAAACGCAAGAATATGTATTGATATCGATTCCGACTGTCCCGGCCGGGGATCGCGCATCCCGTATCGTTGCGAGGGCGCGCCAGATCGCGGAGAGCGTGGGCGCCTGATGTCCAAGGAGCTCGCTTCGCTGGCGCGGGTTCCTTGTTGTCTGTCAGTGCGGAATGAGATGAGGTTGTCTGTCAGTGCGGAATGAGGTGAGCGGGCGACCTCGCCAGAGGTCGTCTTCTTGCGTTGAGACGGTGGTACAACCATGAACCAATACGCCGCCGCGATGGCTGGCGCCGAAACAATTACTGCCTGCCCGGTACGCGCCCGGTCGTCGGACACAATCGACGACCAACTGCGCGACGCCGCGCGCTTCGTCATCTCCGCCAGTGGCCACGCCGACGAAGACCGTCTGCAAGCCGCGTTCAAACTGCTGCGCGCGCACGCTCCCGTCTACTGGGTCGACACCCCGGGCGTGCGGCCATTCTGGCTGATCAGCCGGCACGCCGACGTCGTGGCAGTGGAGCGCCGCGGCGCCCCGTTCTCCGCCGAACCGCGCAGCTTCCTGTCCAGCGAAATGGCCGAGGACCGGCTGCATCGCATCCTGGGCAAGCCCTATGTGCTGCGCGGCCTGCTGCAAATGGACGACCCCGATCACGCGGCCTATCGCGCGCTGACACAGTCCTGGTTCACCCCCGCCGCCCTTGCCGTCTTCGAACCCTGGCTCGCCGACTGGGCCAGCCAGATCGTCGAACGCAACGCCGGCCGAGCCGACACCTTCGACTTTGTCGATCAGATCGCCGTCCCGTTCTCGATCCGCGGCATCATGCACCTGATGGGGCTGCCCGAGGCCGACGATGCGCTCGTTTTGAAACTATCCCGCGGTCTGGTGGGCCCCGAGGATCCGGAACGTCGCCTCGCCGATCAATCGACCCAGGCGTTGTGCCGCGCCGGCATGGGTTTTCGTAACTATTTCGATCCCATCGCCACCGAGCGCCAGGGCTGCCCGCGTGCCGATCTCAGCAGCGTCATTGCGAACGCCCGTGTGCATGATGCGCCGGTACCCGAGTATGAGATGTTCTCCTACTACATGATGATCGCGACCGGCGGGCACGACAC
>Ga0187867_10001120_pt1 | contig 23255 bp, 20 predicted proteins | sample June2016WEW_13_1_FD_132976 | JGI IMG/M metagenome (GOLD analysis project Ga0187867, IMG submission 132976) | Peatland microbial communities from SPRUCE experiment site at the Marcell Experimental Forest, Minnesota, USA - June2016WEW_13_10 | ecosystem: Environmental > Terrestrial > Soil >...
GCTCGCGCACCCTCTCGCCGTTGACCTCGGGCACCACCAGCGGGACCGCCGGGTCCATCCGGAAGTAGCTCGACTTGTCGACGGCGACCCCGCCACCGGCCGCGACCTGGGGTGCGTACTCCCTCGAGGTGGCCGAGCCGGCGGCGAAGAAGACGATGTCGCAGCCGTGGAGGCGCGACGGCTCCACGACCGCAACCTTCAGCTCCTCACCCCGGAAGGTGACCGTGGTGCCCACGCTCCGTGGCGACGCGAGGGTGCGCAGCTCCCGCACAGGGAACCTGCGGTCCTCGAGGACGCGCAGGACCGTGGAGCCCGCGGCTCCGGTGGCACCGACCAGGGCGACGGTGGGGGCGGACGAGGTCACCGGTGAGTTGAGCCTCCTGAGGTCAGGCCGGACCGCCCGAGCCCGCCTCGCCGGTCTCCGCCTGACGGTTGGCGAGCTCCTTGATCGCCTCCCGGCGGGAGAGGTTGACCCGGCCGCGGTCGTCGATCTCGATGACCTTGACCATGATCTCGTCGCCCACGGCGACGACGTCCTCGACCTTCTCGACCCGGTGCTCGGCGAGGTGGCCGATGCGGACCAGCCCCTCCTTCTTGGGCGCGATCTCGACGAAGGCGCCGAAGCCCATCAGCCGCGAGACCTTGCCCTTGTAGATGCGCCCGATCTCGATGTCGTCGGTCAGGTCGCGGATCATGTCCAGCGCCTGCTGCCGGGACTGCGCGTTGGCGCTCGAGATGAACACCCGGCCGTCGTCCTCGACGTCGATCGAGGCCCCCGTCTCCTCGACGATCCGGCGGATGGTCTTGCCACCTGGGCCGATGATCTCGCGGATCTTGTCCGGGTTGATCTGGATGGTGTCGATGCGCGGCGCCCACGGGCTCATCTCCGCGCGCGGCTCCGGCAGCGCCTCGGCCATCTTGCCGAGGATGTGCAGCCGGCCCACCCGGGCCTGCTCGAGGGCACGCTCCAGGAGGTCCCACTTGAGGCCGCGGATCTTGATGTCCATCTGCAGCGCGGTGATCCCCGTGGCCGACCCGGCGACCTTGAAGTCCATGTCGCCGAGGGCGTCCTCCATCCCCTGGATGTCGCTGAGGATCGCCGCCTGCCCACCCTCCTCGTCGGAGATCAGGCCCATGGCGATGCCCGCCACCGGGGCCTGCAGCGGCACGCCGGCGTCCATCAGGGAGAGGGTCGAGCCGCAGACCGAGGCCATCGAGGTCGAGCCGTTGCTGCTCAGGATCTCGATGACGATCCGCACCACGTAGGGGAAGGCCTCCTCGTCGGGCATGACGTTGTGCACGGCCCGCTCGGCGAGCGCGCCGTGGCCGATCTCACGACGGCCCGGGGAGCGCAGCGGCCGCGCCTCCCCCACCGAGAACGGCGGGAAGTTGTAGTGGTGCATGTAGCGCTTGAACTGCTCGAGCCCGAGGCCGTCCAGCTTCTGCTGGTCCTGGCCGGAGCCGAGGGTCACCACCGACAGCGCCTGGGTCTGGCCGCGGGTGAAGAGGGCGCTGCCGTGGGTGCGGGGCAGGACGCCGACCTTGCACCAGATCGGCCGGATCTCGTCGGTGCGGCGGCCGTCGGGCCGGACACCCTCGGCGAGGATGGCGTGCCGGACCGCCTTCTTCAGCTCGGACTCGAAGGCGCGCCCGACCTCGCCCGCGGAGGACGGGAAGCGCTCGGCGAGCGAGCCGGCGACGTCCTGGCGGAGGGCGTCGATCTGGGCCTCGCGGGTCGGCTTGTCGGCGTTGCGGGCCGCTTCGGAGATGCGCCCCTCCACCGCCTGGTGGACCGCCTCGGTGATCTCGGGGGCGACCGCCCAGCGCGGGTACTCCATCACCGGCTTGGCCCCGAGGGTCGCGCGGACGTGGAGCTGGAACTCGACCAGACGCTTGATCTCGTCGTGGGCCATGCGCAGCGCCTGGAGCATGGTCGGCTCCGGGATCTGACGGGCGCCCGCCTCCACCATGGTGATGGCATCGGCGGTGCCGGCGACCACCAGGTCAAGGTCGGACTCCTGCAGCTGCTGCAGGGTGGGGTTCAGGATCAATTGACCGTCGAGCATCGCGACCCGCACGCACCCGACCGGGCCCGCGTGGGGGATGTCGCTGATCTGCAGGGCGAGCGAGGCCCCGGTCACCGCCAGGGTGGTCGGGTCCTGCTCCTGGTCGGCCGAGACGACGGTGGCGACCAGCTGGACGTCGTTGCGGAAGTCCTTCGGGAAGAGCGGCCGCATCGGGCGGTCGATCAGCCGGCAGGCGATGGTGGCCGCCTCGCTGGGCCGCCCCTCACGACGGGGGAAGCTGCCCGGGATCCGCCCCGCCGCGTACAGCTTCTCCTCGTAGTCGCAGGTGAGGGGGAAGAAGTCGATGCCCTCGCGGGGTGCCTTGCTGGCGACCGCGGTGACCAGCACCACGGTGTCGCGGCAGCGCAGGAAGAGGGCGCCATTCGCCTGCTCGGCGATGTGCCCGGTCTCGACGGTCAGGGTCTGACCGGCGTAGTCGGTGGTGAAGACCTTGGGTTGGGAATCAGCCATGTGTGCTCCGGAGGTGGCCACTGCCGTGGTGCGGGCGGTGGGGTCCGGAGGCGAGGCTGTTGGAGGCTGCGGGCCGCGTCAGGTTCGCGCCGCGGAGCGGCTGCGTCACCCTGGCGCGCAGTCCCCAACGTCTCGCCGTCTTTTTCGATCGCCGTACGTCGTGGAAGTGGCCGTTGATGAAATCACGGGTGAGCCGGACGGCTCAATGAAGGTTCTGAGCTGCCCTCCTGTGGCCGCCGGAAGGCGGTGAGACCGCCGGCACTATCGGCGCAATCCGAGGCGGGCGATGATGGCGCGGTACCGCTCCACGTCGGTGCGCGAGAGGTAGTCGAGCAGGCGCCGGCGGCGTCCGACCATCTTGAGCAGCCCGCGCCGCGAGGCGTGGTCCTTGGTGTGCTCGCGCAAGTGCTCGGTGAGACCGGTGATGCGCTCACTGAGGACCGCGATCTGCACCTCCGGCGACCCGGTGTCGGTGTCGTGGCGCCGGTGCTCGGCGATGATGTCGGTCTTGGTGCGAAGCTCAGGCAAGGTCGGTCTCTCCAGGTGGGCCCGGGTGGGCCAGTCGCCGGACCGAGAGCGGGGCTCGGGGAGCGGGCACGCCCCTCCCGTCGCCGGGCCCTCCGTCGGTCCGCGTCAGCATATCAGGGGGCGGCGAAGCAGAGCGCTCGGGGCAGGACGGTGATCTCGGCGGGCGCCGCCCCCACCTGCTCCCCATCGACGTCGAAGCGGGGAGGGACCTCGCCGTCGGCCGGGGCGATCCCGATCGTCCGGGCCCGGTGCACCTCCACCGCGGCGAGGCGCAGGTGGGTGCCTCGGAAGAGCCGGGGCACGGCCCGCAGGGCGCCGAAGCGGGAGATGTCGCCGACCACCACGACCTCCAGGAGGCCGTCGGCCGGGTCGGCGGCCGGGGCGATCCGCATCCCGCCGCCGAAGCAGCGCCCGTTGGCGATCACCACCTGCTGCACCCGGCGCCGCGAGCTCTCCCCGTCGATGGTCAGCACCACGTCGCGGTTGCGGTAGGTCATCAGCTCGCTGACCGAGACCCCCAGGAAGACGGCGGTCCCGAGCAGCCCGCCGTGCTTCTCCGCGCTGCGGTTCACCCGGGTCACCACCTCGCCGCCGATGCCGCAGTCGGCGACGTTGACGAAGAGGCGGTGGGTCCCGTCGGAGAAGGCGATCCTGCCCAGGTCGATGGTCCGGGTGGCGCCGCCGGCGAGCAGCCGGGCCGCGGCACCGGGGTCGGTGGGCAGGCCGAGGGTGCGCCGGATGTCGCTGCCGGTTCCGCTCGGGATCAGGCCGACCGTGACGCCGGCGGCGAGCGGGGCGCCCCGGTCGTCGAAGCAGCCGTTGACGGCCTCGTTCAGGGTGCCGTCCCCGCCCACCACCACCACCCGGCGCACCCCCTGGTGGGTGATCTCCTCGCGGGTGACCGCGGTCGCATCCCCGGGGCAGAGCGTGAGGTGGGCGTGGATCCCGACCCCCGCCTCGCGGAGCGCGGCCCTGATCCGGGGCCAGCGGCGGATGGTCTGGCCCCCGGCGCTCACCGGGTTGACCACGACCAGGGTGGAGGGGTCGGTCACGGGGTCAGGGTGCCGGTCCGGACCGTCGCGCGGTACCAGGCGAAGCTCGCCTTGGGGATGCGCGTCCCGCTCGGGTAGTCGACCCAGGTGAGGCCGAAGCGCTTGGAGAAGCCGTTGGCCCACTCGAAGTTGTCGAGCAGCGACCAGACGAAATAGCCGCGCACATCGACCCCGGCCTCGAGGGCGTCGAGCACGGCGCCGATGTGGCCCTGGAGGTAGGCGATCCGCTCCGGGTCCCGGACCTGGCCGTCGGGGGCGACGTACTCGTCCCCGGCCATCCCGTTCTCGAGCACGTAGAGGGGCGGCGCCGCGTATTCCTCGCGGAGCCGGAGCAGCAGCTCGGTCAGGGCCGCCGGCTCGATCTCCCAGTCCATCGCGGTGCGGGAGAGCTCGGGGCGGTGGACGACCAGGCTCTGGAGGTCGGCGCTCAACGCGTCATCGGGCGGGGCGGCCGGAACCCAGAACCCCGCCGCCCGCGCCTCGGCCATCCGGCTCGCGGCGCAGATGGTCAGGGGAGCGTAGAAGTTGACGCCCAGGAAGTCGGTCGGCTCGGCGATCACCTGGAGGTCGCCGTCCTGGACCACGGAGAAGCCCGGCCGGCGGCCCGCGTAGTGGGCGAGCATGTCGGCGGGGTATTCGCCCCGCAGCACCGGGTCGAGGAAGAGCCGGTTGGAGTTGCCATCGGAGCGCCGGGCGGCGGCGAGGTCCTCCTCGTGCTCGCTGGCGGGCCGGATCGTCTGGAGGTTGAGGTCGATGCCGACCCGGGCGGTGGGGCTGGCGGCGCGGATCGCCTGGACCGCGCGGCCGTGGCCGAGCAGGAGGTGGTGGGTGGCCGCCGCGGCCAGCCCCACGTCGCGCTGCCCGGGGGCGTGCTCCCCTTTGGCGTAGCCGATCCAGGATGCGCACCAGGGCTCGTTCTCGGTGATCCACATCGGCACCTCGGCCCCCAGGGCGCCGGCCACCAGGGCCGCGTAGTCGGCGAAGCGACCGGCGGTGTCGCGCACCGCCCATCCGCCGGCATCCTGGAGTGGCTGGGGGAGGTCCCAGTGGTAGAGGGTCAGGACCGGCGTCACCCCCCGCCGGAGCAGCCCGTCGACCAGCCGGCGGTAGAAGTCGAGGCCCGCCTGGTTGGCCGGCCCGCTGCCCTCGGGCTGGACCCGCGGCCAGGCCACCGAGAAGCAGAAGCCGGGGGTTCCCAGCTCGACGACCAGGTCCAGGTCCTCGTCGAGGTGACGGTAGTGGTCGGCGGTGACATCGCCGGTGTCGCCGTTGCGGGTGGCCCCGGGGGTGTGGCTGAACGTGTCCCAGATGGACCGGCCCCGGCCACCGGCGTCGATCGAGCCCTCCACCTGGTAGGCGGACGACTTGGTTCCGAAGAGGAAGCCGGCGGGGAAGCTGCGGGGGCGGGGCGGAGTGGGCACGGGCGGGCATCTCCGGCTCGGTCGGGAGGCAATCGCGGCATTGTCCCGCGCCGGGGGCCGCGGCGGGATTCCGCGGTCGGAGGCGGGGCCTGGACGGCGGGAATGGGCGGCGGCCGTGTGCTATGGTCCCCGCCGCGGGGGCCGAGCGGAGCAGGTGCGTCGAGGTGGTGGACCGGTGAGCGGGCGGCTGGCGGAGAGTGAGTACGGCTACTTCGACCCCGAGGCGGCCGAGTTCGTCATCACGCGGCCGGACACCCCCACCCCCTGGATCAACTACCTGGGCCAGGGCCGCTACGGGGGGATCGTCTCCAACACCGGAGGGGGCTTCTCCTTCGACCGCGACCCGCGCAATCGCCGGGTCAGCCGGTACCGCTACAACGCGATCCCGGCCGACCAGCCGGGCCGCTACATCTACCTGCGGCGCCAGGACACCGGAGAGCGGTGGGGGGCCACCTGGCAGCCGGTGCGGGGCGCCCTCGACCGTTACGAATGCCGCCACGGCGCCGGCTACACGCGGATCACCACGGAGCGCGCCGGGGTGCGGGCGGAGACCCTCTACTTCGTGCCCCCGAGCCGCTCCGACGAACCCTGCCCGGTGGAGCTCTGGGAGCTGCGCCTGACCAACCTCGGCGACAAGCCGGTCTCCCTGAGGACCTTCAGCTACATCGAGCTGAGCTTCGCCGAGGCGATGAACGATCTCCACAACCTGGACTGGACCGGGCACGTGACCGGCGCCCGCTTCGATCCCGAGGTGGGGGCGATCATCGCGGCCACCCGGTTCCGCCCGACCACAACGTTCTTCGCGTCCGATCTTCCACCGCTCGGCTGGGACTGCGACCGGGAGGCGTTCGTGGGCCCCTATCGCGGGCTCGAGGATCCCATCGCGGTCAGCGCCGGGGCGGCCACCGGCAGCGTCGCACACCGGGGCAACGCGATCGGTTCGCTCTGCCACGAGGTGGTGCTCGAGCCGGGTGGCGGCGCCCGGATCGTCCAGATGCTGGGGATCACCGATTCGCCGGCCGCCATACCGGCGGCGGTGGCGCGCTGGTCGCAGCCCGCCGAGGTCGACCGCGCCCTCCGCGAGCTGCACGCCGATTGGGCGCGCTACCTGGAGAGCTTCACGGTCCACACCCCCGACCCCGAGACCGACGCGATGCTCAACCTCTGGAACCCGGTGCAGTGCCGGACCACCCTCTACTGGTCGCGCTTCGTCTCCGGATACGAGACCGGGCTCGGCAGGGGCATGGGGACCCGCGACAGCGCCCAGGACACCCTGGCCACCGCCCACGTCGAGCCCGACCTGGCCGAGGCCCGGCTTGAGCAGCTCTGGCACCTCCAGTTCGCCGACGGGCACACCTGGCATCAGTTCCTGCCGCTCACCGGCGAGGGGGGCCCGGGGCTCGCCGCCGAGCATCCCGAGTGGCCGCAGTGGTTCTCGGATGACCACCTCTGGCTGATCATCGCCACCTGCGCCTACCTCCGCGAGACCGGCGACTGCGACCTCATCCACCGGCAGGTGCCATACCAGCCGGTCCCCACCCGGCGCGCCGACGACCTGCCCCGCGGGGACGCCGATGGCGCCCCGGAGGACGAGCCCGACCAGACGGTCTGGGGCCACATGATGGCGGCGATCGACTTCACCCTGGCCCACCGCGGCCCCCACGGGCTCCCCCGCCCCGGCTACGCCGACTGGGACGACACCCTGAACATCGACCACGGGTCGGGGCTGGCCGAGAGCGTCTGGTGCGCGATGCAGTTCTGCCGGGCCATGCTCGACCTGGCCGCGCTCGCCGACCACCTGCACCTCTTCGACGACGCCGCCCGCTTCCGAGCCCTCCATGCGGAGATGGCGGAGGCGGTCGAGGGCTGTGCCTGGGACGGGGCCTGGTACGCCCGCGCCCTGGACGACTCGGGGCACCCGATCGGGGTGGCCACCGAGTCCCGCCACCGGATCAACCTGATCCCCCAGAGCTGGTGCGTGATCGGCGAGGTGGGGGCTCCGGAGCGCGCCGAACGGGCGATGCGGGCCGCGCACGACCTGCTCGACACCCCCTACGGCCTGAGCCTGCTCTGGCCCCCCTACGACGGCGCCGATCCCCGCGTGAACGGCACCGCGACCTACCCGCCCGGGGCCAAGGAGAACGGCGGGATCTTCTGCCACGCCGCGGCCTGGTCGATCATCGCGGCCGCCATGCAGGGCGACGGCGACCGCGCCTACGAGTACTACCGTCAGCTCCTCCCACTCGCCCGCACCGACGTGGCGCTCACCGCCGTCGAGCCCTACGTCTACTGCCAGAACATCTGCGGCCCGGCGCACCCGCAGTTCGGCCTGGGGAGGAACGCCTGGCTCACCGGGGCGGCGGCCTGGACCTACGTCGCCGCCACCCAATGGATCCTCGGCATCCGCCCGACCTTCCGGGGCCTGCGGGTGGCCCCGGCGCTTCCGGCCGCCTGGCCGGGGTACACGGCGCGTCGGCTCTTCCGCGAGACCTGGTACGACATCACGGTGCGCCGCGACGGCCCCGGCGACCGGGTCACGCTGACCGTCGACGGGACCGAGATCGAGGGCAACGTGGTGCCCCGCCCCCCGCTCGGGACCGAGCGGGTGGTGGTGGAGGTCGTGCTCTCGTAGGCTGAGGCGGGGGCCCCCTCACCTCTCCGGTGGCTTTAGGACACGAATGTCCATAACCACCGGAGGATGGGAGGGAGGGGTGCCTGTTCGATGTGTGCTGCGTTCGGCGTTCTCGGCCCGGTGCCCGGCTGCCGGCCTCCGGCGACACAAGCCGTGGACGGTGCTGAGCGGGGAGGGCGCCGAACCTGCAACGGCCGCGCCGAGGTGGTTGGGCGGACGGTCCCGGCCGAGGCGCGCCGCCCGGTGGCATGCTTGGCGGATGAGGAACGGGCTGCTCGAGGCCCCGGCGCGGGGGTGGCTGCTCACGGGAGTCGCCGGAGGCCTCTGCGCCTTCGCCCTCGCGCCCCTGGGCGTCCCCCTCGCCATCCTCCTGCTCGCGCTCGCGGTGGTCGCGTCAGCCACCGGGCGGGCGCGCCGGGCGTGGGCCGCCTATCTTGCCGGGCTGGCCATCATGCTGGCCGTCCTCACCGTCGCGATCGCCGTCGCCTCGCCGCTCGCCGGCGGGCTGCTGGTGGCCGCGACCGCCGCGGCGCTGGCTCTGGGCGCCGGCGCGGCGGGTCTCCGGCGTGGGCACCGCGGGCGGCTGGTGGACCGCACCCGGTAGGAGCCTGTACCGGCTCGGGCGACATCCGCCGGGGTGTTCACGCGGCCCCTGGACCGGCCGGTGCCGGCGCGCCGTGGCAGCCGCCCACGGAGGCCCACGGCGTGGACTAGGATCTTCGCCGTGAAGGGCTGGCTGATCGGGGCGATCGTGACGCTCGGAGCCACCGTGAGTTGTGGCACGTACGGGGACGTCAGCCGAGGGGCGGAGGCCACCGTCGAGCCGTCGACCGCGGTGGCCACGGCGCCGGCGGCCACGGCGATCCCGAGCCCGACCGCGGCCTCCACGCCGACGTGGCAGCCCACCCCCACTCCGACGCTGGCGCCGACACCGACACCGACCCCGGAACCGACCCCGATCGGGCCGGGTACCGCCAGCCTGACATACAGCGGGGTTCTCTCCGGCACCCTCCTGGACGCCGTCTCGTACTGCTATCCCCGGCCGGACCTCGAATCAGAGATCACGGTCAACGGAACCCTGAATGGCACCCCCTGGGTTCTCTTCATCGACAGCTACGACGGGCAGAGCGGCGTCTGGCAGGTGCTCACAGGAGAGGCGGACGGGGCCACCGGGTTGACCGGCCAGGGGTACGGGGTGGACGCCACCTACCCGGCGACGGTCAGCGGCGTCACCCAGATCGACTGGACCGCGGGGGCGACGTTCGACGTTGAGCTCGAGTCGCGCGCCGGGCAGACCCCGCCCGGAGACGTCGAGGTCACGGGGACGATCGCCTGCGGCTGACCGGGCCTCGGCGTCGGTCCCGCCCGAGGCGCGGCGTCGCGCCACCGGAGCGCGGTGTGCGAAGGCCCCTCTCGCGCGAGCCCCCTCTCACAGGTCGGCGGGCGGCTCCGCGGCCTCCAGCAGCCGCCGGGTCTCGGCGACGTCCAGCCCCATCTGCGTGATCAGGGCGGCCTCGCTGGGATAGAAGCGCTCCTCCCGCAGCCGGTGGACGAAGGCCAGCCTGACCCTCTCCCCGTAGAGGTCGCCGTCGAAGTCGAGCAGATGGGCCTCGACGGTGAGCCGGTCCCCGCCGAAGGTGGGGCGGTAACCGATGCTGGACGCCGCCACCCGCCACTCCCCCCGGACCCGGATCCAGGTGCTGTAGATGCCCAGCTCGGGGAGGCACTTGCCCGGCTCCACCCCCAGGTTGGCGGTGGGGAAGCCCAGCCGCCAGCCGATCCGGTCTCCCCGCTCCACGGTGCCGTCCAGGAAGTAGGGATGGCCGAGCAGGCCGGCGGCCAGCTCGACGTCGCCGGAGACCAGGGCCGAGCGGATCCGGGTGGAGGAGATCGGCTCGCCCTCCTCGGTCACCGCCGCCACGGTGTCGACGCTGAAGCCGTGCTCGGCCCCGAAGCGGCGCAGGAAATCGACGTCGCCACGGCGGTCGCGGCCCATCGCGAAGCCCGGCCCCACCACCAGCCGCTGGAGGTCGAAGCGGTCGAGCAGCCGCGCGCAGAACCGCTCGGCGCTCCACTCGCTCACCTCGCGGGTGAAGTTGACGACCACCACCCGGTCCATCCCGGCCGCCATCAGCCGCTCGCGCTTCTCGTCCAGCGTGGTGAGCTCGGGCGGGACGTTGGCGGGATCGAGGACGGCGCGGGGATGGGGCTCGAAGGTGACCGCGGCGGCGATGCCGCCGAGCTCCCGGGCGGCGGCCACGGTGGCCGCGAGCAGCCGCTGGTGGCCGCGGTGGACACCGTCGAAGACACCGATGGTGCAGGCGACCGGAGCGGGGGACGGACCGCGGTCGGGAGCGAGCGAGTGCTCCAGGGTCACGGGCACGGATGGGGTCCCGGCATCAGGTCGTCGCTCACGTCGTCGCTCAGCCGGCCATCACCTTGGTGGGCCGGAAGCGGAACCCGGTGACCTCGCCGAGCGCGACCAGCTCGCCGCCCGCGGCGTGGGCTCGGACCTCTCCCTGGGGGAGGCCCGCGCCGACCCGGGGCAGGAAGACCGCCTGGCCGTTGCGCACCAGGGTGACGGCGGGGGGGCCGAGGAAGACGGCCGGGAGGAAGCTCACCGCGACCTCGGGGGGGAGGAGCGCCAGGGTCGGGTCGTCCATCCGCTGGAGCTCCTCGATGGTGTGGGCGTCGGCGAGGTCGAGGCTCCCGTAATGGGTCCGCTCCAGCCAGCTGAGCAGGCCACCCACCCCGAGGGCGTCACCCAGGTCGCCGGCGAGCACCCGCATGAAGGTTCCCTTGCCGCATTCCACGTCGAGGTCGGCCTCGGCGACCGCGCCGGGCCGGAAGCCCACCAGCTCGGCGCTGACGATCAACGCCAGCCGGGGCGCGCGCTCGACCTCCTCGCCGCGTCGGGCCAGCTCGTAGAGGTGCTCTCCCTCGTGGCGCACCGCCGAGTGCATCGGGGGGACCTGGGAGATCTCACCGACGAACTGGCGAAGGGCGGCGGCGACGGTGGCGGCGTCGAGCTCCCCCGCGTCCCCGCCGGGGGTGACCACCCCCTCGGTGTCCAGGGTGTTCGAGCGCTCGCCCAGCCTGACCGTGCAGCGGTAGCGCTTGGTCTGGCGATGGAAGTGGTCCACCAGCCGGGTGGCCACCCCGAGACAGAGCGGGAGCAATCCCTGGGCCATCGGGTCGAGGGTGCCGGCATGGCCGACGCGCCGCTCACCGTAGATCCGGCGCACCTGGCGGACGCAGTCGAACGAGGTCTGCCCGGGCTGCTTGTTGAGCGCCAGGACGGCACTCGGCACCCCCCGCCGGGGCGGGGTCACCGGCGGCGCCATCATCACGACGGCAGCGACCGCAGCAGGGCGCGGGCGACCTCCAGAACGCGCTCGCGGGCGGTCTCGAGCGGCTCGTGCAGCTCGGCCCCGGCGGCTCGGCGGTGACCGCCGCCGCCGAAGGGCGAGCAGACCTGCGTGGAGTCGACCTCGTCGCGGCTCCGGACCGAGACCTTGATCAGCTCGGGGCCCGCCTCCTTGAAGATGACCGCGATCTTCAGCCCGTCGACGGTCTGGAGCTGGTCGATCACCCCCTCGGCCTCCGCCAGCGTGGCCCCGGACTCCTCGAGCATCGCCCGGGTGATCTCCGACCACACCAGCCGGCCGCCGCTCTCGCTCCGGGCGGTCGCCGTGGCCATGCCCTCGAGACGGAGCTGGGGGATGCTGCGCGACTTGTAGCTCTTGAGGGCCACCCAGCCCGCGTTCGCCCCCAGGGCCACCAGGTCGGCTCCTAGTCGCAGCGCCGCCTCGGTGGTGTTCTCGTGGCGGAAGCTGCCGGTGTCGGTGAGCAGGGCCGCGTAGAGGTTGGTGGCGGTCTCGGCGGAGATCGGGCAGTCCATGGCGCGGAGCAGCCGGTAGACGATCTGCCCGGTGGCGCTCGCCGTCGCGTCGACCAGGTTGATCTCCCCGAACCCCTCGTTGCTGGCGTGATGGTCGACGTTGACGACGTGCGGGACGCTCTCCACCAGCCCGGCCCGGTCCCCGAAGCGGTGCGGCGTGGCGCAGTCGAAAGTGAAGAGCAGGTCCAGAGCCGGCGGCTCGTCGACGATGGTCTCGAAGCCGGGCAGGTAGCGGAGCGCGAGCGGAAGCGGGCTGGGCACCACGAGGTGCGCCCGCTTGCCCATCTCGCGGAGCGCCTCGGCGAAGGCGAGCGCGGAGCCCAGACTGTCGGCGTCGGCGTCCTTGTGGGTGAGGCAGCCGATCTCCCGAGCGTCGTCGATCAGCCGGCGGATGTCGCGGGCGGCATCGTCGACCCCAGGGAAGCGCAGCTGGGCGACCGTCATCGGCGGTCCCCTCCCCCACCGCCGGGGCCGTGGCCCTGGTCCTCGACGCCGCCGGGAGCGGGCTCCTGGTCGTCGACGCCGCCAGGGTCGGGCTCCTGGTCGTCGACGCCGCCAGGGCCGGGCTCGTGGTCCTCGACGCCGTGGGGCGCCGGCCCCGGGTCCCCGACGCCGTCGGAGTCGCGCTCCTGCCGGGTCTCCAGCTCACGCAGCACGCTGCTGATCCGCACCGAGTAGGCGATCGACTCGTCGAGCTCGAAGATCAGGTGCGGCGGGCTCTTCAGGTTCTCCAGCCGGTGCCCGAGCTGGGCGCGGAGATACCCCTCGGCGTGGCGCATGGCGTCGACCACGCCGTGGCGCTCGGGCTCGTCGCCCACCGCTGAGATCATCACCGTGGCCGTGCGCAGGTCCGGCGAGATCCTCACCCGGGAGACCGAGGCCAGCCGCACCCGCGGGTCCTTCATCTCGGTGACCATGAGCGAGGAGATCTCCTGGCGCAGCTGCTCGGCGATGCGCTCCGGCCGCGGCGGTCGCCCCGACACGCCCAGCACCGGCTGGAACCGTCCCGGACCCGACGCGCGCGGGTGAGCGCGATCCTTGGAATGAGGCATGCTCAGCGGCACGATCAGAGGTTCTGCTGCTCGGTGACGTGGGCCTCTATGACGTCGCCCTCGGCGAAGTCGGTGAAGCCCTCGAGGCTGATCCCGCATTCGTAGCCGCGCGCGACCTCGCGCACGTCGTCGCGGAACCGCTTGAGGGCGTCGATCTTGCCGCGGCCCACCTCGCGGCCGTCGCGGCGGACGGTGCAGGTGGCGGCGCGGGTGATCCGGCCGTCGACCACCTGGCAACCGGCGATGGCCGGCTTGCCGTCGACCATGAAGACCCGGCGGACCTCGGCCCGGCCCTGGAAGACCTCGATGAGGGTGGGCTCGTACATCCCCTTGATGGATCTCTCGATGTCGTCGGTGACCTGGTAGACGACGTCGTAGAAGCGGATGTCGACCCCGAGCTCCTCGGCGGCCGCCTTGGCGCGGTCGTCGGGCCTGACGTTGAAGCCGATCACGATGGCGCCGGAGACCGCGGCGAGGTTGACGTCCGACTCCCCCACCGCCCCCACGCCCTCGCCGACCACCTTGATGGTCACGTTGGGGTCCTCGAGCCCGGTGACCTGGCTGCGCAGGGCCTCGAGGGAACCGTTGGCCTCGGCCTTGAGCACCAGGGTCATGGTCTTGGTCTCGCCCTGCACCGCCGCGAAGTCGGAGAGGGTGATCCGGCGGACCGGCTGGGCGACCCGAGCCCGCTGGTCGTTCGCCCGCTGCTCGGCGAGAGACCGGGCGGCGCGCTCGGTCTCGGTCACCTGGAGGATGTCGCCGGCGGTGGCGACGTCGGTGAGGCCGGTGATCAGCACCGGCTTGCTCGGGCCGGCCTCCTTGACCCGGCGGCCGGCGTCGTCGGTGAGCGCCCTCACCTTGCCGTAGACCGCACCCACCACGACGTTGTCACCGATCCGCAGGGTGCCGTTCTGGACCAGGACGGTGGCCACCGGGCCCCTCCCCCGCTCCAGCTCGGAGTCGATGACGGTGCCCACCGCGAGCCGGTTCGGATTGGCCCGGGGCGGGCTCACCACGTCGCTGACCAGCAGGATGGTGTCCAGCAGGTCCTCGATCCCCCTGCCCGTGAGCGCGCTGGTGCTCACCACCGGGACGTCGCCGCCGTAGCTCTCGGGCACCACCTCGTGCTCGGCGAGCTGCTGGAGGACGCGCTCGGGGTTGGCCCCGTCCTTGTCCACCTTGTTGAGGGCGACGATCAGGGGCACCCCGGCGCTCCGGATGTGGTGGATCGCCTCGTCGGTCTGGGGCATGACGCCGTCGTCGGCGGCGACCACCAGCACGGCGATGTCGGTGACGTCCGCGCCGCGGGCCCGCATCGCGGTGAAGGCCGCGTGGCCCGGGGTGTCGATGAAGGTGATCAGCCGCCCCTGGCGCTCGACCTGGTACGCGCCGATCCGCTGGGTGATGCCCCCGGCCTCCCCGGCGGCCACGCTGGTGGTCCGGATCCGGTCGAGGATCGAGGTCTTGCCGTGGTCGACGTGCCCGAGGACGGCCACCACCGGCGGCCGGGCCACCAGGAGGGCCGGGTCCTCACCGGAGAGGTCGAGGAGAGGGTGGCGGCGTCGCAGCGCGGCGGGAGCCGAGGCTCCGGCCGCGGCCTCCTGCGCAGCCGCCTCCTCGGATTCCGCCTCGAACCCGAAGTGGTCCGCGGCCAGGGCCGCCGTGTCGAAGTCGATCGACTGGTTCAGGGCGGCGGCCACCCCGTTCTGCATCAGGTAGGTGATGAGCTGGGTGCCGGTGACACCGAGCCTCTCGGCCAGATCCCTGACCGTCAGGCTGGCCGGCAGCCCGATCTTCTTCATGGTTGCGACGGTGAGTCCTCCTCGGCGAGCTCCCTGAGCTGCGGGCCCAGTGTCTCGGGGTCGATGTCATTCTCCCTCACCCGCAGGGACCGGCTCAGGCTGCGGCGCCTCTGGGCGGCCAGCAGGCAGGCCACGCCGGAGTCGCGGCAGAGATAGGCGCCGCGGCCGGGCGCCCGGGCGGGGATGTCCAGAATAACCGCTCCCGCCACCCCCGCGACCAACCGGACCAGTTCGGGGCGGGTTCGGCGTCGACGGCAGCCCACGCAGGTCCGGAGCGGGAGGCGGGGGGCCGGGAGGTCCCGCCCCGGGCCGGCGGGGGGGCTCACGGGGCGGCCCCGGCCTCCGCCTCGGGCGCGGAGATGTCGATCCGCCAGCCGGTGAGGCGGGCGGCGAGGCGGGCATTCTCGCCCCCTCTCCCGATCGCCAGGGAGAGCTTGGTGGGATCGACGCTCACGTGCGCGGTCCTGGTCTCGGGGTCCAGCTCGACGCTCAGGACCGGCGCCGGCATCAGCGCGTTGGCCACGTAGTGGGCCGGATCGGTGTCGAAACGCACCACCTGGAGCTGCTCGGTCCCGAGCTGCGAGGTGATGGCACGGTGGCGGATGCCGTGGGGCCCGATGCACGCCCCCTGCGGGTCGATGTCGGGGTCGATCGCCTCCACCGCCACCTTGGTCCGGCGGCCGGCCTCCCGGGCGATGGCGCGGATGCCCACCTGCCCGCGCAGCAGCTCCGGCACCTCCTGCTCCAGCAGCAGCCGCACCAGCTGAGGGTGAGATCGCGAGGCGACCACCACCGCGTCCCGGGCCCGCCGACGGCCCTCGAGGACGACCACCTTGAGGTGCTGCCGGGGAGCCAGCTCCTCCCCCGCCGCCTGCTCCTCCGGGGGCAGCACGACGGTGGTCTCGCCGGCCCGGAGATACCAGCTGCCCCCCGCGGAGCTCTCGACGACCGCGTCGATCAGCTCACCCCGGTGGGTGGCCGCCTCGCTGAGCACCCGCTCGGCGCCGGCGTTGCGCAACCGGTCGAGAACCGCGGCCCGGACCGCCTGGGCGGCCTGGCGGGCGGCGTCACCGGTGAGCGGCGCCATCACCGCCTCGCCACCCTGGGGCTCGGGGCGGAGCACGTCATGGACGCCTCCCCGGAAGTCGACCCGGGCGGTCAGGCCGGGGTCGTCGACCACAAGCCGGCGATAGGTGTCGACCAGCGCCCGGCCCACGATCTCGCTCAGCTCCTCCTCGCTGATCCCCGCGCTCGAGGCCAGCTCGGCCACCGCATCCAGGATGCTGCCCTCCTCCGGGGGCACCGCGCCGGACCGGCTGCGGCCCGGCATCAGTCGGGCGCCCCGGTCATCGGGGCGGCGGGGCGAGCTCGGGCGGGCACGGCCCGGGGCACTAGATGTCCACCGCGATCCGGGCGGCGAGGATGTCCGCCATCGCCACGGTCAGCGGCTGGGTCCGGCCGCGGGCGCTGCGGGCCTCGATCTCCACGGTGGGGCCGCCAGTGGCGATCAGCCGGCCCTCGACCACCCGCTCGGCGTCTCCGCTCCGGAGCCGGACGTGGACCCGCCGCCCCAGCGCGGCCCGCCACTCCTCCTCGGTGTGCAGAGGACGTTCCGCTCCGGGCGAGGAGACCTCCAGCGAGTAGCGGACGTCGATCGGATCGTACGCATCGAGGATGGCGCTCGCGGTCATCGAGGCCCGCTCGCAGTCGTCGAGCCCGACCCCGCCGGGGCGGTCCACCACCAGGCGCAGCACGCTGCCCGGCCCGGTGCCCTTCCACTGCACGTCGAGGAGCTCGACCCCGGCCTGGTTCAGGGCGGGGCGCAGCAGGTCGGAGAGGGCGGCGACGTCCGGGCGGCTCATGGGACGGGAAGGATCGTATCGGGACGTGACCGCAAGCGGGGCGGCTGACCCGGGCCCTCGCGGACGCTCAGGTCGCGCGGGCGGGCCGGGCGACCGGGGTGCGCTGGGCCCGGCCGGCGGTCTGCTCGGGCCGTGCCTTGTTCCAGGCCACCAGCAGCGTCGAGGCGTTGAAGATCGAGCTGTAGGTGCCGGTCACGATTCCGATCAGCAGGGCGAGCACGAAGCCCTGGATCGACGCCCCGCCGAAGAGCACCAGGGCGAGCAGCACGAAGACGACGGTGAGCGAGGTGTTGAGGGAGCGGGCCATGGTCTGGACCGTCGAGAGGTTGACGATCTGGTCGAAGGTGAAGCGCGGCCCGACCCGCAGGTTCTCCCGGATCCGGTCGAACACCACGATGGTGTCGTGGATGGAGAACGCGACGCCGGTCAGCACCGCGGTCACGAAGTAGTTGTCCACCTGACCCAGCGGGGTGAAGTGGCCGAGGATGGCCCAGATGCCCGCCAGCACGAAGATGTCGTGGAGCAGCTTGAAGAAGGTGCAGGCCGCGAACCGCCAGCGGTTGACCTGGCGCTGCTTGCCGAACTGGTAGGCGAGGTAGAGGGCGATCATCAGCGAAGAGACCAGGATCAGAAGGATGGCCTGGCTCACCGCGCTGCTCGCGATCGTCGACCCCACCGCGCTGACGCTGATCGAGTCCGACTGCGCGCCGTAGCTCTGCTCGAGGGTGGTCTGGATCTTCTCCAGGACGGTCGGAGCGGCGGGCAGCGTCTGGATCGTGAAGACGTCGTAGCCGGTCTTCGCGTCCTTGCCGTAGCTCTGGACCTGGGGCTGGAGCCCGGGGCTCACCGAGTTGACCGCGTCGACCAGCTGCGCCGAGGTCACCGAATGCGAGTAGGAGGCCTGGATCTGGTCACCGCCGGCGAAGTCGATGCCCAGCCGGAACCCCCAGCCGATGATGGCGACGATGCCGGGGATGATGATGGCGAGCGACGCCAGGAAGAAGAGGTTGCGGTTGCGGACGATGTCGAACCGCCCCGGGCGCTGCTGCTCCTGGTACTCGGGGTGGATCTCGGTGTAGAGGGCCGGGTTCTTGCCGATCTTCCAGCGCAGCACCAGGCCGAGCAGCGACTGGGTGATCAGCACCGCGCTGAAGAAGCTGATGGCGACCCCGATCCCCAGGGTGATGGCGAAGCCCTTGACGATGTCCGAGCCGAAGAAGGCGAGGATCACGCAGACGATCCCGGTCGAGATGTTGCTGTCCCGGATGGCCGGGAAGGCGCGCCGGAAGCCGAGCTCGACGGCGGTGGCCACGGACCTGCCATGGCGCAGCTCGTCGCGGGTGCGCTCGAAGATCAGCACGTTGGCATCGACGGCCATGCCCACCGATAAGACGAAGCCGGCGAGGCCGGCCAGGCTCACGGTGACCCCGATGATCTTGTACGCGGCCAGGTTCATCAGGCTGTAGAGGATCAGGGCGATGCTGGCGAGGATCCCCGGGAAGCGGTAGTAGCCCATCATGAAGAGGATCACGACGAGCAGCCCGACCGCGCCGGCGATCAGGGTGGCGGTGACCGTCTGGGCGCCGAGGGTCGCGCCCACCGCGGTGGCGGCGACGACGCCGATCTCAGCCGGGAGCGCCCCGGCGTTGATCTGCGACTGGAGGAGCTGGGCCTCGCCGAGGCTGAGCCCGGTGATCTCGGTGTTGGCGCTGGACGGCGAGTCGACGACCGGGGCGCTGATCACGTTGTTGTCCAGGAAGATGGCGACCATAGAGCCCGCGGCGCAGGCCGAGTTGGCGGTGCAGCCATTGGCGGTGAAGACGTTGTTGGCCGCCGTCGTGATCTTGCTCCACTGGCTGGCGCCGGAGCCGTTGAAGCTGATGTCGACGGTGGGCGAGCCGGTGGTGGAGTCGGTGCCCACGCTGGAGCTGACGATGTCCGACGCGGGCAGGCTGTTGTCGATCTTCCAGTGGTAGCCGCTCGGGTAGAACACGCCGTTGCTGAGCTGGCTGGGCTCGAAGAGGCCGTCCTGGTCCACGCAGAACTTGTCGGCCGGGTTGGTCACGCAGTACTTGGCGTTCTTGGCGGCCGCCGCCGGTGGCGCGCCGGATGCGGCGGTCGCGAAGCGGATCAGGGAGGTGGTGCCGAGGACGCTCTCCGCCTTGGGGAGGGGGACGCCCGGGAGCTCGATGGAGATCTCGTTGTCGCTCACCGGCTGGACGGTGGCCTCGGAGACGCCCAGCCCGTTGACCCGGTTCTGGAGCACGGGGATGGTGTCCGTCTGCGCCTGCGCGACGGTGATCCCGTTGCGGGGCCCGGCCCGGCAGCCGGAGTCCGGCGGATTGTCGTAGCCCTGGCAGATGGCGATGGTCAGCTCCGAGCCGCCGACGATGTCCAGGCCCTTGTGGAGGGTGATGTTGTAGCCGAAGACGTTCAGGTTGAACAGATCGACCACCACGGCGACGATCAGGACCACGAAGATCGTCGCCACCTTCCATCGGGTGACCCGCAGCCAGTTCACGACGGCGAAGTGTAGCGGAGCGGGTCATCGGTCTCGGTGGGAGATCGGCCGGAACCGCGGCTCCGCAGCCTGGACCGGTGCCCGATGGCGGCCGGATCAGGCGCCAAAGAGGCTCTCCTGGCCGCTCCCGGCCCCCGGCGAGCCGGGCGGCGGCACCCGGCCCAGGTGCCGGTAGGCGGCCGCGGTGGCCAGCCGGCCCCGTGGGGTGCGGACCACCAGCCCGAGCCGGATCAGGTACGGCTCGATCACGTCCTCGATGGTCTCGGGCTCCTCCTGGACCGAGACCGCGATGGTCTGGACACCCGACGGGTGGCCCGAGAGGGCGCCGCAGAGCGTCTCGATGACCCGCCGGTCCATCTCGTCGAGCCCCAGCTCGTCGACGCCGAGGATGCCCAGCGCGGCCCCGGCCACCGCCGCGTCGATGCTCCCTGCGGCCCGCACCTGGGCGTAGTCCCGGGCGCGCCGGAGCAGCCGGTTGGCCACCCGCGGGGTGCCCCGAGCCCGCCCGGCGAGGAGCGCGGCCCCCTCCGCGTCGATCTCCACCTCGAGCAGCCGCGCCGAGCGGACGATGATCGCGGTCAGCTCGTCGACGCCGTAGTAGTCGAGCCGGAAGGTCACCCCGAAGCGGTCGCGCAGCGGCCCGCCCAGGGCCCCGGCCCGGGTGGTCGCCCCGATCACGGTGAACGGCTTGAGGCTCAATCGCAGCGTCTGGGCCCCCGCGCCCTTGCCGGCCACGAAGTCGAAGGCGAGGTCCTCCATCGCCGGGTAGAGGGCCTCCTCGACCGCCCGGTTGAGCCGGTGGATCTCGTCGATGAAGAAGACGTCGCGATCCTCGAGGGCGGTGAGGATGGAGGCCAGCATCCCCTGGTGCTCGAGGGCCGGCCCGCTGGTCAGCCGCGCCTGGACCCCCATCTCGGTGGCGATGATCTGGGCCAGGGTGGTCTTGCCGAGCCCCGGAGGCCCGTAGAGAAGGACATGGTCGACCGGCTCGGCCCGGGCCCGGGCCGCCTCGATCAGGATGTGCACCTGCTCGCGGATGGCCGGCTGGCCGACGAAGTCCTCGAGCCGGCGGGGTCGGAGGACGGAGTCGGCGGCGCGCTCCTCCTCCATCTCGCCGGGGCTGACCAGGCGGCTGTCGTTCATGGCGCTCTCTCGCCCCTCATTTCGCCGGGGCCACGTCGAGAAGGCGGAGCGCCCTCCCCACCAGGGCGGTGACGTCGCCGTCGGCCTCCCCCGCCCCGGCCAGGGCGGCCCGGACCGCGGGGCGGGCCTCGGACTCCCGGAAGCCGAGCCCGACCAGCCCGGCGACGGCCGCCTCGATCGCCTGGGCGGCCGCCGTGGGCGCCGCCGGCTCGAGGCTGAGGGCAACCTCGGCCAGCCGATCGCGCAGCTCCAGGATCACCCGCTCGGCGGTCCGGCGGCCGATCCCGGGGACGGTCGCCAGCAGGGCCACGTCACCGTCGCGGATGGCCCGCACCATCGCCGGCAGCTCGGCCCGTCCGAGGATGGAGAGGGCCGCCTTGGGTCCGATCCGCTCGACGCCGATGAGCAGCCGGAAGAGGCGGAGCTCGTCGCGGCCCAGGAACCCGTAGAGGCGGATGGCGTCGTCGGTCACCGAGGTGTGGACGTGCAGCGTCACCTCCCGGTCGCCCATCTCGTGAAGGGCGGCGAGGGTGCGGAGGTGGCACTGGACCTGGTAGCCGACGCCAGAGGCCTCGAGCACGACGTGGTCGGTGTCGGAGACCACCACCCGGCCGCGCAGACGGGCGATCACCGCCGACCGGCCGGGGTGGTCCCCGCCCGGGCACGCGTGCCGGGGCGTGAGGCGGTGACGGAACCACCGGAGCGCTCGCGGGCGGCGGCGATGGCGAGCTCCAGCGCCGGGCTGACCCGGGAGGCCGGCGCCGGAGCGACCTGGGGCTGGAGCCCGGCACGGTGGTGGTGGCAGATGGCCGCGGCGCAGGCGTCGGCGGTGTCGTCCGGTCCGGGGATCCGCTCCACGCCGAGCAGCGAGCCGCACATCCGAAGCACCTGCCGCTTGGTCGCGCCCCCGTAGCCGGCGACCGACTCCTTGATCTCGTTCGGGGTGTACTCCGCGATCTGGATCCCGGCCGCCGCCAGGGTGCAGAGGATGACCCCGCGGGCCTGGCTGACCCGCATCGCGGTCTGCCGGTTGGTCGAGAAGAAGAGCCGCTCCACCACCGCCACATCGGGGCGGAGGGCCTCGGCCGATCGGGCCAGGAGCCGGGAGAGCTCCAGCAGCCGGGGACCGTCGGCCTCCTCGGCGCCGGTCTCGATGCACTCGGCGTGCTCCAGCCGCAGCGACCCCGCGCGCCCCTCCACCAGGGCGACACCGGTGCGCCCCAGCCCGGGATCGACGCCTAGGACCCGCACCTCAGCTCGCGGCTACGAGGTGACCGACTCGAGGACTTCGTCGGGGATCTCGGCGTTGGCGTAGACCTGCTGGACATCGTCCAGCTCCTCCAGGGCGTCGAGCAGGCGCAGCACCTGGCGGGCCTGGGGGGCGTCGAGGGTGACCGAGGTGCCCGGGTTCATGGTCACCTCGGCGGCCTCCACCGTGTAGCCGGCGTCCTCCACCTGCCGCCGCGCCTCCTCGAAGAGGTGCGGCGCCAGCGACACCTGGACCGAGGAGCCGTCGACGCCGATGTCCCCGTCGGCGCCCACGTCGAGCCGGTCGAGCAGCTCCAGGGCGATCTCCTCCGGATCGCGGGCGCCGGCCTCGATCCGGATGATCCCCTGGTTGGAGAACATCCAGGCCACGCTGTTGGACTCCCCCAGCGAGCCGCCCGATCGGGTGAAGAGGTTGCGGATCGCCGCCACCGTGCGATTGCGGTTGTCGGTGAGGACGTCCAGCATCACCGCCACCCCGTGGGGCCCGTAGCCCTCGTAGCGGACCTCCTCGAGCCTGACCCCGTCCTTGCCGCCCGCGCCCCGCTGGATCGCCCGCTCGATGTTCTCGGCCGGCATGTTGACCTCGCGAGCCTTCTGGATGGCGAGGCGGAGCCGGAAGTTGCCGACCGGGTCCGCACCGCCCTCACGGGCCGACACGGAGAGCTCGGCGGACACCTTGGTGAAGGCCTGGCCCCGCTTCGCGTCGACGATCGCCTTCTTGTGCTTGATCCCGGCCCACTTGCTGTGACCCGACATGCTCCCTCCGGCGGCGAACGGACGTTCAGATTCTAGGCCGTGTTCCACCTCCCAGTCTACGGGCCGCGCAACCCCTCGGGACGGCGATCGATTCGGTGCGATCGCGCCGATGATCCGTGACCTCGGGGTCCGTTGACAGACGGTCGGAAGGGGGTACCCTAGGCGCAGAAGCCGTCTGTCCATACGGAGGTAGGGCTTCGATGCGTGGTGTCTACGAGCTCCTGAGGGCCTCTCGAGCCGAGAGGTGAGGCCCGGTGCGGGCCCCCCTTCACCGCCCCGGTGTGCGCCGCCGTGAGACCGTCGTCTGGTCGGTCCGGCGGGTGGTGGGAATCCAAGAGCGCCGCGGAAGTGCAGGTGATCGGGCGAGCTGCCCCGGGCATGCCACCTGGCACCGGATGGTGCCGCATCAGACCCGGCTATTCGCCGGGTTGCCGTTGATCGGCAAATGAGAAATGAGGGGCCGGCACCGCCGGCCCCTTTCTCTTGCCCCCCGGTCACCTGCCGTCTCTCTCGCCGTGTCCCTGGGCGCGTTCCCGGCCCCGGGTCCCACCCACGTCCTCCCCACCCTTGGCACGTGTCCCAGCCCCGCGGGTGGCCCTCAGGCAGGCCGCCGGCAGACCCGGTCTCCTCAATCCCCGAGCGCGCACCGCCTCCCCGGAGAGCCAGCGGGGCTCGCCTCAGCCGGCGGGGGGCGACGGCCGCATCAGCGCCGGCCGGCTGACCGCGGGGTGGCTGGCCCACGCGAACCGGAGCGGCCGGTCCGCCGCGCGGCTGATCCC